>Ga0210393_10000765_pt1 | contig 27887 bp, 23 predicted proteins | sample IncBWC27OmetaG_FD_160068 | JGI IMG/M metagenome (GOLD analysis project Ga0210393, IMG submission 160068) | Forest soil microbial communities from Barre Woods Harvard Forest LTER site, Petersham, Massachusetts, United States - Inc-BW-C-27-O ...
CCTGACGCCACACTTTTTCCGACTGCGGCTGCACCCCGTGCACCGCGTCGAATACTGCGACGGCGCCGTCGAGCACGCGGAGAGACCGCTCCACTTCAGCCGTGAAATCCACGTGGCCGGGGGTATCGATGATGTTGATGCGAATGTCACGCCAGGTGCAGGTCGTGGCGGCGGAGGTGATGGTGATGCCGCGCTCCTGCTCCTGCTCCATCCAGTCCATGGTCGCAGTGCCTTCGTGCACCTCTCCGATGCGGTGCGTCTTTCCCGTATAGAACAGGATGCGCTCCGTCGTAGTGGTCTTTCCGGCATCGATGTGAGCCATGATGCCGATGTTTCTGCAGCGTTCTAATGGGACTGTTCTAGGCACGACGTTCTAACTCTTTCTGGGCTCCAACTCTGTTAAAGAGACGTAGCAAGCTACGTCTCGTGTCCACTACCACCTATAGTGCGCGAAAGCCTTATTGGCTTCCGCCATGCGGTGTACATCTTCTTTCTTCTTGATGGCTGCGCCTTTTCCGTTGGCGGCGTCCAGCAATTCGTTACTCAACTTGTCGACCATGCCGCGCTCGGCGCGTCCGCGCGCATATGTAAGCAACCAGCGGATCGCCAGCGACGTACGCCGGTCGGCATTCACTTCCACCGGAACCTGGTAGTTCGCGCCACCAACCCGGCGAGTCTTAACTTCAAGCAACGGCTTGGCGTTCTCGACGGCCTTGGTGAACAGCTTCAAGGCTTCGTCGCCGCCTTTTTCCTGCACCTTCGTGAGGGCCTCATAGAAGATGCCCTCGGCGGTCGAGCGCTTACCCTGCCACATCATCGAGTTGATGAACTTCGTTACCAGATTCGAGCCATAAACGGCATCGGCTGGTACGGTCCGCTTTGCTGTATGTCCTTTACGAGGCATTCAGTCCTTAGCCCTTCTTGGCGCGCTTGGCACCGTATTTCGAACGTCCCTGCTGGCGACCGGCTACGCCTACGGCATCCAGCGTTCCGCGGATCACGTGATAACGCACGCCCGGCAGATCCTTCACACGCCCCCCGCGGATCAGCACAATCGAGTGCTCCTGCAGGTTGTGACCGACTCCAGGGATATATGTGGTGACCTCAATCCCATTGGTCAATCGCACGCGCGCGACTTTGCGCAATGCGGAGTTCGGCTTCTTGGGCGTCTGCGTATACACGCGGGTGCAAACTCCACGTTTTTGCGGACATCCCTGCAGCGCCGGACTGGCCGTCTTATAACGGGGCCGCTTCCGGCCATCACGCACCAATTGATTAAAAGTAGGCACTCTTTGCCGCTCCTTAGATTACATCTCCAACGCCGCACACGAAATCCGTCTTGCAGGCGGGCAGCGCGCAGCCTCATCCGCTTTCCGGGATTCTCACCTACGCGACCCGGGCTGGCAGGCTCAACTGGCCGACCATGCTTCTCGCCGCACACTAAGTGGCAGAGAGAGATTGTGGATTCCCGATCTAGATTTGAACTGCCGACGGTGGCACCCGGCCAAAACTCCGGGGGTACTCCGTATCGCCAGCTCTGTCCTGCATATCCTTCCGCAGACCACCGATGCGCCTGATTCAGGCGCGCCAGAAGCCCGAGGGCGAAAGGCAGCGCAGGAACATTTCAGCGAGGAAAGTTTCCGAACACAAACTTAACTCCGGAAACGCATTTCTCAAAAGCTCAACCCCAAGTTTCCCACAAAACTCCGCAGGAACCAGCGGCCTACAGCAAGCTTGGATTAACTCGCGGAACCAAACTACTATAGCAACTCAGGCGAAACATCGTCAACCCATGTTTTTGCATCCCACTGCAAACACGGAATAACTTGATCGTGGAAGCGAGGATTGGCGCCGTCTGCTTGCTGAATCCGCCTCCAGCCTCTACACTACAAAAGTTTTCCGTTCCAATTCATCTTAAGACCATTCTGAGAGAAGCGTCTCGCCTCACGGATACCAAGCGAGGCGGCGAGAGGTTGCATGGGAAGGTTCGGTTGCGTTCGGTGGTCGCTGGTCCTCATAGTTCTTTCTTTATTTCTATTGTTGCCGGCGTGCGGCGGAAGTAAGCCGCCCGGAGCATCTCCCTTCCCTGCAAGAATCACGCTCAATCCCGCCACCAGCGCTTCCATGCAACTAGGAACCACCTTGATATTCACGGCCAGTGCCCAGAATGGCGCGAATGGCAACATCTCTCCCACATTTTCCTTTTCTCTAACTCCGGACAGTCCTGGCGGAATCCTCGACATTTCGCCCACCGGATTTGCCTGCGCCGGCAGCTGGAACGCGCCATACTATAACGTATGCACCCCGGCCGGTACGGGCACGGTTAAGGTGATCGCTTCGGCGCTGGGAGCGAGCAGCCCCCCGACTCTTGTATTCGTTCATCCGATAATCGACGACATTCAGATCAGCGTGGTGCCTCCGGTCAATTCTCCGCCGCCGGCATGCCCCACGCAGGTCGCGCTGCCCGCCGCGTGCAACGTCAAGTTCAACAGCAACGCTGCTAACTATTGCCTATCGCAGAACCAGCAACAGACTCTGCAGGCTACCGCTTTTAGTCGAGGCGTCGATATTACCGCTTCCGTGGGACCGTTCACCTGGAGCCAGGCCAATTTTGGGGTTGTCAACATCACGCCCATCGTCACTTCTTCCACTAACGTCGTCACCAACCAGGCGACCGTAGTATCGAATACGCCCGGGCAGACCCAGGTAATCGCATCCGCTTCCGGAGTATCCAGCCAGCCTTATAGTGCCGAGACATGTCCCGTGCAATGCATCACAATGCAGATTGGCTCCAACGTTGGCGAGACTGGATTCATCACGAACAAGGGAACTTCGGAGACCATCACGGCAACGGCGGTTGACGTTCAGGGATGTATCGTGCCGAAAGCTGGGCTGACCTGGACATCTTCTGCCCCCGCCGCGCTTGCGGCAGGAAGCACCACCTCGGCATGCTCCACAGAAAGCTGCACAATCGCCACAACTCAGCCGGGAGCGGCGGCAATCACAGCATCGTGCACTCCGCCAACTTGTAATGTCGGATTCCCTCTGGTTCCAGCGGGCATCCCCGAACTCTATGTCCCACAGGCGGTTTATCCGGTTACCGCCATTTCCGGATTAGTTACCGGGGCCACCACATCGACCAGCGTGCTGGCTGCGAGTCAGGATTGTTACAGCAGTTCCACCTGTACGGTCGCGCTTTATGACATTTCGACGACAAAGAATCTTGCGAACAGTCCGAGTTCCCTGCCCACGCCACCCAATTCTCTGATGTTCGATGGAGCGGGAGATAAGGCCTATGCCGGCAGCCAGTACGGCGCATTGCTCATCACCAGCGCCAATCTGGGATCCACCTCGACCAGTCCATTTACCGCCTTGCCCGCCGCAGGCACAACCCTGGGCGTCGTAACCGGCAAGGTCCTGGCAGTGTCGCCTAACGGAAGCATGGCAGTCTTCGCCGATACCGTGTCCACTCCGAACCAGGTTTACGTTGTCAACACTGCCGCTGCCTCGCCGGTTACGTTTCCTCTCAACATCAATGGCGCGACCGCGGCTACATTTTCATCGGACAATTCAAGAGCGTTTATCCTGGGCAACGGAGGCAACACTTTATATGTTTATTCAACCTTGCAGGCGCTGCAAACTTATCCTCTGACGGCTCCGGTTAGCGCCATTGCATTTTCTTCCACAGGAGCGTTCGCGATGCTCGCCGGCGGGGATCCGACCTTAAATTTCAGCATCCGCAACACCTGCGATAACTCTCTCGTAACTCTGTCCCCGGCGCCCACTGGCCTTACCGCCGCGCCCACGTTCCTGAAGATGGTGCCAGCAGGCAGCGTTCCGATGGGGAACCCCATCATTCCGCTTCTCAAGCAGGATGCTTTCAATAATCTCGACGTTTTCTTCGGCGTCGACAACACTGGAATTGATGTCATTGCGATTACGAGCGCAACTGCGGTGGTCCCAGCACCGACGGCGCTTTGCCCGCAGCAGCAGATCGCGGCAGCCCAGACCACCGCGAACACCACCTTCAATCCCATCCATATCAATCTGCAAAAAGGTACTTTTCATCCCATCAGCTTTTTTCTGTCGCCGGACGGCACTCAGGTTTACATCGTGACCAGCGACCAGGGCGTTCTGGTCTACAGCTTCAGCACGCAATCGGTGAGCGCGATCCCCCTCAGTGGAGGCGCCGCTCCTGTTGCCGCGGACATTACCGTGGACGGAACTCTGCTTTACGTCGCAGGTACGGACGGAATTCTGCATGAATTGAATACCGCTCTGGCGATGGACGTGATGGAGATTACCTTTGCCCAGCTGCCCAACTCGACCAATAACCTCTGCTACAGCTCGTTCAATTGCTCGCTGAATCTGGTGGCCATCAAACCATGAAGAAAAGGGATTGAGCGATGTGGAAATTCGGTAATTGTGCAATTGAAAAGGTGAGACGCAATTGCAGGGGAAGTGCACAATCGGCGGCCTGCAGAATTAAGAGTTCCTACGCCGGCTTTTGCAGTTCCTTGGCCACGCTATCGAGCACGCCGTTCACGAACTGCACCGATTCCAGGCTGGAAAATTTCCGTGCGATCTCCAGCGATTCGTTGATCACCACGGCCCGCGGCGTCTCTGGATAGGCCAAAAACTCCGCCACTCCGGCGCGCAGCAGATTGCGATCGACCGCGGCCATGCGCTCCATGCGCCAGTGTTCGGCGTGGCGCTCGATCAATTTGTCGATCTCTGCGCTGCGATCATTGGCCACACGAAACAAATCATCGGCAAAGCCGCGCACGTCCGCGCTGGTGGAAGAATGCTCAGCCCAAAAGGTTTGCCGCACGTGGTCGACCGTCTGCTTGCCCATGTCTGCCTGAAACAACATTTGCAGAACCAGTTCGCGAGATTTACGGCGTGTACCCATGAAAGATGTGGCCGGTAGTTCGTTGCCAATTGTCAGTTTACTGTAGGAGGGTTATTTGCGCCGCTTTGTCTTGACACTCACGCCCTTGAGCTTGTCCTTCCGACGGCTCGCGGAGCGAGGCGGAGGAGCCTGCTTCTGGTTAACCGTCGAAGGCTGACGGCTGATAGCTTGATTTAACGACGCCATCTCGACCGCCGCCAGAGCTGCCTCAAAACCCTTATTACCCATCTTCAAACCCGCGCGGTCGATCGCCTGCTCCAGGTTTTCACAAGTAAGCACACCAAAAGCATGCGGAACTCCAGTCTCCTGCGCCGACTGCCCAATCCCGCGGGTAACTTCATTCACTATCACGTCATAGTGCGCGGTGTCGCCACGCAGTAAACAGCCGAGGCAGATGATGGCGTCGTATTTTTTTGTCTCTGCCAGCTTCCGCGCGGCAAGTGGAATTTCAAACGCTCCCGGCACGCGTACAAGATCGATGTTTCTTTTCTCTGCACCAGACCGCAACAAACCATCCACCGCGCTGCTTAGTAGCCGCTCAGTAATGAAGGCATTGAATCGGGAGACAACGAGGGCGAAGCGCATGCCCATAGCGCCCAGAGTCCCTTCGAGCGCAGCAAGCTCAGGCTCACGAATATGATCCACAACGAAATTCTCTTTGTCTTTCTTCTCCGTGACTCAATGCCTCCGTGGTGGGTTTGCTCGTATTACCCTGTGTTTCTCTGTGACCCCTGTGGTAAAGACTTTACTTACCCTTGAAAGCAGCAGCTCGCTTCTCCAAGAATGCCGTAGTCCCTTCGTTTTTATCTTCAGTCGCGCAGGCCACGGCGAACAATACCGCCTCCAGATAAAGTCCCTCGCTCAAAGTCATCTCCATACCCTTGTTGACGGCCTCCATCGCGTATTGCACCGCCAGCGGAGCGTTGGCGATGATCTTCGCTGCAATCGCTTCCGCCCGCGGAATCAACTCCGCCGCTACAGTGACTTCATTCACCAATCCAATGCGATGCGCTTCCTGCGCCGTAATCATCTCGCCCGCCAGCACCATCTGCATCGCGACGCCTTTGCCCACCAATCGCGGCAGCCGCTGCGTGCCGCCATAGCCGGGGATAATCCCCAGCTTCACTTCCGGCTGACCGAGCTTGGCATTCTCGCTGGCCAGCCGCATGGTGCAAGCCATGGCAATTTCGCAACCGCCTCCGAGGGCGAACCCGTTGATGCAGGCAATCACCGGCTTGCCGAGATTTTCGATCAGATTGAGCACGTTCTGGCCGCGGTGCGTATATTCCTTACCAGTGACTGCGTTGTGTTTGGCCAATTCGGCAATGTCCGCGCCAGCGATAAATGCCTTCTCCCCCGCGCCAGTAAAAATAACGATGCGAATCGACACATCGTTCTTGATGTCATGAAACGCCGTCCGCAACTCCTCCATCGTGGCCATGTTAAGCGCATTCAGCACCTTCGGCCGGTTCACGGTGACGTAAGCAATCGCGTTCTTCTTTTCGAGAAGTATGTTTTCGAAGGTCATAGATTCATCTTTCTATCAATGTATCGCACCATGGCAAAACCATGCCAGTGACCGTCCCTGAAAGTGACGGCACGCTTGAAGTGAGCGCACGGCTCGCCCTTAACTGGTTTGATTTACGACGAGGGATGGTTCCCGGAGGACGAGGCGCCAGAGTGAAAATTTGTCAGCGCAACTCCGAGGTTGCCGGTAACTGCGCTGCGCTCTTGGGCCAGTAGGTTCTTCGCACCGGAGGCGATAGCAGATAAACTACCGGAACCACAGCAATCGCGGTCAGGGCTACGACTGCCCAGTCAACATTCTTCCAGCCGTCATCAATCAGGCTATAAACAAAAACGCCGGCAAACGCCAGATCCGTAAGTATGGTCACAGCCCAGCCCCACCGCTTTCCCTTCCACAAGCCGAACCATGCGGCGAGCCCCACCAGCGCGGGGCCGGCCAAAACCGCGGCGCCAATCTGGAGACCGGAGATATTTTCCGCCGCGTCGGGACCGTTGACCGTCTCGGCCGCCCGTGTCAGCGCCAGCAAGTACACGGGCAGCGCCAGCAGCACCAGCACATAAAAAAGCTGCAGCAGGATAATGACTGTGACCCAAGCCGACCGCTTCATGTGCGTAACCTAAGATCGTGCGAATCCGGAAATGTAAGAAGTCTTTGCCTAATTTTTCAGGCGCGCACGGGCCGCGACCTCATCCTTGCTCAAGCCGCAACTGATGCAACGCTGGGTCCACAGCCGGTTGGCGAAAATCTTGCCGCACCGCGGACATCTCCACTCCGTGAGCCACCACGCCCCCGTCAGATACACGGCGATCCATCCCAGCAAGATGCCGAAGTCCTTCATTTCGCCCAGCCCGAGCCTTGCGATCATAAAGCCCAGAAACACAAAACTGAGAAACAATACGACGACCAGGTTTCGCCGCGCCACGTAGCTGTGCCACGCTCGGCGGTACTTTTCAACATCCTGCAGAGTAATTTCGCCTGGCATTATGGTTTGGTCTTCTCCGTGTCGAGCCCGTCGTGGTCGAAGCTGAAACCGATCTTATAGTTTATTCGCCTTCGGACTATTCGGGTCCGAATAATCGTAGAACCCTTTACCAGTTTTCTTCCCGTACCACCCCGCCATCACCAACCGCTTCAGCAGCGGAGGCGAGGCAAAACGGCGCTCCTTGAACTCGTCATACATCACGTGAGTAATGTAGTAAGTCGTGTCGAGGCCGACAAAATCGAGCAGCGTGAACGGGCCCATGGGATAGCCGCAGCCCAGCTTCATCGCGTTATCGATGTCTTCAATCGACCCCACACCCTCTTCATACGCCCGAATGGCGTCGAGCAAATACGGCACCAGCAGCCGGTTGACGATGAATCCCGTCTTGTCCGAGGTTCGCACCGGAACTTTACCCAGCTTTTTTCCGAACTCGTAGGCGGTCTGGTAAACGTCATCGGCGGTGGCGATCGTGCGTACAACTTCAACCAGCTTCATCAGCGGCACGGGATTAAAAAAGTGCAGCCCGATAAACCGCTCCGGGCGCTTCACCGCCGTCAAAAGCTCGGTCACCGAAATCGAAGAAGTATTCGAAGCAAAGATGGCGTCTTTTTTCACCACGCTGTCGAGCGACGCATACATCTTCTTCTTTTCTTCCACATTCTCGATAATGGCCTCAATAATAATGTCGCAATCGGCCAGGTCGGCCTTGTTGGTAGTCCCCTTGAGCCGCGCGAGGATTGCATCTTTCTGCTGCGCCGTGATCCCGCCCTTCTCCGGGGGACGCTCAGCAAACTTCGCCAAAGATTTCTCGATCCCGGCAAAACCCTTGTCGAGAAACTTCTGCTCCACTTCCAGCACAGTCACGTCGAATCCGGCGGTCGCGCAGACTTGCGCAATGCCAGAACCCATCAGTCCACAACCGAGTACACCAACTTTTTTGATTTCCATTTGGATCCTTTATAGAGAGAGAACGTTTGTACGCGGCATTTAACAACCAGGTTTCAGCCTTTTCCAGCCCGCGACAACTGGGATCGCAGTTCGGCAGCTTCCTCTGTACGGGATAGAGATTCGAGGTAATTCGCGAATAACTTTATGGCTGGCTCCTGACCGGGCCGCAGGCTAATTGCCGCTCGATACTCTCGTTCTGCCTCAACTTCACGCTGCTGCACCCCAAGGTTGTTCGCCAGGTACAAATGTGAAAAATAGTCGGAAGGGTCAGTCTCGATGCAGCGTCGAAATTCAGATTCAGCTTCCGAATGTCTCCCTCGTTTGTGGAGGAGAACGCCCAACAGCCCGTGCGCTCCGATTCTTTCCGGGTCGAGCTGAATTGCTCTCCTAAGCAGTCTCTCGGCTTCCGCGTCGTTCCCCTCTTTTTGTTCGAGCATGCCTAGATTGAAGTAAGCTTCCTCATAAGATGCATCGAGTTTAATCGCGGCTTGATACGCGTCTTTTGCTCCATCCTTCTCACCCAGGCGGTAATGGGCCGTTCCTAAGAGGCTCAAGGTTGGGGCGGTCCGATTAATTTCCAAAGCTCGCAACAGCCAAGTCTTCGCAGTTTTGAGGTTGTCCGTTCGATCTCCGTCCGTCCGAGCGAGATACAACGAACCAATCGCGGCCATGGCAATCGCGAGATCTGAATCAAACGTCAGGGCGTCGAGAAATGCTTTCTCAGCGTCCACCCACCTTTCAAGCTCCCGTGCTACGCGCCCCGACTGACAGTAAAAAACCGCTCTACTCGTTTCTGAGGCAAGCTTGTGCCAAACCCGAAAAGCAGTCTCATAGTCACCCTCCTTTTCGGCCTTCCTCGCAGCCTTCTTGAGGGCGAGCATCTCGTTCGTCAAAACCGATCCTCCACCCCAGATCATGTCGAACCGGGTCGAAGCTAGTTCATACTCTCCACAATCATCGCGATCCCCTGCCCGCCGCCGATGCACGCCGTGGCCAGCCCATACTTCTTCTTCCGCCGCCGCAGTTCGTACAACAAAGTAATCACGAGCCGTGTCCCCGTCGCGCCCAGCGGATGCCCCAACGCAATCGCACCGCCATTCACATTCACCTTCTCGCGATCCAGGCCCAATTCTTTCTCGACTGCGAGATACTGCGCCGCAAACGCCTCATTCACTTCAATCAGATCAATGTAGTCCAAAGAAAGCCCAGCCCTCTGCAGCGCAATCTTCGTGGCCGGCACCGGACCGCGCCCCATCACCTTGGGCTCCACTCCGGCAATGCCCCAGCTCACAATGCGGCCCAGTGGCTCCATGTTTCGCTTGCGAACTTCTTCCAGCGACATCACCACTACCGCCGCAGCGCCATCGACAATGCCGCTGGCATTTCCAGCGGTCACGGTTCCATTCTTTCCGAACGCAGCTTTTAATTTAGCCAAACCTTCCATCGTGGTCTGCGGACGCCGGTGGTCATCTTCCGTCAGCGATTCTCCCGTAGCCTCACCCTTATGATTTCGCAGAGGAACCGGAACCAGCTCCTCCTGAATGCGTCCTTCTTTGTAAGCCGCGTCGGCTTTCTGCTGCGAGCGCAGCGCGAACTCATCCTGCGCCTGCCGGTTGATTCCTTGCTGCTCCCCATACAACTCCGCCGTGTTCGCCATGTACAGATTGCAATAGCTGTCGAGCAGCGCCACCATCAGCGAATCTTCCAGCTTGCCGCCGGGAGAGAGCGTAAATCCGTCGCGCCCGCGAATCACAAACGGAGCCTGCGACATCGCCTCCATTCCGCCGGCAAGAACGATCTTCGCCTCGTCGGTCTGGATCATCTGCGCCGCGCTCACAATCGCTTGCATCCCTGACCCGCACAGCCGGTTCACCGTCAGCGCCGGAGTCTCAATCGGCAGCCCCGCCCGCAATCCCACATGCCGCGCCCCATACAACGCGTCGCCCGAAGTCTGCTGCGCGTTGCCAAACACAGCATGATCAAATTCTTTTGGATCGATCCCCGACCGCTCAATCGCGCCCTTGCCCGCAATTGCGCCCAACTCCTGCGCCGTAAAGTCTTTCAGCTTGCCGCAATAGCGGCCAAAGGGCGTGCGCGCCCCGCTGACGATTGCAATATCTCCCGGCTTCAACATGATTTCCTTACAGACTCCGCCTCAGAGCGGCTTAGAAGTGACAATCAAACTGTTTAGTGTAGCAGCGTGAGAACAAATTTGACCACAGGCGGGGAGGACTCACCACAGAGACCCAGAGACAGACACACAGAGAAAAGCAGAATTCATGAAATGATCCTGGGATCAAGAGGCTACTGCAATGGTATGCAGTAGGTCGCACGCAAAGAGATCCTGCCAATTTCGCTTCGGAAAACACCAGGCGTGTTTCTCTGTGCGTCTGTGTCTCTGAGATGAAGGGTTTTACGCTACGGCTCCGGCTGCCAGCGCCGCGCCCAACGCCACAACCTTCCCCGGCCCTTGCACCAGGGAAGTGCCCAGCGCGTGTTCGGCGCGGTTGATCACTTCGGTGACAATGTCTACGGGGTCGTAGCTCTCACGCACGACAGCCTCGGCCAGTCCAGCCGAAAACTCCAGCGAGTGTCCCTTTCCTGCGCTATCTTTGCTGGGCAATCGTACTTCCGCGATTACTTTACGCAGTTTCTCGATAGCGAGCAGCGCCTCTTTTTCTGCGGTGTCGCCGAGAATGAGTGCAATGGTCGTCGTATCGTAACGAAATGCCAAGTCATTGGTGCGGATGTTGGCGGCGAACTGTTGACCAATCTTCTCCATGACGCTTTCAATTGCGGCCTCGCCATATTCCTTGAGCAGGGCGGCGCTGCGCCCGAACTGCAGCAGCAGCACCGATAACGGAGAGGCATTCTGCGCCGCACGTTTGCTTTCCGCCAGCAGCAAATCCAGGTAGGAGCTGCGCTTTAGAAGTCCAGACTTTTCCTCCGTCACCGAAAGATTCTTGACCAGCCTGCGCAAGCCCGCGTTGTTGAGAGCGATGACCATCTGATCGGCCAGGGTCTTCAGCACCACAGCATCGGTTTGCGGCCACGGGCGCGGCTTGTTGTGCAACAGGGCTAATACTCCCACTGCATCCTCGCCATTGCTCAAGGGAAAAGCGATGAGAGACGTCGCGCCCAATTCGACCAGAGCACTACGCACCGTCTGCAACTCCGGCGCCTTCTGCGCGTCCAGGATGATCACGGGTTCGTTCGAAGGCGAGGACAGAGACAAATCCTGCAGCGCGCACATTACTTCCTTGATGACGCCGGGACTCCCGGCCTTTGCTCCTTTGCTGCAAAACTCCTGCACCGCGGTGGGGGTTGAACCCGGAGTACGCATCGCCGCCACGCAGCGTGATACTTCCCAGTGGCCGCCGATCTCGTTGACTGCGGTGGTCAAAACTGCGGCGGCAGTGGTCTGGTGATAAAGCTTGCGGGTGATTTCCGCCACGCGAGTGACATTGCGCATCTCCGCGGCTGGATCTACAGGAGGCGCAACTGTTACTACGGGCGCCAGAACGGGTGCGGCCACCGGCGCTGCCGGCAACTGCGCCCCTCCGGCATAGCTCGGCGTCACGCCCGCGGAAAGATAAAGCCGCTGCAAGTCTTCGTTGCGTTCTTCTTCCCGCGGGAACAATTCCTGAATTCTTTGGAGGCGCTCGACTGCTTTGTTGCGCATTCCATACTGGACGAGGATTTCCGCCTGTAACATCAGATCCTGCAGCGTCGAAGCCCCCAGCGTCGCTTCGTGCGCCATCGCAGGCTCGGCTGCCGCTTTACTTACCGGAGTAAATCGGGAGGCAATCGCATCAAATTTTTTATCGTCAATCTTGCTCTTCAACAGCTCCAGGCGCCGGGTGTGGCCCGACTCGTAAGGATCGACTTCCGCCGCACGGTCGAGACATTCCGCCGCCTTGGCAAAATCTCCGGTGCTGCAATAGACGTCAAAAAGTTTCAGCAGGGTCTGGCAATAATCGCCCTCGCGGTTGGATGCATTGAAGAGCTCGCTAAGGAATTCCAGCATCTCCGGGGACGCCCGCCGGGCCGCCGCAATGTCCTGCATGACCGACACGAATTGCCGCCGCTCCCCGCGCTTGGCCTGGACTTGTCCCAACTTCCGCGCCAGCGAGACGGCCGCGTCGTCCTGCTCCGCATCGACCAATTGCCCGATGAGGGCGGTGACCTGCGACATGCGGTTGGGGTTCTGTTCAAATAGTTGCCAGACCAGTGGCTCCGCGTCGGCGTACCTGCCGGCCGCCAACAGGGCTTCGGCATAAATGTCGCGCAGTTCCGGCGAAGGTTTCCCCGCGTTCACCTGGGGCTCCAGAATGAAAATGGCTGCGCCGATCTGACCCTGGCCGAGCAAACTCTTTCCGTAGGCCAGCGCGATCTCTGTGTCCGACGAATCCTCCTGATACGCGCGCTCATACCACTGCGCCGGATCGCCACCCTCTTGGCTGGTAAGTAAAGCTACGCGTTTAAAGGCCTCGGCCGCCGCCTTGCTTTCTCCAAGTTCGGCCGAGACTTCAGCAACCCGCAGGAAGTTTGCCTGAATCGGCTCCAGCGCCACGATTCGTCCCAGCACTGGCAGTACATCTTTCTTATCTTCCAGCTTCGCCAAATCACTTAACGCGGATTCGTAGGTTCCCAGCGCCAGCTTTTTGTTCGACCCCTCCAGCAATTGTCCGAAGCGGAATTTTTGGTCCCACGTTGGACTGCCGTGCCGCGCCAGTTTCTTGTAAGTCAGGCTGGCCCGCGTGGCATCCCCGGCGTTCACCTGCCGCTCAAACAATTCACCCAGCAAGCGCACTGCATCGCGCCCGCGGCTCTGCGACAGACACAAGTCGGCCGACAGCTCACGCACCTTGTCGTTTTCCGGATCGTCCCGCAGGACCAGCAGATACTCTTCGAGCGCTTCGGCGGCTTTGCCCTTCTGCAGAAGTTTTTCGGCGCGCTCCACACGCTTGGTGAGTTCGACTCGGTCCGCGCGTGTTGTGATATCAGCCATGGGTCGGATTTAGGCAGAGGACTGCTGTTTCGATTCTAGGAGCCGCCCCCGGTGCCAGCAATCCGCAAGGGCCTGCTGGCGATTACGAAAGTCATCGGGACCGTCCCTTGTTTCCCCGTGTCAGCCCGTCCCAAGTCGTGGGAGTCTTGGCCTTCAGTTGGGAGAATCCATCCCGATTTGTTATCGTGCCCCATGCCTTTCGTTCCGCCGCATCAGGAAGTCGTCCATGAAGATCGTCACGAACAGGGTCTCCATCATCAACTCACAGTCGGCCAAATGACGATGGTCGCGGTGGGAGGCTCCATTGGTACCGGGCTTCTTCTTGGCTCGGCCGCGGCCCTGGAAATTGCCGGACCCAGCGTGATTCTCAGTTACATCGTTGCAGCTTTCATCGCTTACACCGTCGCCATGGCGCTGGGTGAGCTGGCAAGCATGCATCCGGCAGCAGGATCGTTCGGCCTCTACGGCGAACTCTATCTCAATCAGTACCTGGGATTTCTCTGCCGCGCCGCATACTGGGCCGCCATCGCCTTTTCCATCGGAGCCGAACTCACTGCATCCGCCACTTACATGGCCTATTGGCTCCCCGCCGTACCCGTGAAAGTCTGGGTCATCCTTTTCTCAGCTCTGCTCGTGCTGGTTAATCTGCGCAGCGTGGGTTCTTTCGGACGCTTCGAGTTCTGGTTCTCCATGATCAAGTTCGCGACCATCTTGGCCTTCATCCTGGCCGGCGCAGCGCTCCTCTTCAGCGGCCGTGTTGCCCAGCAGTACACCACCCAGGGCGGGTTCTTTCCTAAAGGTCCAGTCGCTCCTCTACTCGCGGTATTCTGGGCCATCTACGCTTTCGGTGGCATCGAGATGCTGGCCGTCACCACCGGAGAATCGCGTTCGTCAAAAGACATTAAACGCGCCACGCAACTCACTTTCTTCTTGCTGGCCGGCATCTACCTCGGGGCCATCACCATCCTGGCTGGCGTCATGCCCTGGAACCACACCGGAGTCTCCGAGAGCCCGTTCGTCAGCGTGCTCAGGCTGGCCAAAGTTCCGGCCGCTGCCTCCTTCATGAATTTTGTAGTCCTCACCGCCGCACTTTCCGGGGCCAATGCCAAGCTCTACGTCGCCTCTCGCCTGCTTTTTTCCATGGGCCGCACCGGATGGGCTCCCGCAATCATGGGCAAGCTGAATGCCTCCGGCTCTCCGCGCCTGGCTTTGCTCGTCTCTTCCTACGGCATCGTAACCGCACTCATCATCGAAAACTGGGCCGGAGAGGAAGCTTTCGTCTACATCATGGGAGCCGCATTCTCCGGCTTGTTTTTCTGCTGGGTTGTCTCACTGGCGGCGCACCTGAGCTTCCGCTGGCGACTCACGCCCCAGGAAGTCGCCGCCCTGCCCATGCGCTCTCCACTGGGAATGTGGGGTTCGATTCTCGGTTTTAGTCTGTCTTCCGCCTTCATCATCCAGACGCTACGCTCCTCCCGCATTAACCAGCTCGGCGGATTGGCATTCTTCGGCGCGCTCACCCTCGCCTACCTCCTGCTGAAGCGTCGCCGTCCGGCATCACAGAACCCTAAAGCGCTCCTGTAAAGACAGCCGCCGCGACCCCCGAGGCAAAGGGCGGCGACTCGTCGCCACGCTTCCATCTCTATCTCCATTACCAACGTAAGCTCGCTTCCGTGTTTTCTGCTGCGTGTGCTGCGCTCGCTCCGCTAGCCTCGATACGGGTGTGTCCCAAGAGACGCACCCCATCAGGACGAGCCCTTGCTTTTCCATAAATTGATTTTCACTAGAGTGATTTTTGCCGCTCTGCTCGTTCGTTCGCACGATTCCATCCGGCCTATCGCGTGGTGTGCCGTTGGATTTTGCGCAGGCCTGTATCTTTTTTTCAATGGCTTCCGCTTGCTGCAACGGCGACGTCTCATCCTGGACACTCCAGTTTCGAAGATTCGTAGCGCATCGATGGGAATGGTGGAGCTAAGCGGCCAAGCTGCCGGCCCTTACACCTTGCTGGCGCCGATTACCGAACGGCCCTGTTACTACTTCCGCACCGTTATCTGGGAATGGAAACGCCGCGGCCGCAGCAACCAGTGGGTAAAGGTAGCGGCCGAGTGCATGCACGTTCCTTTCTTTCTCGACGACAATACGGGCAAGGTCATGATTGACCCCCGCGGAGCCGAACTTGACCTCCATCGCGACTTCCAGCAGGAATTCTCCGATTCTTTCTTCACCACCAAAGAGGAAGTTCCGCCCAACGTACGAAGCGTTCTGTCGCGACACGGCGTTGATACAACCAACAAGATAAAGGTTGAAGAATTCTGCATCAAGCCCAAGAACGCCCTCTTCGTGCTGGGAACGCTGGGCGACAATCCCGGCCTAGAAGTCTCTTCACGCCCTATCACGGACGACGAGCACAACACTTTGACCTCCCGGGATGCGCTCTGGTTCAACCCGGTTCAGACTCCACTCGCGCAGAGCGTGCTGTCGTTCGCTAGGGGAGACGAAGAAGACTACACTTCGGCCCCGGATGAATCCACCGCTGCCAGTCCTTTGAGTTCGGGCGACGCCACCCGGGATTCGGCGAGCACCATATCGAAATATGTCATGAAGCTTTCGCCCGACTCGGGCCCGGCAAAACTAGCCGACATGACCCAGCAACAGAGAATCGCCGCAGCCTTGATGAAGGCGGGGATCGCAAATCCAGCCGCGTGGGTGGCGGCCGGAGTCACGGAGGCAGCTCCCGCCGGAACGGCAAACAACTCCTCCAACGGAGGCTCTGCCCCCGCCAACGCCTTTGATCCGCACCCACCCGTCGTACTCCAGAAAGGAACGAACAACCCCCTATTCCTGATCTCGTGGCGGAGCCAGCGCGCGATTGCCCGCTCGCTGGGATGGAAGTGCGCCCTGATGATCTGGGGGGGGCCCGGGCTCGCGCTGCTCTGCCTGTATGGCCTGCTCACGCTTACGCGTGTGATCTAGAACGTGGGCAAAAACCGACTCTACGTCTAGTACAATGCTCCCGTGAGTAATGCCGTTCGCATTGGAATTCTCGGTGACTTCAATTCTGAATTCCGCTCTCATCCCGCCACCGCGGAGGCGCTGCAGCACGCCGCCCGTAAGCTGAACATAAAAATCGAGTCCGAGTGGATCCCCACGCCGTCCCTGAGCGCGCCCGGCGTGGAGAAGATTCTCGAGAGCTTCGACGGACTCTGGGCTTCACCCGGCAGTCCCTATAAGAGTTTTGACGGCATGCTGAGGGGCATTGAATTCGCGCGCCGCCGCGACTGGCCCTTTCTCGGCACCTGCGGAGGGTTTCAATACGCCCTGATCGAATTCGCGCGCAACGTACTTGGTATCGCTGACGCCGACAGCGCTGAAAATAATTCGGGATCAAAGAACATCGTCATCTATCCTGTCGCCTGCGCCGTTACGGGACGCCTGGGTGACGCTCCCAAATTGTCCGGAATGGTTCCCGAAATTCGCCTTCGTCCCGGATCCTATCTGCAATCGTTTTACGGCAAAGATAAGGAAATCGTCACCGAAGAATTTTTCTGCAACTTCGAAGTCAATCCGGAATACGAATGGGCCACGATGGAAGCCGGCTTCCCCGTCGTCGCGCGAGGAGCGCAGGGCGAGATCCGCGCCATCGAATCCCCGACCCATCGTTTCTTCATCGCCACACTCTTCCAGCCGCAACTGTCTTCCACGGCGAAGAATCCGCATCCTGTAATCTTGGCGTTCGCGCAGGCGGCCGCCGACTGGGAACGGAAGAAGCTCGACGACAGCGTTCTGGAGTAGGCGGTTCTGCGAATTCTCACAGTTACTAAAGTGCTTGCCCTTCGCGTTCTGGTCGCGCAACACTATGCGCATCTAGGGCTTCTGCGCCTCTCTCGATAGACTTTCCCGACGCACAAATGTGGGCGCAAAAATCGGTCGTTTTTTCTGCGCCTCTGGATATCGTCCGGTTTACGAGCTAGAGTCGCGCCCTTGCGCGCGCCGAGGAGCCGACCAGCATGCCCGTGCAGTGGATCAACTCTTTCCGGATTTCGTTCACCACTCTCATCACCTACATTCCGCTGATCGCCACCGTGGTGACCTGCTTCTTCAGTTTGATCCTTGCCCGCGCAACCCTGCGTTATGTTGAGTCGACTGACAAAGGCTTAGCGCTGGCTCGCGAAGGCTTTGAACGCGAATGGACGCCTGATCTGCACTTGAAGTTGGAGCGCGTATCGGCAACGGAAGCCAACGTCATCGTCACCAACCTGGCGAAGACTTCCGTACTGTTGCAATTGCTCCAGCTGCGCAAGCTCTCACATGCGGTTCCCTTCGAGCGCTGCCGCCTCAATGATCCGTTGGTCGGGGGCTTGACCTGGACACAGGCAATGGGCCGGCGCATTCTGGCGTGCACCGGAAAAGATTTCGAAGGTCCGATCGCGGCTTCGATGACGTTCTATTGCGCGGGACGAATGTTCCGCACAGATTGGTTTCGCTCCCACATACAAGTGCGCGACGGACGCATTCTCAGCCTCGAACCCAGCAACATGCCTGCCCGACGCGTACGTGTGATTGAACATAAGGGGCAGGAACGCCGGCGTGAGTTTGTGCAAGATGTCGCCGCCGCAGCGGCTCCCATTCCTGACCAGAAACCGGACGAGAAGTTTTTTGTGACTGGGGCCTGAACTGTTGCAGGGCCTTGGAGCGCCGCACGAGCGAAAATGCTGCTCCTCCGTGAATCCTGACAACCCGAGCTCATCCCTTGGTCGTGAAAGCTAGAGTCAGCAGAGTTTTCTGTTCGACTTCATGCGCTTTGGCACTGCCGGTCGCGGGACTGGCGCTGGAGCTGCGCTTCACCGAGAGCACGTGCCGTGCACCAGCGATTCGCTGCAAGCGCGGGAGCATGTTGAAAAGCGCTCCCATGTTCGCGGGCTCTTCCTGCACCCAGACAATGTCACCGGAGTCGCCGTGCCGGGCAAATTCCGCGGTGAGTTCTTTTTCCGGGAAAGGATAGAGCTGCTCGAGAAAAACGATGGCGGTGGAATTGTCTCTTCTCTTTTTGCGCTCGGCGCGAAGCTCGTGGCCGATTTTTCCGGTGCAGACCAGGATGCGGTCGGCTTCTCCAACTTCAGTGTCGGGGATTACGTTCAGGAAATTCTTGCCGGTAAAGTCCGCGATAGGAGATGAGGCGTCGGGATGGCGCAGCATACTCTTCGGTGTGAACACCACCAACGGTTTCCGCCAGTGGCGGAGGGCTTGACGGCGAAGCAAGTGAAAATACTGCGCGGCATTGGAAGGCTGAGCAATCTGGATATTGTGCTTCGCCGCGAGTTGCAGAAAGCGCTCGATGCGCGCGCTGGAGTGCTCCGGTCCCTGGCCTTCGTAGCCGTGAGGAAGAAGCAGGACGACGCCGGACAGCAGACTCCACTTGGCTTCCCCAGCGGAAATAAATTGATCGATGATGGCTTGCGCGACGTTGACGAAGTCGCCAAACTGCGCTTCCCATAGAACCAGCGCTTCGGGATAGTCGCGGCTGTAGCCGTATTCGAAGCCGAGGACTCCTGGTTCCGAAAGCGTAGAGTTGTGAATTCCGCAGCCAGCTTGATCTGCAGCGATGTTTTCCAGCGGAACGTATTCGTTCTCATTCTCGATATCGATCAATACGGAGTGCCGCTGGTTGAAAGTGCCGCGGCGAGAGTCCTGGCCGGATAGTCGAACCGGAATCCCAGTCTTCACCAGGCTTGCGAAAGCCAGAGCTTCGGCCATACCGTAATCCACGGGGCGCTTGCCCGCACCCATTTCGGCGCGCTGCTCGAGCAGTTTTTTCACCTTTGGATGAATGTGAAAGCCTTGCGGATAAGCGGTGAGGCGACCGGAAAGCTCCGCTAACTCTTCGGTCGACAGTCCGGTTTCCACTTCATATTCCGGCTTATGAAGGCCGCCGTAGTATTGATCCCAATACCTGGGCAGATCCCGCAGCGTAGGTTTCTTGGTAAGTTTGCCGGCGCCTTTCTGCGCGGCTTCGAATTCGGCTTTGACGGCGGCAGCTTGCGCCGGAGCATCGGTTGCGCCGATGTCGTCGGCATAAATTTCCCACAGCGGCGGATGCTCCTTGATCTTCTTGTAGAGCAGGGGCTGGGTGACGGTGGGATCGTCCACTTCGCTGTGGCCGTGGCGGCGGTAGCCGATGAGGTCGATGACCACGTCAGTACCGAACTCGTAGCGGTACTCCGTCGCAAGGCGGGCGACGCGGACTACCGCGTCAACATCTTCGCCGTTCACGTGGAAGATAGGGATCGACTGGCGGCGAGCGATGCAGGCGGCAAAGCGCGTCGAATGCTCTTCAACATAGCTGGTGGTGAATCCGAGAAGATTATTGACCACCACATGAATCGTGCCACCGACGGTGTAGCCGGGGAGGTCGGCGTAATTCATGGTTTCTGCAAGGATGCCTTGTCCGGCGAAAGCGGCGTCGCCGTGGACGAGCAGCGGAAGATACTTTTCACGTCCGCCTTCGCCAGTCCGGTCTTGTTTGGCGCGAGTGCGGCCGACGGTAACGGGATCAACGGCTTCGAGGTGGCTGGGATTTGAAACCAGATGAATATGAACCTTCCCCCCGCTGCGAGTGATGTACTCACCAGTCGCGCCCATGTGGTACTTGACGTCGCCGGAGCCGAGAACGCTGCGCGGATCGACGTCTTCAAAGCCGGCAAAGATTTCTTCGGACGGACGTTTTGCCACGTGGGCAATCACGTTGAGCCGGCCCCGATGGCTCATGCCCATCACGAGTTCGGTCGCACCCAGATGGGAGCCCGTATCGAGGAGTTCGTCAACCAGCGGGATGAGCGCGGTGACACCTTCCAGAGAGAAGCGCTTGCTGCCGAGATAACGCTGTTGCATCACCTGCTCGAAAACGTCGGCGCGGATGAGCAGATCGAGAATTCGCTGCTGGTCGTTCTCTGTAACCTCGAACCCCTGATACGGCGATTCCATCCGCTCGTAAATCCAGCGGCGGCGTTCGGGGGCATAGATGTGATTGATTTCCACGCCGATGGTTGAGGAGTAGATGGCGCGCGCTTCGCGCGTGTAATCGCTTTCAATCTGCAATTCGGGAGTGGGGCGCGGCGGCAGATAGCCGAGGGGATCGAGGTCGCCTTCGAGATATCCCCATTGCCGGAAGGCGCTGAAGACGCGTTCGCGCTCGGGATTGGAGCCGTTGTTGGTTTCGACGAGGGCGGTTGCGGAGCCGCCATTTGCGAGCTTGGATTTCGGCGTCATAGGAATGCAGGTACTAGGATAACGGATGCGAAGCCGACTGCGGGGGATTCTGATGTCCAGTAAGCCCTTTCAACACAGAGGACACAGAGGAACACGGGGCAGTAGAACGCCGAAGCGGATGGCCCGGGTTTCGGGGCATCCGCTTCGGCGTAAAGCAATTGTTTTCTCTTCCCTTTCGGCTATTTGCCTGCGGAGAAGTTGAACAGGTCGAACAAGTCTCCGATTGCCGGAGTGTTTAACGGCACGTACGGGTTACTCTTGCTGGCGACCGGGTTAGGGTAGTTGTCCCGGCTGCGGCTGGTGACCGGAGCCAGGTTCCAGTTACGCTCGATGAATTTCAGGATCGAAACGTGGTCGGCATAGGTGTGAGAGATGTGACCTGGTGTCGTGAAAGGAGAAACCACCAGCATAGGAATTCTGCTGCCGTCTCCGAAGAAGTCCAGAGGCTGGATGTAGCCGGAGTCGTAGTATCCTCCACCCTCGTCCATCGTGACGAAAATGGCGGTGCTATTCCACAGCTCCGAATTGGCTTGAACGCCGTCGACAATCTTCTTAATGAACCCCTCCAACAGGATGAGCTTGGAAGACGCCGGGTGACCATCAAGCCAGCCGTCTGGCTTCACGATGGAGACCGCGGGCAAGGTACCGTTCTTGATCTGCTGGTAGAGCAAGGTGGTGTCCTGGTTATGGGCGCGGCCCGACGGACTGGTCATGATCGAGGTCGTGTACTGGAACGGGTTGCAAATGTTGCAGTAGTTGTTGTTGTAAGTGGTGTAGAGGCCGTCTGGATTAGCGAGGTAAGCGGCCCACTGGTCTCCAAAATAGGTGAAGGAAATGTTCTTTTCGATCAACTCGTCGCCGATAGTGCGGAGAGACGAGGGAGGAATTGTGAACACCGTCTCGGCGGGGTTGCCGATGTCGGCGTAGGCGTTAGCTCCGTTGCCGTAGTATCCCGGATTGTAGTTGTTCAACAGATAGTAGTAACCCTCCTGGCAGTGAGAATCGATGGGGCGGGTGAGTGAACTGAGATACGTAGTAATCTGTGCGACGCCGGGCTGGCTGGTGTCAAAACAGTTCGAGTACGTTCCACCGCCGTAGGAGGGTGAACCGAACGAGCCGCCACCGTAACCGTCTTCGGTGTACCAGTTGTTGGTTCCGGGCTGCGGATTGGGATTTTCAATTTCGTCGACGATACCAGCGTTTGGACTGCCTCCGGCTACAAGTTGATTGTGCGGAGGTACGGCGGCGTTGCCGTTTCCATCGGAAAACCAGATTGCGTCTCCGCTGCCGAGCATGATGTGATTGGCGCCAGTGCCACCCATGACTGCCTGATGGTAGTTGTCGCTCATCGCATAGTTATCGGCGAGATGCTTGAAGTAAGGCGCATCTCCCTGGAGAACATTGTAGAAGCCCATCGAGGTCGAGCCTTCTTCGGTGGTGGTGTCATTGAAACCGAAGGCTTGGGCGAGACCATTGGTTCCGGCTCCCACCGTGGTTTCGACCCAGGGGAACAGATCGGCCTGGCAGCCGCTGGGATTTCCCGTGGTGGCATTGCCAGCGTTGCAATCAAACTGCTGCCACATCTGATAGAAGCGGTGGACGGGGCTGTTGTCGTAGGCATCGTAGGGATGAGTCGCGGAGGTGAGCTGGAACGGGCCCGAGGGCAGCGTGGTCGCATTGGGAATCCGCGTATCGACGGCGCCATGACTCAAGCCCGTGCCCCCAGTGGTCAGATAGACGTAATAGTTGTTGGGCAGACCGTTCTCATTTGCCTTGGCTGTGGGGATGTCCGGGAAGGGAGGCGTGGTATATCCGCCAGCAAGCACGGGCGGCAAGACCTCATAGGCCGCATTGCTGGGAGGGTTCAAGTCATAATTGTCTGGAGTGGAGTCGACGGCGGAAGATTGGCTCGCCAGGTAGAAATTGAGGCCCGGTTGCCCCTTTGCATTAATTATGCCTTTGGAGAGAAGGTTGGAGACGGTCTCCCCGGCTTTCGGCTTGTAGGTAGCGAAAACGTGATCGAAGGTGCGGTTCTCCCCGATGATCACGATCACATGCTTAATCGGTGAGGCAGTGGGAGTGTTGGCGGGTTCTTGAGCGGCGACCGGGGCCGGCGCTCCCAGGTTGACCAGCAGCGCAAACAGGCTGGTGCCAACCACGAAGTGCTGTCTGGCTTGCGCCAGGAAATTGGACGACGACATGAATTTCCTCCTGAGGCTTTTACGAAGAGCTACAGAGGCCAAGGTAGCGGTGACGTGGTTACACCACGGTGAAGCGGAGATGAATTCCCGGTGAAAAGAAATCCACAAACGACCGGTTCGTCGAAAAGAACGAAAGCCCGCTTTACCCCAAGGATTCGATGGATTTACCCGCGAACGTAAAGGGCAGATGAACAAATTTCCACAGCGTGCCAAAGTTCCTACGGTGATTTCCGTATAGCGGGGCCATAGATTCTTCCCGTGTAGACTGCGGTAATCTGTCCGGAGCAACGCTCTTTATGCCTACCCTTCTGGGAATACCGTTAGATGTGAACTCGTCTTACCTGCGCGGACCTTCGCGCGCGCCGGCGAAGATTCGCGAAGCTTTGAGCAGCGATGCTTCGAACAAATGGTCCGAACTAGGAGTGGACGTGGGCGCGGCTGGGGCAGTCACAGACGCGGGAGACTTGCACCTCAACGATTCACGAGAGAAAGTCGGCGACGACTTCGTTACGATTGAACGTGCGATCAGCGAATTGCTGAAAAAGGGTGAGCGTCCAGTATCGGTCGGCGGCGACCATTCGATTACCTATCCCATCTTAAGGGCTTTTGCAAAGCGCTATCCGGATTTGACGATTGTGCATTTCGACGCGCATCCCGATTTGTATGACGAGTTCGAAGGCAGCCGCGTGTCGCATGCTTGTCCCTTTGCCCGCATCATGGAGGAGCGGCTTGCGAAGAGGCTGGTACAGATCGGAATCCGCACGCTGAACGGGCATCAGCGCGAGCAGGCCGAGAAGTTTGGCGTGGAGATTGTGCAGATGCGCGAGCTGCCCGCTTACGGCCGGCTGGAAATTCACGGGCCGGTTTATATTTCGTTTGATATCGATGTGCTCGATACAGCCTTTGCTCCGGGGATCTCGCATCGTGAGCCGGGAGGGATGACAACACGAGAGGCGATTGCTCATCTGCATGCGATTGCGGGAACCATCGTGGGAGCGGATATTGTCGAGTACAACCCGGAGCAGGATATCGCGGGGATGACGGCGGTCGTCGCGGCGAAGGTTCTGAAGGAGATTTTGGGCAAGATGATCGCGGCATAGTGATACCGGACCTTTTGCATATGGAAGCCATCTCGCGAAAGGCTTCGGGAAGGGCACGACTTTAGTCGTGCCGTCAGAGCCCGGCGAAAATCGGGCTTTAGCCCCTGAGGAGACGTCATGGAAAATAACGGTTTGATGCAAGTCCCAAGCCCGCATTCGGTGGATGAAACGGTCAAACGTCTGCAATCAGTTTTGGCGCAGAAGGGATTGCAGGTGTTTGCGCTGGTCGATCATAGCGGCGAAGCAGAAAAGGTCGGGATGAAGATGCGGCCCACGAAACTGCTCATCTTTGGCAGCCCGAAGGCTGGGACGCCGGTGATGCTCGCCGCGCCGTCGGTGGCGATCGATTTTCCACTGAAAGCTCTTATATCAGAGGATGCGACCGGGAAGGTTTCTGTCAGCTACAACAGCCCGGAATATCTGCAGCAGCGGCATGGCATCCCGGACGATCTAGTCAAGAATATTGCGGGCGTGGGCGCGCTGGTGGCGAAGGCTGTGGAATAATGTGCCGTCATCATTAATTTTTGATTGGAAATTGAAATCCGTGATCGAGAACTCAAACCGAGCCCGCGACCATCTAGCCAACGAGCGCACGTTCCTGGCGTGGGTGCGGACCAGTGTGGCCATCGTAGTGTTTGGATTTGCCATCGGAAGATTCGCTATCGCGATGCGTCAGTTAACTGCGTTTCAGGGGCACGAGTCCAGGGCCACCGGGTTCTCGGTTTGGATGGGAACGATTTCGATTCTGGCTGGACTTGTGATGGTTGTGGCGGGACTGCTGCGCTATCGCAAGACGCGGGCGCAACTCGATGAAGGGAAGTTTGAGCCCGCGGGATTTATCGTCGATCTGGTGACGGTTTTGACTGTATTGTTTGGGCTGGCGCTGGCGGGATATTTGATTTACGTGGGGAAGAGTATAGGTTAGATCCGGTTCGTTGTCGCGGCGTTTGAATTGGATAAAGGTTTGTATCAGGGCAGGGTCTGTGTCAGGGAGGTCCGTATCAGGGCAGGCCTTTAGGCCTGCCGTCAACGAGCGGATTCGGAACCGCCTTTAGGCGCTGGGGGCAGAAGGCAGCCCCTAAAGGGGCGATTGATTTGTCACGCGAAATGGTATCGCTAAAGCGATACCCTGATACGGATCACGGGCAAGACACGACATCACACGGCATCAAGACCCCATGGCCAACGATCTAGAAAAAGAAGCCGCCGCACGCGCCAGCCTGCGATTCGTCAAGGACGGCCACGTAGTCGGCATTGGTACCGGCTCGACGGCGGCTTATTTTATTCAACTGCTGGGCGAGCAGGTGAAGAAAGGGCTGCGGATTCGCGGCATCCCAACCTCAGTTCACTCGGGAGAAGTAGCGGCCAGCTTGGGGATTCCGCTCACCACGCTGGATGAATGCCAGCAGATCGATGTGACCGTGGACGGCGCGGACGAGGTCGATCCGCAATTGCGGTTGATTAAAGGTGGTGGCGGGGCGCTGCTGCGGGAAAAGATTGTAGCCTCGGCGACCAGGCAGTACGTGATTATTACCGATGCGACGAAACGCGTTCCGGTGCTGGGAAAGTTTCCGCTGCCGGTGGAAGTGATCAAGTTCGCGCAGGCGCTGATCACGAAGAGGATTGAGGCGCTGGGCGCGAAAGTCGTCCTGCGCAGAAATGCGGATGGAACGGCTTATCTGACGGACGAAAACAATTACATCCTCGACTGCCACTTCGGACAAATACGCGGCGCGGATGGCCTGGCCAACAAGCTTAGCGACATGCCGGGAGTGGTGGAGCATGGGCTGTTTATTGGCATGGCTGGTGTAGTGCTGGTGGCGGGTGGGAGCGAGGTTGTGGAGTTGCGGCGGTGACGGTGCGCTGGCTACTTGCCGCCTGTCCGCGAGGCGGCTCGCGCTAGTTCGTGGGAGTCAAAAGAGCAGCGTGGTAAGCGCCGTTGATGGCTCCATTTGCCGCGATCTGTCCTGTTCTCAGCGTGGAGAAATAAATTATTGCGTAACCCGAAATATTACGTTACTGGTCAGCGTGCCGCCCGGCGTGGTTGCTGTTACAAACCCCGTGGTTGCGCCCGCAGGGACGGTTGCCTTCAAGAACGTATCGGATACAACCGTGAAACTTGCAGGTGTTCCGTTGAATGACACGCCAGTGGTTCCTGTGAACCCTTGTCCGAGAATCGGGACGGTTTGTCCGACACTCCCCGACGCGCGCACAAACGATACGAACGCGTGAAGGCCTACATCGAGACTAAACACCGTACCGGCGCCGGAGGCGCCCGCGGTGCCGCCGTACCGGGTCGTCCCATAAAGGACACCGTTCGTCGCTTGCACAAGGCCGCCATCGGGTGTGCTGCCGTCCGTCAAATCGAAGCTGTGCAAGGTCGTTATCTTGCCCTCCGGCGTCATTCTGAAGATCGTTCCATATCCGTAAGCTCCAAACAAAGTTGTGACCCCGTAGAAGTTCCCATCAGTAGCTTGAATCAGCCCTGCGTACGGCTCGGTGCCGTCGGTACAGTGTGGTTGAGCGCAGAAACTGTAGAGAGTCGTGAGATTGCCGCTGGGGGTGATTTTGAAGATGGTGCCGCACCCGCCGTCGCGGCTACAGTTAGCTCCGCCCCCTGGAGTGGTCCCATAAAGGTTGCCATCAGTAGCCTGGATAAGCTGACCAGACGGTGAGCTACCGTCAGCGACATCGAAGTTGTGTAGTGTTGTAAACGTACCCGCGGTTGTAACCTTGAATATCGTTCCAATCCCATTCCCGCCGGCTGCCGTCGTCCCGTAGAAGTTGCCGTCGCTGCCTTGCACCATAGGTCCGGGAAAGAATCCGTCCGCACCGAAGTCATAGAGCGTCGTTAGAGTCCCATCCGGGGTCATTTTGAAAACAGTGCCAGGGGCAGACCCGGTTCCTCCGTAAGAAGTTGTCCCGTAGAAAGTTCCATCGTTGGTTTGAATCAGGCCGGCAAGACTCGATCCATCGGTTACATCGAAGGTGTGGACGATCGTCAACGTGCCGGTCGGAGAGATCTCGAAGATAGTGCCAGCGCGGTTGGCTCCGCCGTAGAATGTCCCGCCGTAGAAGTTCCCGTCACTCCCCAGGACGAGCGTGGCAGATGGGTCGTAGCCCGCCTCGCAATAGTTGTGGCTGCAAAAGCTGTGAAGCCGTGCCAATGCGCCCTGGGGCGTAATTCTAAAAACCGTTCCACAGCAATTATTCGTACTGCCCGCCCCTCCCATGATAGTGGGAGCGTAGAGAGAACCGTCCGTTCCCTGGACGAGCGAATTGATGGGATCAGCGCCATCCGCCCAATCGAAATTCCACAGAGTAGTAAAGGTCTGCGCCTGCGCGGCGATTACCATCATAGCCGCACTCATCAAGAGAATGCATGCCCTCTTGCAGCCATCAAGTTTCCTCATCGGAGGCCCCCGTGCGAAGCGTGGAATACACGCTTCAACGTTCGTCGCGACTCTTTTCCTGGGTTGATCAGCACTGGCGGCGCCCACACGCCAAAGCTGATCCTGCTCATCGTGCAATCCTCTTGTGAAGCCGATTCGGACGACGCAAACATGCTGCGCGTGAGTTGGGTGGTAGTCAAGATGAAGGTTCTTGCATATTGGGGAGCGCCACCGCAGCGCCTGAAGGCTTCGGTTGATTGACGCGGCGCGGGCGGTATGCCTGAAGGCATACCCTGATACGAATCCCATGCGGCTGTTGAGATCTCATTGGCTTTAGAGGGACGGCTGAAGCCGGTTCTGAAGAGAAGGCCTCTTTTCGCAGCGGTGAACCGTTGCGCCACCCAAAACCAACTGTGGCGGAATATAGTATCGAGATGGCGGCAGGGCCACAGACACAGGGGTGGGATCAGTCTTCGCGGCGGCGGGGGGCGCGGTATCGCGTGCAGGCGCCGGTGGACGTCACGGTGCTGCGGTCGGGGATTCCGGA
>Ga0210393_10000766_pt1 | contig 27861 bp, 23 predicted proteins | sample IncBWC27OmetaG_FD_160068 | JGI IMG/M metagenome (GOLD analysis project Ga0210393, IMG submission 160068) | Forest soil microbial communities from Barre Woods Harvard Forest LTER site, Petersham, Massachusetts, United States - Inc-BW-C-27-O ...
CTCCTGATGTCCTGACAAGCTTTATCGGTGCTGTGGCAATGTCGCGCGGGCGCGACATTCGATCAGCGCTTAGTGCATCGCCGTCGTATTGAGCTCGTGCTCGATGCTCTTGAAGTGGTCGAGCCTCTCAATCGCATGATCGAGCTCGGAGCCTTCCTTTTCGGAAAGCTTGGCTTCCATGTCGGCGATGGTTTCCGCGAACTCCGCCCGGTCGAGTTCGTCGAGCGAGGTGGCGACGTCGGCCAGCAGCGTGAGACCCTTGGCCGAAATCTCGGCAATCCCACCGAGCACGATGATCTTCTGCTTCGACCCGCCCGACATCACCGTGAGGATGCCCGGCCGCACCGCGGCCACGACCGGTGCATGCCCGGCCAGCACGCCGAAATCGCCTTCGACCCCGGGAACGTCGACTTGATCGACTTCACCGGAGAACGCCATTTTTTCGGGCGAGACGAGATCGAAGTGAAAGGTGGCCATAGTCTTTCCGTTTTTCCGGTGGTCACCCGCGGGTTTGACCCGCAGGTCCATCTATCAAAACATTTCTCTTTCGATGGATCGCCGGATCAAGTCCGGCGATGACGACATCCAAGCTTACGCCGCCTCGGCTGCGAGCTTCTTGCCCTTTTCGACCGCCTCTTCGATGGTGCCCACCATGTAGAAGGCGGCTTCCGGCAGATGGTCGTATTTGCCTTCGCACAGGTCGCGGAAGCCCTTGATGGTGTCGGCGAGGTCGACGAACTTGCCGGGCGAGCCGGTGAACACTTCGGCGACGTGGAACGGCTGCGACAGGAAGCGTTCGACCTTGCGGGCGCGCGCCACCGTGATCTTGTCCTCTTCCGACAATTCGTCCATGCCGAGAATGGCGATGATGTCCTGCAGCGATTTATATTTCTGCAGCACCTGCTGCACCATGCGCGCGGTGTTGTAGTGCTCTTCGCCGACGACCAGCGGAGAAAGCATGCGCGAGGTCGAGTCGAGCGGGTCCACCGCCGGATAGATGCCTTTTTCCGAGATCGCGCGGTTCAACACCGTGGTCGCGTCCAAGTGGGCGAACGAAGTCGCGGGCGCCGGGTCGGTCAAGTCGTCGGCCGGCACGTAGATCGCCTGCACCGAAGTGATCGATCCCTTGTGCGTCGTGGTGATGCGTTCCTGCAGCGCGCCCATGTCGGTCGCGAGCGTCGGCTGATAGCCCACGGCGCTCGGAATGCGCCCCAACAGCGCCGACACTTCGGAGCCCGCTTGCGTGAAGCGGAAGATGTTGTCGACGAAAAACAGCACGTCCTGGCCCTGGTCGCGGAAATGCTCGGCGACGGTCAAGCCCGTGAGGCCGACGCGGGCACGGGCGCCCGGCGGTTCGTTCATCTGGCCGAACACCAGCGCGCATTTCGACTTCACGCTCGGATCGGGATGATGAGGGTCCGCATTGACCTTCGATTCGATGAACTCGTGATAGAGGTCGTTGCCTTCGCGGGTACGTTCGCCGACGCCGGCAAACACCGAGTAACCACCATGCGCCTTGGCGACGTTGTTGATCAGTTCCTGAATCAGCACCGTCTTGCCGACGCCGGCGCCGCCGAACAGGCCGATCTTGCCGCCCTTGGCGTAGGGCGCGAGCAGGTCGACGACCTTGATGCCGGTGACGAGGATTTCGGCTTCCGTGGACTGATCGGTATAGAGCGGCGCTTCCTGATGAATGGCGCGCAAACCTTCCGATTCCACCGGACCGGCTTCATCGATCGGCTCGCCGATGACGTTGATGATGCGGCCCAGCGTCCCGGCGCCGACCGGCACCATGATCGGGTTGCCGGTGTCGGTGACTTCCTGGCCGCGAACCAGACCTTCGGTGGTGTCCATCGCGATCGTGCGCACCGTCGATTCGCCGAGATGCTGCGCGACTTCAAGCACCAGGCGGTTACCGCCGTTCTTGGTTTCGATGGCGTTCAGAATGGCGGGCAGATGTCCTTCGAACTGCACGTCGACGACGGCGCCGATGACCTGCGTGATGCGTCCGGTCTGGTTGGCAGGTGTAGCCATAAAACTATCTCCTTCGAATTCTTAATCTCTGGACCGGTCGGTCTGATCGTGCCTGTCGCCGTTACATCGCCTCGGCGCCGGAGATGATTTCAATCAGCTCCTTGGTGATCATGGCCTGACGGGTGCGGTTGTAGATCAATGTCTGCTTGCGGATCATGTCGCCGGCGTTGCGGGTGGCGTTGTCCATGGCGCTCATCTGGGCGCCGTAGAACGAAGCGTTGTTCTCCAGAAGCGCGCGGAAAACCTGGACCGCGATGTTGCGCGGCAGAAGCCGGGGCAGAATTTCGTCTTCCTCCGGCTCGTATTCGTAGGAAACCGCCGGCTCGGCGTTCGCCGCGGGCGCTTCCACCACCAGCGGAATGATCTGCTGCGCGGTCGGAATCTGGGCAATCACCGAGCGGAAACGCGAATAGAACAGCGTGCAGACATCGAACTCGCCATTGTCGAATCGCGCGATGACCTTTTTGGCGATGTCTTCGGCGTTGACGAAGCCAAGCTGGCGCACCGAGCGCAGTTCGACGCTTTCGACGATCTGCTTTTCGAAAGTGCGGCGAAGCTGTTCCAGTCCCTTGCGGCCGACGCAGAAGAACTTGACCTCTTTGCCTTGCGAAATCAACTTCAGCGCGTGTTCGCGGGCAAGCCGCACGATCGAGGAGTTGAAGGCGCCCGAAAGACCGCGTTCGCCGGTACACACCAGAAGCAGATGAACCTGATCCTTGCCGGTGCCTGCCAGCAGCGCCGGCGCGCCGGGCGAACCTGCCGCAGCCTTGGCAATATCGGAGATCACCGCATCCATCTTTTCGGCATAAGGCCGCGCGGCCTCGGCGGCGGACTGTGCCCGGCGCAGCTTCGAGGCGGCGACCATCTGCATCGCCTTGGTGATCTTCTGCGTCGCCTTGGTCGAGGCGATGCGGACCCGCATGTCTTTAAGTGAAGCCATTCTCAGTTCACCCTGGCGACCCGATTCCGATCCGGCCGCAAGCCCCTCGTTTCGTCATGCCCGGCCTCGTGCCGGCCATGACGGTTTGATCAAGCAAGCGTCTTATCAAGCAAGCGTCTTGGCGAAACCCTCGACCACGCTCTTCAGCTTGGCCGCGGTATCGTCGCTGAGATCTCGGCTGTCGCGGATGGCGTTGAGGATCTCGACGTTCTTGCCCCGTAGAGTCGACAACAGTCCGTCCTCGAACGCCCGCACCTTGTTGAGCGGAAGCGCATCGAGATAGCCGTTGGTGCCGGCCCAGATCACGCAAACCTGCTCTTCCATCTTCAGCGGCGAGAATTGCGGCTGCTTAAGAAGTTCGGTCAGGCGTGAGCCGCGGTTGAGCAGGCGCTGGGTCGAGGCGTCGAGGTCAGAGCCGAACTGCGCGAACGCCGCCATTTCGCGGTATTGCGCCAGCTCACCCTTGATCTTGCCGGCGACCTTTTTCATTGCCTTGGTCTGCGCCGACGATCCGACGCGTGATACCGACAGACCGACGTTCACGGCAGGCCGGATACCCTGGAAGAACAGGTCGGTTTCGAGGAAGATCTGGCCGTCGGTGATCGAAATCACGTTGGTCGGAATGTAGGCCGACACGTCGTTGGCCTGGGTTTCGATCACCGGCAGCGCCGTCAGCGATCCCGAACCCTGATCCTTGTTGAGCTTGGCGGCGCGTTCCAACAGGCGCGAATGCAGATAGAAGACGTCGCCCGGATAGGCTTCGCGGCCCGGCGGACGGCGCAGCAACAGCGACATCTGGCGATAGGCGACGGCCTGCTTGGACAAGTCGTCATAGATGATGACCGCGTGCATGCCGTTGTCGCGGAAGTACTCGCCCATGGTGCAGCCGGTGAACGGCGCGATGTACTGCATCGGCGCCGGATCGGACGCGGTCGCCGCGACCACGATCGAATATTCCAGCGCGCCCTGCTCTTCGAGCACCTTCACGAACTGCGCGACGGTCGAGCGCTTCTGCCCGATCGCGACATAGACGCAATAGAGCTTGATGTTCTCGTCCGGCTGGGCGTTGAGCGGCTTCTGGTTGAGGATGGTGTCGAGCGCGATCGCGGTCTTGCCGGTCTGACGGTCGCCGATGATCAGCTCGCGCTGGCCGCGGCCGACGGGGATCAGCGCATCGATCGCCTTGAGGCCGGTCGCCATCGGCTCGTTGACCGACTTGCGCGGAATGATGCCGGGCGCCTTGACGTCGACGCGCATGCGCTTGTCGGCCTTGATCGGGCCCTTGCCGTCGATCGGATTGCCGAGTGCGTCGACGACGCGGCCAAGCAGGCCCTTGCCGACGGGCGTGTCGACGATGGCGCGCGTGCGCTTGACGGTCTGGCCTTCCTTGATCTCGCGGTCGGCGCCGAAAATCACGATGCCGACGTTGTCGGTTTCGAGGTTCAGCGCCATGCCGCGCGTACCATTCTCGAACTCGACCATTTCACCGGCCTGGACGTTGTCGAGGCCGAAGACGCGGGCAATGCCGTCGCCGACGGACAACACCTGTCCAACTTCGGAGACCTCGGCCTCCTGGCCAAAATTCTTGATCTGGTCCTTGAGGATCGCGGAAATTTCCGCGGCGCGGATGTCCATCAGCCTGCCTCTTTCATCGCGTGCTTGATCGAATTGAGTTTGGTGCGAAGCGAACTATCGACCATGCGGCTGCCGAGTTTGACAACAAGGCCGCCGATGATCGAGGGATCGACTTTCACGTTGAGCGAAACATCTTTGCCCGTCACCGACTTCAGCGCGGTCTTGAGGGCATCGAGATTCTTGTCGCTGAGCTGTTCGGCTACCGTGACATCGGCGGTCGCCTCGCCCTTGAACTTGGCCACCAGCGCGCGGAAGGCGCGGATCACCTGATCCACGGCGAACAGCCGCCGATTGGCGGTGAGAACTTTCAGGAAATTGGCGGAAATGCCGGAAATACCGGCCTTGTCGAGCACCGCCGACAGCGCTTTCACCTGCGTGTCGGAGGAAAAAACCGGGCTGCGAACGAGGCGCTTCAGATCGGCGCTGTCCGCCAGCATCGCATCGAATTGGTCGAGATCATCCTTGACGGCGTCGACTGATTTTTCATCGCGCGCCAATTCGAACAAGGCCGTTGCATAACGACCGGACACTCCCGATACGGACGGATTCTCAGCCACAAGCGCGCTCTTTATTGCTGTCAAACTCGCAAGGGAAAAACCGTCGCCAAAATGCGGCGCCTAGCGATCCAAGCCCTTGGAGTTCAAGCGGGACTTCGATTTTCGACCGGCACAGGCAGCGCCAGGACCGTTAAAATCGCGGCTTTGCTAACATAGCAAGAGTGCAGGTGCAATATGACGGCGGCCGCCGGTGATGCCTTGCCGCACGCGGTTTACGGACCAGTCGCCCGCCGATTCGACGCGACGGATAGAAACGCCTGAACGGTATTCAGAAACCGGGCTCCAGCCGCCAAGTTCGTTCCGCCCGTTGTTGCATGGCGGCATGCGCCTAGCGGGCGGAACGCCGGAATGCGGCCAGCGCTTCCCGATTCGCATTACTTGCTGAATTCTAGACAACCACCGCGAGAGCTTTGGTGATCAGTATTAATCGTACTTACCAAGTATAGATTTGATTAACAGATCAATAATTTCAGCATTACGGAACATCCAGCGATCTTCTGTTCCACATAACAAGATGTTTCAGGGTGAGATAAATCGATTCTACTGCCCCTTTTATGCCGCATTGCGAAATCAAACGGCAGTCCTTCAAAACGGAGCGGGGGTTCCACTCGTCACAGATGTGGCGTTACTTGAAATTGAGGGACTGATCTAATGCTGAAATTGAATAAGCAGACGCTGGGTAAAGCCGCCCAGTCGCGTACGGCGCTGATCCTTTTTGCCGCAGCTGCTTTTACCGGTGGTACCGCCTCTGAGGCCTCGGCGAGGTCTTATCGGCACCACCATCACCACCACTATTCCCATCATGCCGCCCGGACCGAGAATTCGTCTTGGCGAGAGGCCAATGCGTCGATCGAGCCGGCCACGGGCGGCGGGCGCAGCTTCTCAGGCATGGCGTCCTTCTACGGTAATGAATCCGGCAGCAAGACCGCCTCCGGCCAGCGCTTCAACCAGGAAGCCATGACCGCGGCCCATCGTAGCCTGCCGTTCGGAACCAAGCTCCGGGTCACCCATGGCGGCCGCAGCGTCGTCGTGACCATCAACGACCGCGGTCCGTTCGTTCGCGGCCGGGTACTCGACCTGTCCACGGGCGCTGCCCGTGCCATCGGTCTGACGAGCGCCGGCGTCGGCCGGGTCGTCGCCGAGGTCATGTAACCTGCGCGGCTTCCGCGCAGCCTTCAAGACATCCGCGCAATTTGACCTCCGCCTTTATCGGGCGAAGGAACTGGCTTTGCGCCGACACCAAAGCCCGCCGTCGTAGCCGACGGCGGGTTTGTTTTTGGCTGGCCGTTACAAAAAGCTCTGCGGATCGACGTCGACCTCGAGCTTGAGATTGCCCTTGGTCTTCGGACCTGCGGCGAGCCATTCGCGCAAATATTCCGACAGATCGACGTTGCGCAGCGACTTCACCAGCAGGCGAAAGCGGTAGCGGCCCTTGATCACCGCGAGCGGCGCCTCGGCGGGTCCCAGCACCTTGATCCGTTCATCGATCGGCGCGATCGCGGCAAGCTTGCGCGCAAAACCTTCTGCGGTGGGGCGATCGCCGGCCGACACGATCAAGCTCGCCAGCCGTCCGAACGGCGGATAGCCGGTGCGTTCGCGGGAGTCGATTTCGCTGGCGTAGAACGCTTCGCGGTCGCAGGCCACCAGCGCCTTCATCACGGGATGTTCCACCTGATGGGTCTGCAAATAGCCGACGCCCCTGCCCTGATCGCGCCCGGCGCGCCCGATCACTTGGTTGAGCAATTGCCAGGTCCGCTCGGCGGCGCGTGGATCGCCGTTGCTGAGGCCAAGATCCGCGTCCACCACGCCGACCAGATTGAGCCGCGGGAAATGGTGACCCTTGGCCACCAGTTGGGTGCCGACGATAATGTCGACCCGGCCTTCCGCGATCTCGTTCAACTCGCTGCGCATGGTTTCGATCGAGGTGATTAGATCGCTCGACAGCACCATGGAACGCGCGTCCGGAAACAGGCTGGCCACCTCTTCCTGCAGGCGCTCGACGCCCGGACCGACCGCCACCAGCGATTCCTCCGCCGCGCAGTGCGGACAGGTATGCGGACGCGGCATCGAAAAGCCGCAGTGATGACACACCAGCCGCTGGCGAAAGCGGTGATCGACCAGCCAGGCATCGCAGATGGTGCAGGCAAAACGGTGCCCGCAAGCGCGGCACAACGTCAACGGCGCGTAGCCGCGGCGGTTGAGAAACAACAGCGCCTGTTCGCGCCGTTCGATCGCAAAACGGATCTGCTCGGCGAGCTTTGGTGAGATGAAGCGGCCGCGCGGCGGGGCTTCGCGCCGGAGGTCAATTGCCTCGATATGCGGCATATGCTGGCCGCCGAACCGCGATGGCAGCAGGATGCGCTGATAGCGGCCCTTGCGTGCGTTCACCTCGGTTTCCACCGACGGCGTCGCCGACGCCAGCACGATCGGAATTTTGGCGATATGCGCGCGCACCACCGCCATGTCGCGGGCGTGGTAATGCGCGCCTTCATCCTGCTTGTAGGCCTGATCGTGCTCCTCATCGACAACGATGAGACCGAGGTCGGCATAGGGCATGAACAGCGCGGACCGGGCGCCCACCACAACCGGCGCTTCGCCGCTGGCGATCGCCGCCCAATTGCGTTGCCGGGTGCGTGGCGTCAATTCGGAATGCCATTCCAGCGGCCGCACGCCGAAACGCCGCGCGAAGCGATCCAGGAACTGGCCGGTCAGCGCGATCTCCGGCATCAGGATCAGCGACTGCCTGCCGCGGCGGATCGTCTCCGCGATCGCTTCGAAATAGACTTCGGTTTTGCCTGAACCGGTGACGCCGTCGAGCAATGCGACATGGAACGTGCCGTTGGCCGCCAGCGCGCGCATCGCGTCCACGGCGGTGCGCTGCTGGCGGGAAAATTCGGGGACCGAAAAGGACGGATCGGGCGCCGGTGGCGCCGGCGCGCGCGGCATGGCCTCAACCGTGAGCGTGCCTTCGTCGACGAGGCCATCGACGACACCGGCACTGACACCGGCTTCCCTCGCGGCATCGGACTTGCCGTGCAACAGACCGTCGGACAACAGCTCGATCAACCGCCGCCGCGCCGGCGTCATGCGCTGTGGCGACGGGCCCGTCAGACGCACACCCGCCCGCACCCGCTCAGGGCCGAGATCCTCGCCCATGCGCAGGCACATCCTTAAGACCATGCCACGCGCCGACAGCGTGTAATTGGAAACCCAATCGATGAGCGCGCGCAGTTCGCCCTTGAGTGCGGGCACATCGAGCTTCTCGCCGACATCCTTCAACCGATTGTGCAGACGCGGATCGGGATTGGCGTTCTCGGCCCACACCACGCCGACCACCTCGCGCGGTCCGAGCGGCACGCAGACCACATCGCCGGCTTTGAGTTCGAGCCCGCGCGGCACGCGATAGGAATAGGGGCGGTCGAGCGCGACCGGCACCAGCACATCGACGACCCCGGTCAACGATGCGGGCGATGATGAGGCGCGCGTGGGATGGTCCATCTCGAATAAGAGTCCCGGTTAATTAGCGAAGGATAAACCAAGACGGTGCGATATAATCAAAGGAATCGTTACGCCAAAAGCTGATCGAAAGCCGATATGGCAAAATCCGCTCCCGCCTTGCAGCCGATTGAACTTGACTGCGCGGACGAATCGATCGCGCTGGAAATGGCGCGATGGCTCGCTTTTTTGCGCACCGAGCGGCGTTTGTCGCCAAAGACCTCGGAAGCCTACGGCCGCGACCTGCGCCAGTTCCTCGAATTTCTGGCCGAACACTGGGAAGCGCGCGTGACCGTCGGCCGTTTTGCCGCCCTTGAGGCCAGCGATGTCAGGGCCTTCATGGCCAAGCGGCGCACCGATGAAATCGCCAGCCGATCGCTGATGCGCGCGCTGGCGGGTCTTCGTTCGTTCGGACGCTTCCTGGAGCGCGAGGGCCGCGGCAGGGTCGGCGCACTGTCCGCGATCCGTGCACCCAAGGTCGGCAAAACTCTGCCGAAACCGTTGCCCATGGCGGCGGCCAAGCGTCTCGCCGATGCCGACGAACGCGCCGGCGAAGACCGCGATCCCTGGATCTGGGCACGCGACGCCGCAGTCATGGCGCTGCTCTACGGCTCGGGCCTGCGTATCTCCGAGGCGCTGGGATTGAAGCGCCGCGATGTGCCCGCGCCCGGCGAAGGCGACGTCTTGGTCGTCACCGGCAAAGGCAACAAGACGCGGATGGTGCCGGTGCTGCAAAACGTTCTGACGCTCATTCAGGATTACGCGGCGATGTGCCCGTATCCGTTGCCGCCGGAGGGTCCGATTTTTGTCGGCGCCCGCGGCGGACCTTTAAGTCCCCGCATCATTCAGCTCACCATGGCGCGATTACGCGGCGCGCTCGGCTTGCCCGACAGCGCCACCCCGCACGCGCTGCGGCATTCCTTCGCCACCCACCTGTTGTCGCGCGGCGGCGACCTGCGTGCGATCCAGGAACTGCTCGGCCACGCTTCGCTGTCGACCACACAGATCTACACCGGGATCGACAGTGAGCGGCTTCTGGAAGTGTACCGGAGCGCGCATCCGCGCGCCTGAAGCCGGCTGATTTCGGATATCGCTGCCGACGGCGAACGCGGCCGGACCCTTGCGCTCGCCATATTGTTCGTCCATCGTCGCCATACTCGAGCGGGGGGACTAATCATGAGCGCACATGAGAGCATGGAGCATGCCGAGCACGCCGAACATATATCCGGTGAAAACAAGAAGATCGCGCTCCTGATCGCCGTGATAGCGTTGTTTCTCGCCCTGTCGGAGACGCTGGGCAAGGGCGCGCAGACCGAGTCAATCGCCAAGAACGTCGAGGCGTCAAACCTGTGGGCCTTCTTCCAGGCCAAGAGCATCCGCCGCACCACGGTGCAGACCGCAGCCGAGCAGGCCAAGCTCGCTGCCCCTGGCGATGGCGCCATGAAAGCGGCGCTGCAAAAGCAGATTGACGACTGGCAGAAAACCGCGGCGCGCTATCGCTCGGAGCCGGAAACCGGCGAAGGTCAGGATCAACTGTCCGAACGCGCCAAGCATGCCGAGGAAGAGCGCGACCTGGCCACGGCGAAGTATCATCATTTCGAACTGGCCTCGGCGGCATTTCAGATCGGTATCGTGCTGGCATCGGCGACCATCATCACCGGCATCGCGGCGCTGGCGTGGATCGCGGGCTTGTTGACGCTTGCAGGTGTCGCTTTCACCGCGTTCGGCATATTTGCGCCGCACGCATTGCATCTGGCATTGTAACGATTTTTGCGAGCGCAATTAGCGAGCTTCGTGCACGCTTTTTCGGAAGCGCTGGATCAGCCGTAGCATTCGCGACGACCACCGATCGCCGTCGCCCCGCAGGATTTCCTGGATGCGCTGCTTGATTGGATCGACCAAGGCCGCCGCCTTGGCGCGCAAACCGATTACGAATTCATAGAGCCGCTCGAACCATCCCATCTCCAGCAGTTTCGGCCGCGTCACGTCAAAGACGAAGGCGGTGATGCCGACACCGACAAGCTTGGCGAAGAGGATCGTGAAGACAGCGCTGAACCAGTATTCGTGCGTGAGCAACCAGAACCCGACCAGCTTCAGCGGAAACAGCGGAAGCACCGGCACGGCGAAAACAATCAGCGTCATCGCCGGCGAAAGCGTATCGACACGTTCAGCCAGCCAGGTCTTGAAAGTTTGCAGCGGAATCTTCGCCACCACCCAGGCGACGATCGGCTCGAGATGATCCCACAGCCACGCCTCGATCAAAAAGATGACCGCTAGCAAAACCCAGATCGGTTGAAGAAGGCGGCGTAGCATAAAATTTTATCCTAACCCGACTCTCATCGGGTGAGGATCACATATGGATGGCGCGTTTGCCAACCGCAAGCGCGGCTTCTTTCACCGCTTCCGAGCGAGTCGGATGGGCGTGGCAGGTCCGCGCGAGATCTTCCGCGGAACCGCCAAACTCCATCAAAACAGCGGCTTCGTGGATCATTTCGCCTGCTTCCCGGCCGATAATATGCACGCCAAGCACCCGGTCGGTCTTCGCATCTGCGAGAATCTTCACAAAGCCGTCAGTCGTTTGATTGACCTTGGAACGGCCATTGGCGGTGAACGGGAATTTGCCGCTGGTATAAGCAACACCAGCCTGTTTCAGCTCTTCCTCGGTCTTTCCAACGGAGGAAACTTCTGGCGTTGTATACACAACGCCAGGAATGACGTCGTAATTCACATGGCCAGCCTGGCCGGCCAAAATTTCAGCAATCGCGACGCCTTCATCCTCGGCCTTGTGCGCCAGCATCGGGCCGGCAATGACGTCGCCGATCGCATAGACGCCCTTCAGGCTCGTGGCGAAATGCGCGTCGATCTGCACGCGGCCGCGATTGTCGAGCGCGACACCGGCTTCCTTCAAGCCAAGACCCTCGGTGTAGGGGACGCGGCCGATGCAGACCAGCACGACGTCAGCCTCGATCTTTTCTGCAGCGCCACCGGCCGCAGGCTCAACCTGGGCGACCAGCGTCTTACCCGAGGTGTCGACGCCCGTGACCTTGGCGGCAAGCTTGAATGAAAAGCCCTGCTTCTCGAGGATGCGCTGAAACTGCTTGGCGATCTCGCCGTCCATGCCGGGCAGAATGCGATCGAGAAATTCGACCACGGTAACTTGCGCGCCCAGGCGGTGCCACACCGAACCGAGTTCGAGCCCGATGACGCCGGCGCCGACGATTAGAAGCTTGCCCGGCACCTTGTCGAGCGATAGCGCTCCGGTGGAGGACACGATGCGCTTTTCGTCGATCTCGATGCCTTTGAGGCGCGCAATATCCGACCCCGTCGCAATGACAATGTTTTTGGTCTCGACGGTTTGCGTCTTGCCGTCGTTGCCCGACACTTCGATCCTGCCGGTGCCAAGGATTTTCGCCTTGCCCGCGATCACATCGATCTTGTTCTTCTTCATCAGGAACTCGACGCCTTTGACGTTGCCGTCGATGCCCTGTTGTTTGAAATTCATCATCGACGGCAGATCGAGTTTCGGCGCCGAGACGCTGACGCCCATCTTGGCGAAGGAGTGCGCGGCTTCCTCGAACATTTCGGATGCGTACAGCAAAGCCTTCGACGGCATGCACCCGACATTGAGACAGGTCCCGCCCAACGTGGCGTTCTTCTCGATCACGGCGACTTTCATGCCGAGCTGTGCGGCGCGGATGGCGCACACATAGCCGCCCGGACCGGTGCCGATAACAACGAGATCGTAAGAGGCCATGATCGAACCCTGTAGCTGAGGACTGTCGGGAAGATTTATTTTAGCATGATCTTTTCGGAAAACCGGTCTCCACTTTTCCGGATCATGCTCTAGCGTCCGCCCGACACGTCAAGAATGGCGCTGGTCACGTAAGAAGCCTCGTCTGACATCAGCCAGACGATGGCATTGGCAATTTCATCGGCGGTACCGATGCGCTTCATCGGCACCACATGCGCGAGCTTGTGGGCACGATCCGGCTCACCGCCGGAGGCGTGAATCTCGGTATCGATCAGGCCGGGGCGGATCGCCGCGACGCGAATGCCCTCACCGGCAACCTCGTATCCGAGCCCGATGGTGAAGGAATCGATCGCGCCTTTGGACGCCGCATAATCGACATACGTATTCGGCGAGCCGAGTTTAGCGGCGACCGACGACAGATTGACGATGACCCCGCCTTGGCCGCCGTGTTTGGTCGACATCCGCTTCACCGCCTCGCGGGCGCAGAGCATGCTGCCGGTGACGTTGACCGCCATCATGCGCTGGATGCGCTCGGCTGACATGGCGTCGACCCGGATCGAAGGACCGACGATGCCGGCATTGTTGACCAGCGCCCCCAACGTGCCGAAGGCATCGGCGGTCTTAAACAACGCCAGAATGTCGGCCTCGCTTCCGACATCGCACTTCACGGCGGTGGCCTTGCCGTTCTTGGCTTCGATTTGCGCGACGACCTCGTCAGCCGCCTTCTGATTGCTGGCATAGCCTACGACAACCCGAAACCCACGCGCGGCCGCGGCAATGGCAGTGGCGCGGCCGATGCCGCGGCTGCCGCCGGTGATCACAACAACTTTGTCCGTCAAGAGAACGCCCCTACGATTCTATCCTGTTTATCTGAAGCGCCGCTGCGGAACGGCATGGCGAAAGAGGGCCCGACCAGCCGATGGATCACAGATCCAGCACCAGCCGCGCCGGGTCTTCCAGGCTTTCCTTCACCCGCACCAGGAAGGTCACGGCTTCCTTGCCGTCGATGACACGGTGATCGTAGGAAAGCGCCAGATACATCATCGGCCGAATCTCGACCTTGCCGCCGATCGCCATCGGACGTTCCTGGATCTTGTGCATGCCGAGGATACCGGCCTGCGGCGCGTTGAGGATCGGCGTCGACATCAGCGAACCGTAGATGCCGCCATTGGTGATGGTGAACGTGCCGCCCTGCATCTCGTCGATCTTGAGCTGGCCGTCGCGGGCGCGCCGGCCAAAATCGGCAATGCTTTTTTCGATTTCCGCAATCGACTTATGATCGCAGTCGCGCACCACCGGAACGACGAGGCCCTTGTCGGTGCCGACGGCGACGCCGATGTGGTAATAATTCTTGTAGATCAGATCGGTGCCGTCGATCTCGGCGTTGACGGCCGGAATGTCCTTCAGCGCCTGCACGCAGGCCTTGGCGAAGAAACCCATAAATCCAAGTTTACTTCCATGCTTCTTCTCAAACACGTCCTTGTAGTGCGCGCGCAGCGCCATGACGTTGGTCATGTCGACCTCATTGAAGGTCGTGAGCATCGCCGCGGTGTTCTGCACGTCCTTCAGGCGTCGCGCGATGGTCTGGCGCAGCCGCGTCATCTTCACCCGCTCTTCGCGGGCTGCGTCATCGGCGGGCGAAGGCGCGCGGACCTGCACCGCGGCCGCCGGTTGATTGACCGGCGTCGGCGCGGAGGCCGCCTTTTCGATCGCGGCCAGCATGTCGCCCTTGGTAACGCGGCCGTCCTTGCCCGAACCGGGAACGGTCGCCGCATCGATGCCGCTTTCGACGGAAAGCTTGCGTACCGACGGCGCGAGTGGCGCGTCCGCAGGCGGGACCTTGGCGGTTGGCGCGGGAGCGGCCGGTGCCGGAGCAGGCGCCTTGGCCGGAGCGGCGGCAGGTTTTGCCGTCGCGCCCGCCGCACCGTCATTGATTTGCCCGAGCAGCGCGCCGACAGCGACGGTCTCGCCATCCTTGGCGACGATATCGCCGAGCGTGCCGGCGGACGGCGCCGGAACTTCGATCGTCACCTTGTCGGTTTCGAGCTCAACCAAAGGCTCATCGACCGCCACGGTATCGCCGGCCTTCTTGAACCAACGGCCGATGGTGGCTTCGGTCACGGATTCGCCGAGCGTCGGCACGCGAATTTCAGTCATGGTCTGTTTCCTCAATGCCCCTGTGCGGCGATATTCCCTTGCTGTCATCCTCCGCGAAAGCGGAGGATCCAGTAATCCGCGAGGGTTGTTGTCAAAAATGAACGGTGCGGCTTACTGGATGCCCCGCTTGCGCGGGGCATGACCGATTGAAAATTTCGTCAGTTCAGCGCCTCATCCAGCAGCGCCTTGAGCTGCGCCAGATGTTTCGACATCAAGCCGGTCGCGGTAGCCGCGGCCGCCGCGCGTCCCGCATAGCGCGGGCGCTTGTACGTGGCGTTGACCTGGTTCAGCACCCATTCGAGATAGGGCTCGATGAAGTGCCACGCGCCCATGTTGCGCGGCTCTTCCTGGCACCAGACGATCTCGGCGCCCTTGAAGCGGGTCAGTTCGACGACGAGTGCTTTCAACGGCACCGGATAAAGCTGCTCGACGCGCATCAGGTAGATGTCTTCGATGCCGCGCTTCTCGCGCTCTTCGTAAAGGTCGTAATAGACCTTGCCCGAGCACAACACGACGCGCTTGATCTTCTCATCAGGCACGAGCTTGATCTTCTCGTCGGCGAGCATCTGGGCGTCATCATAAAGGATGCGGTGGAACGTCGTTCCCTCGCCGAGTTCGTCGAGCCGCGAGACGGCGCGCTTGTGCCGCAGCAGCGACTTCGGCGTCATCAGGATCAGCGGCTTGCGGATTTCGCGATGTAGCTGCCGCCGCAGCGCGTGGAAATAGTTGGCGGGCGTGGTCGGATAGACGACCTGCATGTTGTCTTCGGCGCACATCTGCAAATAGCGCTCGAGGCGCGCCGAGGAATGCTCTGGCCCCTGCCCTTCATAGCCGTGCGGCAACAGGCAGACCAGGCCCGACATGCGCAGCCATTTGCGCTCGCCCGACGAAATGAACTGGTCGAACAGCACCTGCGCACCATTGGCGAAATCGCCGAACTGCGCCTCCCACATCGCGAGCGCATTCGGTTCAGCGAGCGAGTAGCCATACTCGAAACCAAGCACGGCCTCTTCCGACAATAGCGAGTTGATGACCTCGTAATGGCCCTGATCGTTGCCCAGATGGTTGAACGGCGTGTAACGGCTCTCGTCTTCCTGATCGATCAGCACCGAATGGCGTTGCGAGAACGTGCCGCGTTCGGAATCCTGTCCCGAGAGCCGCACATGGTGGCCCTCCTGCAGCAGGGTGCAGAACGCCAGAGACTCGCCGGTCGCCCAGTCGATGCCGATCCCGGTGTCGATCGCCTTCGCGCGGTTGTCGAGGAAGCGCTGAATGGTGCGATGAACGCGGAAGCCGTCGGGGACCTTGGTGATCTTGCGGCCGATATCCTTCAGAACGGCAGCGGCGACACCGGTCACGCCGCGGCGCGCGTCTTCTTCCTGGTCGGCAATCTTGAAGCCCGCCCACTTGCCGTCGAGCCAGTCGGCCTTGTTGGGCTTGTAGCCGGTGCCGGCCTCGAACTCGGCATCGAGCCGCGCGCGCCAGTCGGCCTTGGCCTTTTCGACCTCGCCTTCCGTCATCACGCCGTCGGCGATCAGCCGCTTGGCGTAGATTTCGAGCGTCGACGGGTGCGAGGCGATCTTCTTGTACATCACCGGCTGGGTGAACGCCGGCTCGTCGCCCTCGTTATGACCGTGGCGGCGGTAGCAGAACATGTCGATGACGACCGGCTTGTGGAACTTCTGCCGGAACTCGATCGCGACCTTGGCTGCGAATACCACGGCCTCCGGATCGTCGCCATTCACGTGGAAGATCGGCGCGTCGATCATCTTCGCGACGTCCGACGGATAGGGCGAGGAGCGCGAATAGCGCGGATAGGTCGTGAAGCCGATCTGGTTGTTGACGATGAAGTGCAGCGAGCCGCCGGTGCGATAGCCCTTGAGGTCCGACAGGCTGAAGCACTCGGCCACGACGCCCTGGCCGGCAAAGGCCGCGTCACCATGCATCAACAACGGCAACACCGAAATCCGCATGTCCGGCGGATCGCCATGCTGGTCCTGCTTGGCGCGCACCTTGCCGAGCACCACCGGATCGACGATTTCCAGATGCGACGGGTTGGCGGTCAGTGACAGATGGATCTTGTTGTTGTCGAACTCGCGGTCCGACGACGCGCCGAGATGATATTTGACGTCGCCGGAGCCTTCCACCACGTCGGGATTGGCCGAGCCGCCCTTGAATTCATGGAACAGCGCGCGATGCGGCTTGCCCATCACCTGGGTCAGCACGTTCAGGCGGCCGCGATGCGGCATGCCGACCACGATTTCCTTCACGCCGAGATTGCCGCCGCGCTTGATGATCTGCTCAAGTGCCGGGATCAGTGATTCGGCGCCGTCGAGACCGAAGCGCTTGGTGCCGGTGAATTTGACGTCGCAGAATTTCTCGAAGCCTTCGGCCTCGACCAGCTTGTTGAGGATCGCGCGCCGGCCTTCGGGCGTGAAGGAGATTTCCTTGTCCGGTCCCTCGATACGCTCCTGAATCCAGGATTTCTGCGCGGCGTTACTGATATGCATGAACTCGACGCCGAGCGTCTGGCAGTAGGTCCGCTCGCAGATCGCGACGATCTCGCGCAAGGTGCCGTATTCGAGGCCGAGCACGTGATCGAGGAAAATCTTCCGGTCGAAATCGGCTTCGGTAAAGCCATAGGAGCGCGGGTCGAGCTCTTCGCGATCGCGCGGCGCCTCGATGCCGAGCGGATCGAGCTTGGCGTGAAAATGGCCACGCATCCGGTAGGCGCGGATCAGCATCAGCGCCCGCACCGAATCGCGCGTGGCCTGGTGCACGTCGGTGGAGGCCAGTTCGCTGCCGGCGTCCTGCGCCTTGGCTGCGAGCTTTTTGCCGACAACCTTCTCGACTTCCACCCAATTGCCGTCGAGCGCTGAAGTCAGATCATCCTGCGGCGTGACCGGCCAATTGCTTTTGGCCCATGAAGGTCCCTCGGCGTTCTTGCGAACGTCGCTCGGCGTGTCCTTCAGGCTCTTGAAAAACTCTTGCCACTCGGAATCGACCGAAGAGGGGTCGTTCTCATAACGGGCGTAGATTTCGTCGATATAGGTGGCGTTTGTGCCCTGCAAAAAAGAGGAAAGGGCAAAAGCAGCGTTCGCATCCTGGCGAGACATGGGAGCGTCCTGATGGTTTCTTCATCGCGCGTAGCAGACGGCGCGGCAACCGGTCTGCAAGAAGCAGACCGGCGGGTCCAGAACCTGTACCCTATTTAGGAAGAAACTTCGCCCCGAAAAGAACCAAAAAATGAATTAGGACTTCAATTTTTCGATCAAGGTCTTTCCGAGCCGTGCCGGGGACGGAGACACGGTAATTCCAGCCGATTCCATCGCCGCGGTCTTGGAACCGGCGTCGCCCTTGCCGCCGGAAATGATCGCGCCGGCATGGCCCATGCGCCGTCCGGGGGGTGCCGTGACGCCGGCAATGAAGCCGACCATCGGCTTCTTGCGTCCGCGCTTGGCTTCGTCTTTCAGGAACTGGGCGGCGTCTTCTTCGGCCGAACCGCCGATCTCGCCGATCATGACGATCGAGGTGGTCTTGGGGTCGGCCAGGAACATTTCCAGCACGTCGATGAATTCGGTGCCCTTGACCGGGTCGCCGCCGATGCCGACCGCGGTGGTCTGGCCGAGGCCTTCCTGCGAGGTCTGGAACACCGCCTCATAGGTCAGCGTACCCGAGCGCGACACGATGCCGACATTGCCGGGTTTGAAGATATTCGCCGGCATAATGCCGATCTTGCATTCACCGGCCGTCATGACGCCCGGGCAATTGGGTCCAATGAGCCGCGACTTCGAGCCCGAGAGCGAGCGCTTCACGCGGACCATGTCGAGCACCGGAATGCCTTCGGTGATGCAGACGATCAGCGGAATTTCCGCATCGATCGCTTCGCAGATCGCATCCGCCGCGCCCGGCGGCGGCACGTAGATCACGGAAGCATCCGCTCCCGTTTTCTCGCGCGCTTCCGCCACCGTGTCGAACACCGGCAGGCCGAGATGGGTTGCCCCGCCTTTGCCGGGCGAGGTGCCGCCGACCATCTTGGTGCCATAGGCGATCGCGGCCTCCGAATGGAAGGTACCGTTCTTGCCGGTAAAGCCCTGGCAGATGACCTTGGTGTTTTTGTCGATCAGAATGGACATGGCTGAGACTGCTTTCGCGAGATAGTCGGGTAAAGGGGTCTAGTGGATCCGCCGATAGACGCCGGTGAGCACGTCGGCCCACCCTTCCGCATCGGGCGAAAACTGGATTTTCATGGAATAGCTGTTGTCGTCGATGACTTCGTAAACATGGCGCGCGTTGCCGCGCAGCGAGCCGCGCACGAGGATCAGCGATTTGCCGCTCCAGCCGCCGGACGCCGGCGACGGCGGATAATAACCGAGCGAGTCGTGCCAGAATAATTTGTAGAGACGATCGTCGCGGTCATAGGTGAACACGCCGTGGGTGGCGAAGCTCTCCTTGCCGTCGCGCATCTGGCGCGCGTCCTGAATGAGATAAAAGCCGTTGAGATCGATACGGGCCGAGACGGTTGCGGTCGCCGGACCGCCCTCGGTCCAGCGCGAGGGATAGACCGTTTCCTCGCCGGCCCACTCGCCCGCGAATACCGCAAGCCTGCGGTGTTCTTCGAGCGGTGTCGGGGCGGCGAGACGATCGGCCATCGTCAGCTTCCCTTGACGGCCTTGACGATCTTTTGCGCGGCGTCATCGAGATTGTCGGCCGGCAGCACATTGAGGCCGCTTGCGCTGATGATCTTCTTGCCGGCGTCGACATTGGTGCCTTCGAGACGCACCACCAGCGGCACCTTGAGGCCGACTTCCTTCACCGCGGCGACCACGCCCTCTGCGATGACATCGCACTTCATGATGCCGCCGAAGATGTTGACCAGGATGCCCTTCACGTTGGGATCGGCGGTGATGATCTTGAAGGCAGCCGCGACCTTTTCCTTGCTGGCGCTGCCGCCGACGTCGAGGAAGTTCGCCGGCGCCATGCCGTAGAGCTTGATGATATCCATCGTCGCCATGGCAAGACCGGCGCCGTTGACCATGCAGCCGATGGTGCCGTCGAGCGTGACGTAGTTGAGGTCGTATTTCGAGGCTTCGATTTCCTTGGCGTCCTCCTCGGTCTCGTCGCGCAGCACGAGGACCTCGGGGTGTCGAAACAGCGCATTGTCGTCAAACGACACCTTGGCGTCGAGAACCCGAAGCTGACCCTGCTTGGTGACCACCAGCGGGTTGATTTCCAGCATCGCCATGTCCTTGGCGGTGAATGCCGCGTAGAGCTGGGACACCAGCTTCTCCGCCTGCTTGGCCAGATCGCCGGTCAGGTTCAACGCCTTGGCCACCGTGCGGCCGTGATGGCCCATGATGCCGGTGGCGGGGTCGACGGAGAAAGAAACGATCTTCTCGGGGGTCTTGTGGGCGACATCCTCGATGTTGACACCGCCTTCGGTCGACACCACGAACGACACTTCGGAGGTTTCGCGGTTGACCAGGATCGAGAGATAAAACTCCTTGTCGATATCGGAGCCGTCTTCGATGTAGAGGCGGTTGACCTGCTTGCCGTGCGGCCCGGTTTGCACCGTGACCAGCGTCGCCCCCAGCATTTGCTTGGCGAATTCGTTGACCTCGGCGACCGACTTGGCGATGCGCACGCCGCCTTTGGTCCCCGCGGAGGCTTCCTTGAAGGTGCCCTTGCCGCGGCCACCCGCATGGATTTGGCTCTTCACCACCCAGACCGGGCCGGGAAGGGTCTTGGCGGCCGCATCCGAATCGGCGGCTTTGAGCACCGGCACGCCCTTGGAGATGGCTACGCCGAATTCGCTGAGCAGCGCCTTGGCCTGATATTCATGGATATTCATGTCGACGCTCTCCCCGAATCCTGTCCGCTCACATCACCAGTGGCGCCCGATTTCGCTCTGGTATACCATATGCCACGCCAGACGCAAATCTGAAATCGAATGCAATTTCATCGCGTTGGCATAAGAGGCCGATCGAGCGGCCCCTCATGCCCAAGGTTCGGCCGATCAGCGGCCGAGCAGATCCGGCGCGATCTTTTTGCAGGCGTCGACCAAGCCCTGCACGGCACCGACCGATTTATCGAAGGCTTCGCGGTCCTTGCCCGCGAGCTCAATCTCGACAATCCGCTCGACACCCTTCGACCCAATCACGACGGGCACGCCGACATACATGTCCTTCACGCCGTATTCGCCGTTGAGGTAGGCGGCGCAGGGCATCACGCGCTTCTTGTCCTTGAGATAGCTCTCGGCCATCGCGATCGCCGAAGCCGCGGGCGCGTAGAAGGCCGAACCGGTTTTGAGGAGGTTGACGATCTCCGCGCCGCCGTTGCGGGTGCGGTCGACGATCTCGTCGATCCGGGACTGCGAGGTCCAACCCATCTTCACGAGATCGGGCAGCGGAATGCCGGCAACCGTCGAATAGCGCACCAGCGGCACCATGGTGTCGCCATGGCCGCCGAGAACGAAAGCGGTGACGTCCTCGACCGAGACGTTGAACTCGTCGGCGAGGAAATAGCGGAAGCGCGAGGAGTCCAGCACGCCGGCCATTCCCACCACCTTCTTTTGCGGCAGGCCGGAGGCCTTCTGGAGCGCCCACACCATCGCGTCGAGCGGGTTGGTGATGCAGATGACGAAAGCATCGGGTGCGTATTTCTTGATGCCGGCGCCAACCTGCTCCATCACCTTCAGATTGATGCTCAAGAGGTCGTCGCGGCTCATGCCGGGCTTGCGCGGCACGCCGGCGGTGACGATGCAGACATCGGCGCGATCGAGCGCTTCGTAGGAATTGGCGCCGGTCATATGGGCGTCGAACCCGTCAACCGGCGAGGACTGCGCCAGATCGAGCGATTTTCCCTGCGGCACGCCTTCGGCGATGTCGAACATGACGACGTCACCGAGTTCCTTCAGACCGATGAGGTGGGCCAGCGTTCCGCCGATCTGGCCGGAGCCAATCAGAGCGATCTTGTTGCGCGCCATGGGAGTGTCCTTTGAACCGATGGAGGTGGGTGAAAGCTGTTTAGAGGCTGGTTATCCCTTTCGAACGGCCCGTTCAAGCCGGAGCGTGCTCAATTGTCGGGCGGGCGTCATTCCGGAGCTCGCCAACGGGTCGCGCGAGCGCGCGCTCCGGAATGACAGGAGTCACGTCTCCACCAACCCCGTCGTCGAGCCGCTGGCCGCCGAATCCTTGAAGCCGTGCGGCAGACCCAGGTAGGATTCCGAGCCCATCTCGATCAGCCGCGATGACGTCCGCTTGAATTCGTTCGCCTCGACGCCGTCCGAGGCGACATAGAGCGACAACGGATCGGCCTCGGCCGAGGCCATCAGCTTCACACCGTTGTCGTACAGCGTATCGATCAAGGTGATGAAGCGTTTGGCGGCGTTGCGCTCGGGATAATCCATCACCGGAATGCGATCGATCATGAGGGTGTGATAGTCGCGGGCAAGCCTAAGATAGTCGGATGCGGCGAGCGGTTGCTCGCAGATATCGGCGAAGCCAAACCGCGCCACGCCATGCGCCGAGCACGGCACATGCAGGGTTCGGCCCTTGATCGAAATCTCCCGCGACCGACACGGCGCATTGCCGGTCATGCGAGCCCAGGCCTTGTCGAGCGCCGTCGCGGCGGTGCTGTCCGCCGGCACCAGCCACATTTTGACGCCGGCCAGTTTTTCCAGCCGGAAATCGGTGCGGGCGTCCAGCCGCAGCACGATCATGTGGTCCGTGATCTGCGCGATGAAGGGCAGAAACAGCGACCGGTTCAGCCCGCCTTTGTAGAGGTCGTCGGGTGCCACATTGGATGTCGCCACCACCACGGTGCCGAGCTCGAATAGCCGGGCAAACAGCCGGCCCAGGATCATGGCGTCCGCAATGTCGGTGACGTGGAATTCGTCAAAGCACAACAGCCACGCCTGCTCGAAGATCGCGTTGGCCGTGAGCCCGATCACGTCTTCATCGGGAATCTTGCCGTGCGCGATCTCCTGGCGAAAGCCGTAGATCCGCTCGTGCACCTCGGCCATGAATTCGTGAAAATGGGCGCGCCGTTTATGCTCGACCGAACACGCCTGAAAAAACAGATCCATCAGCATGGTCTTGCCGCGGCCGACATCGCCGTGAACGTAGAGGCCGCGCGGCGGCGCACTGTCCTTGTCGGCAAACAGCCGGCTGAGCAGGCCCTGCTTGCGCGGCGGCTTGTAATGCGAAAGCCTTTGCTCGAGATCGCCAAAGGCTTCCGCGACCTTGCGCTGGGCGGCATCGAGCTCGATCGCACCCGAGGCGACAAGCGCTTCATAATGGCCCAGAAAAGAGGTGGGAGGAGCGGAAGACAACATGTCCCCTGTTACGGCCCAAGCTTGCAGAAATTGCAAGTCAGGAATTGGCATCCGTAATCTGCGCACGCTGCAGCCGGCCGCGCGAGCAGGGCCAGCCGGCGCTCACTAAGGACCTGCCTCACGCGCTCAGCGCGTAGGAATCCTCGACCACATAGGGTCCGCCGCCGGTGGAGGCGCGCGAGGAAAACAGCACGAAGCGGGAGGCCGTGAACACCTTGGTCGGGAAATAGCCGCGCACCGAAAGATAGTCGGCGACGTCTTGCGCAGCCGCGTCGCGCAGCCGCGCCAGCGTGACATGCGGCGTGAATTTTCGTCCCTCCGGATCGAGCCCGATCCGCTGCATCAGCCGCTCCAGTTCGGCCTGCAATTCGATCAGCGGCCGGCTCGGGGCGATATTGGCGACCACCGCGCGCGGCTTTTTGCCGCCAAAGCTGGAGAGGCCCTGGACCGCGACCTCGAACGGCTTGCGGTTGACCCGAAACAGCATGGACGCGATTTCGTTGGCGGAGATGCCGTCGATATCACCGATGAAGCGTAAGGTGACGTGATAATTTTCGGGGTCGATCCAGCGGGCTCCCGGCAATCCTCCGCGCAATGAGGAGAGGGTTTGGCCGATCTCGGCCGGAATTTCCAGTCCGGTAAACAGACGCGGCATCGCAAGACTCCCGATGCTGGAACATGATTCGAAAAGGAGAATAACAGCTTTCCTAAAAGATCATGTTCTCCGACAGACCCGGCGACGAATCACCGGTGATAATTTTTAGCGCAGTTATATGACTCTGCGAAGCATCTCGCGTTAACCGATCAGAAAGGTTCGCCGCGCCTGCCGGCGCACCGCCCTCGCTGTTCGCTCTTCAGCTCGCGCGCCTCGATATCGAGCCGAGAAATGCCTCAACGCTAGGCAAGATATTTTTGACGATGATGTCAATTCCCTCCGCGGTTGGATGCATGCCATCGGCCTGGTTCAGTTTGGCATCGGCCGCGACACCTTCGAGAAAAAAAGGATAGAGCGGCACGCCAGACGATTTGGCGAGGTCCGGATAGATCGTATTAAAGCGAGCAGCAAAATCCGCGCCATAATTTGGCGGCGCCAGCATCCCGCACAACATCACCGCGATGCCCCGCGCCTTCAGCCGCGTCACAATGTCGGTCAACGCTGAACGGGTCACGGCGGGATCGGTGCCGCGCAAGGCGTCATTGGCGCCAAGCTCGACGATGACGGCCTGTGTGCCCTCGGGCACCGACCAATCGAGCCGGTCGCGGCCACCCGAGGAGGTATCGCCGGAAACGCCGGCGTTGGTCATATCGACCTCTATGCCCTTAGCCTTCAACGCCTTTTGCAACTTGGCAGGGAATGCATCCGCGCCAGACAACCCGTATCCGGCGCTTAACGAGTCGCCCAGCACCACCATCTTGAGCGGGGCGCTACCGACGGCCACTGAAGACTGCGCAAAGGCCGGTTCCGCAGCAATTAGCAACAAACCCCACACGACCATGTGCTTGAACAGGCAAAGCACCCTCTCGACCACGCTCGGGTAAGTACCATATGACCAACCTATGGACAGTCTCATCGAACCCTCATCCTTGTCCGGCCTTGTGCCAGACAGCATTTCCATCTCCAACGTCAATCTGTCGCTCGGCTCGGGCGCAGCGCGCGTTCACATTCTCAAGGATATCAGCCTGCGCGTGGCTTCGGGCGAAGCGCTCGGCCTGATCGGGCCGTCGGGTTCGGGAAAATCCACGCTCCTCATGGTGATGGCGGGACTGGAGCGTCCCGACAGCGGAGAGGTGGTGGTCAACGGAACCCCTTTCAATGCCCTCAACGAGGACGCATTGGCACGTTTTCGAGGCCGTCAGGTCGGCATCGTTTTTCAGTCGTTTCATCTGATCCCGACCATGACCGCGCTGGAGAATGTTGCGGTTCCGCTGGAGCTCGCCGGAAATCCCGACGCCTCTGAGCGCGCCGCGCAAGAGCTTGCATCCGTGGGCCTCGGCGATCGGCTGCATCATTATCCCACACAGCTTTCCGGCGGCGAGCAGCAACGCGTTGCGCTCGCCCGCGCGCTGGCGCCCGATCCGGCCATTCTGGTGGCCGACGAACCCACCGGCAACCTCGATGAAACCACCGGCAAGCAGATCGTCGATCTTCTGTTCACCAAACATGCCGAGCGCGGCATGACGCTTGTGTTGGTGACCCACGACGTCACGCTGGCCCACCGCTGCGATCGCGTCGTGCGGCTACGCTCGGGCCACATCGATACGCAAGTTGCGGAGCGTGACACCGCTTCATGACGATCGTTGCCGAAACCCAAGCGACCAGCCGCCGCCCGGCCTTTCTCCCCCTGCGTTTCGCCTTGCGTGAATTGCGCGGGGGCTTGCGCGGCTTCTACGTCTTCATCGCCTGCATCGCGCTCGGCGTCATGACGATCTCCGGCGTCGCCTCGGTCGCCGCCAGCCTCAGTGACGGGCTGGCACGAGAGGGGCGCACGCTGCTCGGCGGCGACGTCGCCTTTTCGCTGTTCCAGCGCGAGGCGAAGCCGGACGAGATCGCCTTCCTGCGCGAGCGCGGCGATGTCTCCGTCACGGCTTCGTTGCGCGGCATGGCGCGGGCGGCCGATGGCAACCTGGCGCTGGTCGAGATCAAGGCGGTGGATAGCGCCTACCCGATGCTCGGCCAGCTGTCGCTCGAACCGAACACGCCGGTTGCCGACCTTTTCGCCGAACATGACGGCGCCTTCGGCGCCGCCGCCGATCAGACGCTGCTGACCCGGCTCGATCTGAAACTCGGCGATCGCGTCAATGTCGGCAGTGCGACCTTTCAGATCCGTAGCCTCGACAATGGCGAGCCTGACAAACTCGCCGGCGGCCTTGGATTCGCTCCACGATTCCTGGTCAGCGAGGCCGGGCTTCGTGCCACGCAGTTGATCCAGCCGGGGAGTCTCGTCCGTTGGACCTACCGGGTCAAACTGCCCGACGATGTGAACAGCGACCGCAACACGACGCGGCTTGTCGACGATACGCGCCAGGCGCTGCCGCACGCCGGCTGGGAGGTCCGCTCCCGTGACAACGCTTCGCCGCAACTCGAGCGCACGATCAGCCGTTTCACGCAATTCCTGACGCTGGTCGGATTGGCGGCGTTGCTGGTCGGCGGGGTGGGCGTTGCCAATGCCGTCAAGAGCCATATCGATCGGCGGCGCGACGTCATCGCGACCTTCAAGGCGGTCGGCGCCACCGGCGGCGACGTGTTTGCGATTTATCTGACGCAAGTGATTGGGCTCGCCGTGATCGGTTCGATCATCGGACTTGTCGCCGGCGCCGCGCTGCCGTTCGTCATCGTACACGTGTTCGGCAAGATCTTGCCGTTGCCGGTCGAACCCGCGTTGCATATCGATGAGCTCGCGCTGTCGCTCGTCTACGGACTGTTGACCGCGCTCGCCTTCGGGTTATGGCCGCTCGGGCGCGTTCGCGACGTACCGGTCGCGGCGCTGTTTCGCGAGACCGTATCCGTCGCATCGCATCGTCCGGGCTGGCGTCACCTGCTGTGGATGGCGGGCGTCATCGCGCTACTGATCGCGGTGATCATCGGTCTTGCCTACGACAAGCGTGTCGCCACCGTGTTCGTGGTGTCCGCCTTCGCCGTCTTCGCCTTGTTGCGCGCCGTTGCCGCCATGCTGATGGCGCTAGCGCGCCGCTTGCCGCGGGCGCGGATGACGATGCTGCGGCTCGCCATCGCCAATATCTACCGGCCCGGCGCGTTGACGCCGTCGGTCGTGATGTCGCTCGGCCTCGGCCTCGCCGTGCTGGTGACGATCACCCAGATCGACGGCAATCTGCGGCGGCAATTCATGGCGGCGCTGCCCGAGCATGCGCCGTCGTTTTACTTCATCGACATTCCCTCAACCGAAGCCGACCGGTTCACCGCGTTCCTGCAGCAGACCGCGCCGGGATCGACCGTGGAGGAAGTGCCGATGTTGCGCGGGCGCATCGTCTCGGCCCGCGGCGTCAAGGCTGAAGACCTCCATCCCTCGACCGACAGCGAATGGGTATTGCAAAGCGACCGTGGCCTGACCTCGACCGGCGAAATCCCGAAAGGCTCCAAAATTGTCGAGGGCGAGTGGTGGGGCGCCGATTATAGCGGACCGCCACTGGTTTCGATCGAGAAGAAAATCGCCGACGGGCTCAAGCTCAACGTCGGGGACGAGATCGTCGTCAATGTGCTTGGTCGCGATATCTCGGCAAAAATCGGCAACATGCGCACCATCGACTGGCAGGGGCTCGGCATCAACTTCGTGCTGGTCTTTTCACCCAACGCCTTCAGGGGCGCACCTCATACACATATAGCAACATTGACCGAGGCCCACCCCGATGCCGCCAGCGACGCGGGAATCGTCAAATCGGTGGCGGCCGCCTTCCCAACGGTGACGAGCGTGCGGGTTCGCGAGGCACTGGAGACCATCGGCACGGTCGTCACCAATCTCGTACTGGCGATCCGCGGCGCCAGCGCCATTACCCTGATTTCGGCGGTACTGGTGCTCGGCGGGGCGCTGGCCGCCGGCCATCGCCACCGGGTGTACGATGCGGTTATTCTCAAGACGTTGGGGGCGACGCGGGTAAGCCTGCTCGGCGCTTACGCCCTTGAATACCTGCTGATCGGCTTCGCCACTGCGATCTTCGGCGTGATCGCCGGCTCCATCGCGGCCTGGCTGATCGTAACCAGACTGATGACCCTGAGCTTTGTCTGGCAGGCCGGCAGCGCCGCCGGCGTCGTGGCATCGACGCTTGTCGTCACGGTCGGGCTGGGATTGGCGGGAACACTCATGGCCTTGAACCAAAAGCCGGCCGCGGTGCTGAGAAACCTCTGATATAAAAATTGTATAAAAATTCGAGCTTTAACGATTGCTCACCATCAATCAGCACGGCCTCGCGACATTCAGCCGCGCATGGACGCTTGCGGCGG
>Ga0210393_10000767_pt1 | contig 27847 bp, 29 predicted proteins | sample IncBWC27OmetaG_FD_160068 | JGI IMG/M metagenome (GOLD analysis project Ga0210393, IMG submission 160068) | Forest soil microbial communities from Barre Woods Harvard Forest LTER site, Petersham, Massachusetts, United States - Inc-BW-C-27-O ...
GCCCGGCGCCGACTGCGTGCGGCCGTTGACCGAGATGTCGAGCAGCGCCGGGCCGATTACGCTCGCGACGGCCTCGAACTGCGACAGATCGACGAACTGGCCGCGCCCTGTGCGCCGCCGATGCCACAGCGCTATCAGCGCCGCGAGCGCGCCCGAGTATCCGCCGCACATGTCGGCGTACGAGTAGCCATAGCCGGCCGGCGTGCCGTCAGGCTCGGCCATCAACTGCGTGTAGCCGGTGAGCGCCTGCAGCGTCGGGCCGTAGCTGACGTAGCTCGAGAGCGGGCCGGTGTGGCCGAGGCCCGACATGCTGATGCATATGATGTCGGGCTTGACGGCGACGAGGCTCTGGTAATCCATCCCCCACATGCGCATGACGCGCGCCGAAAAATTGTCCATCACGACGTCGCTCATCGCGGCGAGCCGGCGCGCGAGTTCGACGCCGCCCGGATGCTGCATGTTGAGCGCGACGGAAAGTTTGCTGCGATGGAGGTCGCATTGCAGGCCGAGCTTGCGATTGCCGAGCGGCGGCGGATTTTTGCGCTCGACTTTAACCACCTGCGCGCCGTGGTCGGCGAGAATGCGCGTCGCGACCGGCCCGGCCACCACCCAGGTGAAGTCGAGGATGCGCACGCCGTCGAGCGGCATCGCAGCCATCGTCAGATCACTCCCTCGGCTGCGAGCACGGCGAGCGCTTCCGGAGCCATCGTGAGCTCGTCGCGCAAAATTTCTCCCGTATGCTCGCCCGTCAGCGGCGGCCGTCGCGTGACGCGCCATGGCGTGCCGTTGAACAGATACGGCGCGCCCGGGTAGCGGAACTTGCGCCCGAGCTCGGGATGCTCAACCTCGACGAAGAAGCCGCGGTCGACAAGCTGCTCGTCGTCGAACAGCGCCTCCGGCGGCCGCACGGTCGCGTAGGGCTGGCGCAGCAACTGCGCGCGCTCGAGCAATTCGTCGCGCGGATAATCCTTCACCCAATCGTCGAGCACTTCGAAAATATGCTCGGCCATCAGGTAGCGATACATCGGCTGCTGATAGTCCGGCCCGTCGAGGTCGGCGCCTTTGCCGTCGGACTTCGCCCATTCGATGAGCGAGGTCCAATCGCCGAGTGTGCAATGCATGATGTACCCGTCGCGGCATTTGCCGACGCGAAAAAACCGGCTCCAGTGCAAAGTGCCGCGGCGTGGCTCGGCCTCGTTGCGTTCGAAGTATCCAGCCGCGACGTGCTCGACCGCGGCCGCCGTCGCTTCCTGCATGCTGAGGTCGATCCACTGACCTTCGGCACTCGCGTCGCGCGCCAGCAGCGCGAGCATCACGGCGATCGCACCGAAGTACGCCGACGAATGATAAGCCTGCAGACCGAGCGGACGCACCGGCGCGTGATTCGGGAAGCCGTTGACGTAGAGCATCCCGCCGAGCGCAGTGAGCACGGTGTCGTCGGCGACAAAGTCCCGATACGGCCCGGTCTGGCCGAACGGCGCGATCGAGCACAGCACGAGCGCGGGATTCTCACGATGCAGCACTTCCCAGCTGAGCCCGAGCCGGTCGAGAGTGCCCGGCGCGAAGCTCTCGATGACGACGTCGGCGCTCCGCGCGAGCTGCAAAAAAATATCCGCGCCGCGCGAATGGTTGAGATCGAGCGTGAGCGAGCGCTTGTTGAGATTGTAGAACCAGAAAAACAAACTGCGGTCGCGATGCGGCAGGTCGTCGAGGAACGGGCCGATACGCCGCGCGTCGTCGCCCGCGGGCGGCTCGATCTTGATGACGTCGGCGCCCATGTCCGCGAGGAGTCGCGCGCAGAATTGTGCGCGATGCCCACTCAGGTCCAGCACCCGCAGCCCCGCGAGCGCGCCAGCGCCGGACCCGGTCATGGTTTCTTCGCTGCGGTTCCCGCGTGCCCGGGCTTTTCGATTTCCTCGAGCTCTTCCTTGACCTTCGGCGGCGGCAGGTCCTCGATCGCGAACGGGCTGGTGTCGAGCGTCGGCGGCACTTCCATCAGCACTTCATTCTTCGGCCCGGTGCGTTTGCCGCCGACGACGCGAATCGTTTCGAAGGTGTCGGGATTGACCCATCGCACGCCCATCACGGCCGGTTTCGCCTGACCATCCTCTTCCGTGGGCACGAGGGTGGTGCCTTCCTTGTCGAACATAGTTACTTTTCTGAGTGCCATAATTTTATCGATGAAAATGAAATTATCCGATGCGCGAGAAATGATATGGAGGCTGGCAGCCGGATTCAAACGGATGAGAGGACTGGGTAGTGTCCTAATTTGAAAATCGACGACCGATTAAGCCGCCACTTTTAACCGCGATCCACATGCCCAAACACGCTCCAATCACGAATCCAAGCAGCCCGATAGGTAAAGTCACTCCATCTCGGAATCCAAGACGGTCCATGCCGATAGCTGCGCTCCAAAATCCAGCGCATCCGGCATAAGATGCCAGCACAGGAACAAGAACCGCATAGATTGCGAGCGGTCGTAACAGGTGCAACGGTCTGTAGCAGTACAGTACAATTCCGAGGACGAATCCCGCCGTGGGAATTCCGAACAGAATCAAACCTGCTAACGGCAAGAACATTCGCGCTTCTCAAAGAACGTTTTGCAACAATTCCTCGACCCGACCATAGCCGATCCGTCTTGCCAGCGGCCATGACCTTCGCTCCCGGGGCGCCAGCCGCGCCAGGTTCTCGCCGATCTTCAGCAGTCCCGCGTCTCTGCCTATACTCCGGTGATGACCGGTGTATTCGCCGCTGTCGGGATATTTGTGGCTCACCTCCGGACATGACGCGGCCGCAATGATGAACGGCGGTCTGGCAGGATTTTTCATGAGGCCCATGTAACACAAGAGGCCCCAGAATGCAGGGAGTCGTCTGTATGCCCCGAATTTGAAACTCGATACTCGCGAAGGCACGCCGCGTGCGTTAATCTGATCGGACGCAGTCAAAAAAATAACCGAGAATGACGAGTGCCTGAGACCGACTACAAATCGACGCTGAAGCTTCCGCGCACCGACTTTCCGATGAAGGCGAATCTGCCTAAGCGGGAGCCGGATACCCTCAAGCATTGGGACGAACTCGATTTGTACGCGCGCCTGATGGAAGTGCGCAAGGACGCAGAGTCGTGGGTGCTGCACGACGGGCCGCCTTACGCCAATGGCCGCGTTCATCTCGGCACTGCGCTCAACAAAATTCTCAAGGACTTCGTCGTCCGCTCGCGCTCGATGATGGGGTATCGCACGCCCTTCGTGCCGGGATGGGACTGCCACGGCATGCCGATCGAGTACAAGGTCTCGCGCGATCTTGGCAGCAAAGCGCGCACGACGCCCAAGCTCGAGCTGCGCAAACTCTGCCGCGCCGAAGCGGAGAAGTGGCTCGACTTGCAGCGCTCGGATTTTCGCCGCCTCGGATGCATCGGCGACTGGTTCAACCCGTATCTCACGATGGCGCCCGCATACGACGCCGCCGAAATCCGCGTGCTGCGCAAGATGGTCGAGAACGGCTACGTCTATCGCGGGCTGCGCCCCGTGCATTGGTGCTTCGACTGCCGCTCGGCGCTGGCGGAGGCCGAGGTCGAGTACAAGGATCACGTATCGCCGTCGATTTACGTGGCGTTCCCCTTCAACTCGAATCTTAAGGACGCCGGCGCGCTGGCCGCAGAAGCCAACGACCGCTCCGAGCTGAATTCGGCGCACAAAGCCGGCCAGCTGTCGGCCATCATCTGGACGACGACGCCGTGGACGCTGCCCGCGAATCTCGGCATCTCGCTCAACGACACGTTTGACTACGTCGCGCTGAAAGTTGGCGACCATTACTACGTGGTGGCGTCGCGCCTGGCCGACAGCGTTGCGAGTGAAACCGGGCTCGCAGTCGAGAAACGGATCGCGCTCGATCGCGCGGCGCTCAAGGCGCTCGACGGCCAGGATATTTTTCGCCATCCGTTTCTCCCACGCGACGTCAAGCTGATGTACGCCGAGCACGTCACCGCCGACGCCGGCACGGGCCTCGTGCATACCGCCCCCGGGCACGGCTACGAGGATTTCGTCGTCGGCCAGAAGTACGGCCTCGCGCCATTCACTCCCGTCAACGGTGGCGGAGTCTTCACGATCGACGGCGGCGAGTGGGAAGGGCAGCACGTCTTCAAGGCCAACAAGCCGATCGTCGAGAAGCTGCGGACCGTCGGCGCGCTGCTGCACGCCAAGGATTTCTCGCACAGCTATCCGCATTGCTGGCGATGCCATAATCCGCTGATTTTTCTCGCCACCGAGCAATGGTTCGTAAGCATCGACCATCACGGCCTGCGCGCGAAGGTGGTCGACGCGATCGACAGCGCGAAATGGTATCCCGCATGGTCGCGCGACCGCATCCGCAACATGACCGAGACGCGCCCCGACTGGTGCATCTCGCGCCAGCGCGCGTGGGGCGTGCCGATTCCCGCGGTCAAGTGCGCCGAGTGCGACGAAGTCGCGCCGTTGACCGCCACCATGGATCGGGTCGAGGAAATCTTTGCGCGCGAAGGCTCCGACGCATGGTATAGCCGGCCCGCTGCCGACTTCGTCGCGCCCGGCGTCAAATGCACGAAGTGCGGCGTGGCGAGCTTCGTCAAGCAGGAAGACATCCTCGACGTGTGGTTCGATTCGGGCTCGTCGCAGGCCGCCGTGCTCGCCGCGCGCCCTGAGCTGAAGTGGCCGGCCGACGCGTACCTCGAAGCGGTCGAGCAGGCGCGCGGATGGTTCAGCTCGTCGCTGGTTTGTGCAGTCTCCGATCGCGGCACGGCGCCGTTCAAAAGCGTCATCAACCACGGGCTGACCGTCGATGAGAAGGGCCGCAAGATGTCCAAGTCGCTCGGCAACTCGGAGGACGCCGTTGACGCCGCCGGCCGTATGGGCTCCGACGTGCTGCGCCTCGTGTACGCGTCGCTCGACTACACCTCCGACATCACGCTCGGCCAGACCATCTTCAACGCGGTCGCGGAGTCGTATCGCAAGATTCGCAACACCTGCCGCTTCGTGCTCGGCAATCTCGCCGACTTCGATCCCGCGCGCGACGCGCTCGAATTTAATGACCTGCTCGAATTCGACCGCTTCATCCTCGCGCGCACCGAGAAACTGAAGAGCGAGGTGCGCCGCGCCTATGAGGCGTTCGAATTCCAGACGGCGTTCCAGGTGATGCAGAATTTTATCGTCGTCGATTTGAGCTCGCTGTATATCGACGTCGCGCGCGACCGTCTCTACTGTGCCGCCGAGAAATCGCGCGAGCGGCGCTCTGCCCAGACTGCCCTGTTCCACATTCTCGACGCGCTGCTGCGGATGCTCGCGCCGCTGATTCCGTTCACCACCGAGGAAGTTTACGCGTATCTGCCCGGCAAGCGGCTCGACAGCGTGCACCTCACTACGATGCATCCCGCGAATCCGTCGTGGCGCAACGAAGAACTGGAGGCGCGATGGGACCGGCTGCTCAAGGTTCGCGACGAGGCGCTCAAACTGCTCGAGGCGATGCGCAAGGCGGGCACCATAGGCGCTCCCCTCGATGCCGCGCTCAGCCTCAGCGCTGACAGCGGTCTGGCCGAGACGCTCAAGCGCTATCGCGCAGAGCTGAAAGATCTGTTCATCGTGTCGGATGTCGCGATTTTAGGCGACGCGGAAGCGGCCGAAGTCAGGCGGCAGGCCAACGGCCGCGAAGATTTCGCGCTCGATGGCAATGGCACCTTCGCGCGTGCCGCCGCAAATCCAGCGATCACGCTGCTCGGGCGTCACGCGGCCGGTGCGAAGTGCGCGCGATGCTGGAAGTACTTCAATGACGGCGTCGACTCGGAGCTGGACGCGCGATGCCGCGCGGTGGTGGGAGCTTAAGCCTTTGGCGCAACCATCGAGCGCAAAGCCGCTTCCCGGCGTGCTCGCCGGAGGCGAAGCGGGAAGTGAATCCACAACGGCCGCGCCGCCGCGCAAACCGTTTTGGTTTTTGCTGGGCGCAATCACGATTCCCATTATCGTGCTCGACCAGGCCACCAAGCTATTCGTGCAGGCGCACATGGCCCTGTACGAGAGCATCGCGCTGATCCCAAACTACCTCGACCTTACCTACACGCTGAATCCGGGCGCCGCCTTCAGTATGCTCGCGAACGCTCCGCTCTGGGTCCGCAAGGCGTTTCTGCTCTCGATGTCCGGTGCGGCGATAGTCGTGCTGACCGTGCTGATCCTGCGCGCGGCGCGCATCTCGATTAATTCGATCGCCTTCGCGCTAATCCTCGGCGGCGCTGCCGGCAACCTGATCGATCGAGCGCTTCGCGGCCGCGTCATCGACTTCATGCGCGCGCACTACTACGACCTCAACTACCCCATCTTCAACGTCGCCGACAGCGCGATCTCGATCGGCGTCGTGCTGATCATCCTCGTGTCGTTCTTCGGCCACGACGACGACGCCGAGGCACCCAAGCCGAATCGTTCCAGTTAGCCTCTAACTCGGACAGCTCGCATTTGACGCCAACGCCGCCGCGGGTCTAGTTTCGAAAAATCGAAAGTCTCGATCGGCGTCGGCGCACTCAAACTGAATCGCGCTGATGAGGGAGCGAATCGCGATGAAAGCAATCAACACCGTCACTGGAACCGCCAGCCCCGAGCAGCTCGGCACCACCCTCATGCATGAGCATCTGCTGATAGGGTGGGCCGGATGGGAACTCGATTGCGCCGCGCCGAAATTCGAGCGCAAAGCCGCACTCAAAAATTGCGTCGAGCGCCTCAAGGAAGTCCGCGACCTCGGTCTCGAGACCTTCGTCGATCCGTGCCCGATGGACATCGGCCGCGACGTGACCTTCATGGCCGAGGTAGCTTCCGCGTCGGGCGTGCGAATAATCTGCGCCACAGGCCTGTACAAGGAAGACCTTGGCAACACCGCCTACTTCAAGCAGCGGAGCGTCGACGATATCGCGTCGGTCTATATCAACGAGATTAACCGCGGCATCGGCGATACTGGCATCAAAGCCGGCATCATCAAATGCGCGACGGGCAAAGGCCAAGTCACCAAGTACGAAGAGATGTGCCTCCGAGCCGCCGCGCGGGCACACAAGGCCACCGGCGCTCCGATCACGACGCATACCGACGACGGGACGATGGGCCGCGAGCAACTCGAGATTTTCGCGTCAGAGGGCGCCGACTTGAACCGCGTGATTATCGGGCATAGCTGCGGGTCATCGGACTTGAGCTATCACGCCGCGATGCTCGATCGCGGATGCATCCTGGGCTTCGACCGCTTCGGCCTCGACTTTCTACATCCCGACAAGCTGCGCCTGGCGGCTCTGATTGGGCTGCTCGGAGTCGGCTACGAGAATCAGCTCGTGCTTTCGCACGATACCGTCGCGTGCTGGCTCGGCCGCGGCCTCGACTTGCCGCCGGAGACGGCCAAGCTGGTGGCGAACTGGACTCCCACACACGTCTTTAAGAATATCGTGCCGGCGCTGAAGCGGGCAGGCGTAGGAGAGGCCAAAATCCGAACGATGCTGGTAGAAAACCCGCGCCGGTTTTTTCAGAACTAGAAGGGCCGGCGCTCAGGTTTTCATACCAGGGACTACTAACTCAGTCGCTTGCGATTTCCTGCCCCGGCAGGCCGGTCTCGACCGAAGCGCGCCATTTGTCGATTGCCTCGACGGTGAAGCGCCAGTCGCTGCCGACCCGGAATGCCGGCAGCTGGTTTTTCTTCAGCATCCTGTAGATGGTCGAAGGGTGCACCCGCAGATAGGTAGACACCTCTTGTACCGTCAGGACCCTGCTTCTCATTTCATCGAATCTATCCATATCTCACCTCTGAGTTACGCACATTTTCCCCACCATCCCCGGCCCTAGCCATGTACGGGCTTTATCAGCCCGGCGTACGCTACTCAGTACATACTAAACACATCATAGGTGCGCCAAGCATTCAAGCGTCATTTTCGTGACAAATTGTCACGCACAGAACACTTCGAGTCACGGAATGTACGGATTGTTAGCGCAGGGCCGACACAATGTTGTCAATTGAGAGACTTTTTGTCAACGAATGGCCGAGCCGGTCGAGTAGCACGAATTCGACCGCTCCCGCTGCGCGCTTCTTGTCGAGGCTGAGCGCGCGCATAAAATCTGCGCTCTGCCATCCGGCGGGCATCGCAGTCGGCAGGCCAGCACGCTCGATCAAACGATTGAGCCGCGAGGCTTCGTCGGCCGAAAAGCCCGCGTACATAGATGACAGCCGCGCCGCCGCGACCATTCCGATCGCGACCGCCTCGCCGTGAAAGTAGTTGCCGTAGCCGGTGCTCGCTTCGATCGCGTGACCGATAGTGTGGCCGAAGTTCAGGGTCTTGCGCAGACCGCTTTCGCGTTCGTCGGCCCCGACCACAGCGGCCTTGTGGGCAAGCGATTTCGCGACGACTTGTGCGAGCAGTTCGGCGCGGCGCGCGAGGATCGCGTCGAGGTCGCGTTCCAAATCCGCGATCATCGGCGCGTCCATGATTGCGCCGTACTTGATGACTTCCGCCAGCCCTTCGCGAAACTCCCGGTCGGGCAGCGTCGCGAGCGTCGACACGTCGGCGACGATCAGCCGCGGCTGATAGAACGCACCAATCAGATTTTTAGCGTGGCGATGATTGATCCCGGTCTTGCCACCGAGCGCCGAATCGACTTGCGCGACGACCGTCGTCGGCACTTGCACCACCGCCACACCGCGCAGAAAAGTCGCAGCCGCAAATCCCGCCAGGTCGCCGACCACGCCGCCGCCGAGCGCGAATATCACGCTGCCGCGGTCAAGCGCGGCCTCGGTCATGCGATCATAAAGCAGCTCGAGCGTCGCGAGCGACTTCGACGCTTCGCCCGGCGGCACCGAAATCACCACGGGCGCGAAACCGCTCTTGCGCAGCGCGTCCGCGACCCGCGCCGCGTACAGCTTTTCAACTGTCGCGTCGGTGACGAGTGCGCATGAGCCGGACTTCAGTCCGGCGTCGCGCGCCATTTCGCCCACGCGGTCGATAATTCCAGCGCCGACGTGAGCGTCATGCGACGCCGGCCCGAGTTCTACGCGGATAGTCTGCATGGCAGCTACGGCAGAACTCGTCGCGCGGCGACTGCGCCGAAATTGGAGATGACGTTGTCCGCCAGTTGATCGATCGTCACATCGGAGCTGTCGACGTGGAGGTCGGCGCGCGCGTAAGCGTCGGCGCGTTCGGCCATCAACTCCTTGACCCGGTCCAAGGTCGGTTTTCCGCCCTCGGTCAGCTTCGGGCGCTTCGCTTTCGAACGTTCGACTCGCGCCGCGACGACCTCGGGCCGCGCCGTCAGGCAAACGATCACGCCGACGCGCTTCAGCGCTACGCAATTCGCTTCGTCGACCAGCACGCCGCCCCCGGTCGAAATCACCTGAGGATGTGGGCCGTGGCAAACGGGACAGCGCCGGTGATCGTTGGTCAGATAGTCGACCACTTCGCGTTCGAGTTGACGGAAGCGCGCCTCGCCATGGTCGGCGAAGATTTGCGCGATCGGTTTTTCCGCGCGCGCAATGATGGCCGTATCGACGTCCACGAATTCCCACCCGAGCCGCCGCGCGACAATCGGCCCGACCGAGCTTTTGCCGGTAGCCATGAATCCGGTGATGATCAGTTTCGGCGTCATTGCATCGCAACGCGCGCTTTCCGTTTCAGTAGTTGCGGACCTGTTCGAGGAAGCCTTTGAAGTTGCGCGTGATCTCCGTCAGCGAATCGCCGCCGAACTTCTCCAGAAACGCCGCCGCCAGTTCAAACGCCACCACGGACTCCGCGATCACCGCCGCGGCGGGAATCGCGCATACGTCGGAACGCTCGATCGCGCCGACCGCCTCCGCCTTGGTCTTTATATCGACCGATCGCAGCGGCCGCATCAGCGTCGACAGCGGCTTGAACGCGACGCGCACGCGCAGCGGCTCGCCCGTGCTCATGCCGCCCTCGGTGCCGCCGGAATTGTTCGAGTGCCGCGTGAAGCGATGGTCCTCGGCGTCGTAGCCGATTTCGTCGTGAAGCTCGGAGCCGCGAATCCGCGCCGCCGTGAATCCCAACCCCAGCTCGACGCCCTTGACCGCCTGCAGACTTAGCAGCGCGAACGCGAGGCGTGCGTCGAGCTTCCGATCCCATTGCACGTGACTGCCGAGCCCGACCGGCAACCCGGTCGCGACCACCTCGACGATTCCGCCCAGCGTGTCGCCAGTCTTCTTGCACGCGTCGATCTCGGCAATGATTTTACTTTCCGCATCGGGGTCCGCCACGCGCACCTGCGACGCTTCGGTGATCCGCCGCAACTCCGCGACACTCAGCTCAGGATGAGTCTTCGCCTCGGTCGCGCCGATGCTCGCGACGTAGCCGAGCACATCGATGCCAAACGGCAACAGAATCTGCTTGGCCAGCCCGCCGATCGCCACCCGCGCCGTGGTTTCGCGCGCCGACGCCCGCTCGAGCACGTCGCGAATATCTTCGAGATTGTATTTGAGCACGCCCGCCAGGTCGGCATGGCCGGGCCGCGCCCGCGTGACGACTTCAGCCGCGCCGCGATCGTTCGGGTCGGCGGACATCTTCTTGACCCAGTTCTTGAAGTCGCGATTCTCGATGATGAACGTGATCGGACTGCCGAGCGATTTGCCGAAGCGGATGCCCGAAACCGGCCGCGCCTCGTCCTTCTCGATCAGCATTCTGCCGCCGCGCCCGTAGCCTTTCTGGCGCCGCGCCAGGTCCGCATTGATAGCGGCAAGGTCGATGTCGAAGCCGGCGGGCACGCCTTCAACAGTCGCGACCAACTCGGGGCCGTGCGACTCACCAGCAGTCAGAAATCGCAACATCGCTTTTGTTTCGCCTCCCGCACGAGTCTGTTCGAGCGGAACTCCTTTCGCCAGATTCAACCAGACTTGACGCGCCCGCGAAAGCACCGCATAAAAACGCCTACAGTCCGAATAGACCTTCCCGGCCTTTTTGCTTTCTCGCTCGCACTTGATAGAGACACAGAAATGAAGCCGCGCAGCACCAACGCGCTCGCGCTTGTGGGCTGCCGGTCATGAAACCTTGGCGTTCGGTCGCCTACATTTGGCTGGTCGTCTTGGCCTAGTGCCTCATTCTAGCAGCGGCAATGATTTTCTCGGGCGCTACTTTTCGCGGCTTGACGTTACAGTACATCGAGCAGACAAACTACGCACTCTTTCGACAGCTTGGTGGTTGGACTTACTTCTGCCTCTACTTTTTGAGCACCGCACTAATCGCTGTGTTGCGATGGAGACAGAAGAAAAAGCAATTGAACGAACCTAAGATTCAGAGCATCGATTCAAATTAAAGACACTCGCGGATTCAAATTCAGAGACTCAGCCCGAATCAAGACAGTACCTGCAAATGGCGGAGGAAGTTCTGATGACTCGCCGGGCAGCTCGCGCGCGGTGTAAGTTGCAAGCGGTATGCAGGCCAACATTGTGATCGTCGGCGCGACGCGCGGATTCGAAACGCTGACGTACTCGATTCCGCCCGCCCTCGACGGGCTGGTTGAGCCGGGACATCGCGTGCTCGCGCCGCTGCGCTCGCGCAAAGTGACGGGCCTGGTCACCGAGGTTGGCGAAGGACTCTCGACCACGGAACTGAAGCCGATCCTCGAAGTGCTCGAGCCGCAGCCGCTGTTCGATCGCGCGCATCTGCAACTGATGGAGTTCCTCGCGACCTACTACATGGTCTCGATTGCCGACGCATACCGCAGCGTGATTCCTGCCGTCGCGCGCGTCGAGTCGCGCACGGCATACCGGATCGCGACCGCTCCTGACGCTTTGGCGCGCGCGGCCTTCACGCGAGTCGAGCGCGCGATTATCGAGACGATTGAAAAGCACGCGGCAACGACGCGTCAGCTCGAGCGAATCGGCGCGCCGAGCGCAGTGCGCGCCACTATCTCGCGCTTCGTCGCGGACGGGGTACTCGAGCGGCGCGATGCTACTACGGGAAGACATCGCGACACGGCTGACTTGGTCGCGCACGTCGTCGCCGAGGCGAGCGTCGAACCGGTGCGCGGTTCGAAGCAACGCGAAGTGCTGCATGCGATCGCGAACGCCGGCGCCGCGGGCGTGCGAGTTGAAGATCTCAAGAACAAGATCGACGGCGCGAGCGCGGTGCTGAAAAGCCTTGCGCGTCGCGGGTTGATCGCGATCGAGGCCGTCAGACCTGCAGCTCATCCTGGAGCTGCACCCGGGTTCGATCTCACTGACGAGCAGCAAGTTGCGCTCGATGCGATATCGCCGTCGATCGAGCGCCGACATTACGAAGCGTTCCTGCTGTGGGGCGTCACCGCCAGCGGCAAGACCGAGATTTACCTGAACCTTGCCGCGCGCGCGCTCGCCGCCGGGCGCAACGTCCTGATCATGGTGCCCGAAATCGCGCTCGCGGACGAAATCGTGCGCTCGTTTCGCGCACGCTTCGGCGCGCTCGTCGCAATCGCGCATAGCGCGCAGAGCGTGTCCGAGCGATGGGCGAGTTGGATGGCGGCGATTGGCGGGCATGCGCGAGTGATGATCGGTCCGCGCTCGGCGATCTTCGCGCCGCTGCACGATATCGGGTTGATTGTGGTCGACGAAGAGCACGACGCGTCGTACAAAAACGAGGAAGGAATTTACTACCACGCGCGCGATCTCGCGGTTGCGCTCGCTGGATATTCGAAATGCCCCGTCGTGCTCGGTTCGGCGACGCCGTCGAGTGAGTCGTACGCCAATGCGCGGCGCGGACGCTATCGCCTGCTGCGCCTCTTGCGGCGCGTGAACGATCGCGCGATGGCGTCGGTCGAAGTCGTCGATATGCGGCGCGAAGTCGCCGAGTCGCGAAAGCTCGCCGCGGCCGGGACGATCAATGGCGCGGGGCCGCGAGAATCGAAAACTCAAGCGGCGGAAGTTCCGGATACCGTGCCGCTCTCGACGCCGCTGGTCGCGGCGCTGCGCACGAATCTCGCGTCACGCGGCCAGAGCATGGTGTTTCTCAACCGCCGCGGATTTCACAATTTTCTGCAATGCCACATCTGCGGCAACGTTATCGCGTGCCCCAACTGCAGCGTCAGCATGACGTTTCACATGCGCGACCGCTCGCTGCGCTGCCATTACTGCGGCAATCATACCGCCGCGCCCGACACCTGCCCCGAGTGCAAAGGCTACGGGCTCAAGGGCCAGGGCTTCGGCACCGAGCGGCTCACGCAGACGCTGGCGGAGCTGATGCCCGACGCGCGAATCGAGAGGATGGACTCCGACACGAGCAGTCTGCGCGGCGCGCGGGCGCGGATGCTGGCCGAGCTTCGCGCCGGCGAAATCGATATTCTCGTCGGCACGCAGATGATCACCAAGGGTTTCGATTTTCCCGGCGTCACGCTGGCCGCGGTCGTGAACGCCGACCTGGCGCTCAACATGCCCGACTTCCGCTCCGCCGAACGCACGTTTCAGTTGCTGACGCAGATCGCGGGACGCGCGGGCCGCGGCGAGCGTCCGGGGCGAGTCATCATCCAGACGTATGCGCCCAATCACTACAGCATCCGCGCTGCCCGCGATCAGGACTACGCGCGGTTCATGCGGCGCGAACTGGAACTGCGGCGCGACCTGATGTACCCGCCGTTTGCGCGTCTCGCGATGGTGCGAATCGAGGCCGCGGAGCCGCTGCTGGTAAGGCGTATCGCGGAGGCGGTCGCGAAATCGTTGGCGAAGGATTCGACGCCCGAGGGAATCCGCGTGCTGGGACCGGCGCCGGCGCCGATCGAACGAATCAAGAAGCGCTACCGCTGGCAGGTGATGATAAAATCGCGCGAGCTGAAACCGATGCGCGCCGCGATTGCATCGATGCGCGCAGCAGTCGGACCGTCCGTAGAGCGCGATGACATTTTTCTGGCAATCGACATCGATCCGGTAAGGATGCTGTGAGCGAATGAACGAGACGAACGAATCTTCCTCGACGCACCAGGTGCCGCGCGCGCGTCACGCCTTCGACGTGAAAATGCCCGACGGCGCGACGATCCACGTTCGCCAGCACGGCCTCGCCGGCGCGCCGCGCCTCGTGCTCAGTCACGGCAACGGTCTCGCGATCGACGGCTACTTTCCGTTCTGGGGACCGCTGCGCGAGCGCTACGAAGTGATCCTGTTCGACTTCCGCAATCACGGGCACAACCCGCTGCACACGCTCGAAGGGCATACGTGGCAGAACTTTGTGGCGGATATGGACGTGGTCTGGCATGCGATCAATCGCGAGCTGGGCGCGAAGCCGGCCGCCGGGCTGTTCCATTCGCTGTCGGGCGTCACCGCCGCGATGCATGCGCTGAAGTACGGTCGGCGCTTCGATGCGCTGGTGCTGTTCGATCCGCCGGTTTACCCGCGCGCCGGGCATCCGATTCAATACCAGCAGCAATCCGACAAGGAGTCGCTCGCCTCGCGCGCGGCGCGCCGTCCCGCGAGCTACAAAGATCCGATGGAACTGGCGCGGCAGTTCGCGCGCCGATTCAAACGATGGGTGCCCGATGCCTACGAGCTGATGGCGCGCGCGACGCTGCGTCACGATCGCGGAAGCGGCGACTGGATTCTTGCGTGTCCGCGCGAATACGAAGCGCATGTTTTTTCCAGCGGTGCGAATCCCGACTTGTGGCTGCAGATGGCGCATTGCCCGGTGCCGGTGAAGCTGGTGTGTGGAGATCCTACGCTTGACGATGTGGGACCGCCCACGCTGATTGGACTCGCGATGGCCGAAGAGCTCGGCCTGCCCTACGAAGCGATCGCGGACACGTCGCACTTTCTCCAAATCGAGCGTCCCGCCGAATGTATCCGCGCCGTCGAATCGTTCCTCGCGCCGCTCGGACTCGCCGCGCCGACTACCCTTTGATAGATTTGTAAACTCGGTAACACGAAAAATGGCGCTCCTGAAAATTCGCAAATTCCCCGACGACACGCTCAAGGAGCCGGCGGCTCCCGTCAAGAATATCAATGGCACCGTCGAAGGATTGATCGACAGTATGGTGCAGACCATGTACGCGGCGCCGGGCGTGGGCCTGGCCGCGCCGCAGGTCGGAGAGTCGAAGCGAATAATAGTGCTCGACACCGACCACGAGCAGCCGGGCAAGCATTTGTTGAAGCTGATCAACCCGCAGGTGGTTGAGGCTGAGGGCAAGATCGTTTGGGAAGAGGGATGTCTGTCGGTGATCGATTACACCGCCGACGTCGAACGCGCGGCGCACGTACTGGTGCGCGCGTGGACGCCCGACGAAAAAGAAATCGAGATCGAGGCCGACGAGCTGCTCGCGGTCGCGCTGCAGCATGAGATCGATCACCTCGACGGCAAGCTTTTCATCGATCGCATCAGCCGAATCAAACGCGAGCTCTACAAGCGCAAACTGAAGAAGCTAATCAAGGAGGGCAAAGCCGACGACGCGCGGCCCTCCACGGTGCGGATCTAAAATCGCCGAGCCACTAAAGATCGTTTTCATGGGCACGCCGGCTTTGGCGGCTCACATTCTGGAGCGGCTCGTGACGGCTTCGGGAGCCAGCTCGAGAGTCGTCGCCACCGTCACGCGTCCGGATACTCCGCGCGGGCGCGGGCTCGGGATGGAACCGAGCGAAGTCGGCGTAGTGGCGTCGAAGTACAAAATCCCGACCTTGAAGCCGGTCAAAATCCGCACGACGGAATTTCTGAATGAGCTGAAAGCGTTCGAGCCCGACCTGCTGGTGGTGGCCGCTTACGGACGAATTCTGCCGAATGCGATTCTCGAGGTTCCGCGGATCGCGCCGATGAACGTTCACGCCTCGCTGCTGCCTCGACATCGCGGCGCCGCGCCGATCGAAGGCGCGATCCTAGCGGGCGATGCGGAAACGGGAGTGACGATTATGCGGATCGTCGAGCAAATGGATGCGGGCCCAATGTACTTCCAGCGCAAAATTCCGATCGAGCCGAGCGACACGCAAGGAACGTTGAAGGAAAAACTCGCACGCGTCGGCGCCGATGCGATGCTCGAGGCGATTGAGCTCGCGGCTCGAGGCGCGCTGGTCGAAACGATGCAGGACGAAGCACTCGCGACCTACACGGCGCAGGTCGAAAAGAAGGACGCCGTAATAGATTGGGCGCTGAGCGCCGCGCAAATAGATCGGATGACACGCGCGTATGATCCGTGGCCGGTTGCGCGGACGCGATTGGGAGTCGACGAGGTTCTCATCTGGCGCGTCGCAGTTGTAGATGAAGATGCAGGCAGCGGCGCTCCCGGCACGATCGTGAGCGTCAAGCCTCAGCCGACAGTTCAATGCGGAAGCGGACGACTCAGGTTGATCGAAGTACAGGCGCCGGGGCGCAAGAGAATGCTCGCAGCAGACTTCCTTCGCGGTAAACGAATCGAAGCGGGAGCGCGATTCGGCGTATGAGCGAAGCGAAAGTGAGCACCGGCGCACGCACTGATGAGGGCATCGCGTCGCGCCTCGCAGCGGTTGAGATTCTCTACCGGGTCGATCAGGAGTCGGCCTACGCCGACGTTCTGCTCGGCCAACGCCTGCCCGACTTCGCGCCCGCCGACCGGCGCCTGATCACGCGGCTAGTGCTCGGGACGCTCGCGTGGCGCGGTCGTTTGGACTACGAGCTGTCGCATCTGACGACCCGCAAGCTCGACGCCACTCAGCCCGCGGCCCTCGCGATCATGCGGCTGGGGCTTTTTCAGCTTCGATTTCTCGACCGGATTCCGCAGCACGCCGTCGTCGATACCGCCGTCAGCCTTGCCAAGCGAATTTCCGAGGCGCGCAAGGCGTCGGGCTTCGTCAATGCGGTCATGCGCCGCGCTACGCGCGAAACGGCGCCGATGCCGGCGCGGGAGCGCAATGAGAAAACTTTTCTGGCCGTTGCGTACTCGCATCCGCGCTGGATGGTCGAGCGCTTCGTCGATTGGTTCGGCGTCGCCAATGCCGAGCGCTTGATGACGGCGAACAACGACGCCGCGCCCAACGCTATCAGGCTGAATCTTGCGCGTGGGCCGCGTGCAGAGCTGGTCGAGAAACTCAACGCCGACGGCTTTGAGGTCGGCGCGCCTGGTCACGCGCCCGAAACGATTGTCCTGAGCAGCGCGCCCAATTTCGAGTCGCGTGCGTATCGTGACGGTTTATTTCACGCTCAATCCGAAGCGTCGCAAATGACCGCGCGGATGCTGGCTCCCAGAGCCGACGCGACGGTCGTGGATTGCGCGGCGGCACCGGGCGGCAAAGCGACGCATCTGGCGGAGATAGTGGGCGAGCGCGGACGAGTCATCGCAGTCGACGTGAATCTCAATGGACTGAAGAACGCTCGTGCGCTCGCGCGACGATTGCGGCATCGCAATATCGAATTCGTTTGCGCTGATCTGACCGCATCAGCGCCGCTGCGGGAATCCAGTTTTGACTACGTTCTCCTCGACGCACCGTGCACCGGAATCGGTACGCTGCGCGAGCATCCCGAGATCAAATGGCGGCTCAAGCCGTCCGACCCGGCGCGGATGGCTGCGATACAATCGCGAATGCTCGAGAACGCAGCAGCGCTGGTGCGGCGCGGTGGCGCGATCGTGTACTCAGTTTGCAGTATCGCGCCCGAAGAGGGCGAGGGCGTGGTCGGCGCTTTTCTTGCGAAGCATCACGATTTCGAAATCGATCGCAGCGTTGCGGCCGGCGAGTTGAAGGACGTGATCGATGCGCGCGGATTTATGAAGACTCGTCCGGATGTCGGCGGCCTCGACGGATTCTTTGCTGCCCGCCTGATTCGGCGCTAGCTTATTACAGGTTGTTGCTCATCGATCAGGATTTGGCGATCAGTGAGTTGTAGAGACGCCAGGATGGATCGCGCCAGTACGGTTCATCTCGATCAATCGAATGTGTGTCGGTGGGCGCTCGGGCTGAGCGCAGTGTTCGCGTTTGTCCTGGCGGGATGCGGCACGCAGAATTTCACCCCAGCGCCGCTAACATCCGGCAGCTACTACGCTCCGCGCCAAGTGACTTATCGATCCACGCGCACCGAAGTCGCTTCGTGGTACGGGCCCGGTTTCGCGGGGCGTCCCACCAGCACCGGCGAGACCTACAATCCTGAAGGACTGACGGCGGCGTCGAGGACTCTGCCGCTTGGCTCGCGCGTGAGGGTGACGAATCCCGACACCGGCAGGTCGGTGGTTGTCCGAATCAATGACCGCGGACCATTCGTGCACGGGCGCTCGCTTGACCTGTCGCACGGCGCGGCCCAGCAAATCGGGTTGACCGGCAAGGGTGTCGGCAGGGTGCAGGTGACTCCTACTGCGTCCAGCACACCGGCAGCAAGCTGGCCCGAAGCGACCTATGCCAGCAGCGCAATGTTCGTCCCGCCGCGCAATGTCAGCTACGTTTCGTACGCATCGCGGACTTCGACCTCAGTGCATGTACGCCGACGCCGTCACTACAATTCGTCGCGGCGAATGGTCGCGAATCCGATCGGCGAATGGCTCGCAAGCGCGCTTCCTCGATTCTGAATATCGCCGGTCGCAATCGAATCGCGCCGCCGCTAATCTCTGCTCATGCCTTCCTCGAACAAAGATCCCGTCGACAAAATCGCGCCCTCAATTCTATCCGCCGACTTCGCGCGGCTGGGCGACGAAATCCGCGCAGTCGAAAAGGCCGGCGCCGACATGATTCATTTCGACGTGATGGACGGGCACTTCGTGCCTAATCTCTCGATTGGAATCCCCGTGCTCGAGTCGGTCCGCAAGGTCACCAAGCTGCCGCTCGACGCACACCTGATGATTTCCGAGCCGGCGCGCTACGTTGAAGCGTTCGTGAAGGCGGGCGCCGATTCAATTTCGGTGCATTGCGAGGTCTGCCCCGATATCCCCGCGATGGCGAAGCGAATCCACGACCTCGGCGCGCGAGCGTCGATCGGAATCAATCCCGAGACGGACGCCGACAAGGTGCTGCCCTTCGCCGAGCATCTCGACATGATTCTCGTGATGAGCGTGCATCCGGGCTTCGGCGGCCAGGAGTTCATCCCGGCCGCGCTCGACAAGCTGCGCTACATCCGGCGCGAATTGAAGCGTCGCGGACTGAGCATCGACGTCGAGATCGACGGCGGCGTCAAGCTCGACAATATTGCTGACGTGAAGGCAGCCGGCGCCAACGTGTTCGTATCGGGCTCTGGAATCTTCGGCAAGTCCGACTATTTGAAGATTGTAGGCGAGATGCGCGAGCTAATCGCGCACACACATCCGAAAATTTGACTCACTTCTCGCAAATTCTGCGGACTCGCGCGCAATCCACTCGGATGCTATAAACACTCCTCTGTATTCTCCCGATTAGGTTCACCGGAGACGGGGTGTAGCTCAGCCTGGCCAGAGCACTGCGTTCGGGACGCAGGAGTCGCTGGTTCAAATCCAGTCACCCCGATTTCTATCCTGCCCAACTTGCCCTTTGCCCTTGTCGAATTCCGGTCCGGCCGTTCGACTATATGATGAAGGGCAGGGCATCTGGCCCGCTCGAAGACCGCTTCAGGAGAAATCATGCCGCAGTATTTGGTTGCTATTCACCGCCCCGACGGCTACGACCCGGCCGTCGCAGAGGACGAAGCGATGTCCCGCGATATCGACGCGCTGAACGACGAGATGACCGCTGCTGGTGTCAGAATTTTCGTTGGCGGCCTGCACCCGGCCAGCAGCGCGAAGTCGCTGCGGGCAAAGTCTAATGGTGAGGTGCTCGTCACCGACGGGCCATACCTGGAGACCAAGGAGCATGTGGGCGGTTTTTGGGTGCTGGAAGCTGTCGACCTGGACGAGGCGTTGGCGTGGGGGCGCAAGGCTGCCGTCGCCTGTCGGGCGCCCGTCGAGGTGCGCCCGTTTAACTGACGCAGGACCCGCTACGATTCTTTCTCAGTGAATATCGTCCGCCAAGCGAGCGTCAGCTATAATTAGTCGCGCAGTTCCGCTGCGATCCTCATGCTTCAAGGACTCTTAATAGTCGTCGCATACGTCATCGGCTCGATTCCGACCGGTGTGATCGTCGGCCGCCTCCGCGGCTTCGATCCTCGCGCGGTCGGCTCCGGCAATATCGGGACCTCCAACGTCATCCGCGCTGGCGGCATGGGAGCGGCGGCGATGACATTTGCCGGCGACGTTCTGAAGGGCGCAATCCCGGTGCTGATCGCGCGTGCCGCTGGCTTCCCGGTCGCGACTATCGCATGGACCGGCCTCGCCGCATTTGTCGGCGCTATCTGCTCGGTGTTTCTCTTCTTTCAAGGCGGAAAAGGCATTGCCGCCGCGCTGGGAGTCTGGCTGGCAATCTCGCCACTCGCAATTCTGTTCGCGTTGATCGTCTTCGGCGTGGTGCTTGCGATCAGCCGAATCATGTCGCTGTCATCGATCTGCGCGTCGCTCGCACTGCCGCCGACGGTCGCTATCCTCGGCTTGCCGCATGAGTATTTGCTGCTTGCGATCCTGATGGCGGTGCTGGCCTTGTTTCGTCACCGAGAGAACATTAAGCGCTTGTCGCGCGGCGAAGAGCCGAAGTTCCAGCCGAGGCGCAGCAGCAGCGTTGCGTCCTAGCCAGTGCCCGCCGATTAATCGGACGCCCGCCAGTTAAGCACCCTTAAAGCTCCTCGCATCGGATCCCAGGAATAATTGTGATGCGGCAGTGCGCATAGCAATGTCGCTGCGACTTGGCATCGCGCTTGCGTTGACCGATGCGCTCAATGTTGGCGCAATCTCGTGGGATCGACTAGGTATCTGACATTGACCCTGCGAGGAGTGACGCCATGACGCCAGCGGAAAAAAAGGAATTAGCCACCGAATTTTTGAGTGAGTTCGAAGACCCCGATCCAGTCCGGCTCGCCACGATGGTCGCGAACGACTTCGAATGGAAAGTCATGACCCGGATGGAAGGCATGGCCCCGGCGAAAGGGCATGAAGGGCTCAAGAATCTCGCCAAGGGGATCAAGACGATGATGCCGGGCGGGCTGGGCCTCAAAATTTACACCGTCGTTTGCGAAGGCGACCGATGCGCTATCCAGGCGGAATCCAACACCGTGGCGGCTAACGGGAAGAAATATAACAACCGTTACCACTTCGACCTCCGCTTCGATGGCGACAAAATTGCCGAGGTGCGCGAGTATTGCGACACTAATCACGCGCGAGAGGTATTTTTCACCAAATAGGACGCGACGCGTGCGAAAATTGGGGACTTGAACCATCGGCTTACGAGGAGAATGGTTAGTGGGGATGAGGCGGGGCGGGCGCGCAGGTCGCCCGAGACTATTGAGCGCGTGGCTTGTGCTGCGCTGCCAGTCTGACGACCGAGAGGACACTGAGGAGACTTATGAAGAAGGTTGAGGCGATCATAAAACCGTTCAAGCTCGACGAGGTCAAAGAGGCTCTGTCGAGCATCGGTGTGCAGGGTCTCACGGTCAGCGAGGTCAAGGGATTCGGCCGTCAGAAGGGGCATACCGAGCTGTACCGCGGTGCCGAGTACGTGGTCGATTTTCTGCCCAAGGTGAAGCTCGAGATTATCGTGTCGGACGAGCTGGCGGCGCAGGTCGTCGAGACTATCGAACGCGCAGCGCGAACCGGCAGAATCGGCGACGGCAAAATCTTCGTCATGCCGATGGAAGAGGTCGTGCGCATCCGCACCGGCGAGCGCGGCGTCAACGCATTATAACGACCGCGCTAAAAATCTCCGTCAGTCCTTCCTTCCGTTGCTCGCGATGCCGCGACCGAAGTCCCACTTGCGGCCCTTCTTGAACTCGCTGACGATTCGCCGTGAGACCACCATCCGATGCACTTCGTCGGGTCCGTCGTAGATGCGGGCGAAGCGCGCGTGACGATACATCCGCGCCAAGGGAGTGTCCTCCGACACGCCCATCGCGCCGTGCACCTGGATCGCGCGATCGATAACGTCGTGCAGCACCTTCGCGCCGAAAAATTTGATCAGTGATATCTCGACGCGCGCCTCGTCGCCGGCGTCGACTTTTGCGGCCGCGTTGAGCGTGAGCAATCGGGCAGCCTGGATCTCGGCTGCAGAATCGGCAATCCAGTTTTGAATTGTCTGCTTGTCGGAGAGCGGCCCGCCGAATGCCTGTCGATTGATCGCCCTGTCGACCATCAGCTCGAATGCGCGCTGAGCCTGCCCCAACCATCGCATGCAATGGTAGATACGGCCCGGGCCGAGCCGCTTCTGCGCGATCTTGAACGCCTGTCCGCGCGGTCCGAGCAGGTTGGTCAGCGGTACGCGCACGTCGGTGTATTTGATCTCGCAATGCCCTCCCGACGTCTCGCCCATCACGGGCACGATGCGCACGATCTGGTAGCCTTTGGTGTCTGTAGGCACGACGATCATACTGAAGCGCTCGTGCGGGGGCGCATCGGGTTCCGTCACGCACATCACAGTCGAGAACGCTGCCACGTTGGCGCCGCTGGTGAACCACTTGTGACCGTTGATGACCCATTCGTCGCCGTCTTGCACTGCGCGTGTGCGCAGCCCGGTCGGGTCGGCGCCGGAGACTTCGGGTTCCGTCATCGAGAAGCTCGGATAAATATCGCCGTTGACCAGCGGCGCGAGCCAGCGTTTTTTCTGATCGGGATTTCCGTACAGGTGCAGCATCGTCGCGTCCTGCGCCGAATGCGTGCCAAGGCCGGCGATCGCGTACTCGCTGCGCCCGACGATTTCATTGACGAACACGTAGGGCATGAACTCGAGTCCGCCGCCGCCTATCTCTTTCGGCAGGCCCAGTGCCCATAGCCCTCGCTTTTTCGCCTCGGCCTGGACTGCCTTGAAGGTCTTCGAAGACTCGGCGTCGCCGCGCTCGAGAATTTTCTCGTTAGGATAAATCAACTCATTGAGAAAACCGGAAACGCGATTGCGCAAATCCTGTACTTCCGGACTGGCTTCTATTTCAGCGACACTTTTCATGGCAGTTCTCCTCGATGAGCGCGGACATACCGTCGTTATCGCGCCATCGCATCCGTCTGACAAGCGCGCAACAGCAAATGTGGTGGGCTGCGATCCGGCGGTGTGATACGAGACAAAGTAGTCACCATCGCCGAAAGGAAATACTGCAATGATCGATCTCTACACCTGGACCACGCCCAACGGACGCAAACCCGCCATCATGCTCGAGGAGTGCGGCCTCGAGTACTCCGTTCATCCGGTGAACATTCGCAATGGCGATCAGTTCAAGCCGCAGTACGTCAAGATTTGTCCGAACAGCAAGATTCCCGCGATCGTCGATCGCGACGCGGATGTCTCGATCTTCGAATCAGGTGCGATACTTGTGCATCTGGCGGAGAAGACCGGCAAGCTGCTGCCGTCGAAAGATCCGGGGCGCGCGAAAGTGCTCGAATGGCTCTTTTGGCAGATGGCGAATGTCGGCCCGATGTTCGGGCAGGCCGGCCACTTCAACAACGCGGCGCCCGAGAAAATCCCGTACGCCATCGAGCGTTACGTCGCCGAATCGGCGCGGCTGATCAAGCTGCTCGACAATCAATTGGCGCAGACCGAGTACATGGCGGGCGCCTACTCGATTGCGGACATCGCGACCTACCCGTGGCTGGTGGTTGGTTTCCCCGCGATCAAAGCTGCGAAGTCCGACGTCGTCGGCGAAGGCGCGAACCTCGCGCGATGGATCGCGGCGGTCGGCGCGCGTCCGGCTGTGAAGAAGGGCATGCAAGTACCGCAGGTCTAGCGGTTGAGCGAACTCATCATCGCGGCGGGGTAGCGTCCGCCGGCGGCGACGTCTTTCGGCGCGACCTCGTCGATGCGCTTGAGGTCGTCGGCGCTGAGCGTCACTTCGAGCGCTGCGACGTTCTCCTCGAGATACGTGCGCCGCCTGGTGCCGGGAATCGGCACGATGTCGTCGCCCTGCGCGAGCACCCACGCCAGCGCGAGCTGTCCCGGCGTGCAATGCTTGTCCCTAACGATTGCCTCGATCTGCGCGACGAGCTGCAGATTCTTGTCGAAATTCTCACCCTGAAAGCGCGGCGAGAACCGCCGGAAGTCGTCAGGCGCCAGGTCGTCGAACTTGCGGATCTGGCCGGTCAGAAATCCGCGGCCGAGCGGGCTGTACGCGACCAGCCCGACTCCCAGCTCGCGGCAAGTCGCAAGAGTTCCATCTTCGGGCTCGCGGCTCCACAACGAATATTCATTCTGCAGCGCGGCGATCGGATGCACCTTGCATGCGCGCCGAATCGTCGCGGGCGCCGCCTCCGACAGCCCGAGATAACGCACCTTGCCTTCTTTGACGAGCTGCGCCATCGCGCCGACCGTATCTTCAATCGGCGTGTTGGGGTCGACGCGATGCTGATAGTAAAGATCGATCGTGTCGATGCCGAGGCGCTTGAGGCTGGCCTCGCAGGCGGAGCGGACATAGTCGGGGCGACCGTTGATTTCGCGGTGGGCTGGATTCGAAGGAATGCGGACGATTCCGAACTTGGTCGCGATTACGAATTTATCGCGCCGCCCGCGAATCGCGCGGCCGACGAGCTCCTCATTGCGATGCGGCCCGTAAGCGTCTGACGTGTCCCAGAAGGTGACTCCGAGTTCGAGCGCGCGCTCAAGCGTGTCCATCGATTGCGCATCGTCGCGCGGGCCGTAGAAATCCGACATCCCCATGCATCCGAGGCCGATCGCCGATACGAAGAGTCCGCTTCTTCCAAGTTGCCGCGTTTTCATTTTTTTACTGTGCGTCACGCGCTCATCTGAGTACAGCGAATCGCTATCGCAAAAAACGCAATTTCAAGTAGATCGCGCTGGCGAGCAATTGGACGACCACCACCGGAATCCCATATCGCGCGAACTCGGCGTAGCGTAGCGGTCGTCCTTCGCGCGCGCATATCCCCGCCGCGACAATGTTCGAAGATGCGCCGAACATGGTCCCGTTGCCGCCCAGTGTCGCTCCGTACATCATTGCGTAGAACAACGGCATCACATGCGCCGGAATCTGGCCGTATCCAGCGGCGAGTTGCGCCGCGGTCGCCCATCCCTGACTCTCTGCGTACTGCCGAACGATCGGCACCATCGCCACGACCAGCGGAATGTTCGGAATGGTGCTTGAGAGCAGACCCACGGTAGAAAGCACGATCATTGAGGCGGAGCTGATTTCGCTGCCGAATATATCGCGCAGACGTGAACCTACGGCAGCGATCACTCCGGTGGTATCGAGTGCGCCGACCATGACGAAAATGCAAATAAAAAAGAGCAGCGTCTCCCAATCCAGGTCGGCGAGAACGCCGGACACTGTATCGATGCCGCTCAGATAGATTGTCAAAAGCAAGAGAGCCGCTCCAAGGATTGCCACTCCAGTGGGGCCGATCGCGCTCGGAAGGTCAGCGCCAACGATGAACAAGGTGACCATCAGCGCCAAAATGACTACCCCGATAATCAGCACGCCGATGTGTTCAATCTTTGGGATCTCGACGTCATCCACAGAAGCCCTCGTGCGCCAGATCGAACGGAACGAAATCGGAAGTATCAAGGCGAGCGCGATCAGCGACAACAGGCCTCCAGGGCTCGCTGAATACAGATAGCCGGCGAAGCTCAATCCGATCGAGTTTCCAACAATGAACGTCGCCGGATCGCCGACCAGCGTCAGCAGTCCGGAGGCGTTGGCGACAAAAACCAGCAGCATTATCGGCGGAGCGAAATCAATCTCCATCTTGCGGCACACCCGGATCAGCAGGGGTGCAAACAGGATGACGACGGTGGCGTTAGGCAGGATCGCGCAGATCGGTGCGGCTAGTACGATTATCGAAAGCAGCAGACGCCGGCCGTCGCCGCGGACTATCCGCAACACGATGGCGCCGAGATAGTCGAAGATTCCGGTCGGAACCAGGCCACGCGCCACCACCATCCCGCCGAAGAAGAGGCCGATCGTGTCGAGGCCGGCATTGACGCCGGACACGGCGGTATCTTTCGAGACGATACCGAGAAGTCGCAAGAAAATCGCACCGAGGAGCCCCGCGACCGCGAGGTCAAGCCAGTCGAGCGCAATCGAAAGTATTACTGCGGCGAAAGTCAGTGCGGCGATGATAGCCGGCAGGTTGGACGCACTGATCATAGAGGAAGCAATCGAGTATCACCCGGCCTGATCGCAAGACAACCGGCACGGATTGAGTTCGATAGCGATTCATTTAACAGCGTGTGTTCAGATGCGCTGAATTCGAGCGATGCCGGAACGTGTTCCCAAACCGGATCTTCTCGGATCGATCAATCACGTTTCGATTACCGTCTCCAATCTGGTAGAGGCGATTAAATTTTTCGGCCCGCTCCTGAAATTCCTCGGCTACACCGTCGGTGGAATTTTTAAGGATACGCGGACTGGCGGACGCCTGACGTTCAATATCAACGACTCCAACGGCACCGCTTTCAATATCTGGGAGGCGAAGGGCGAACTGGGCAAGCATCCCTTCGAGGTTTACGAACCGGGGCTGCATCATGTGGCCTTCAACGTGCAGCGGCATGAGCAGGTCGATGAGGCGCTCGCGCTGGTGCGTTCGCTCGGCGCGGAAATTCTCGACGGTCCGGGAGAGTTTCCGTTCGGGCCCGGCGGCTACTATGCTTTCTACTTTCTCGGGCCCGACCGCATGAAATTCGAAATCGTGCACATGCCGCTGGCCGAGGCGAACTACCGGCAAATGATCGACGCGATCGAACGCGGGTCTCGTTGAAGAAAGAAGTTAGTGCACGTTGTCTTGCGGGACGAAGCCGTGCAGTCCTTTGAACGCGCCGTCGAGGACTTCGACTTGCGAGCCTTTGTCGTCGCTGTTGATGATTCGCACGGGCGTGTTGTTGTCGACCTGCTTGGCGGCGAGTCCTTCGCCAAGGCCGCCGATCATGCCGCCGACTCCTCCCTGCTGTTTCAAATTGGTGAGCTTGAGGAACGTGTTCTCGTCAGGGTAGACGGCGACGGTGCTCTCGCCATTGTGCGCGACCAGTTTGTGACCGCATCCCTCGATAGCCAGCGCGGCTCCGATTGCAAAGGCGCAGATGATGATCGTCGGAATTCGCATCGAGAGTTCTCCTCTGCCGCAAGTCGACGGCGCCGGTCAGCGTCGTCCACCCGATGGGTTCTTCTAGCATGAGATTTACGAAAGCGGCCAACCAAATGGTGGCCAACCGAAGAGCCGCGCGTTCCGGACAGAACTGCGAAATGCGCTGTGGGAGCACGCGCAGGCGCGAAATCCTGAAAATTGCGGGGGATTCGGGGCCATGATAGGCTTCACGGTTCGCGCTCGGCGGGAAATCGCGCCCGGCGCAAATCGTAATGCGAATCGGCCTGATCTCTGACACTCATATACCCGAGGCCTGCGAGCATCTGCCGGAGAGAGTCTTCGATGTGTTCGCGGGGGTCGATCTCGTCATGCATGCGGGCGACGTTTACGTGAACCGGGTGCTCGACGAGTTGTCGGCGATTGCGCCGGTGATCGCGGCGCTCGGCAACGGCGATGAAGGCCTCGACGGGCATCGTCATCGCCTCGAGCCCGATGAGCGCGTGCGCGAGGCGCACCTGGTCGAGATTGCGGGCGTGCGAATCGGGCTGGTGCATGCGATACCGACGCCTGACGAAACGTCGGACGAAGTTTTCGAGCGCGCGATGCGCACGCAATTCGGCGGGCCGGTTGACGTTATCGTGCAGGGCCACAGTCACGTCGAGGGCGTGACGCGATTCGGCTCGACGCTGGTCGTCAATCCGGGCAGCGCCACGTTGCCGCGCAACCTGGTCGGAGTGCCAGGCACGGTCGCGATACTTGAAATCGGAAACGGCGGCGAAATCTCCGCCGAGATAATCAGCCTGGGCTAGCCCCGGCTCTGAAAGCGATTCAGGAGGAATTTTTGTCCGCGGAAAACGCAGTGCCCGCCACCAAACGCGCGGTCACGATGG
>Ga0210393_10000769_pt1 | contig 27821 bp, 22 predicted proteins | sample IncBWC27OmetaG_FD_160068 | JGI IMG/M metagenome (GOLD analysis project Ga0210393, IMG submission 160068) | Forest soil microbial communities from Barre Woods Harvard Forest LTER site, Petersham, Massachusetts, United States - Inc-BW-C-27-O ...
GGAACCTGCCGCGCCCGCAGTCATTCTGGCCTCATGTCTTCAGCTCGATTGACGATCCGCGGCTTGACGAGATTCTCAAGAGCTGAGTTCACAGGACCTCTCTGTCCCTCGCCATACGCTCGAGACGAGATCGCGATGGCGGCACTTGTCCGGTTACGCGACTTACCAAGCCCTGTGGGCCAGCAAGTCATGCAAATTGGATGGGTGTATCAAACGAGACAGTTTTAGCTGCGGACGGATTTCATAGTGCGTTGCGCCGACGTTCCGATGAATCGGTCAATGCAGAAAGTGGGTCGAGGCATGCGGCTCCCTCTCTTGATTCTGCACATATTCGGCGGCATCGTTGGCCTGCTCGCTGGCACCTTCGCCATAGCCGTCCGTAAAGGTAGCCGTCTGCATCGCGCCTCGGGAAACGTCTTCACCATCGCGATGGTGACGTTGGCGTCCAGCGCGCTCTGTCTCGCAATCATGAAATCCCAGCAGGCCAACAGCATCGGCAGCATTGTCACCTTCTATATGATTACCACGGCGTGGCTCGCCGGCCGCGGAAGGAACATACGATGGTCTGACTGGGTCGGGCTCTTCGGCGGCCTCGGCGGAGCAGTCGCTGTCTTCACGCTTGGCGTTCACACCCTCCATCACCCAGACATAAACGCACCTGCTGGCATGAGTTTCTTCATGGACGCTGTGCTCGTGCTCGCCACCGCCGGAGACGTTCGTATGCTTACTGCTGGCGGCATCACAGGCAGACAGCGCATACGCGGCACGTCTGGCGGATGTGTTTTGGACTATTTATCGCCACGGGTTCGTTCTTCTTAGGCCAACAGCAGGTTTTTCCCGCGTTCCTGCGCGGCTCGGTATTCCTGACAATCCTCGCCCTTCTGCCATTTCCCTTAACGATTTATTGGGTCATCCGCGTCCGAATCGGCAAGGCTTACCAACTACGACGGGTGCCCACGCCGATGCCCGCGACTCCCTGAAATCGTACATCCGGGATTGATCCGCACTCGAAGGCCGTTCACCTTCGGGTCTAACTCAGATGACTGCGGTCGAATCGACTTGGTTGGTTCAAGGGCCCGATTAACGCCGTTATCGGAAACTTGAAGCCACTTGTCCGATTACGCGACTACACAGGCAAGTGGACTGAGAAACGCGCGATTTCGGGACAATGGGCCTGCTGACCTGATTACTTCCTGCTTGCCCGTAAACTGCCCGCTATTTGGGAGTCGGCATCCTGGATCGGCAAACACAACGACTGACTGCGAGTACTCTGGAGTTCTGACGTGTCGACGGGATTCCAGGCGAGCGCGCTCACTCTGCTCGCAAGGAGATCATCGGATCGGCGCCGGTTGCGCGGTGGGCAGAAGGAAGGCTGGCTAAGGTAGCCGTGATGAGTGCTATTGTCGCCACTCCCATGAGTGTGACCGGATCCCTAGAGCTCACTCCATACAACAAGCTATCGAGCACGCCGCCAAACACCAGCGCACAACCAATCCCAATGACCACGCCAATTCCGGCAAGCAAAACGCCCTGCCGCATTACCATCCCGAGCAAATTCCCCGAGCTTGCACCCAGCGCCATACGCATCCCGAACTCGTGCATCCGCTGGCTCACCGAATACGAAATCACTCCATAAATTCCTATCGCCGCCAGCAGGAGCGCTAGTCCCGCAAACAATCCCACCAAAAACAGCGCGAACCGCGGCGTTGAGAAGTTTTCATCCGCAATTTTGTCCATCAACCTGACATTCGCCACGGCTAAACTTGGATCAAGCTCCCGCACCACATTTCGCACACTCTCTGCGAACAATGTCGGGGCTGTGTTGGCCCGCAAAGCAATCGTCATGCTTCTAAAGGCGAATGGCTGCTGCATGAGCGGCCACCAAAACGCCGGTTCAGCGCCGGCCCTCTCGGGTTTGTCTTTCACGTCGCCCACTACACCCACAACCGTAAACCAGTCCGACTCCTTCGGCTTGTCGTCGAACGTGATCCGCTTCCCGATGACATCCTCTCCCGGCCAATAGCGACGTGCCATCACGTCATTGACAATCATCGTCCTTTGCGAATCCTTCTTGTCGCGTTCGTCAAAAAATCTTCCCCGCACCAATGGAATTCCTACGGCGCGAAAATAATCTGGTGAAGCCGTGTGATACCGAGCATGAAATTCCTCGTTCGGCGGCGGATTCTTTCCTTCAATAGTGAATCCGCCCAAGTTCTCGTCGTAACCGGTCCACGGCAGGTCTGTTCCTGCGCCCACCGACCGCGTTCCAGGCAGCGCGCTCATATTCGTAAGCATTCGCGTGTAAAAATCCGCCACTGCCGTCTTATCATTGTAAGTCGCATCCGGCAACGCAATCTCCGCCGTCAGCACGTGCTCCGGCCGAAAACCAGGATCGCTCTTCAGCAAGTTCACAAAACTCCGCAACAAAACTCCTGCGCACACCATCAACAAACAAGCCAACCCGACTTCCCCAACCACCAGCACCGCGCGCAAACGCGTCTGCCGCCAGCTTCCGCTCGAACCTCTTCCCCCATCACGCAATCCCTGTTGCGGATCGGTCCGGGAAGCCTGGACCGCTGGCACCAATCCAAAAATCAATCCCGTTGCTAGCGCAATCGCGGCCGTAAACCCAAACACCATTACATTCACATGAATGGAATCCAACCGCGGAAATCCTGTCGGCAAGAACGCCACGAGCGCCCGCACGCCAACAATCGCCAACATTGCGCCCAGCCCGCCGCCCAGCACCGAAATCAACAAACTCTCTGCCAACATCTGTCGCACAAGGCGTCCACGGCCCGCACCCAGCGCTGCACGCAATGCAATTTCACGCTGCCGCGCCGCCGCTCGCGCCAGCAAGAGATTCGCGGCATTTACGCAAGCAATCAGCAGCACCAACCCTACCGCTCCCAGCAGAACCAGCAGCATCTTGTGAACGGGACCAACGATCTCCTGAAAGAGCGGAACCATATAAATCGTCCAACCCTTGTCGCCCTCATGGCGCGTAGCCATTTCGGTCATCAGTCCGTTAAAATCCGCCGCAGCCTGCTTCATGGTTACGCCGGGTTTCAACCTCCCAATTCCCTCCACATAATGCGATCCGCGATTGTTCGGGTTTCCGTCAAACGTAAACGGAGTCCACGCATCCACGGTGTTCCCATAGGCCACGGAGTTGTACGAATTCCCTGGATGATCTACGCCTGGCGGCATCACGCCCACAACCGTAAACGGCTGTGACTCCAGCAAAACCTTCTTCCCCAGAATGTCCGCTGTAGCACCAAATTGATTCCGCCAAACGCAATCGCTCAAAATCACAACATTTCCGTTGCCCGGCCGCTCCTCTGAAAATTCAAACTCTCGTCCCTTCGCCGGATGCAGACGGAGCACCTGGAAATATCCCGAGGTGATTCGAAACGCCGACAGCTTCACCGGATCGCCGCCTACGCCGGAAAGCTGCATATCGGCATGCGTATACACCGCAAAACTTTCAAACGACCGGTTCCGCGCGCGGAAATCCAGAAAATCCCAAGGATTCAGGGGGAATTTCGGATACAACGTGCTTCTATAAAACACGCGCGCAATCTGTTCGGCCTGCGGATATGGCAGCGGCCTCAGCAGCACGCCATCAATCACACTGAAAATCGCGCTGTTCGCGCCAATGCTCAACGCCAGCGTCAGAACAATCACGACGGTAAAAGTTAGATTCTTGCCCAGCATGCGTATGGCGTAACGCAGGTCTTGCAAGAAATTGTCCATGTACTGTGTTCGGCGCATATCCCGGCACTCCTCCTCGATTTGGCTCACTCCTCCAAACATGCGAGAAGCAGCTTCCCGCGCTTCGCGTGCGTTCATACCGGCTGCCATGTTTTCTTCCGTCTGCCGCTCAACGTGATAGCGCAACTCTTTATCAAGTTCCGCCTCTACACGTCCGCGCTTCGCCAGTGAACGAAACCTCATTCGAATGACGCTCCACCAACGCGCGGTCGTCATCTCACACCTCCTGGCCAGCGTTTATCACGAGCACTACGGCGTTCGATAGTCGCTGCCATTGCTCTAGCTCTTTATCGAGCTGCACTCGCCCGGCTTTCGTGAGGCTGTAAAACTTCGCTTCGCGTCCGCTTTCGCTTTCACGCCATGTGCCGCGTACCCACCCCTGCTGCTCGAGCCGGTGCAGCGCGGGATACAAAGCTCCCTGCGTCACCTGTAGTGCCTCTTTGCTCACTTGTTGAATCCGCTTTGCAATGGCCCAGCCATGCATCGGCTCCAGTGCGACGGTCTTGAGAATCAGTAGATCAAGCGTTCCCTGAATCAGGTCCGTTGGCTTGCTCATGAGGAGAGCATACCTAAATCAATTACAATTCAACACCTAAATTATCTACAATGAGGATACAAGGCCGGCGTGGCGTGCCCGTAACCGGCAGCGGAGCGAAATCCAGACCGTTGCCAGCGACAGAGGCCCAACGCAAACCAATCCCGGTTTGTCGGCTATACGGAAGTTATCTTCAACGCCGTCCGAGAAAGTAATCGAAGCGAACCTTCGCGGGACTTGGACGATAAACGCCGTTACCGGAGAAGTGGAGTACTGCCTCAACGTCGTGGTAAAAAAGGATAGAAGCGATCGCTAGAAAGGGGTTGTTGGAGCATGGGCCGTCGCAACAGCAGTACTCGACCAGTTGAAAGCGCAGAGCAATCCGGTCCTGGAATGACTATAGACCCGCCCGGTTTGCTTGTTCTTCTGTCGCCGATATCGGGTCCCGGAACGCATTTAGCTGCTCCAGGCATCGTTGGGGATTCTTTTCCCAAAATCTCTGATCCTTATGCTCCTGCTGTTCCTTATTACAAAGGAAAGCCCCTACGGTCGTTCTTTTGGTCCTTGTCCCGGCGAAGGGTGGTTAAGCAGCTATTCGCCACGCCCACGACTACATGCAACTCGTCAATATCTCTGGCAGAACAAGATCGTCTGTTTAACAGCCAGAATATTAGGATGTTTGGAGGCTCTTTTATTACACTCGAGCACACTTTCCACGACCCGACGAATCCGATCCGCAAGTTCGAGCCCTTTGCATGGAATGGAAAAGAAAATACAAAGGCAACTCCCCGCGATCGCTGCAAAGGTTCTGTCAGCATTACCCCCATTTGGCGGTCTGGGCAAAGTGGATGCGGCGCGCTATCGAAGAAACTCAGCCCCGGGCAACAAAGAACAAATCGCCACGAATGGATCTTCTTAGGCAGTGCGTGAGAATTCTTGCCACCGCACCCGGTTGGCGCGAAAGGATTGTTGACGCAAAGAAAGAGGCGTATTACTCTGAACTTGCTGGACCCCTGTAGCACCCAGTCCTGGGAACCTGGAAGCCCAGTTGAGGGCTTGGTACACCCAATCAGTCAGTGCCGGACCTGAAAATTCCGGGAGCGGGCCTAAACAGCCAAAACACTGACGACCGCCGAGATTGGAGCCGAGTAGAAGGTATTCACTTCTGCGCGAGACTCCGGTGTCGGCTTTTTTATTTTTGCCCGGTTGCTCTCCCAGAGTGAGAGTAACCGGGCTTTTTTATGTCATGAGGGAAATTTGGTCCTATCGTTCGGCGGGAGTTCAATGGGCCAGGTGGCTGGGCAAGATTGAGAGTAGTTAGGCGATGACAGTTTCTGCAAAAACTGATCCAACAATGGAGTACCCACTCCCTCACAACGCGGATGCTGAGCGAGCGATCCTAGGTTCGATCTTGCTTGGAGCGAAGAATGTCGACGAAATCTTGTCGCAGCTCCAGTTGGACGATCTTTTCCTGCCCGAACATCGCGTGATATTTCGGCATATGACGTTGCTTCGGAAACGGGGGAGTCCCTTAGACGATCTCGTGGTGCTTCACGAATCGCTCAACAGTGCAGATGAACTCGAGAAGGCCGGTGGCACAGCTTACGTTAGCAAACTATCGGATGGCCTGCCGAGGCTCAGCAATGTCTTACACCACGTTGAGATCGTAAAACTCAAGGCCCACCTCAGGAAGAAGGCCGTCGTGGCCGAAAACATCTTGAAGATGGCTCTAGGCGCGAACGGAAACGCTTCGGATGTCTTGTCCGACATCTCGAATCTATCGGCCCAGCTAAGAGAAGATGTTGGGCAGAAACGAATCCTGCGATTCCGGTCCGGTGCCGAGATCGCTGCTACTGAAGAGAAAGTTGACTGGATCGTGCCCGGATTTGTGGCCAAAGGCGCCATAACAGAACTTGGAGCGAAGGTTAAAACAGGCAAGACCACACTGCTCCTAAGTTTGATTCGAGCAATATCGACGTCCGATAGGTTCTTCGATAGGCCTACCCTCCGTACTCCAACCGTATATCTCACCGAGCAGCCGACAGCATCCCTCATTCAAGCGATGGACCGAGCCAGCCTTCTGGGGCGAGAAGACTTCTACGTGTTGCAACATGCCGACGCGCACGGACTGTCCTGGCCCACTGTTGCGGCGGAGGCCGTCAAAGAATGCGGTCGCGTGGGAGCAATGGTTCTCGTCATCGATACTCTGTCCCACTTCGCTGGCCTAAAGGGTGATGCAGAAAACAACGCTGGAGACGCGCTTGAGGCGATGGTGCCCTTGCTTCAGGCCGCTGCCGCAGGCATCGGGGTAGTCGTAGCGCGGCACGAGAGGAAGTCTGGAGGCGACGTAGGCGATTCAGGGCGAGGCAGTTCCGCATTTGCTGGAGCCGTCGACATCGTTCTCTCGCTACGCAAACCAGAAGGGAATGCCCAAAAAACACTTCGGGTGCTGCATGCGCTATCGCGTTTCTCTGAAACACCACCAGAGCTTCTTATCGAATTCGTTGACGGTGGCTATGTGGCAGTAGGCGACCCGCAAGAAGCGGCAATCAAACAGGCTAAGAACTCAATTCTGGCGATAAGCCCTGAAAAGGTAGAGGAGGCGATCGGTCTGAGGGAGCTCGCGGAGACGGCTAAGGTTCCTAGGGCAACGACACAGCGGGCCCTCGAGGACTTACTCGTGGAAGGAAGCCTGGACAGGACAGGGAAGGGAAAAAGGGGGAGCCCTTACCTGTATTTCCGACGTCCCAATCGATTCTGCTCAACCTCATACATAGAGGGGCAGAAAGAAAAGGCGAATTGCTAAGTGGACGAAATGGTTCCATCTGGGCGCGAACGGCTTTCGGATCGGAAGAGCTCCGCGGCGAAATCACCACTTCTCAACGGTCAGCAGGTGGCGGAGATCACTGGCCTTTCTGTCGAGACGCTTGCGCAATGGCGCAGCCAAAAGCGCGGAATCCCCTACGTAAAGACTAGCCGAAACTGCGTCCGCTATCGGCAGAGTGACCTTGACTCGTGGCTAGCGGAGCGTACAGTCCTGACCGACCAAAGCCGGTCGGACCGGGGGTAAACCGCATGTCGCTGTATCGGCGAGGCAAGACGTGGTGGTTCGTGTTTGTTGCAGGTGGGCGCAAGATTCAAGAGTCGTCTGGCCACCAGAACAAGGCCGCGGCCTTGCGAGCAGAGGCAAGACGAAGAACGGAGATTCTCGATCGGCGACTGGGATTTGCGAAGCCCAAACTCCCGCCGAGTTCGACGAGTTCACGAAGCAATTTCTCGAGTGGTCTAAGGGGCAACATCGGCCGAAGACTCACGAACTGCATTCCGGCAACTGCGGTACGTTGAGGAAATTTTTTCGCGGAGTGTGGCTGGATGAAATCACACAGGGGATGGTCGAGGATTTCAAGACCGCGCGCATACGTGAGTACCGGTGGGGAGAGCAGAAGGGGAGCACGGTGTCTGTTGTAACGGTGAATCGGGCGTTGAGCACGCTCTGCCTACTCTTCAATTACGCCGAGCGATGCGGCTATCAAGTCTCAAACCCTGTTAAGCATGTCGAGTTTTTTAGCGAGCAGGGCCGCGAGAGGATCATTTCACTAGAGGAAGAAGGGGGATACATGGCTTCTGCCAGCCAGCCACTGAAGGACATCGCTCGAATCATGCTGGATACGGGAATGCGGCCCGAAGAAGTATTTCGGATCGAACGGGCAAATATTGATCTCGCGCAACGAACCATCGTGAATCCTTTCGGAAAGACGAGAGCTGCAAGGCGCAAGCTCACGATGACGGAAGAGGTGTGGGCGATTCTGAAAAAGCGAGCTGGTTCCTCTGCCAGTAAGTACCTGTTTCCATCTCCCGACAATTCAGAGAGACCGATTGGGAGTGTGCGAAAAGCCCATGACGGCGCAGTGCGCAGAGCGAAAGTGAAACCAGCATTCAGGCTCTACGATCTCCGACACACGTATGCTTCGCGCGCCGTGATGGCTGGTGTCGATTTGCCAACGCGGGGCGCTCTACTTGGTCACACAACGATTCAGATGACGATGCGCTACGTGCATCCGGCTGAGGAACACAAAAGGGAGGCGGCGAAAAAGGTCGAGAATTTCAAAGCGCTGAGCGCGATCAAACTCGCTGAAGGAAGTCAGGGAGTACCTACAGTTTCCACTACAGTGCAATGAAAGCGATGAAGACGCCAACTTACATGTTGTTGAAATCATTGGTCGGGGCGCCCGGATTTGAACCGGGGGCCTCCTGCGCCCAAGGCAGGCGCGCTACCAGGCTGCGCTACGCCCCGACATGCACGCGAAACGTGCTCTCCAATTCTAAGGCACGAGGGCCGAACTCAGCTACTGTCATCCGCTGATTTGACTCTCGCTTGTCCTTCATTTCTTTCCTGTTGCCATACCACAGGGGTCGTGGCATACTCCTGTAACCATCCCACAGGAGTAGGAGGCCGCCGCACCACCGATGCCCGCCGATTCCAAGTCCGAGATTCTCCAAGGCACTCTCGACCTCATGGTCCTCAAGACTCTCGCCGCCATGGGCTCGCTCCACGGCTACGGCATCGCCCGCCGCATCGAGCAAATCAGCGAAGAAGCGCTGCAAATCAATCAGGGCACGATCTACGCCTCGCTCGTCCGCCTACTTCACAAAGGTTGGATTGCCGCCGAGTGGGGCACTTCCGAAAACAATCGCAAGGCCCGCTTTTACTCGATCACAAAGTCTGGCCGCAAACAGCTCCAAGCCGAGACGCAAAACTGGCGCCGCATCGCCGGCGTAATCGGCCGCGTGCTCAACGTCGACGAAAGGAGCTGACACCCAGCCATGTTCGCCTTTCTCAAATCCATCGTCTCGCGCTTCCGTGCACAGTCGTCTCCCGAAACGATCGACCGCGAATTTCAGCACGAGCTCGATACGCATCTCGAACTCGCCACGCAGGAAAACATCTCCTGTGGCATGACGCCAGAAGAAGCCGCTCGCGCCGCGCGCGTTCGCCTCGGCGGCAGAACGCAACTCAAAGAAACAAATCGCGAACTCCGCGGCCTGCCTTTCATTGAAACCGCGCTTCAGGATCTCCGCTTCGCCTTCCGCATGCTGCGGAAAAATCCCGGATTCTCCGCGATCGCCATCCTCACGCTCGCGCTCGGCATCGGCGCCAACACCGCGATCTTCAGCGTGGTTTACGCCGTCCTTCTCAAACCGTTGCCATATCCCGGCTCCAACCAGCTCTTCACCGTCTTCCAGCAAGACGTCAAGAATCCCAAAAACGTGAATGGCTTTTCGTTTCTCAACCTGCGCGATCTCCGCGAACAAAGCGAGATTTTCTCCGATCTATCCGGTGTTCAGGCGCATCAACTCACGCTCACCGGTCGCGGCGAAGCATTTAACATCGACACTTCGGTCGTGACTCCCGACCTCTTCACCACTTTTCGCGTTCAACCGATTCTCGGCCGCATGTTTATCGCCGACGATGGGAAACCCGGCGCCGCGCCGGTCGTTGTCCTCAGCGAAACTCTTTGGCGCGGCTCATTTGCCGCCGATCCCGCCATCATCGGCACTTCGATCTCGCTCGACAAGCGCGCCTTCACCGTCATCGGCGTCGCGCCCGCAGCGTTTCGCTTCCCGCAGTTGCAAAAGAGCCGCCAAATCTGGGTGCCGATCGTAAATGATCCGCTGTTCGGAAGCTGGCTCGAGCGCCGCGGCGGCCACTGGCTGACACTCACCGGCCGCGTCAAGCCTGGCGTGAACCCGGCGCAGGCCGAAGCCCAGTTCGACGCCATCGCCGCGCGGCTCGCGAAAGATTATCCCGAGTACAACGACGGCTGGACGATTCGCATGATACCGTTGCGCGATTTTCTCGTCGGTGAAGTGAAGACGCCCCTGCTCGTCCTGCTCGGTGCCGTCGGCCTCGTCCTTCTGATTGCGTGCGCCAACATCGCCAATCTTCTGCTCGCACGGGCGACATCGCGCTCTCGCGAAATTGCCGTCCGCGCCACGCTCGGCGCCGGCCGTTCGCGCCTCGTGCGCCAGCTCCTCAGCGAAACGCTCGTCCTCAGCATAATCGGCGGACTCGCTGGCGTCGCTCTCGCGTATTACGGCATTCGCGTCCTCGCCACATTCTTGCCGCCCGAGCTCACGCGAATCCACAGCATCAACATCGACTACGCCGTTCTCGGCTTCGCTCTCGCGCTCTCCATCTTTGCGAGTTGCGCGGTAGGGCTCGTACCCGCATTCCTTGTCGCTCGTTCCGATCTGCAATCAACACTGCGCGAAGGCGGCCGCTCCGGCGAAAGCTCAGCGTCGCGCCGCGCCCGCAATATCCTCGCTTCCGCCGAAATCGCGCTCGCCCTCGTACTGCTCGTCGCCGCTGGTCTTCTCCTCCGCAGCTTCTCGAAGCTCACGGAAGTCAGCCCCGGCTTCCAGGTCGAGCACGTTGTGAAAGCGGAAGTCTCGCTCCCTCGCGCCCAATACTCCACGCCGCAACAATGGTTCGCCTTTTCCGACAGTCTTCTCACGCGCCTTCAGTCCGAACCCGGCATGGAGGAGTCAGCGCTCGCTATTCCTCTGCCCATCACCGACGGCTTCGTCAACATCGCATTCGACATCGAAAACAGGCCGGCCCCGTCCGCCGCCGCTGCCCGCATCGCCGACTACGTCGCCGTCACGCCGACGTATTTCCATGTCATGAACATCCCACTCATCGCCGGCCGCACCTTCGAGCCTCGCGACAATATGTCTGCGCCGCCCGTCGCCGTCGTCACGCAGTCTTTCGTTCGCGCGTATTTCCCGAGCGAAAATCCGATCGGCCAGCGCATCACTTTTGGATTTCCGCCCGACCCAGGAATCTCTCGCGAGATCATCGGCATCGTCGGTGACGTTCACGACGTATCGCTCGGCAAGGATCCCGGCCCGATGATGTACGCGGCCTACGCTCAATCGCCGTTCCCCGGCGCGTGCATCGCGGTCCAGAGCACGCTCGCCCCCGGCGCCGTCATCTCGTCGATTCGCGATTCCGTCGCCGGTCTCGACAAGGATCTTCCCGTCACCGACATCGCCACCATGACCGAAGTGCTTCACGATTCAACCGCGCAGCCGAGATTCCGCACCACGCTGATCGCAATTTTCGCCGCGATCGCGCTCATTCTCGCTGCAACAGGAATTTTTGGTGTGATTTCTTACTCGGTGCAGTGCCGCACAAACGAAATCGGCATCCGCGTAGCTTTGGGAGCGTCCGCCGTCTCGATTCTGAATATGGTCTTGAGCGAAACGCTGATTCTTGCAGCGATCGGTCTAGCAGTCGGTTTGCCAGTAGCTCTCGCGAGTTCGCACGTACTCGGCCATTTGCTCTTTGGCGTCTCTCCGGCTGATCCCACTACACTGATCGTGGTGTCGCTGACGTTAGCGCTCGTTGCCGCCGCCGCCGGCTACGTGCCAGCCCGTCGCGCCACTCAAGTCGACCCGCTGATCGCCCTCCGCCACGACTGACCCGGGGACGTCACGTCTTTGCGCGTAGAAGTTAAAAGCTTGTCATCCTGAGGCGTCCGCAGGACGCCGAAGGATCTTAACTGATCGCTGCCACTCAAACAATCCGTGTCTCCGCCGCACGATCTGCCGCACCGTGCGCCTCAATCTAAACTTGTCACTGGCTCCAACCTCGGTGCCAAAAGTTGCATCACTGCCAACCCAAGCAAATACGCCACCCCTGCCATCAAAAACGGCACCATGTAACTCCCGGTCCACTGCAGCGCGTATCCGACAACCTTCGCAATCAGCATCCCGCCGATCGCTCCCGCCATTCCTCCGATTCCAACGACCGACCCCACCGCTTCCGATGGAAACATATCCGACGGCAGCGTCAGCAAGTTCGCCGAAAATCCCTGATGCGCCGCCGCGGCCAACCCGATCACCGCAACCGCTCCCCACAGACTCTCCATCCGATACGCAAAGACAATCGGCAGCACGCAAAGCGCGCACAACAAAAACGTAGTCTTACGGGCTGTATTGACGCTGCGTCCGCGATGCAGCATCGCCGAGGACAACCACCCTCCGAACATGCTGCCCACATCGGAAATCACGTAGATCGCCACAATTGGCAAACTCATCTGCGCCAGCGTCAATCCGTGCACGCGATGCAAAAAGTCCGGCACCCAGAAAAGATAAAACCACCAGATCGGATCGGTGATGAACTTCGTCGCTGCGAAAGCCCACGTCTGCCGATAGCCGAGCAGTCGCTTCCAGGGAAATCTTGTCACCGGCGGCGACGGGTCGCTGCGGATGTATGCGAGTTCGCCTGCGTTGACGCGAGGATGCTCCTCGGGCCGGCGATACAGCAGCAGCCAAAACACGAGCCACAGAAAACCCAGCGCACCCGTGATGACAAATGTCCACCGCCAGCCCCAGTACAGGGCAATCGGCGGCACGATCAGCGGAGTAACGATGGCTCCGATGCTGGTCCCTGAATTGAAAATCCCCGTCGCAAACGCGCGCTCTTTTTTGGGGAACCACTCGGCCGTCGTTTTCAAACTCGCCGGAAAAACTCCTGCTTCGCCAAATCCCAGCGCAAACCGCGCGATCCCGAAGCCAAACAGCGAGTTGACGAGCGCATGCCCCATCGCCGCCAGGCTCCAGAATGTCATCGTCAACGTGTAGCCCAGCCGCGTTCCCAGGCGGTCGACCAGTCTCCCAACGAATACCATCCCGAGTGCATACGCTGCCTGAAACGCAAAAACCAGGTTGCTATAGTCGATTTCATTCCAGCCGAGATCATGCTGGAGCATGGGTTTCAGCAAGCCGAGGACTTGCCGGTCCATGTAGTTTTTTGTTGTGCCGGCGAGGAGGAGGGCGCAGATTATCCAGCGAAAATATCCGGCGCGCGACGAAACGCTCGCTGCGGCCTGGCTCGCGGCGACCTCGGCGCCTGCACCAGCGGTAGGTGCCAACTTGCCGCGATCGTCCCCATCCATCGGTCGTGTGCTCATCGAAATCGAACGGCCATCTTACATCGCAGACCCACCGTGTGCGGCCTTACTTCTGATACATTGACTTCCGCCGTCGTCGTAATCGCTCGCGGCGCATCCAACTGGAAACGGAACCCGACAATGCGTGACTCCGCAACTTTCCTGACCACTGCATCCACTATCGCCGCGTTCTTAGTCCTCGGTCCCGCTTTCGCCAAGCAGAACGGCGCGGTCACACCGCGAATCCAGATTCTCCCCAACGAATCCGCGCGCCGCGTCGACGTCGTGATCGACGGCAAGCCCTTCACCTCCTACATCTGGCCCGACAACCTTACAAAGCCCGTCCTCTATCCTCTCCGCGCAGCCGACGGCACCGTCGTAACACGCGGCTTTCCACTCGAGCCTCGTGCAGGCGAGCGTGTCGATCACCCGCACCACGTCGGCCTCTGGTTCAACTACGGCAACGTGAACGACTTCGACTTCTGGAACAACTCCTACGCGATCAAAAAAGAAGACGCCCATAAAATGGGCAACATCCTCCAGCGAAAAATCGTGAGCTCGAAAGGCGGCAACGACAAAGGGGAACTCGCCGTCGAAACAGACTGGATCTCAGGAACGCAGAAGCTCTTGTTGAAGGAACACACGGAGTTCGTTTTCTCAGGCGACAAGAAGTCGCGCACGATCGACCGCGTCACCACCTTGCAAGCGCAGGATGAAAAAGTCGTGTTCCACGACGACAAAGAGGGAATGCTGGGCCTCCGTGTAACGCGCGCTCTTGAAATGCCGTCCACAACTGCCGAAGTTTTCACCGACGCCAACGGCAATCCAACCACCGTCGCGAAACTCGACAACACCGGCGTGACAGGGAACTACCTGACCAGCGAAGGGAAAAAGGGTGACGAAGCGTGGAGCACCCGCGGCCGCTGGTGCATGCTCAGCGGAAAAATTGGCGACGAGCCAGTCACAGTCGCAATCTTCGACAATCCCCAAAATCCAAACTTCCCGACGTACTGGCACGCCCGTGGCTACGGCCTCTTCGCAGCGAACCCGCTCGGCCGCAGCATCTTCACCAACGGCAAAGAGCCGCCGCTGAACTTCACGATCGCGCCGCACGAAAGCGCCACATTCCGGTATCGCATCGTTATATTTTCTGAGATTGCCTCGCCGCAGACTGCGGAAGCGGAGTACCAGAAGTTCGTGTCGGCCTACCGCTGACACTCTTGTCAAACTCGCGCCGCGACCGGCTCTCAGCGCGTTCCTGCTCCCATCGCGCGCGCACTTCCGCGTTGAACTTCGCTTTGTCTTTGCGCATTCGCGTGATCAATTCCTGATTCGCCACACGCTCATGCGATCCCGCCCACAAAACCATCTCGGTCATTACGGGCCCAAGGTCGATCCCTTTTTGCGTCAGCACGTAATTTAACTTCCGCCCGTCGAGAGGGTCGGCCTCCGCCTCAATGATCCCGTGAAATTCCAATTTCCTCAGCCGGTCCGCCAAAATATTCGTCGCGATCCGTTCGTACGAATCCATGAACTCTTTATAGCTCTTGAATCCGCGCAGCATCATGTCGCGCACGATCAGCAGCGACCAGCGATCGCCCAAAATTTCAATCGACGCATTCAGCGGACACTCCGAGCGCCGCTTCACCGCGCGTCTTTCTTTCGCCATGGCCCGACAATATCAGCTTTTCACTTGCATTTCAAAAGTAGCCTCGGCACACTCGCTTTTGCGGCCAGTCCCGAAAGGAGCAATTCGATGGACATCCTTCCTTACCTGCACTTCAACGGCAATTGCGCCGAAGCATTCGCGGTGTACGAAAAATTGATGGGCGGCAAAGTCATCATGACGTCGAAGTGGGGTGACTCTCCGATGGGCGATAAGATGCCCGAGATGAAAGACAAAGTCATGCACATCAGCATGCAGGTCGGTAACACCGTGCTGATGGGTTCCGATACGCCGCCAAGTCACTACGGCAAGCCCCAAGGCATAAGCGTTTCCGTCAACGTGAACACTCCCGCCGAAGCCGATCGCGTTTTCGCTGGGCTGGCTGAAGGCGGCTCGGTCACAATGCCGATCGCTGAAACTTTCTGGTCGCCACGCTTCGGCATGTGTACCGACCGCTTCGGCGTGCCCTGGATGGTGAATACCCAAGGCGCGGCAGCATCAGCCTGATTCGCGAGTATCATTTAATCTGAGCGGTATCCAGCCCGATAAGGAGCGTGGGGACGACTGCGCTCCGATCAAGTTTCATTTGTGGAGTGAGAAAACCATGTGTCGCAACATCCGAACGCTGTTCAACTTCGAGCCGCCAGTAACACCCGAAGAGGTGCGCGCGGCGTCATTACAGTTCGTTCGAAAGATCACCGGCTTCAACAAGCCATCGAAGGCAAACGAAGAAGCGTTTGAGAAGGCGATCGAGGAGATCACGAAAATCTCCGGCCGCCTGCTGCATTCGCTCGAAACCACTGCGGCTCCGAAGAATCGCGAAGAAGAAGCAGCCAAGGCCAAGGCTCGGGCCGCAGAACGCTACGCTAACAATTAGTTCAACCGAACCGCGACGCTGAACGGGCTAGTTTTCGGCGCCTAAGAAATGTTCTGAAGCGTCAGCTCGATCAGTTTCTTCGTCGGCGCGTATGGATCGCCCGGTGCGTCGTACTCCATCGAGTAGAACCCACGATAGTTCGCGGCCTTCGCGATCTCGAACGTCTTCTTAATGTCGATATTCAGAATCTTTCCATTGTCGTCGGCTTCGCCGTCTTTCACGTGCGAAATGTTGTAGGCGCGAGCGAACATCTCTTTCATCGCCCGATAGTTGAAGTCCAGATCGCCCTTGAGCACCGAATTCGCGAAATCAGGAAGTGTGCGCAAATACGGATGGTTCACCGCATCGACGACCTTCACGACAAAGAACGCGTCTTCGGTCTCAGGGTCGTCGTTTTCAATCGTGACGACAACATTCTTCTCCGCAGCATAGTCGGCGAGTTTGCGAAGGCTTTCGGCAGCGCGATCGACGTCCGGCTTCGAAGTTTTCGACCCGTTAATATGCGGGCGAACGCCCGGTGAGCCTACAGCTACTGCAACATCAATCCATTTCTTCGACACATCGACGGCCTTCTGCCGCACTGCCGCGTCGGTATCGTAAAAACTCTCGCGGACGTGCGTCGGAATATTCACGATGCGTACGTTGGCTTTCTCGACCGCGCCTCGAAATTTCTCGAGATAAGCCGGCGCGGTGCTTTCAAAATGCTGCGCCAGCGGCTCGATCCCGTGCACGCCGAATTTCTCGACCACTTCGGAAGGGAACTGCGTGAGCGGAAACCCTTTCAGCTTGGCGTCCCGAGACCGATTCCCCGGCGCATCAATGAACATCCGAAAGGGGTAGGACGCGACCGCAATGCGTTCGCGTGGCGCCGTCGGGAAGTCGATGTGCGGTTTGCCCTGGGGTAAAGCGCCGAAAAGCGAACTCGGCGTTGCTCCGGTGATAAACGCGAGCGATGTTCCCGCGACAAGCCCGCCAACCGTGAGTGTCGAAGCCGTTCCAAGAAACGTTCGTCGATTGAGTAGGGTCATGTTTGGTTGCCAAAAGGCGAGGCGATTGTACGCGAACTCTGGACGATACGCATCTGCGGAAAGCGAAATCGACGCGCATGCCGGAGTCAGCGTGAACTCCCTTCAGGCAAACATCGCACATCTGTGCACTTCGGCTAGTTGGCGACTCGCAAACAGAGCTGACGGCAGCCGCGCGATTGCGGATATCTTTTTACGCCGCCTTTCCGCCCATCGTGATATACCTTCGCCGTCCGTATGGAGGATACCCGGCCATGAAAAAATACCTCGCAGAATTGGTGGGGACGTTCGTGCTGGTCTTCGGCGGCGTAGGCAGTGCGGTGTTGGCGGGAACGCACATCGGATATCTCGGTGTGGCGTTCGCATTCGGCCTTTCGCTGTTGGCGATGGTTTATACGATCGGACCAATTTCTGGATGCCACATTAATCCGGCGGTGACGGTGGGCGTCCTGATTGCCAAGAAAATCGGCGCGAAAGACGCGATGTCGTACATCATCGCGCAGATCATTGGAGCAATTATTGCCTCGGGCCTGATTCTGACGATCGCGAAGGGAACGGTCGCTGGATACGATCCCGCGGTCGCTGGGCTTGGCGCGAACGGATTTGGCGCGCACTCGCCGGGCGGCTATTCGCTGGCCGCCGCATTTATCGCGGAAGTTGTGCTCACCATGTTCCTGGTGCTGACGGTGCTGGGATCAACAGACGTCAAAGCGCCGGTGGGATTTGCGGGAGTCGCGATCGGTCTTGTGTTGACGCTGATTCACCTTGTAGGGATTCCCATCACAAATACATCGGTGAATCCCGCGCGCAGCGTCGGTCCTGCAATTTTTGTCGGCGGCTGGGCATGGCAGCAATTGTGGGTTTTCATCGTGGCGCCCTTGATCGGCGGAGCCGTGGCGGCGGTCGTATACGCGATCATTCGGCTGCCTGACATTCCAATCAGCGTAGGTCGCGCAGAACGCGCACTCGAAAGCGAGCAGGCCGAACGCCGCCGGTAAGCGGGAGCACGCCGTTCCACGGACTGACACGGACGCTCAATCGTTGGCGGTTTGAGAAGCTGCAATTGCGGCTGCGGCAGCCTGCGCGCGATGCGAGGCCGCGCGGGTCGTGGATGCGCGCACGACAAGCTCCGGCTCGATCGCGATTTCAGCAACATATTCGGCGGTGCCCTCGATGCGATCGATCAAGGTCCTTGCAGCGATTTGCCCCATGCGCTCCAGCGGCTGCCGCACCGTCGTTAGCCCCGGCGTATTAAAGCCCGCCGCCGGAATATCATCGAACCCCATCACGCTCACGTCTTCCGGGACGCGCAGCCCGGCTTCGCGCAGCGCCCAGATCGCTCCGATCGCAGAGATATCGTTGTAGGCAAACAGCGCGGTGAAGTGCTGCTTGCGCTCGAGCAACTGCTTCGTTATCGGATAGCCCAGCTCCGGCGTCGAGTTCGTGCTCTCGATTTGCATCGTGAGCTCGGGCCGGATCGCGATGCCGAGTTCCTGCGCGATTTCGCAGACGGAAGACCACCGCTCCCCGGAGTCGGAACTTACTGGATGCCCCTTGAAAAACGCGATGTCGCGATGCCCCAAGTCTTTCAAGTGCGCGAGCGCGAGCCGCGCCGCCACTTTGTGATCGAGCACAACGTTGGTGACGTTCTCGACCTGTCCATGCCCCGCGACCGCCACCGTCGGCAACTCCAGCTTTTGCGAGATCGACGTGTCCGTAGTGATAAATCCCTCGACGCCGCGTGAGACCAGCATCTGCGCATACGTTTGCAGCAGCGTCTGATCGTGCCTGTGAATCACGGTGAGAAAGAAAAAATTGTGCCGTCGCAAATATTCTTCGATGCCGCTGATAACCAGCGATCCATAAGCGTCGCCGATTTCTTCGGCGATCACGCCGATCGTATAGGTGCGCTGCAATCTGAGCGACCGCGCAAAATAATTCGGCCGATAGTTCAGATCCTTCGCGGCGGCGATGATGCGCTTCTTCGTGCGCTCAGGGATGGAACGCGCAGCAGCGGAATTGTTCAGCGTTGCGGAGATGGTGCCTGGTGTCAGCCCCAGGTAGTCGGCGACGGTCTTCAGCGTTACGCGCGGCTCGCCCTTTGGGGCTGAGCCCTTCTTGTTCGGGCTGGTCATGCCATCCAAAACTCCAGAAACTGGAGCCTCATTTTTCTATGCGTGGGACGGGCACAAACGAAACGTTGACGTACACAATACGCGAGAACCCTCAAGAAAGTAACGAGGAAAAGTTCATCCTGAAAGGCAAATCCGCTAGCACAACCACAGCTACTCTCATAAAATGGCCGCCGTCCGCTGTAACCCAAGTTCGGACAGCGAGGTCAATCCGTGTTCCATTCTGCGAAGATGGTTCTGCCGTTTTTCTTCTTGTCCGCGCTCGCCCTTGTTGCCTCGCTCCCCGCGAAGGCCTCCGACAACGGCCTCGCCAAAACTCCGCCGATGGGCTGGAACTCGTGGAACGCCTTCCACTGCCACGTCAGCGACGACATGATTCGCGGCATGGCCGACGCGATGGTCTCGAGCGGCATGAAAGATGCCGGCTACGAATACATCGTCATCGACGATTGCTGGCAAGTCGCGCGCGACGCCGCGGGCAACATCGTGGTCGACAAAGATCAATTTCCAAATGGAATGAAAGCTCTCGCGGACTATGTTCACTCCAAGGGATTGAAGTTCGGCATCTACTCCGACGCCGGCACGCAAACCTGCGCCGGCCGCCCCGGCAGCGCCGGCCACGAATTTCAAGACGCCATCCAATACGCCGCATGGGGCGTCGACTATCTGAAATTCGACTGGTGCCACACCGGCAAAGATTCCGGCAAGGCTAGTGCCGAATGGTCGTACGCGACCATGCGCGACGCGCTCAAATCGACGGGCCGCCCAATTCTCTTCAGCATCTGCGAATGGGGCAGCAACAAGCCCTGGCTCTGGGCGGGCGACATCGGCAACATGTGGCGCACCACCGGCGACATCTCCGACTGCTGGGATTGTGCGAAAGACGGCAACAGCTTTGTGAAAATTGTCGACGCCGAAAACGGTCTCGAAACCTACGCGGGCCCCGGACACTGGAACGATCCCGATATGCTCGAGGTCGGCAACGGCAAAATGACGGACACGGAATATCGCGCGCACTTCAGCCTCTGGGCTTTGCTCGCGGCTCCGCTCATCGCCGGCAACGACCTGCGCAACATGTCCGCCGAAACGAAAGAAATCCTTACCAACAAAGAAATTCTTGCCGTCGATCAAGACCCTGCCGGCATCCAGGGGCACCGTGTTAGGCAAGATGCCGCCGGCACCGAAGTCTGGTCGAAACAATTGCAAGACGGCAGCCGCGCCGTTGTTCTTTTTAACCGCCGAGCTTCCGCCACGATGATTTCGTTCTCTTGGGAAGATATCGGCTATCCTCCGCATGTTTCCGCGACCGTCCGAGACCTCTGGGCTCACAAAGATCTCGGGAGGTTCGATGGAAAGTGGGTTGCCTCCGTGCCCTCGCACGGCGTCGTAATGATCAAGGTGATGCCGTAAATCCAGGTTTTGTAGGGTCGGGCTTCAGCCCGCCATCATCGAGAAACATGGAGAATGCATGAGAGCCGGATTTGGAATAGTCACTGCGACTTGCGTCCTGTCGGCGGTCGCGATTGCTGGTTCGCTGTTGCCCGATTTGCACCCCAAGCCACACGCCGCCGCAAACGGCGGCCCCGTCGGCATGTTCGAATCTCACACCGACGTCGGCAAAGTCCTCCACCCCGGCACAACCGAATACGACGCCACCGCCAAGACCTACACCATCACCGGCAGCGGCAACAACATGTGGATGACCGAAGACGACTTCCAGTTCGCCTGGAAAAAAATGTCGGGCGACGTCAGCGTAACCGCCAACATTTCGTTCTACGGAGTCGGCGGCAACGCGCACCGCAAAGGCGTCCTGATGATTCGCCAGTCGCTCGACGGAGATTCCGTCTACGTCGACGCCGCCCTGCACGGCAACGGTCTTACCGCGCTGCAATACCGCGAAGAAAAAGGCGTGAATACCAAAGACATCGAATCCAACGATTTTTCCACGCAGCGCATGCGCCTCGAAAAGCGCGGCGATTTTTTCTATCTCTATCTCGGCGCCGGCAGTAGCGACTTGCACCCGGCCGGTGCGTCGATCCGCCTTCCAATTAAAGGCGATTTTTACGTCGGCATCGGTGTTTGCTCCCACGATAAAGATGTCACCGAGACCGCGCTCTTCTCTAACGTCGAAGTCGCAGCGCTACAGCCGCCTGCCTCCGATGCTCCGAAACCCGCCCTTTACAGCACGCTCGAAACGCTGGCGATCACTTCCGATACCCGCCACGTCCTCTACGTCGCCCCCGAAAAATTCGAAGCTCCCAACTGGTCGCGCGACGGCAAAACGCTGCTCTTCAATCGCAACGGCCGCATCCTCAGTTTGCCGATCGAAAGCGGCCCGGCCCGCATCATCGACACCGAATCCGCGACGCAGTGCAACAACGATCACGGCCTTTCGCCCGACGGCACTTTGCTCGCGATCAGCGACAACTCCAGCGCGAAAGACAAAAACGAATCGGTCATCTACATCGTGCCCGCCACCGGAGGCTCTCCTCGCCGCATCACGCAAGGCTCGCCTTCGTATTGGCACGGCTGGTCGCCCGACGGTCAGACGCTCGCGTTCACCGGCCAGCGCAACGGCGAATTCGACATCTACACCATTCTCGCTTCCGGCGGCGATGAAACGCGGCTCACTACCGCGCCCGGCCTCGACGACGGCCCGGAATTTTCGCCCGACGGAAAATATATCTACTTCAATTCCGAACGCACCGGCACGATGCAGATCTGGCGCATGCATCCCGATGGCACCGCGCAGGAGCAAGTCACAAACGACGAGTGGAACAACTGGTTCCCGCACATCTCGCCCGACGGAAAATGGATGGTGATTCTAAGTTTTGAGAAAGACGTGAAGGGCCATCCCGCAAATCAGAACGTCATGTTGCGACTGATGTCGATGAGTGAGAAGAAAATCAAAGTGCTCACGCGCCTCTTCGGCGGCCAAGGAACCATCAACGTGCCAAGCTGGTCCCCCGACAGCACCTCGATCGCCTTCGTCAGCTACGAATTGCTACCAGGTAAACCATAAGCAAGATCCGTAAGCAAACACCACAAGACTCAAACGCCTAACCGCGGCTCACTTCTGAAGCCAACTACCCAAACGATTGTCAGGATCTCAGCCGATAACACGACTCTCAACCGACCCATCGTCGCTCAATTCGCCGGCTCGTCCTCGCCGTCATCTTCGCCGGCAGCCTTTGCCTTTTCTTTTTTCTCGGCATCCGGTTTCGCTTCCGGCTTCTTCGCCGCTTCCGCCGCAGGCTTCGACAATCCTTGCGATTCATAAATCGCATTGAAAAAGAATTTATACGTACCGTGCGATTGCCCGCGCCACTGCGGCCGGAACCCGATCAAATACACGCGCCCTTTTCCGTACTGCACTTCCACGGCGGCCGCCTTCCCCTGAATCTTCTCCGGATGCAGCAAATACCCGCTCATCAGCGGGCTCTGATCTTTCGGATATGCCGCAAGAATCCGCCCGCGGAATCCTTCCTTCGCTTCAAACGCCGGCCCGCGCTCAAACATCACGATCGGATCGTGCGGCAATCCCCAAACAGCCGACGCGCCCGAGTCCTGAATCTCCACGCGCAGCAAGCAGCCGGAACAGAAGAAGTCCTGATCCTTCACTCCCTCTAAAATATTTTTCACGGGCAAGCCGAGATCTTCGATCGCAAACAACGATGCGTTATTGAAGGTAATCAACGATCCGCCCGCGCGCACAAATTCGCGTAGCGCGATCGTCCCCGATTCGCCGATTCCGCCGGTGTACATTCCCGGCACGACGCCCGGTCCGAAACCGCTGCGAATCCGATCGGCGCTTTGATCCGGAATGATGATCGCGTCATAGTGATCGCGCAGATTCCCGGCCTGAATGTCCCCATTGCGAACCGTGATCGGCGCGAATCCATACTTCTCCAGAATCCACCGCGTCCACCCTTCGTCGATATCCGCCACCCACGAGCGATAAAGTCCGATGCGCGCTTTCTTGATTGCCACGACGTCTTTCGGTGCCGCCGCAATCGCTTTCACTTTCAGTGAATCGTCGCCGCTGATTTTCTTGAGCTTGTCGCGATCGAACCCCGAAACGATCATCGCGCCCGATTGCGAGCCATCGGCCGTGTCGGTGTCCGACGTCGCGATGCTCACCTTGCCACCGCCGTCGAGAATCGCGTTCATCGCCATGTAGCTCGCATTCGACGAACGACTCACAACAAACGTTCCGCCGTTTCCATCGACGTTCACCGTCGGCGGCGCATACTGATCCAGTTTCTTCAACGCACCCCGCTCTTGCGTGCTCACCGGCTCGAGCACTGGCGCAACAAGTACGCCCATCTGCATCGGCAACGTCCACCCGGTTACGTCGTACGGCAGTTTTGGCGGCGAACTCGGCGTCTCTCGCAGATCGGGATAGTGCTGCGCATCGAAAAGCTCTTTCACGAGCGGCGAGAACGGCTGATCCATCAAGATGACCCATGTGCCCGGCGCGTACTCGCGACCATTCGCATGAAACGGTTTCGTCGCCTGTTGGACTTCGATCCCGTTGATCATCATTTTTTGCACGAGCACCGAGGCCTCGTACAAATCGCGCTGCTCGAGCGGTACGACGTACGCGTACGGCGGCTCTTTCGTGAATTTCTTAGCGTTGTCGGCCGCGGCCTGATAGCGATTGAACAAAAACTCTTCGCGATATTTTGCCGCCGTGTCGAGCACCGCCATCGACGCGCCTTCCATGTAGTTCACGGCGTCGCGGAGCCTCCACCAGCCGCCGCGCCACGGGCTGCTATAAAAAACTTCGGAAGTCAGCGTCCGATTCTCTTTCGGAAATTCATCGACGGGATAAAACCGCGGCGTTGCGTAACGGAACAGTGCGGTTTCGGTGAAAAACGAAACGCTGTTGCGGAAAATGTGCGTGAAATCGAGGAAGCCCGGATACCAGTTGTCGAATCCGACGCGATTCACCGCGCCGGGCATACCGTGCTCGTCGAGATAAACCGCGATGTCCGTGCCGAGCGCGTTCAACCAGCGCGCCATCAGCGGATGAATGTTCGACGAAATCGGTTCGACAAAAGGTGGAATGAAAATGCGGGTGGGGAACGGCGCGGTCTGGTGATGGCAATAAAAAATCACCGGATCCCATTCGAGTTCGGCGCGCGTCACGTCCTGCGACTCGAGCATGTTGTTCATGTACCCGTCGCGATTGTTGTCGTGTCCGACGTACTCCTGCCAGAGATCGGGCAGCGGGCTGACCTCGAACGGAGTGCCGACGTTCTGGCGATACCACCCGACGACTTCGTTCTGGCCGTCGGGATTCAGCGTTGGCCACAGCATCAGAATCACGTTGTTCAGGATCGCGTCGACTTCGGGATCGTTCTGCGAAGAGACGAGCTTGTAAGCGAGCACGATCGATTGCTGCGCTCCAGCGACTTCGGTGGAGTGCAGCCCCCCGTCGATGTGTACGATCGCTTTGCCTTGCTTGGCGAGTGTGTGCGCTTCGTCAGGAGTGAGGCCGCGCCCGTCGGCAAGTTTTTTCTCGATGTCTTTGTACTTGTCGAGGTTCGCGAGATTTTCAGGCGACGAGATGATCGCGATTTCCCAATCGAGACCTCGAGTGGTCTTTCCTACACTGATGAGCTTGATGCGATTCGAGCTGGCCGCGAGCTTGTGGAAGTATTCGCGCGACTCGTCGTAGTTGGCGAGATAGAAGTCGTCGCCGGGCTTGTGGCCGAGCACCGATTCCGGCGTCGGAACATTCGGTGCGGGATTTGCGGTCGGAGCGACTTGCGCTCGGAGAGAGGGGACGAAGCAGAACGAAAGCAACGCGCCGGCGAGCAGCGCACATTTTGTTTTTGTCGGCATGCCGGGAGCATATAGCTCGCAATTCGGAAAGTAAACACGCCGCTATTGGCCCAGTATGTGTAGGGGCGCAGCATTGCTACGCCCAGCTTGGCACGATTTCTAACGCACCACTTCCCTGGTTTTTTCGGCGCCGGCAGCCGACTAAATGATTTTGTCTTTCGAGTAGCAGATCGATTCCAGGTTGCATTCGAGGCAGCGCGGCTTGCGAGCGATGCAGACGCGGCGGCCGTGCCAGATGAGCTGGTGAGAAAATTTGATCCAGCTGTCTTGCGGAATGATTTTGATAAGGTCCTGCTCGATTTTCTTCGGATCTTCGTGCTTGGTGAGATCGAGGCGCCGCGACAACCGCATCACATGCGTGTCGACTACCACGCCGCTGGCGATGCCGTAGCCTGAGCCGAGAACGACGTTGCCTGTTTTTCGCGCGACGCCGGGCAGCGTCAGAATTTCGTCCATCGTTTTCGGCACATCACCGTGGAAATTTTCGAGGATGCCTTTGCTGGCGCCTATGATCGATTTGGTTTTGTTACGAAAAAATCCGGTCGGGCGGATTTCCTGTTCTAACTCCTTGGGATCGGCGTAGGCGAAATCCTTTGGCGTTTTGTATTTCTGGTAGAGCGTCTTGGTGACTTCGTTGACGCGAACGTCGGTACATTGCGCCGACAAAATCGTGGAAATCAGCAGCTGGAATGGATTTTCGTGTTTCAGCTCGCAGGTTGCTTCGGGATACGCCTCGTCGAGTTTCTTAAGGATTGCCGCGACGCGCTTTGGATCGGTTCCGTCGCCGATTTTCTTCGCGACCTTCTTTTCTTGTTTTGGTTTTTTCGCGGTCGAGCCGATCACCGCCTTCGATGGCTTCGCAGGCTTGCTCTTCTTCGCGGTTTTCTTTTTGAGAGGCATCGCGCTGCGAGTATAGCAAAGCGTGGCACAGGCACTCTTGCCTGTGTTGCGACTTGGGAATGGCTGCCTCTAAACCCCGCGATCTGGGAAGCGATCGCGGCTACAGGGTGACGCGGCTTGAGTTTGTGATGAGCACAGGCAAGAGTGCCTGTGCCACTTTATCAGAGGCTCATCGCGAGGTTAACTGGGGAAGCAGCGCGAGCAAGCGTCGAAAGGCCTTGCCGCGGTGGCTGTGTTGGTTTTTTTCTTCGCGGGTGAGTTCGGCGAAGGATTTCTTCAACTCGGTGAAACAAAAGACCGGATCGTAGCCGAAACCGCCGCTGCCCGTTGGTGCTTCGAGAATCGATCCGTCGGCGCGCGCGCTGACGACGGCTTCGGCGCCTCGGTGTCCAACCAGGGAGATAACACACGCGAAATGAGCAGCGCGGTCATTTCCGGTCTTGTTGCGCAACTCGTTCAGCAATTTTTCGTTGCGTTGCGCGCTTGTTGCATTTGGTCCGGCGTAGCGGGCCGATTTCACGCCGGGTGCTCCGCCGAGTGCGGGGACGACGAGGCCGGAGTCGTCGGCGAAGACGAATGCGTTTTCCTCGAGTGTGCCGCTCTGTTCTGCCCAGAGCTGCGAATAGTGCAGCGCTTTGCCCAGCGCGTTCTCGGCGAATGTTGGGGCGTTTTCTTCAAACTCGGGCATCGATGCGAAACCGGGGACGAGCGCGAATTCGATTTCTGATGCGGAGTCAGCGGATGGACTGCGGCCGGCGGAAGGCGCGACGCCTCGCGCCCAGTCGGCGAGGGCGCGGAATTCGTCGAGCTTTCCTGGGTTCGATGAAGCGAGATACAGCTTAACGGGAGCGCGCACTGAACTTCACAGGGAGGACAGTTCGCTGCTCTTCGTTGAGGCGGCGAATGCCGGCAGCCGCGAGCGCGAGCAGATCCTGCATTTCGCTTCCGGCGAACGGGCGGCCTTCGGCGGTGGCTTGAATTTCGACGAAGTGGCCGCTGCCGGTCATCACGACATTCATATCGACTTCGGCGCGCGAATCCTCTTCGTAGGCGAGATCGAGCAGCGCTTTGTCTTCGACGATGCCGACACTTGTTGCGGCAACGGTGTCGATCAGCGGAGAGCTGCGCCAAATTCCCGCGGCGGTCATGCGCTCGAACGCGAGCGCGAGCGCTACGAATGCGCCGGTGATCGAAGCAGTGCGCGTGCCGCCGTCGGCCTGGATCACATCGCAGTCGATGTAGACGGTGCGTTCGCCCATCGCTTCCGTGTCCGTGACAGCGCGGAGCGAGCGGCCGATGAGGCGTTGAATCTCTACGGTGCGGCCGGTTTGTTTGCCGCGCGTCGCTTCGCGCTGCGTGCGCTCTTCGGTGGCGCGCGGCAACATGCCGTACTCGCTGGTCACCCAGCCTTTACCGCTGCCTTTGAGAAATCCGGGAACGCCGTCGTCGACCGTTGCGGTGCAGATGACGCGTGTGTTGCCGAGTTCGATCAGCACACTGCCTTCGGCCGTCGAAATAAAGTCCGGCGTAAGTTTCACGCTGCGCATCTGGTCGGCGTTACGCCCGTCAACTCGCAAAGTTCCTCCGGAAATTTTGCTCGCCAATTCGCTCATTTCCAATTGGCGCGTGCTACGGATTCTTGGCAGGTGGCGCCAGTTTGCCGGGGGTAGCAGCGGGTGTCAACTTCTGTGACGCACCGGCGGGCTTCGCTGCTCCGGGCGCGGCCGCTTTTGGTGCGCCCTTGACCGCCGCACCGAGCGGATTCGATACATCTGACGGAGTGCTCTGCGATTTTTGTATTGGCGCGCTCGATTGTGGCATCGGCGTGGCTTTTGCGTTCACTAAAAATGTTCGCGTCAGGTCGAGGTGGCCGGCGAGGGTGTCGACTTCCTGGCCGTGGATGAGAATCTTCAGCCATTTCACCTGCGGTACGTTGGCTTCAAGCGTTTTTGCGATGGAGTCGACGGCCATCTGCTCGCTTTGAATTCCGGAAGGCGTCGACGTTGCCATCGCTTCGGAGAAATCGGCGATCGCAGTGCCGTCGGGCAGCATGTAGAAGGCGAGCAGCACGGCGTCTGGTGGGAGCGTTCGCAACTCTGCATCGA
>Ga0210393_10000770_pt1 | contig 27786 bp, 26 predicted proteins | sample IncBWC27OmetaG_FD_160068 | JGI IMG/M metagenome (GOLD analysis project Ga0210393, IMG submission 160068) | Forest soil microbial communities from Barre Woods Harvard Forest LTER site, Petersham, Massachusetts, United States - Inc-BW-C-27-O ...
TTCAACATCCCACCAATGCCGAGCCGGCATGCTGCCAAGATCCATACCTGGTTCAACCGTGTAAATTCCGGGCGAAGCCGCAATCCAATCGAAGAACGGTTGCCAAACTTTTCGAGCTTCATCCGTGCTCAACCCCAGCGAAACCATGGAAAGGCCGAGGACATTGTCCGAACCGATGCGGGCTTGCTCGCCCCAATGATCGTTAAAGAGATGGTCTCGATAAAAGCCAATGAAGTAGCGCAATAAACGGCGAAAGGCGTCGTCGGATGAAGCTCTGACCCGGAAAATCGCGCCGCCCGCGAATTCGGGAAGGTCGTGCACGCGCAGGGTCACCTTGGTTACCACACCAAAACTGCCACCACCGCCTCCTTTTAGCGCCCAGAACAAATCCGGATTTGTGCACACGTTCGCGATCCGAATGTTTCCGTCGGCGGTCACAACATCAGCTTCGAGTAAGCCCGCGGCGCAGGTCCCATAGCGCTTGGAAAAGCTTCCAAAACCACCGCTTTGCACCAAGCCTGCGACGCCCACCGTCGTACATCCGCCACCTTGCACGTATGCGCCAGCCTTCGTGGTTACGGCGTCGTACGCCTGCATCCAGATTGCGCCGGAGCCGCAGGTCACGGCGCGCTGCGGAGATTGTTTCCCTGCGCAGCCCTGCGGAACGAACGCATCGTGCATCGTGACGTCGTGCATGTGCCTCGTCCAAATCAGCAGAGAATCGGGTGCGTTCGACGTACCTTGATAGCTGTGCCCGCCGCCTTTCACCACCAGACGCAGATCATTCTCACGGGCGAAGTTGATCGCCGCCGCTACGTGCTTCGCATCCTGCGCTGCGACCGCGAACATGCTCGGTTTCGTGAACCACGCGTCGACCCAGCCCAGGGTTTGCGTGAGACCGGGCTGGTCGCCAACGTAGTACGGATTCTTGACGTTCGCGATCAAGCTTCTGCAGCCAGCACCATCGACATCCTTGATGCAAGCTTCGATCGGAAATTCCACAGGAATCAAGTTTCCATCAACTGCGTCGTTGAGCCGTTTCCATGCCGTTTTGGAAGGCCAGTTTGCGTCTGATGGATGACGACGGCGAAAGGTCTTGCTGGCAAACAGCGAACGCGGCCAAAGCGGCAGCAACGCAGTCAGACCAAATCTCTTTAAGAATGTTCTTCGATCCACAGGGATCATGCCTCCTCGTGAATGCTTCCGCCACCCGGTTTCTCGACGACGCGATGGCGTCAAACAGTGTGACTGATCGCTGGCTGAAACGTTAGCGGCAAGCTCGGGACAAGTCAATGAAGGGGCAGAAGTTGCCCGCATTCCGTGGTGTCAACTGATGAAAAATCCCCATTACACTCATTGACGGACTATGGAATGGCACAAGCGCCCCTGGAGGCATGGAAGGAGATTCTAACTCCCTGCTTCGGCCTCCTGTGACAACCGAAGCAAGAAATAGAAATCGTTTCTCTCCTTGAGAGTCGGCCCCTGATCGCATTTGGACTTGGCGGCTTCTTTGATTAGGTGCACGCCGAGTGCTGCTGCACTTGCGGCGGGGAGGACCTGCCCTATTGCGCCGAAGGCAACGCTAACGGCCAAGGCTCCAACCCCTCCCACAACCTTTCGAACTTGCCGGGTTCTTTCCTGTCGCACTCCGATTTGATTTTCGATAATTCCGGTTCGACTGTTTGTCGGAAGATTTCTTGAACCTCCCGATTACCCACCCTCCTCTTACTTACGGTAATGTTTTGCAGCGCCCGCCCGAGTGCCGCCCTATAACGCTCGAACGAATGTCGGTCTTGCCTGCGAATCCGTAGGAGTGCCTCCAAAGGGAGGTCGCCCAAAAGCGGCAAAGTGTGGGCCATGAATGCTCCGATTGCGTGGCTGCTTGCTGAAAGCTCCTCGTCCTGTTCGGTAACAAGGCCCAATAGAAGTGTTTCGCCTTTTTGCGAAGACAAATACCGCGCGTTGTTGCTTCTACCGTACGTGAGATAAAAGCTGGTGTCGTCGGCGATGCCCGTGAAGATTGTCTTAATCAAAAACAGTTTTCTGGGACCGCGCACCTCTACCATCCCGTTGGTATCGTACCCCCAACTCTTGGCCCGCCAATCTTCAGATTCATCGAATGTTGCGACTAATTCTCCCTGTTCCAAGACATCTTCTGGCCCTTCGATGTAGGCGCTAGCAATGCCCGTTGGCGATTTTTCAGCGAGTTGGTATTCAACTGTGAAGGCATCTTTGAAACAATCGGCTGCGTCGTAAGCAGCGGCGTGCATAACTTCGATGATCTCGTTCGCCCAAGCAAGCGAGTGCTCGCAGGCGTGAAAGCATCGCATGGTGACCGGAAATACCAGTCAAGCGTCGACGAGCGGTCTTAAGCGGAGTATTGCAAGCGAGGAGTTGACGAGTTGGTTGGCCGATTTCTCCGGGCGTTTCACCTTTGCGGGATCCTGGAGCGGCAGAGGTAATATGACTCGGTTCGCATACAAGGCGGCATAGCGCCCCGGAAAATCTAACTTCTCTAACCTGCATAACAGCTGGCCGCAGCCCGCGTCCGCCCTTATTGCTCGTCCCGCAACGAAGCTGAACGGGTCGATTGCGCTTTCTTTAGGAGGGTCTTCTTGCGCCTTCCTTTGTTCCTCCAAGACTGTCGAGTACAGTTGCCGGTGGAACCGTGCGATCTTCTTTTTTGGGAACTCATGGATTAATAGCGAATCCAGATCTTGTACCAACCCGTATTCTTCAAGTAATTCGGTGACAGCACCCACGAGGCAATTGTATGCCCGGCAGGGAGTGCTTTTATGACGCCATGCTTATGGGTGTTCTGCATGTAGGCACAACGGCCCGCGACAGCTTGGCATGTGACCTTATGGAAGTGGTCCGCCCTCAAGTTGATGCCTACCTGTTGGACTGGATTACGCGGCAGTCCCTCAATCGCGAATGGTTCTTCGAGCAACGTGTCGGTAATTGCCATCTCATGGCACCATTCGCGGTCGAACTTTCAAGAACTGCTCCATCCTGTGGTCATGCCGTCGCACCGATTACAGAATGGGTCGCTCGCGCCTTCTGGTCAACCATACGCAAACCCAATGCTCCACTGGCTACGCGACTGACTCAGACCAACAAGCGCGAAGCCAAAGGCAAGGCACCTTCGCTCCCCACGCCTGCGCCTCGTCCAGAAAACATCTGTCTCGCATGCGGAAAGGATGTCGCGAAGGGCAGCACTCGCTGCGCTCACTGTGCGGTCGTGATCTCTAAAGAACGGATGCTGGACGTGGCACGACGAGGACGCTTGGCCTCAAAGTCTCCCGAGGCCCGAGCCCGAGTCGCGGCAACGCAGCGCCGTCATGCGACAGCGTGGGGCAAGTGGCTACCATCCAGCCAACCAGATTGGCTCACCGAAGAGAGCTACACGACGAAAGTCAAACCGCTATTGGTGCGGTCTTCAAATGCTGAAATCGCCAGGACCCTCCACGTGTCAATTCCCTACGCCGCGAGCATTCGCTCGGGCCGACGCCGACCGCATCCCAGACACTGGAACGCGCTAAGCGGCCTTGTGGGAATGGCGGGTTCAAGCTGACGCCCCTCTCTTGTCCGCTCGCATGACACTGTCGGGCCATTCCTCCAAGCGCTCGCTCATGTATATGATGGCCTCGAACTCGCTTCGAGGGGGAGCGGGTACTCCGACTATAAGGAGCAGAGATGCTACGTTTGTGCCCCTACGCCCTTGTCCTTCCGCTTTTATTTTCGTGCCAACCGCAGACAAGTTCTCAGTCCCAGGCAACATCGCAGCCGAGCGCCACTTCTGCTACCGATACCAAACCCAAGCAAAGTAAGCCGACTTGCACAAGCACTGAAACCTATGTCAACAGCAAGGGCCACACGGTTCCTAGGCCTGAAAACTGTGCAGCGGTTCCAAGAGGGGCGACCGCACAGTGTCGAGATGGAAGCTACAGCTTCAGCCAGAGCCGACGCGGTACTTGCTCACACCATGGCGGGGTCGCCAAGTGGTTGACATGAGGCTCGTCGTTCGCGCGGAGTAGCCCGACGAGGAGTATCAGAAAGGCCCGATTCGAAAACACATCTGGCCAATAAATTTCCGTAGCTTGCCAGGGAAGAGTTCTCTTTGCAATGGTCAAACGGTTCCAAGTCGCCACAATTCATTTGATATCTGTGTTCGGGATTGTCCTCACCTTGTTGTTCCAGGGCTGCAACCGTGACACCAGGGTAGACGTTATGCAGCGGCAGATCCAAGACACGACCAAGAGTCTCGACGAACTCAAAAAGCAAGTCGAAACGCTCAAGAACGATTCTTCGTGGGACCGGTTCACGCGGGACTTTGAACGCATCGCCTACATCATACCCGGTGGCAGCGGATCCCGATCATCAACGCTGCACCTAGGTTGATTTCTTCGCACAAATTGAGGCGGCGGTTCGGAAGGGTCGACCGAGCGTATGAGTTGATCGGCTATGACTGGAAAAAAGATTTCTCGAAAGCGAAACGGAAAAGATAACGGTTCCGATGATAACAGCCGGATTGTTTGGATTTGCTCCGTGGAGTCACCTTGCAAACAGGCGATAGGATTTAAGCTTGGATTCGTCAGCGTCAGTTGTCGCAGTCATCGAGGACGCTCACCCGACCTGCTCGGGATATGAAAGGTGGAAACGACATGCCCGCACAAGCTCTGATTCCGGCAGCTGAGTACGTAAGAATGTCAACAGATGATCAACCGAACTCGATTCCTTTCCAAAAGGACGCGATTCGACTCTACGCACAGAAGCACGGGTTTGAAGTCGTCGCAACATACTCGGACTCTGGAAAGAGCGGGATTGAGATCAAACACCGCCCCGGACTTCGGAAACTGATTCAAGACGTAGTCGGCGGCCAAGTCCAATTCAAGGTCATTCTTGTCTACGACATTAGTCGGTGGGGTCGGTTTCAAGATACGGACGAATCAGCATATTACGAGTTCCTGTGTCGCAAAGGTGGTGTGCCGATACACTACTGCGCCGAACAATTCGCCAATGATGGCACCATGTCCAATACCATCATGAAGTCTTTGAAGCGAATGATGGCCGCTGAATTCAGTCGCGAACTTGCGGCTAAGGTTTACGCGGGGCAAAGACGGATTGCCGCCCAAGGTTTTCGTCTCGGCGGGATGCCTGGTTATGGGTTGCGGAGGATGTTGATCTCGTCGGACGGTCGCCGCAGACAGATTCTTCGACCTAACGAGCGCAAGAATCTCACTTCAGATCGGGTGATTCTCGTTCCAGGCCCCAAGGACGAGGTAGAAGTCATTCGCACTATTTTCGATCTAGCCGCCAACCAGCGTAAGTCACCCAGGCAGATTGCGAAGGAACTCAATGGCAGAAACGTAAGGTTCATCTGCGACAAGCGCTGGAAGGAGTCGTGCATTTATAACATTCTGAAGAATGAAAAGTATGCGGGCTCCAACGTTTGGGGGAGAAGCTGCTGCCCTTTCAATACTAGTTGGCACAGAGTTCCTCAGGAGAGTTGGATCAAAAAAACTGACGCCTTCGTCCCGATCATACATCCCGAGCAATTTGCGCGGGTGCAGAGATTAATGCTCAAGCGAAGGACCTACCCGCGAAGGCCTGACGCATACCTGCTCAATGAAATGAAAAAAGTATTAGCGAAGGAGGGAAAACTGACCACACGGCTGTTGCTAAAACATGGATTTGACGGCTATCGTTCGTGCTCCAGAAGCTTTGGTTCAATCATGCGAGCTTATCAGTTAATCGGGTATCAAGCCTCTCCTCGCGCGATAGCAATGGCAGAATCATCTAAGAAGATATTGAGTCTGAGATCAGCCTTGTTGAGTCAATTGCGCGAACTCTTCCCGACCCGGGTGCGATTGGTCAGGCTTGCTGGCCAAAACCAGCGCCAAGTAGCGGAGATAGACAATGACTTGCAGTTCGCGATCCACATCTGCCGCCACGCGCCTCGGAGTACCGGCTGCCGACCCCGATGGTCGCTTAGAGAGCAACCCAAAGAGCGGGATCTGCCCGGACTAATCTGCATTCCCGACCGGCAGTTGAGCAGTATTAAGATGTTCTACGTCGTGCCGGAGTTCGGAGATCTAATCAGACGGTTCAAGGTGCTACGAGTGGGGCATCCGCTGTTAACAGCGGGGAAACGCTTGCAATCATTATCAGAATTCTGTGACGTGGCCAGAGAGGTCATGACAAATTGGAGGCGTCAGGATGAGATTAGCGTTGTGGGCGATGTAATCCTTAGTCGACGAGACTCCACGGTGATCGTAAAACGCAAGAGCTTTCAGCTTCCCGATGTGGAGGCTGCGATCCTGAAGACACTCGTTCACAACGCTGGAAGTGTTGTTGCAGCAGACGCGTTGTGCAAAGTCGCTAAGTGTGCGTCACGACAAGATTCACACCGATACTTCGGTTCGAATGATGCCTACATAGCGAATCATGTCAGTGTGCTCCGCCATCGGCTGGGGCCATTCGGGAATCGGATAGTCACGATCAAATGCGAGGGGTACATGTACCTGAATAACGGCAGCCTTCTTCAGACTTCAGACGCGGCTTGATCAGTTCGAGGTACCAGTCGCAGAGCTCTGCCCAGACAAAATGATAGGTGCGATTGGCGGCCTCGTGGAAACGAATATGCGGCGAATGCATCGTTCATGTCGGCGGCTCGACAAGAGCACGGCACAAGCGCGCCATTGGCAGAAATGGGAATCGAGCCGAGAGTCATCTTCCAGCGCATCTCGCGCGCGCGGGCAGGGGGTATTTACCGAGTTGTTACTAGGGAGGACGGACTTTGTTTCTCCTACCTCCTATCCCGTCAAACGATTGAGGGGGATAGCTATAGAGGACGGGAAAATTCCTACACCCGCCCCGGAATGTCGAGCGGGGGAGTGGGGAATGGGGGCGGGACAGGCGGCGCGGGGCCAATGAGTGTAATCGCCTGATAGTGCCAGTTGACAATCTGTGCCGGAGGTCAGGCATGGTTGGAAGATCGCCACTCTAGCACTGCAGGTTCACGAATGCATCTTTGTCTTGCTTCGGGACAAGAACCGCAGGCTAAGCCTTCACGGACGTTATTCTCGCGAGTATGAAAGAGTGGTTGATCCGAAATATCTGGACCAAATCAGGACAGAAGCGAAGCAAGTTTCTAATAAGCTGCTCTCTCGCCGGTCTCGAGTTGCCAGGTCGGCAACTATGAACTTCAAGAAGGGGACGAACACAATCAAGCCGCGCACTTTGCGCAAACTGACAAAGGCCGTCCACGATCTACAAGACAACAATCCAGAAAAGTTGTGACTAAACCCAGGGCGGTCACGCCTCACCGCGCGGTGCTGCGATGACGCTCCCGCTTTGTTGGAGGCGACATTGGAAAACGAGAACATCAGAACGAGTAACGCAGGGACTCGGTTAGCGAGTTGGCGTGAAAATAGCGAGGGGCTGTCGGACCGACAAACGAGCTTTCACCGTACTGGTAATAGTTCCAGCCCATGTTGTAGGCCCACTTATGGCCAATATCCACACTCAGGCTGGCCACTGGTTGCTGATACTTGTACTGCAACGTGCCGAGAGGCTGCAGAGTGTTGAACTGCGGCACGCTGCCGTCAACGCTGGTGATGCTGTAACCGACGTTTGCCACTACTCGCTTCGTGGGACTGAATCTGACGGTAGTCATTCCGAAATTGGTGTGGTTGGTGTAGTAGGAGTTGGCCATCAGGTTGTTGGCGGGGTCGTTTCCTGCACAGTCATTGTTTGACGCATTGGCGACGAAGGGCAGCATCACCCCGGTCGGCGGTGTGTCGGCGAAGCAGATCAGGGCATTCTGGATCACGCTGTTGAAGTTGTACGCGAGATCCATCCCGAAGCGTTCGCGCGGCGCGAGCGATGCGGTCAACCCATAGTTCTGATTGTGGCCCACGTACTGAGTTTGTGCGTCGGCATTGGAGAGGTTCAGGATGTTGATCGATCCGCCCATGGTCGCCCACGAACGCGGCGTGTAGGTAGTCTGGAAGCGGTAGCGGGCTTCCTTGCGCGGCGACAGGCGGACAAAGACGGCATTGAAGTTCGTATGTTCATAATCGAAATTCAATCGCAAGGCATGGCTGGGCCGCGCCCAGATCCCGAGGAGCGCCGTTTTCTCCAGGCCGACGAAATGGTCCTCGTCTCTGGGCAAAAAATCATTGAAGTGGTTGAAGTCCCGGTCGCCGTCGCGGTAGCCGATGCGCGCCCCGAACTGTTTGGAAATGTCCCAGGCCAGTTCGGTCTGATTTCGCGTCCAGGTCAGGTTGAAGGACGACTGTGCTACGGTAGGCGTCCCTCCTGGGGTCGATGGAGTGGTAAGCACCGGACTCAGCAGCGAACAGGGTGGCGCGGCGCAGCTATAGTCGAGTTCGTTGAGATTTGCATTCTGCGGAATGCGGTAAGCCCAGAAATAGAATTTCTCGATCAGGCGCAGATGCGAGGTCAGGTGCAATGTGGCCCCGAGATCGGCCACGTCGGAAATGCGGTTGGCGGCGGCGGTCCCACTGCCGGTGAAGGCGAGAGTGTTGGTGCGCGTAATCAAGCCGGTGAAAGACTCGTCCAACGGCGTGCTCGAAACCGCGGAACTGTAGGAAAAAGAGCCAACCACCTCTAACTTCCGGACGTAGTCGCTACGCAGGCTAATGCGCTCGGTAGGGGTTGAAGTGCGAATCCGCTGATTCCGCGCATAGCCGAAGTATGCGCTGCAAACGACATTGGTCAGGGTTCCATTGACAATCAGACTGCTTTGGCCCGTCGGCACGGCGCAGGGTTCCTTGTTCGCGGTGTCGACGGACAAGCCCAACGAAACGGAGCTTGCCGGCGTCGTGGGCAACACCGCCTCGTTGATGGGATTCAGTTGGTAATCTGTGTCTCCTTTGTAGTAGTCGAAGAATTGGTCGTAGCTGAGGACAGTTCGCGGCGCGATTCTCAAGTCGACCCCTAAGCGGTAGGAGTTCAGGGTTGTGTTCCAGCCTTGCAGCAGCGAAGCTTCCGTGCCCTCATGAATGCTGCTATACGAGGGGCCAGTTATGTTGTTGCGCGAATATCCCAAACGGAAACTCACTGTGGATTGCGGCAGCAGCGTGAGGTCGACGTCGCTCATGCGTCGCGTAGTAGCAAATTCATGAGGTGAGTTCAATATCGTGATGGACGGAGTAGAGCCTCCAAGAGCGGGCGGAGGCGGGGGACTCAGCGGATTCGCCCACAAGTCATAATCAGAGAAATACTGATCACGACGAAAACTGCTTTGCAGGTTGTACCACTTGTTCTTGTCCGCGCGCAGCCGAAAATAGTTGTTCGGGTCGCCTCCCCATCCGACGCTATTTAGATAAAGATTGTCGAACGCCAAGCCTTGGTGATCGACCGACTGCATCGTAAGAGTCTGGTCCAGTACTCGCGGCCCGGTTTGCAGATTGACCAGGGTGTCGTACATATCGCCGCTGCCGATGACGTCGGTGGAGCGGTAGCCGAGTTCGACTGAGGAGTGAATCTGGTAGCCACCGTGGATCACGCCATCGGGCTCGGCGGGCGGAGCCGGAGCCGGACTTGTCGTGGGCGCTGGGGCCGGACTGGCCACAGGAGTTTGAGCGATAAGTGTTTTCGGTGATAGCTCAATCATTGCCGCCCATAAAATAAACGCCAGGGCTGACGTCGTTCGACGTCTGCCAGGACCGGCGTCCGCCGCGGAGCTACGTCTCTTCACTGGCGAAGATTGCAGGTCGAATTTTGTGGGCAGCTCCATTTTTGTGGGCAGCTCCATCGGTGCTCCCTACTTGAAAAACACGTTGCTGAAATTGGAGCCGTGAATCTGCGTGTGACACATGGTGCAGGCCTGATACTTTGCCGACTGATTGTGCACAGGTCCGGCGGGGCCACCAGCCGTCAAGGTAGTCGAGAACGTGTGGCACTGCAGACAGAGCATGTTTACCGGCATTACGTTGAGCAGCTTGGGATTCATGGACCCGTGCGGCGAATGGCAGCTGCTGCAGCCCTCGGTTTTCACCGGCACATGCTCGTAGACGAACGGTCCCTGCTTATCGACGTGGCACTTGTAGCAAATGGCGTCGCCACTGGGCAGGCTTCGCAGCTGCCGCACGGTGGCCGTGCCATGCGGATCGTGGCAGTCGCTGCATTGCACCAAGCCCTCATTGACGCGGTGGTGATACGGTTTGGCGAAGTCTGCCTTGGCGGAGGTGTGGCAGCCGTAACACAACTGGGGCTGCTCCTGAACTAGCAGGAACTCTGCTCCTTTGGCATGATGGAGCGAGTGGCAATCGAGACATCCGATATCGCTGCTGGAGTGGGCGGATTGGGCAAAATGCGATTGCTCGTGCGCTTCGCCGTGGCAGGTTAGGCAGCGAGCGCTGGTCTCTTGCCGTGATTTCCCCTCAAACACGAAGATTTTGGTTTTGTCACCGACGCCCGCAACGTGGTCGGCTCCGGGACCATGACAACCCTCACAACCTTGTTTTGAGGGACCGCCCTTCGTATTCAGTGTCGTCTTCCAGTGCGGCGTCTTTTCCCAAGCGTTGTAAATTTCCTCGTGACACGTCTTGCAGGTCTCTGCGCCCACATACTTGGAAACATCCTTGGATATATCCTTGGATATATCGGGGGAGGGGGTACTGGCCACGGGTGCGCTCGTGGATTGAGCACTCTGAGCCGCAGGCGAGCGCGTAGCGTGGCCGGGGGCAAAGGCGGCTACGACGAAGAAAAATAAGATCGACAGCGGAACGCGAACAGCGCGAAAGTTGTGACCGGCAGCCGTCATTGAACTCGTCGAAAAATAAAAAAATACAGCAAGGCGGGATGCTGCGGCTGGTCAATACAGGACACTTGTGCAGAATGATAGAAGCGGTTTCGCGCTTAGGATTCATTTTTTCCCTAGACTGGGCTTGAGGCAAGAACGCAGTCCTTGCCGCGTGGTTCAAAAGGCTCGGCACGAAAGATATTCGAGAGTGAGCACATAGCAGTGCAATCGGAGTCGAAGTTATTGCACTACCTGATCCAACGCCGAGGATGTACTCTCGGCGTTGTCCGCATCCCCTACATATTCCGCCGTGATCAGGTGCGTACCTATAGCGGGACTGGACTTGGTAAGCGTTGCCACGTCGCCGCTCAACGTGGCCGATCCAATCGCGGCTGTTCCGTCCAGAAACGTCACTCGGCCTGTCGGCGTCGGACCGGAACTCGTCACTCGCGCGGTAAACGTCACCGGCTGGCCGAATTGCGAAGGATTCAGACTTGAGTTCAGGGAGGTCGTGGTCGCGTATGAGGCAATTCCATACGCGATCTCGACAACACCATCTGCCGTAGGTGGGCCCGCATAGCTGCACACACCCCCGACCGTAAGCGGCGTATCCACCAGGTGTGTCCACCAAGAGTTCAGCGTCGAATTTGCACGCAGCTTGTCCAGCGATACTCTCATGGCGTCGGCAAAATCTTCCCACCCATCCGCGATGCGGGCCCCGAGCCGCTCTTCACGCGCAGACGGATCTAGCACCGCCAGCTCAAGTAGCACCAGGTCGCAGGATCGAAGGGAGATTTGCATCATGGCGCGACAATCCGAGGGTACTTTACGGGGATAACCATTGCAAACAGGCCTTAGCGCTCAAAACCCTTTGGGTGGGGTCAATGAGTGCTATCAGGATTTTGCACAACTATCCGAGTTCACTGTGCAAAATTGACCATTTCTTTCCTTTGCTGATCGCGCATCATCATGTCCTGAAGGCCAAGAAGTCTACTCTCACACAGGTACAAGCTCCCCTTGCCCAACCTGTGGAGGCACCGCCGCGTGAGAAGTGCGAACTCAGCACTGGCCTGCGCCGCACAGAGCCTCATCGTGATCGACGACTGGTTGCAACCGATTGATGTCTGTGGAGCAGGATGGAGGAAACTGACATGCTGAAATCCGTGAAGGCCTCGGTTCACAGAATGACGAGCCATCTACAGCTCATAAGTAGCTACCTAGAAATGGGGCACTACATCAAGGCGCTGGGGAAGACAAGGGAAACCATACAGGAATTGCACGCGCTGGCCACGAGTCTAACGGGACTCGCGAACGTGGGGATGACCGTGCCGCAGGATGGGGCGGTGGTGGTTCCGCATGGCTCGACAGTGGTGAGCCACGAAGACGTCAACGTGGACGTTGACAAGGATGAAGTGCGGGCGGTTGACAAGAATGAAGTGCTCGCCGGGCACGGGAACGACAATCCGAGAACGAAGTGAGAGCTTTGATTCTTCCGTCGTGAATGTCGAATCATCGATTCTGGCTTGATCCCCAGGCGCATCGAGATCTGCAGGAGACAGGGATGGGTCCATGGTTTCGGCAGCTCCGGAAATGGCCCAGAAAACGAGATTTTCAAAGCCGGATTCTTTCTTTAGGAGGTGAGCCATTCCGAGGGAGCGGAGACCGCCCTAAAGAAGTCGCACAGGAGGGGAATTAGCCTGCTCCAACTTCCTTCTGTTCAACCAAGAAGTCGCACCACTGGCCTTCATCGCTGAGTTCGGGGCGCCACACCCGCCGGTAGGTGAGATCGAAGAGCACGGCCAAGCGGGATCCCCGGGGCGACAGAATCCGCCGGATTGTGTAATGCGTTTCAGGTGTCATGCCGCACTGCCTTTCATTGCCTGTGGAGAAATGCACGTTTAATGGGCGTGCCACATCGGCGCATGATTCGGCGACATGGGCATGGGTTGGCCATGTGCAGCCCTAGCGTGCTTGTTCATTGCCTTAGCCGCCTGAGTACGGCAGCTGCCGTTCTCTCTGTTGAACTCCTGCGGGGTGACGGAGTGCTTACAAAGCGAGCACTTGAATGTGGTACAGCCATTCATCGTTTTGATGGTGTAATGTCTCATAGCCTCACTTGTAGGCGCTTATCCCGGCGTGACTCCGAACTAAAGTTACAGCCTCTGACAGCCAGCGCGTCAATCTAGGCTGACGCGGAATAGCGTTGATCGTGAGTCAAGACGTCGCGCACGGTTTGCGCAAGCATTAAAAGGCTGAAAGGCTTCTGCAGGAAGGTTATGGTTTTACAAGAGCCCGGTACCTGAGAGATGCGGTCAGTATAGCCAGTCATACAGATAATACGGAGATTTGGCCGTCGCTTTATCACCAGAGTGCCCAACCCTGGTCCACTAAGCCCGGGCATAACGTAGTCGGTCAACAGCATCTCGATGCGTCCTTGATAGTCTCCGCACATTTGCAAGGCTTCCATACCATTTGACGCTTCAAGCACAACGTAGCCGGTTGACCGCAAGAATTCACGAACTGCCGTACGAAGTCCCTGCTCATCGGCGACGAGCAAGATCGTTTCCGAGCCTGTCGGAATTGTCTCCGATTGTGATCGAATCTCTTTCGCTTCCGAGGGTTCTTCAATAACAGGCAAGTAAATCGTGAATGTGCTGCCCTTTCCCGGGAAGCTGTAAACCCACGTGTCACCCCCACCCCGTTTGACAATTCCGGAAACCATGGATAACCCCAAGCCGGTCCCCAGGCCGCGCTCTTTGGTAGTGAAAAATGGCTCGAAGAGCCTCGCCTTCGTCGCTTCGTCCATTCCAATTCCTGTGTCACTGACTGTGATCCGAGCGTATGGACCCGGCGCCAAGTGGACACGCCGCTGCTGTACATACGACTCGTCAACATCAACATACGCGGCTTCAATCGTGAGCTTGCCTCCGTCAGGCATTGCGTCACGCGCATTCGCCACCAGGTTGAGGAGCACCTGCTCGATTTCGCTCCGGTCTATCCTGACACGTCTCGGTGATGGCCGCCACTTAATGCTGCATCGAATATGCTCTCCGGCAAGACAAGGTATTACATCTTCCAGCTCTCCCAACAGAGAACTCAAATCGACATTCGCCAATTGCTCGGGCTCCTTGCGACTAAATGCCAGCAGTTGTTTGGTGACAGACGCAGCCTGTTTTGCCGCTCGCGCTATGTGCGCTACACGCTCAATCACCGCACTCTTCTCGAAATCGCCCGATTGTATTAAGTCCGCATAGCCGGAAATAATCATTAGCAAGTTGTTGAAATCGTGAGCAACACCCCCAGCGAGCTGACCAACAGCTTCCATCCTTTGTGCTTGTTGCATCTGCAGCTCCACTTTCCTCAGCGCTGTCACGTTCTCCACAAAGACTTCATACCAGATCAACTTCCCGTCCTGAGCCAACTTAGGCCATCCGTTTAGTTTGACGCTAATGTCGGCGCCACCCTTTTGCTTCCATTTCGCCTCGACATTTATGACAAGGTCGCGGGCTGCGTAGTGTGCGATCATCCGCTGCCACACATCCTGCTCACAAAAGATCTCCTCGGTGGTCTGGAGTTCGACAACTTCCTGCTCCGAGTCGTAGCCGAGCATTTCGGCCATGACTTTGTTGACCACCAAGAGCTTTCCGTCGAGGTCAGCTCGATAGATACCGCACGGAGCGGAGTGAATGCTGGATTTGTAGTCCGTTTCAACACTATGTAGTTCAGACTCTGTCTTCCTGCGAAGCGCGATCTCGGTCTGAAGTTCGATCAAACTCTTCTCGAGCTCCGCTGTGCTCACCAAGTTCTGATAAGCCACACCGGCTTGGGCGGCGACGGCAGTCGCGATGAGTGCATCCTCTTCATCAAACTCTGCGACTCCAATCTTTGTTCCCAGAACGAGCGCTCCTACCATACCGTCGACAGGGTTGAGCATGGCCGCGCCGAGGTATGGCTTAGTACATCGTGGGAGAGCGGCTCGAAAAGCGCGGGCCATCACCTCGTGATCTGCCTGCACTCGGGCGGTTCTTTTTGTTGCGGACAGGTTCTCCTGCCAGAGAAGGCAAACCTTCTCAATGGCCTCGCGGTCTACGGGTGACGAAGTACCGGCCAAGTGTGTGAAATTCACCTGCTTGGAATGGGAATCGACGGTGAGGGCGAATGCAACTCTTGCCCCAAGCAGGTACCGTGCTCCTTCGCAGACTTCTTTAAGCAATGATGGCACATTGTTTTGGTTGGCTATGGCGCGTCCGAGTTCACTCAGCGCTGATAGACGATGGTTACAAGTGTGAAAATCGACCGTCCTCTGCGTAGCTGTAACCTGGAGAATCTTTAGATCTCCTGGAATGATTCTCTTATCCGGTGCTAGTGCCTCAGGTATGGCATCTTTGCCCAGACACTGGTCAACAATCCAGCAAAGTTCCTCTGGCAGTGCTGACTTGTCTGCAATGTGAAGCACTCCACATTCCTGGGCAAGACCCAAAGCCTCACGCTTGAGGTAGGCAGCGGTCCAAAAGACTATGGGCACTGCAGAGCGCCCTGGCTGGCTACGCAGTGCGCTGACAAACTCATAGCCATCCAAAGTAGGCATTAAGATGTCGATGAACACGATTGCGGGAGGGGTTAGGCGAGCAAGCTCCAGTCCTTCCGCATCGTCTCGGGCCTCTGTGACCTGATGGCCGAGGCGCTCGAGTAGGGATCGGAGGTATTCTCTGCTGGAAGCATGGCTTTCAACGATCAGAATCTGAACCATTAGGGGTCGCTCTTTTCACTTCGCACCTTCATGTGGCGTGCCTCTTTGCTCAAGCTGTAGTCTGGTTGCTCCAGTTTCGGTCGGTGTTCCCTCTGCAGCTCGTACCTGGCCGAGCAATTGACCTACTGAATGCTAGAGGGGCTTTTCTGTGGCTGGCCCTCGTAACTGGAGGGATAAGAATGCACAGCCTTCCCAATCCTGCGCGGACTTTCTTTGTCCGTTACGAAAACCGGACTACGTGCCGACATGTCGGCACGTGCCGAAGCTTCGGCACTTCCAATAATCTTAAGTTGTTGAAACAGTTTAGGCTGTTCTTTCCACGATCCAGCGCTGGCCCGCGACCCGGGTAAGCCAACTGATGCCTTTTTTCGAGAAATGTAACGTCGGAATGCAAGAGAAGCCAAGGGGGTGGCTTCTCGGACGCAGAATGAGCTGCCCGCGCGGAATTGCGGCCAGGGGCACAATGCCGCTTTTCCACCAGGCAGGGTTCCAACACCAGTTCATCCATCACAGGTCTTCCATCAAGAATCCTCCTCTGGCTTTTGTGGCGATTGCCAAGAGCGCAGGCCGTACTCAAAGGGAACGCTGGGGGATGGCCGGGGAGGGCTGTCGCCAATCTGCGGACTGAGATCGTCTTGCTTCTGCCGTGTGTCGCGAGTGCGGGCGCATAGCTCGGCAATCATTGGTAGCAACTGCCGGCTGGCTTCAAGTTTCGGTACAAAAGCGTCGGCCAAAGCTAATGCCTGCATGGGCACTTCGCTACCGGATACCATGATGACTATCAGGTCCGGGAGTACACGTTTTATTTCGCAAGCAAGCTCGTGTCCGTCTATTACGGGCAGGTCGTAGTCGAGGAGTACGGCATCGCACCTGCACATTGTAACAAGCCGGAGTCCTTGTTGTGCCGACGCTGCCGTGAGAACTGCGTATCCAGATCTCTCGAGAAGCGCCTTTTCGTAGCGCAGAACGGCCTCATCATTGTCGATGCACAGAATGATTCGTTTCGAGGTGGGATGAGTCGAGGTCACATTGGTCCTCCTGCTAACTTCAGGCCCAACTTACGAGTCCTCTATCCAACTCGTAAATCTGATGCGACGCACTTACAACTAGAGCGCGACCCCTAACAAATATTGGAGTTCCACGTAGAGTGCTTGAGTGCATGCACCGTTGTCTGTGCAAAAGTGACCACTTGTATTAATTAACTCTTAGACATGCTTGCCCGAGAAGACCGCAGCGACGCGGTTGTATCGAGGTGAACGGCCGGTGTATCCAACTCCAGCCCGCGGCGCAGTCGTGACGCGAGACACGATATGTGGTAACAACGATACCGTCAATAACTGTTCAATTGTGTACAGCCCTAAACACGAAAGTGAGTAACACTGGTCATTGATAGCTATATCATCGGGTCGCTGTAACATCGGTCGCTGTAAGTGCTTCGCTATGAAGGATGGTGCAGTATGAATCAGGCTAAGACGAGCGCTTCGCATGGAGTTCTGCTTTGGATGACGACGGGGGCGTTCGCAACATGATGAGCGCGTCGCTTGAGGGGATTTGACGTGATCCCCGCCGCCGGCGTGACCCAAGCCCTAAAACTTATCGCTACAGAAAGCTTCGATGTACTAATTACCGACCTGCGCATGCCGAACCCCAGCGATGGTTTTGCGGTGGTAACCACGATGCGCCACTCCCAGCCGGACGCGCTTACGATGCTGGTCAGTGGCTACCCCGACGTCAAGAGCGCTATGGAGGCATTTTTCTGGAAGCGGACGAAATCCTGGTGAAACCATTCGAGGTCGGGAGACTTGCAGATCTACTGGTGCACGACTCTCGGATATTGCAAGTCACCCTCTTCGGGACGTTGCAGGGCAACCTGAGCGCTCTGGATTTCAGCTTGCTGCTACCCGAGGTCATGACGATCGCGGATGAGGTGGATTCACAACTGATGCAGGCGATGGATGGCTTCATGAATGTAGTGCGGGAGCCAGCGCCGGCTGCTGCGTAGTTGCTCTTTTGCCATCAAGCGCGGCAAAGACTTAATGAAGACGAAAACGTGGAAGGTAACGACCAACACGGGCAAGCAAGCCGACCTGGAGTCTGGCTCGAGAAAAGGAAGTTCAAAAGCCGGCGCACATCAGCGCCAGAGACTTTGTCCATTGGCTGGCGCCTGAAAGCCGCATTGATGACAATTCTTTGCGATCGCTATTCAAGCAGTAAGAGCTCCTGCCGGAGAGCGAGTTCCACCTTCAGCCACTCGTAACTTCCCATTGCCCATAGTTTTGCGGCCGGTGATCACCCGCTGGAGCCAGGCCCATTGTTCCTCGTTCTTCGCAGGAACCTTGTCAGCAAGGCTGGCACTCCTCCATACGATCGGCAATCCAGGAATGCAATTGTTCGACCGTGACCGTGGAAACTTGGACGAACACTAATCCCATGCGCCCTGCATTGTCGGTCCAGCAGACCTCAGCGCCTATTGTTGTTGTGCTCTTCGTGCCCGGCAGGGTTAGCCTCAGAGTGACTCTTTCTCCAACCTGCAGCGGAATCAGACAGGCGAGAGCCATGCCACCCTCGCTGACATTAATTGAGGTGGCCACGAACTCAGGGCGGGAGATACTGGAGAAATAGATGGGGATCTGCAAAGGATGACGAAAATACCGCCTTCTTTCCCGCACCATGAGAGGATAGGACGCTTTGAGAGTACGCATTAAGATCGCCGGAAGCAAAGGCCTTACCAGCACAAAGTTAGCGCCAGCCCGAAAAGCGTCAGGCATTTCACTGCTGCTATTCAAGATCGCCAATACCACGGCTCCCTTGTGAGACGTGATTCCACGCGATTTGGTGATGAGGTCCAGGGTTTCTGCGGGCTCCTTGAATTCAACTATGACGGCTTCGAACTTGCGCCGGCAAAGGTTTCGGGTTGCCGAGCCGATGTCGGAGCAGACCTCGATATGCATCGCCATCGGCTCCATGAAGTGGCGAAGAGTATCGATCGTCTGGACGTTGTCACTTACAAGGAGGACTCTGACGTCTGTCGCCTTTCGCAAGGTGTTTCCCTTCTCGATCTTGTTTCTGGTGCGGACGGAAAAATTCTCTTCGCGGCGAGGTCCAGCAGCTTGGTGTGAAGCTCGCCTTGTCACCAAGCTGCCGAACCCCTGGAAGGGAGGAGTACCGATAGGGCCCGTATACGAAGAAGTGCACGGCTTGTGCCGAACGGGTCAGGTTTGACGGCGATACTAGCAAGCTTGTGTTTAGGTGTGACTTATGGGCGATCGTTAAGAAATGGTCGTAGCGGGTATCGATGCCGTTTTCGTGGGTTTTCTGGACTGATGTCTTATCGCAGGACTTTGCTGAGATGCACCGACCTACAAAGAACGAAGAACAATGAGGGGAGAGCCCCAGCCGCTGAAACGTGGCAGTAGAAGGGGCAAACTTGCTATATCATGAGTTAACGGTCGAATCTTGGAATGGAACGATCAGCGCGTCCAAGCTTGAGCTTCCGGAGCGGGAACTGGCAGATCGAAAACAGCCCCCGTGTCGTAGATTGGAGTGGCAAGCATGCCTGAAGACGTGATTCTGATTGTCGAGGATGATGTGCGGCAGCGAGCCCTCCTCGGTGAATTCCTATCAGCAAACAGCCTTAAAGCCCTGACCGCTGGGAATTGCCTCGAGGCTGAGCACATCTGCCGAACCCACCGTCCCGACGCTGCGATTCTCGATTACGAGTTGCCTGACGGCAATGCTCTCGACCTGATGACTCGTCTAAAGACTATCGATCCGTCGTTGCCCATAATAATCCTTACTGGGCGAGGCTCCATCCAACGCGCCGTCGAAGCCGTCAAATTGGGGGCCGACCAGTTCCTAACCAAGCCGGTTGACCTTGCCACTTTAAATGTGCTTCTTCAACGCAGCCTGGCAAACCATCAGATTCGTCAGGTACAACTCGCCGACAAGAGGCGGGGTTATCCGCATGTTCCGGATCCATTTCTCGGCAAGAGTGCGGGGATACAGAAGCTCGCCGAAGTTGCCCACAAGGTCCTGAATACAAACAGTCCCGTGCTAATTCAAGGTGCGACAGGGAGTGGTAAAGGTGTCTTGGCGCGTTGGTTGCATCAGAATGGCCCTCGGGCAGAGTGGCCATTCGTGGATTTGAATTGCGCCGGGCTTTCGAAGGAACTGCTGGAGACGGAACTCTTCGGCCATGAAAAAGGGGCGTTCACCGGGGCAGTTCAGAACAAAGTGGGCCTGCTGGAGATCGGTCATAAGGGGACCATTTTCCTGGACGAAATTGCGGACTTGGATCTTCAAGTGCAGCCAAAACTCTTGAAGGTGCTTGAAGAGAAGCATTTCCGGCGGCTCGGGGACGTACGAGAGCGGTTTGTGGATGTGCGGCTCGTTGCCGCCACCAACCGGGATTTCCGCGAACTCGTACGTCAAAAGATATTCCGGGATGACCTATATTTTCGTATTAGCGCCATCTCTCTATCTGTGCCTTCGCTTCATGAGAGGGTTGAGGATATACCGATCTTAGCGAGGCAACTTCTCGATCATGTGAGCGTCGATTTGGGAGTCCATTCCGTTGAAATCTCCGACGAGGCTATGCGTTATCTCCAATCCTATCCATGGCCTGGAAATATTCGAGAATTGCGAAACATTCTTGAGCGCGCGGTTCTGCTGGGCGATCAAAAACTGCTGACCGCTAAAGATCTTCACTTCGACATGCGTGTAGACACTGACCGCTTCGATGACGGAGCCATTGCAACACTGGAAGAGGTCGAAAGAACCCAAATCGAGAGAGCGCTCAGGATATTGGGGGGACAGGTGCCAGAAGCTGCGAAGAGGCTAGGGATCCCCCGGAGCTCGCTCTACAACAAGATAAAACAGTATCGAATAATCCACGATCTGAAAACCGCGTCGTCGGCTGCAGAGTCAGATACGCGGGTTGATGCCGAAGGGCCGGAACGCTTTGCCGACAAGAGTTCGTAACATGGGTTCTGTGGTTAGGACGCTCTCGAAACCTCAAAAGCCAACCCACCCCACCCCAAGAGCGCTGATTGTCCTCCCCATGGTTCGTTCGAGTGACTGCCCCAGAAATTAGTCCATTTTTCATACCGGAACCTCACAGGGCCCTTTGAACCTCATTGTCGGGAAGCGGCAACTTTTCGTCCGGAATGTGGCCGCGAATCCAGACGATGGATTCATTGCGTGATCGGTGACGCGGCCTTTGTTGCCCGCAGGGTGAATGTCGATCGCCCTAAACCCTGCTACCGTAACGACTTGAGCCATCCAACACACTCGCAAAGTCTGACCCAGTGTTTGGCCACCTCCATGCCGACATGGAAGTGTGGCGGTCTTGTGAAATCGTGCTTTACGGCTTTACCAGGTGCCACCCTCCCCCACAAGACTCCTTAGGACTTGGTCATGAGCCGATTCGACAGCTCGCGTTTGCTTGCATCTGCTCAGTTGCCGACGCGGAGCGTTGTATCGGGCACTGCCATAGTTGGCACCTCGCTCATGCTCGACAGACGCGTAATTGTCCGGCACGCGGTTGTCTCTCTCTGTTTTGTGCTGCTTTTCCTTCTGCTCAACTATCCGGAAGTCATCGTCTTGTCTCAGCTCGGTTCTGCAGCTTGGTATCCGGCTACGGGGCTGGCGCTGGCGTTGTTGTTGGGCGTAAGCCCCTGGTACGTCTTTGTGGTCTGTTTTTGCAATGCATTTGCGGGGATACTGATCTACCACCAGCCGCTGATGTCAGTTAGTGGAACAGTAGGGGCGGTCAGTTGTAGCGCCTTTTATGCCGCAGCGGCATACCTTCTGCGCGGCTCGCTGAAAATCGATCTCGGTCTCCGTGAGCGGCGAGACGTGGTTCGTTATGTGTCGGTGAGTACAGCGGCCGCTTTGGGATCCACCGCGGTTGGGGTTGCATGCATGGCCGCGGACCACGCGATTCTCTGGACCGAATATGGGCATTCATCAGCAATTTGGTTCCTGGGCGACGAGATCGGATTACTGGGCGTGGCACCGTTTCTCCTCATCCATGTATTGCCGTGGGTTCGGAGGTATTTGTTATCCGGCCCGGTCGAATCGCAGCCCGAGAAGCAGAATTTCGGCAAAGCGACGTTTACCAGCGGGGCTTTCTTGGAAGCGAGCGCCCAAGCCTGCGGGCTCGTGGCTGTGTTATGGGTGATGTTTGGAGCGGGGTTGGGTCATGCTGAGTTGTTTTATCTGAGCTTCATCCCGATCATCTGGATTGCAATGCGTCACGGAATCCGCCGGGTAGTCATTGGATTGCTCGCACTGAATTTTAGCATTGTGGTCGCAATGCATTTTTATCCACCATCCTGCGCCCCGACCAAAGTAGCTCTGCTCATGTTCGTTATCTCGGCAGCCGGACTCATCGTTGGTTCCGCGGTAAGCGAGCGACTTCGCATCACGGGCCAACTCATTCAGCGCACCGCTGAATTGGTCGGCGTGAACTCTGAATTGCTGATTGCCAAAGACGCCGCCGAGGCAGCGAGTCGTGCCAAGAGCCAGTTTCTGGCCAACATGAGTCATGAAATCCGCACGCCCCTCAATGGGATCATGGGCCTGACCGAACTTACCCTCGACACTGAATTGACCTCCGTACAGCGCGAATACCTGACAATGTTGAGATCTTCTGAAGACTCGTTGCTCGGAGTTATCAATGACATCCTCGATTTCTCCAAAATCGAGGCGGGCAAGCTGGAATTAGACCCCATCGACTTCAACCTGCAGGATAGCGTGTGCGAGACCATGCGAGCACTGGCCCTGCGAGCGGATCAGAAAGGTTTGGAGCTGGCTTATCAGATTGACTCCGACATACCGGTTTACATAGTGGGAGATCCGGGAAGAATACGCCAGATTCTGATCAATCTGGTGGGGAACGCCATCAAGTTCACACAGCAGGGAGAGGTTGTAGTGCGAGCACAGTGCGCTCCCCGAAGTGATCACGAGCTCGAATTGCACTTCACAGTCGCGGATAGCGGTATTGGGATTCCTGTCGACAAACATTCGCTCATCTTTGAAGCTTTTGCTCAAGCGGATGGCAGCGCGACTCGTAACTATGGTGGAACCGGTCTTGGCCTTGCCATCTCGTCCCAACTCGCTGGATTGATGGGCGGTCGAATCTGGGTGGAAAGCACGGTGGGCAAAGGCAGCACGTTCCACTTCACGATACGGGCCAGTGTCGCCGCAGATCAGCACGCCTCCAGTGTCCAGACATTGCAGGCCGACCTATTGCACCTTCCCGTGCTGCTGGTGGATGACAATGCCAGCAACCGTCGAGTCCTGCTGGAAGTGACGCGGGGCTGGGGAATGCAACCGACTGCGGTAGATAGCGGAGCGGTTGCCCTGGAAACCATGAACCAGGCACAGATGGCGGGCCTGGGATTTCGTCTGGCGATCATTGATGGACATATGCCCGCTATGGATGGTTTCGAATTGGCGGGGCGAATCAAAACCGATCCTCAGCTCTGCGGCACCATCATCATGATGCTAAGTTCTGCCGGGCAGCAAGATGACGCCGCGCGCTGTCGCAGACTGGGCGTCGTTGCATATCTGCTAAAGCCCATAGGCAAGTCGGAGCTGCTCTCAGCGATTCTGGGCGCCCTGACTCAAAAGCCTATCGATTCAGCTCCTAATGTGGTTACGAGACCTAGTCTTCCAGGGACATCCGGTAAGCTGCGAATTCTCGTGGCAGAAGACAATCGGGTAAATCAAAAGGTTGTCCTGCGGATGCTGGAAAAGATGGGACATATAGCGACAATCGCAGCCAACGGACGAGAGGCGCTGGCCGTTCTGGCATCTGATTCTTTTGATCTGGTGTTCATGGACTTACAGATGCCGGGGATGGATGGACTGACTGCCACCAAGCGCATCCGCGAGCGTGAGAAGCAAACAGGAATCCATCTCCCGATTATTGCGATGACGGCCCACGCAATGAAAGGTGACCAGGAACTCTGTCTCGAAGCAGGTATGGATGGATATATTTCCAAGCCTGTCAGTCGCAAGCGAATTGAAGAAACAATCGCCAGCCTCGTCATCGCGGAGCCTGAAGTACGGCCTCTTCCGATAGTAACAGTTGTGCCTGATTCGCTCATTCTTTGGGATGGCGCCGAGGCACTAGAGAGAGTGGATGGTGACGAACAGTTATTACAGGAGATAGTTCAGATCTTCCTCGAGGAAAGTCCCAAACATTTGGAGAACCTGAAGCGAGCCGTGACGGAAGCCAATGCTGAACTGCTTGAGAGGACAGCGCACACCTTGAAAGGAGAATTGAGCTACCTGGGCATGCCAATCGTCTCGCAGAGGGCCCGCGATCTGGAACAAATGGGTCGCGAGTGCAACTTGGACCACGCCGCTGAGGTATTTTCCGTATTCGAAACCGAAGTATCCGCAGTGGCTGCGAACATGCGTCGCATGCAAGGAGTGAAAGATGAAACTGTTAATTGCTGAAGACAATATTCTATTTCGGGGGCTGCCGGAACCGATCCTCGCGCCCGGCTATTCTTTGCTGCCTGACCGTCCCAAGTTACAACTGACCAGCAGCACGGCTTGGACAATTCCTCATGAATGACAACCCCCAAAGTGGGATTCTCATTTCCGAACGCAAACTCGACAAAGCCGTCTCGGACACTATCCTGATCGCCGAAGATGACCCAATCTGCCGCCGAATTCTTCAGAGTCGATTGCAGAAGTGGGGTTTTCGAGTGTTGACCGCTGAAGACGGACTACAAGCCTGGCAGATGCTTTTGCAAGGCGACGCTCCGGATCTCCTCATTCTGGATTGGGTAATGCCTGGTATCGACGGTCCTGAACTCTGTCGCAGAATTCGTGAAAGGCGAGATGCTATTTACCCGTACATTTTGCTGGTTACCGGAAAAGACAACACACAGGATGTGGTCCGGGGACTGGAGGCTGGAGCTGATGATTACCTCTCGAAGCCAGTCGATCCCACAGAGTTACGGGCACGACTGCAGGTTGGCAAGCGAATTCTTGCTTTGCAGCACGAATTGATCCAGGCGCATGAGGAGCTTCGCTTTCAAGCCAACCATGATGCCTTAACCGGGATATTCAGTCGTGCCGCAGTCTTGGGCGTGCTCGACCGTGAACTGCAGCGAGGGGCTCGCTCCGGAATGCCCACAGGAATACTGATGATGGACCTGGACCATTTCAAGAGAATCAACGACACCTACGGCCATTTGACTGGCGATGCCGTGTTGAGAGAAGTCGCAGATCGCATGAATCGGGTTTTGCGCTCTTATGATTCCCTGGGGCGCTACGGAGGAGAGGAGTTTCTGGCGGTACTTTCCGATTGCTACCAGGAGGATCTTCAGACCGTTGCTGAAAGGATCCGCTGTGCGGTTTGTGACTTCCCGATTGGCATAGAAACCACAAGCTTGGCTGTCACGGTCAGTGTGGGTGGAATCGTAACATCGCACGCAACCCCAAGCCTTGAGTCTCTTTCCGTCGCAGACTCCATGCTCTATGAGGCGAAACGCAATGGTGGGAACAGGGTGGAACTTGTGGCTGTGGGATCTAGCCGCGCCAAAGGTGAGGAGCTGAACGACAATGGCAATACTTCTTATCGAAGACAATAGATTGCTGCGGCGCGCTATCGAACGAGCGCTTGTCAAGGCGGGCTATGAAGTGATTGGCATCGGCGATGGAGAAGAAGGTCTGCGTGTCTCCCGTGAAAAGACCCTTGATCTCATTTTGCTGGACATGATGTTGCCCACACTGTCGGGTCTCTGTCTGCTTCAACAACTGAAGCAAGATAAACGGACCCAAGCCGTTCCTGTGATCGTATTGAGCGGCCTTTCGCTCAAGAATGAGTCGAAGCTCGTGAAGGAAGGCGCCGCAGGATACTTGGAGAAATCGGATGCGTTATTTCAAAACAACTCGGCGCTCCTGCTTCAGGCAATCGAACGGGTTTTGGCTGACGCCAGCAATAAGCGCGCACGCCAAATTGAGGAACCGTTGAACTGTGTTGGAAGAACGGTATGAAGAGCAAATTTCCATCAAATCGGAAGGTGCAACTTGCGTTCGGGTCTGCCATTTTGGCACTGCTCGTCGCCGGTGCGGTCTCCTATCGGGCTATAGTCTTGTCAAATGAAAGCGATCGATGGCTGCGGCACACTGACGAGGTTCTTGCGGACCTCCACGATTTAGGCTTCGCCATGGAGACTATAGAGTCGAGCAGCCATGGATTTGTATTGACGGGCAGCGAGTCCTACCTTGAGACCGACCGCGCCAGCCGACTAATCGTAGCGCAGGACGAGGAAATTGTTCGCACCTTGACGATCGACAACCCCAGACAGCAGAACCAGCTTCCGGCCCTGAAAAAGCTAACCGCTGAGCAGTTCGCTCTCGCAGATCTGGTCATTAGCCGGCGCCGTGCCCAAGGCGTGGAGGCGGCAGCGGATGTTATTCGAAGCGAATCGAGCCAGCGAATCATGGTTGAGTTTCTAGCGATCGGCAGCAAGATGCAGGGCGAAGAGCTGCGATTGCTGATACTCCGGAACGCGGATGCGAAACGGCGCCTGACTCAGACCAAAACCGTCTTGGTTTTAGGATTGGTTCTGGGTTTGTTGATCACTGGTGCCGCTGGTTGGAGCACGCACCGCGACAGCTCCAACCGCAAGCGGACTAAGTCCAAGCTCCTATTGCTGGCCGAACGCCTGTCGCTAGCCACCGCAGTGGCAAAGATTGGTGTGTGGGAATGGGACTCGGGAAGCAACACCGTGACCTGGGATGCCACGATGTTTGAAATCTATGATTTGCCAGCGGTCGTTTCCATGCCGTATGAGAGATGGTCCGCTGCAGTTCATCCTGAGGATCTGCCGGCAGTGGAAGCCGGGTTCAAGAAAGTGATCGCTGAGAAGAGGCAGGGATCTGAGGAATTCCGCATCATCCGGAGGGATGGCTCGTTGAGGAACGTTTCCTCGGTTGAAGGTGTGGTTCTTGATGAGCATGCGAACGTCAGTCGAGTAATCGGTGTCAATGTAGACGTCACCGAACGGAAGGCTGCGGAAAGACATCTGGATCAGATGGAAGGCAGGTACCGGGGACTGCTGGAGGCAGCCCCGGATGCGATGGTGGTAGTGAACCCGGGCGGAGACATCGTCCTGCTGAATCTACAGGCGGAGAAAAAGTTTGGATACCGCCGCGGTGAACTGCTAGGACAGAAGATGAAGAACATCATTCCGGAGGGCTTCGCGGAACGACTGGTCGCCGACGCTCTCCGGTCCACAGAAGACGCACTCGCACAACAGATCGATACCGGGATTGAGATCACGGGGCGGCGGAAGAATGGAAGCGAGTTTCCCATCGAAATCATGCTGAGCCCCCTCGAAGGCGCCGACGGAATCCTGGTGACGGCGGCGATCCGCGACATCACCACGCGCAAAAAGGTCGATGCGCAGATGATCCATTCGGCCCAGCACGACTTTCTGACTGGTTTGCCCAATCGAATGCTCTTAAATGATCGGGTTGGCCAGGCAATTCTCTTAGCGCGGCGTCACGGGACCAAAGTCGCGGTGCTGTTCCTGGATCTGGATGGTTTCAAACACATTAACGATTCGCTGGGGCATACAATCGGCGACAAACTTCTTCAATCTGTCGCCAACCGCCTGCTGTCATGTGTACGCACCTCGGACACAGTAAGCCGGCAGGGAGGCGATGAATTCGTCGTTCTGCTTTCGGAAGTGGAGAAAACTGAAGATACTGCCATGGCAGCGAGAAGAATGCTACAAGCAGTGGCGGAGGCGCATGCCATTGACAACCACGACCTTCACGTCACCAGCAGCATTGGCGTGAGCGTCTATCCCGACGACGGCCTGGATGCGGAGACGCTCATAAAGGACGCGGACACCGCCATGTATCAGGCAAAGGAAAATGGACGCCAGAGCTACGAGTTTTTCACGGCTGCCATGAATGTCCGAGCGGTGGAGCGGCAATCCATCGAGGAGAGTTTGCGGCGCGCCCTGGAGAGGCAGGAATTCACGCTGCACTACCAGCCCATGATCAACCTGAGAACAGGAAAGATTACCGGCGCCGAAGCATTGATCCGGTGGACACATCCCACGCGAGGGCTGGTCTCCCCGGCCCAATTTATCCCCGTGGCGGAAGACTGCGGTCTTATTCTGCCGATCGGCAACTGGGCCCTTCGTGAAGCCTGCCAACAAGCCCGGACCTGGCTGGACGCCGGCCTGCCCTTGGCTACGCTGGCGGTGAACATCTCCGCGAT
>Ga0210393_10000771_pt1 | contig 27783 bp, 39 predicted proteins | sample IncBWC27OmetaG_FD_160068 | JGI IMG/M metagenome (GOLD analysis project Ga0210393, IMG submission 160068) | Forest soil microbial communities from Barre Woods Harvard Forest LTER site, Petersham, Massachusetts, United States - Inc-BW-C-27-O ...
AGCCGCGCTCGGGTCCAGCAATTGATCAACCAGGAAAAAGTTCTGGTTAATGATGAGGCGGCGAAAGCCTCGCTGCGCTTGCGCGGAGGGGAACGGATTGCCATTCTTGGTGAGGTGAAGGTCCCGCCGCTGCGGGCGATGGCCGAGGAAATTCCGCTGGACATCGTCTACGAGGACGATGATCTGGCAGTCGTGAACAAGGCTGCTGGCATGATGGTGCATGCCGGGGCAGGTGCAACCGAGGACGAACGCAATCGCGGAACCCTGGTGAATGCGCTGCTGCACCGCTTCGGCCAGCTCTCGGGTGTGGGTGGAGATATGCGGCCAGGAATCGTCCACCGTCTCGACAAGGCTACAAGCGGGCTGATCGTCGTCGCCAAGAACGATGAGGCCCATCGAAAGCTGGCGGCTCAGTTCGCCCGGCGCGTCGTCAAGAAAACCTACATCGCGTTGGTGCACGGGTTGCTGAAACAGGAGCATGGGACAATCCGCAGCAGCATCAGCCGCGACCAGGCGCGTCGCACTCGTATGACCACCAAAGGCTCAGGCGGACGGGAAGCGATCACGCACTACACCGTGCAACAAAGGATAGATTCGAAGCATGGAAAGTTCACTCTTTTGGAAGTGCGCATCGATACTGGGCGGACGCACCAAATCCGCGTGCATCTGGCTTCGCTTCGGCATCCCGTCGTCGGTGATACGTTGTATGGAGCGCCCCGCGAGATGAGCGCGAAGAATGAACGTCCTATTTTTCTGCCGAGAAATTTTCTGCACGCTGCCGCTCTGCAGTTGCAGCATCCTCGCAGTGGCGAGGTATTGTCTTTTGCACGGCCACTGCCCGAAGAGTTACTGGGATTTCTAGAAAAAATTACCGCAGGATAACTCTGTTTTTGGCGCAGGAACTGGACTAGTATCGGCCTTCTTTCATCCACAGACGAACCTGCTCTTCGACGGAGAAACCAGCCGTAGAGTCCCGGTCGAACTTGGATGTCAGTGCGAAGGCATGGGCCTCCAGCGGCACCGCAAAGTGGGCATGAGTTCTAAGGAAGCCGCGAACCAAAAGGCTCACGTATCGCTGCAATCCGAGGATTTGAAATTGGACGGCATGCACCAATGCGCGAAAGAGGGCGCTGTCGGGGATTCTCTCGTTCGACACCACGACATCCAGAAAGGTCAACGAAGTCATCTCGTCAAAGCTGGGCAGATTCGAAAAGCCAAGCTCCTGAGCTTTGGAATAGAACGGCGGGTCGGCAATGCCTTCGCCCCTCAGTTCCACGATTCTCACGTGGCCGAGCAGACTTGGGGAAAAGAAGGGGCGCATAATGGCCTTGGATTGCGCGCTCAGCGTGGTGCCAGAAGGAAAATACCGGTTGCGTTGCTCGTGGATGTAGGCTGCGACGGATGCGCTTATCTCATGCGCCTGCTCTTCGTTCAGCTTCGCGGGGCTAGCGGGGGAGGGCTGGCCGGCCGTGGGAATCTGTCTTTCGATCGAAGCGTAAAAGTCGTTTAGCGCGGCTGCTGAATCGATGGCCTTGCGCAAGAGGTCCTGCTCGCCGTAGCGGGCAAGGTCTTCGACGGAGAAGCGGAGACGAAGCTGGTGAGTGGCGCATTCCGCGCTCAGCAGCTCGAGACGCGCATGACGCAGCTCGGCGTTCATTTGCACGACCGCGACCCGGTCTTCCGGATTGTCCCAGGAAAACATCTGATGGACTCCTGAATTTGGCTATACAAAGACGGCAAAGTACCCTATATTGATTATGTATACAGCGTTACGTTTACGCTGTCAACATAAATTAAATCGTTTCATGTAGGTATAAAGGACAGAAATGCCCCGGCAACCTGATCCTCATCTGCAAGAACGGATTTTGAACGCCGCCCAGAAGTTATGGAAAAAGGGGGCGGATGAAACTCTCACCATGCGGGCCGTGGCGCAGGCCGCAGGTACGAATACGCCCGCGGTTTATCGCCGCTTCCGGAACCGCGAGGACATCTTGCGCGCGCTCCTGCGACGAATTCAGCAGGATGTCGTTGAAGCCCTTCAGCCGTGCTCATGCGCCGAAGAAGCCTGCGAGCGCTATCTTGAGTTCGCGGTGAGCCATCCTTACGAGTACGAACTCTTCTACACTCACGCCTACGAACTATCGTCAGCGGCCCGCTCGGACCGTGCTTCTCCGCTTCGGGAGCATCGGCCTACCATGCAATTCATGGAGAGCAAATTGGCCGAGCGGCTGGGCGGAACGGCTGCGGACCACACCCGCCTGTCGCTGGCTCTGTGGACCATGGCGCACGGAACGGCCATGCTGCTGATTTCGAGAGCTGTTCCGGCGGGGCATGTAGCGGAACTGCGCTCGGTCTTCGCGGCTGCAGTGGAGACTCTGATCAACAACTCGTCGAGTTTGTGAGTCCGGAATTGATCGACCTCGCGCGACAGACCGCACTCAACTCTAGCAAGAGGTAAGCTGTAGGGGTCCTGAGACGTAACAAGCTACGTTTCTGCAGATGCGGACGCGGTTGCTACGTCTCCCGTTGGCGCTGACAGAACGGGTGCGCATCCATTGAACAGCACAAGCCAAATCGCGACGCGAGTAAAGCAGGCAGCCCACGAGGCCGGTTTTGAACTGGCCGGGATCGCCCCGGTCCGCGACTTCGCCGAACTCAATCACTTTCCGCACTGGATCGAAGCTGGACACGCCGGGGAGATGAAATACCTGGAGGCGCGCGACGATGCGGGACAGCTCAAACGTTCTTCGCTTCGTTCGACAGCACCGTGGGCACGGAGCGTCATGGTGTGCGCAATCAACTACAACACGGCGCATTCTTACTCCACGCAGGTGGCGGATTCGGAGCGCGGATGGATTTCGCGATACGCATGGAGCCGCGAGGATTATCACGATGCGGTGATGCGCCGTTTGCGCGCGGTGGAAAGCTGGCTGCGAAATCAGGTCGGGGGCGAAAGCGCGGCGCTACAAACCCGCTGCTATGTCGACACCGGTCCGCTGGTCGAGCGCGTCTACGCCAAATATGCGGGCGTGGGATGGATTGGAAAGAATACCTGCATCCTGAATCAAAAGCTGGGCTCGTGGTTGTTTCTCGGCGTGATTCTGACTTCGCTGGAACTTGATCCTGATCTTCCCGCACCCGATCGCTGCGGTAGCTGCACTCGTTGTATCGATGCTTGTCCCACAGCCGCCTTCATCGCGCCTTACCAGCTCGATTCCAACAAGTGCATTGCGTATCTGACTATCGAGAAGCGTGGAGCGATCGCGGAAGAAATGCGCGAAGGCATGGGGCGGCAGGTTTTCGGATGCGACATCTGCCAGGATGTCTGCCCGTGGAACCGCAAAGCGCCAGCCACGAACGCGGAAGAGTTTCAGGCGCGAGAAGGCCTGGTCAATCCCGCGCTGGAATGGCTTGCCGAGATGAGCGCAGAAGAATTCCGCGAAAAGTTTCGCGGGTCGCCGATTCGCCGCACCAAACGCACCGGCCTGCGAAGAAACGTCGCCATCGCCATGGGCAACAGCGGGGATCGGAAGTTCCTACCGCTGCTTGAGAAGCTAGTCACCGACGACGATGCAATTGTCGCGGAGAGCGCAACCTGGGCGGCGAAGAAACTTGCCTGAAGCCAATTAAGATCGTTGCCGATGTGACCCGAAATTCATCAATTTGCCTCAACCGCTCCCCGTCTCTAAAATAGAAGCTACCGTTCCCCGAGACAAAATATGATTCATTTTCCGGTTCCTGAGGCGCTTACTTTCGATGACGTGTTGCTGTTGCCCGCCCGCTCGGATGTGATTCCGACGCAGACGAATACGCAGACGCAGCTCACCCGCAATATCCGTCTGAATATTCCGATCATCAGCGCGGCCATGGACACGGTCACCGAATCGCATATGGCCATTGCCGTCGCCCAGCAGGGCGGGATCGGGATCATTCATCGCAACCTCACCATCGAACAGCAAGGCAACGAAGTGGACAAAGTGAAGCGCTCGGAGAGTGGCATGATCGTGGATCCGGTGACTATGTCGCCGGATGCGAAAGTGTCGGAGGCGCTCGACGTCATGCGCCAGTACAAGATTTCCGGCGTGCCCATTACCAAGAACGGAAAGCTGGTCGGCATTCTTACTAACCGCGACCTTCGCTTCGAAACCCGCTTCGACATTCCCATTAGCAAGGTCATGACCAAGGAAAACCTGATCACCGTCGCGGTGGGCACAACGCTCGAAGATGCGGAAAAGATTCTTCACGAACACCGCGTCGAAAAACTTCTGGTGGTTGACGACAAATACAACCTGAAGGGCCTGATCACGGTAAAAGACATTCAGAAGAAACTGAAATATCCCCACGCCGCGAAAGACTCGCACGGCCGGCTGCGCGCTGCCGCAGCCATCGGCGCCACAGGGGACTTTCTGGAGCGCGCTCAGGAACTGGCAAAGTACAAAGTCGATTTGCTGGCCATCGACAGCGCCCACGGCCATTCCACGCGTGTGCTGGATGCGATCAAAGCGGTTAAATCGAAGCTGCCGGAAGTTGATTTGATCGTGGGAAATGTCGCGACATTTGACGGTGCCTGCGAACTGGCCCGAGCCGGCGCGGACGCGATCAAAGTCGGCATTGGCCCCGGATCCATCTGCACCACGCGCATCGTGACTGGTGCCGGCGTCCCGCAAATCACCGCTATCGCTGAAGCCTATCGCGCCACGAAAGACTCCGGTATCCCAATCATCGCCGACGGCGGGATCAAATATTCCGGCGACATCACGAAAGCGTTGGCCGCAGGCGCGGCCGCCGTCATGATCGGTTCGCTCTTTGCGGGTACGGACGAAAGTCCGGGCGAACTGATTCTCTATCAAGGACGAACTTTCAAATCCTATCGCGGCATGGGATCGCTGGGCGCCATGGCGCAAGGCTCAAGCGAACGCTATTTCCAAAACACCGACGGCGACTCCTCCACTGCGATCGGCGAAGAATCCAACCGCCTCGGAAAACTGGTTCCCGAAGGCATCGAAGGCCGAGTCCCCTACCGCGGCTCGGTTTCGAGCAGTATCCACCAGATGGTGGGCGGGTTGCGGTCGGGGATGGGTTATTGCGGCTGCGGCAGCATTGCCGAACTCCTACAGAAGACGCGCTTTGTGCGCATCAGCGGGGCAGGCCTGCGCGAGAGCCACGTCCACGACGTGCTGATTACCCGGGAAGCTCCGAATTATGCGGTTGAGTAGCTCGGCGTTGAATCAAATTATGTTTTTCGAATGGTCGGGAGAGGTTAGGTTTTGACCTCCGATCGAAAACAATTAGTCAAGACCTGGGTCGCCGCGCTTTTGTGGATCGGACTGATTGCGATCGAATCCACCGACTGGCTTTCTGCCGAGCACACGAGCCGGATTCTTTATCCGCTGCTTCACTTTCTCATCGGCCTGGATCCGGCCGCCTTTGAGGTGGTGCATCACTACATCCGAAAATGCGGGCATTTTGTTGGCTATTTTACTTTGAGCTTCTTCCTGTTTCGCGCCTGGCGCGCCACGCTGCGTTTGCCCTGGACCCCGCGCTGGGCGCTGCGTTGGGCCGCGATCGCTTTTTTTATGTCCGCGCTGGTGGCGAGTCTGGATGAGTGGCACCAAACTTTTATCCCTTCGCGGACGGGCAGGATCAGCGATGTGATGTTGGACAGCATCGCGGCGCTGACTGCGCAGGTTCTAATATTTCTTTACCTGAGTTGGAAGCCGCGGCGGGTGACGGTTGCCGGCGATTGAGTGGGTTGAGGTCAAAACCCTAAGTCGTTTTTGGGCTTTTACTGCACGAGTGAACTCGTGCCCTTCCCCGTTCGATGCGCCTTCCAGAACTTGATCTGTTCGAGGGTACTTTGAAGCGGTCAGTGAAACCGATTCCCGCTCAAATCATTTTGTGGAATGTCATATCAGTACATGGCGTCGTATTTGGTTACGACCCAGTCGCCGTCTTTGTTCTCGAGGGTGACTGAGAACAATTCTTTGTAGGTTCCCGATTGGCCGGGAGCGTTCATGCGCTTGCCACGGTAGTGCAGGATGCGGAGCGGCGGGGCATCTTCCCAGTCCACGACTTTCCAGGAAACCAGCGGGTGTTGGGCCTCAGCGGTGCAGATGAACGCGGCGTACTTCTTGCGATAATCTTTTTCCCAGCCAGCCAGTTGTTCCTGGCAATGTCCGTCGCGCATGGCATCGAGATACTTCGCGGCCACGCGCTCGGTGGTGCGGTCGCGCAGGGGATTGAGGTCGATAGAATTCGGGGTTCCCGAGAGCGGATCTCGATCCTCGGAGCGGGAGAGCACCGGACCCTGTCCATTTAGCCACATCAGGTAGCCAAAAAAGATCATGAGAACAAGTACGCCAGCGCCGACGGCGATCGCGATTTGTACGCGGGAAACGCTCATTTCCAGTATTAAGTGTACCCGGCTGAGGAATTGGGGCTAGATTACCGCAGTGACCCGCACAAGGACATGTACGAATGGAGCCAGTTAGGCAATCCTGGTATCGATTGCCAACGCGATGAAGTCGCCACGGCCTGGTCTTAGGTCTTGGGATCGTCCGTTACGTGCCGCGCGAAGTTCAACCGCGAGAATGCGTAGCTCTATTTCGCACTGGTCTGCTTTCCACGGACTGTCTCGATCATTTTCAAGATCGACTTCACAACCAGATCGGGCTGATCGGCCATCACTTTGTGCGAACTGCCCACGGCCATGACGAATTCGCGGTGCGGATTCCCGGTCGTAAACTGTTTGTGCGCCTCGCGCCAAGTTTGAGCGCTCTCAGGAGTGTTCTGTCCTTTTTCGGCCTCGATGTCGATAATCGGCAGCACATCGGAAACGCGGAGGGCGTTCACTTTTTTTGCGGTGGCGGGCATAGCTTCCGCAAAGGGAATGGCCACCTTGGCCAGTTCCGGAGCTTTTTGACGGATCTCATCGTACTGCGGCCGCATCATCTTCAAATTGTTATCGACTTCCGTCGGCGTCCAGACGTTCGGCACGACCGCTTCGATCAGGACAAGCCCAGCGATGTCCGGGTCTTCGGACGCCGCGAACAAACTGATGGCACCGCCGTAGGAATGCCCGACCATCACAATCGGTCCTTTGATATGGCAGTTCGCGAGCGCCGACCTTAGGATATGCACGTCATTATCGATACTGTACGGCGTCGACGTGTTGATCGTGCTCTTGCCCATCCCCGCACGGTCGTAGACAAAGGTCTGCACGCCGGATGCCTGAATTTTCGGCGTGATCTGCGACCATACGCTCGAATCGTTGCCAAATCCGGATTCGAAGACGACGGTGATATTGCCTTCGCCCTCCTCGTTCACCCATATCTTGTTGCCGTCGATGTCGAGTAGCGCTGGTGAACAGTTCGCCGCGTAAGCGGATGCTGGCGTCGCCTGCGCCAGCGAATGACTGCACAAAACAAGGGTAAACAAGCAAATCAGAACGGAGGGTTTCATTGGGAAGTGGGATTTTTCGATATTCATCGTGACCGATGTGCCCTAGATTTTGTCACTTGCAGGAGTGGCAGAGCCCGGTCATCAGTATAGACCGCGCGCGGCGCCGTTGGTGAGCAGATAACGATGGGCGAGGACGCCCTTGGCTCCATCGATTCTTCGTTAAAAAAGCGCACCCCGAACAACCGAGGTGCGCTTCTTGAGGAGCATGGGTCAAACGCCGAGAAGTGCGAACAATACGCTAATACTGGCCGTAAATCAGCACATCCAGAGAGGCTGCGGTTCCGGCGGCGCCGACACTATCGGCGTAAATGCTGAGCTGCGTGCCGGGAAGATCGTAGACGCGAGTGATCTGTGAATGCGGCGTCAGCATGATGGTGTCGAGTTGCGCTACCAATTCTTCGCCCTCGGTGAAAGTCAGGCGCAAAACAATGTTGGCTGTCGAATCGATGCGCTCATCGGTGACCAGGCGGATTTTGTCGTACGTGCTGACATCGACTACACCCAGCAGCTTCGTCTGCCCGCCCGGAATAGTGACGGAACCGATGGTGGTGCGGAATGCCAGCACGTTTTCAACGTTAGGAGTTTGATGAGGTTGAATAGGAGTAGGAGAGGTTCTTGGTGCTGTTGCCATATATGCCTCCATACTTGGCGCGCCTGAAGGGCGCGTTCGATTTGTGTTCTACGCGATGGGGGAGAGTATTTCGCGAACCGGTAACAAGCGGATCATAGGTCTGGGTTGGGGGAAAGACAATGCTTGCGGAAGAAAATAATAGAGTTACGGACCGAAACGGGAATGCTGATGGCGTGGCTGGCGACGGCAGATTCCTCGCTTCGCTCGGAATGACAATTTGGCTATCGTCGGAATGACAATTTTGCTGTGAATGGGAATGGCTCGCGGTTGTCACATAATCTTCATGAATGCATTCCCCGATCAGCGGTTATGATATCCGGACACTAAAAGGAGATCGTCGAGCGCTACGGCACTGCCTCGACAGCGATAAAACGTGAACATCGCGGATGCGCTATTCGGCCGTCCTTTGGCCACGGAAGAGGAAAAAGAAGAACGAATCGGGCCGTTAAAGGGCATTCCGATATTTGGCCTGGACGCGCTGAGTTCCGCTGCCTATGGTCCGGAGGCCGCGTTGACGCTGTTGATCCCGCTCGGCATGGCGGGCGCTATTTATGTATGGCCGATTACGATCGGCATCGTGGTCCTGCTCGGCATCGTGTACTTCTCCTACCGGCAGACGATTTCGGCCTATCCACACGGCGGCGGGTCTTATACGGTCGCGACGGAAAATCTGGGTGAGAGAGCCGGCCTGCTGGCTGCGGCTGCGCTCATGATTGATTACGTTCTCACCGCGGCAGTCGGCATCTCGGCCGGAGTGGGTGCGCTAGTTTCGGCCGTACCGTCGCTGCAGAACCAGACGCTCCACCTGTGTCTGGGGATTCTCATTCTCATCACACTGATTAATTTGCGTGGAGTGCAGGAGACGGGCGGAGTATTTCTGCTGCCGACGTATGTTTTTATCGCGTGCCTTCTGGGCTTGATCGCAATCGGCATCTTCAAAACGCTGGTTGCGGGAGGACATCCGGTCCCAGTGGTGGCCCCTCCGAAGCTGACGGGAATTACGGGATCGGTTAGCGCCTGGCTTCTGTTGCGTACCTTCTCCAGCGGTTGCACGGCGATGACCGGAGTCGAAGCGGTGAGCAACGGCGTCATGGCTTTTCGCGAGCCATCGGACAAATGCGCCAAGCTCACGCTGACGATCATCATCGCGATCCTGATGGTGATGTTGCTGGGAATCGCGTATCTCGTCCCAGCGTATGGAATCGCGGCGACGGATCCGGGAATGCCGGGATACGACAGCGTGCTATCGCAGTTGCTGGCTGCGGTCATGGGGCGCGGCGCTTTCTACTGGCTCAGCATTGGCTCGATCCTCGTGGTGCTCTCGCTTTCGGCAAACACTGCCTTCGCCGATTTTCCCCGCCTGGCCCGCGCGATTGCCGAGAACGGATTCTTGCCGCACGCTTTCGTTATTCGCGGACGGCGGCTGGTTTTTGCCCAGGGTGTCTATGCTCTGGCCCTGCTTACTGGCTTGCTGCTGACCATCTTCGGTGGCGTTACCGACCGATTGATTCCTCTCTATGCGGTGGGCGCGTTTCTGGCATTTACGCTTTCGCAAGCCGGCATGGTGATGCACTGGAGGCGAACCGGCGGGCCCGGTGCTGGGCGCAGCATGTTGCTGAACGGACTAGGAGCCGTGGCTACCGGAGTTACGACCGCTGTGGTACTGGTCGCGAAGTTCGTGGATGGCGCCTGGATTACGGTTCTATTGATTCCAGCCCTGATTTTGATGATGCGCTCGGTAAGACATCACTACGCTCAAGTAGCGCAGGAAATCAGAACGAGCGCCCCGGTGAAAACGGATGGTCTCAATGAGCCGGTTGTGCTGTTGCCGATTGACCGTTGGAGCCTGGTATCGGAAAAAGCTTTGCGTTACGCCTGGACGTTATCGCGAGAGATCCATGTGCTGCACGTTGGATGCGGAGAAGATACGGATCATCTGTGCAGGCAGTGGAGCGAAGTTGTGGAGAAACCGGCGAAGATGGCTGGGCTACCGTTGCCGCAATTGGTGGTGCTCGATTCGCCCTATCGTTTTATCGTGAAGCCAATCGTTAACTACGCGATTCAACAACAAATCGCGCAGCCGGATCGCAATATCACCGTGCTCATTCCGGAACTGGTAGAGAGCCACTGGTATCACTATCTGCTGCACAACAACCGGCCGGAGGCGATACGAGCACTGCTGCTGTTCAACGGCAATCAACGAATCACCGTCGTCTCCGTGCCGTACCACCTGGTGAGTTGAATCTTTACTTGATTTTGTCTTCGCCTTCGGCGCCTGCGACAGGGTGTTCCACGCCCTGCTGCTTTTCGGCCTCTTCCATGGCTCGCTTCGTTTCCTCGGCACGTTTGGAGCGGGCTTCGTTGCGCTTCTGGCGCTTTTCGTCGAGTAGTTTTTCGCTGCCCAAGAGTTCGACGAAGGCGTTATCGGCGCCGTCGCCTTTGCGCCATCCGGTGCGGATGATGCGCAGGTAGCCGCCATTACGATCGCCAAAACGTGGGCCGATGGTGTCAAATAGTTTGTCGACGGCGGCGCTGGTCATGAGGTAGGCGAGCGCTTGACGGCGGGCGGAAAGGTCTCCGCGCTTGCCGAGGGTGATCATTTTCTCGACCTGCGGACGCATGGCTTTGGCTTTGGGGACGGTGGTCTCGACCCGCTCTTCGAGGATGAGCGAAGTGACCAGGTTCCGCAGCAAGGAGCGGCGGTGCGCGGTGTTACGTCCCAGTTTCCATCCGGCTACTTTGTGGCGCATGGCTGAATCCTTTGTTCCGGGCGGAGGAAAGAGCAGGTTCCTCGCTTCGCTCGGAATGACAAAATTTAAACGAATTACAAAATTTGGGGGACGGTCGCCCGTCCCTACAAGCTTTCTACAGATCGTTGTCGTTGCCGTAGGCTGACGCGGGTAGAATCTGGTTCGACGTCGGGCCGGGCACGGCGTTGCCTTGCTCGTCGATCTTCATGCCCAGGCTCAATCCCATGGTGCCTAGAATTTCTTTGATCTCGTTCAGCGACTTGCGGCCGAAGTTTTTGGTCTTGAGCATCTCAGCTTCGGTTTTCTGCACCAGTTCGCCAATCGACTGAATGTTCGCGTTCTTCAGGCAGTTGTAGCTACGAACGGAAAGCTCGAGTTCCTCCACGGAACGATTAAGGTTCTCGTTCTTGATCTCAGGCTTGCGCTCTTCGGACGACGTCGACGTCTCGATGTCTTCTTCGAAGTTGATGAAGATGTTCATGTGGTCCTTCAGCAACTTCGCCGCTAGGCCGATGGAATCAGCCGGGGTGATGGAGCCGTTGGTCCAGACTTCGAGGGTGAGCTTGTCGTAGTCGGTGATCTGCCCGAGACGCGCGGCTTCCACGGTGTAGTTGCACTTGCGTACCGGGGAGTGGACCGAGTCGATAGGGATGAAACCGATGCCGAGATCTTCGTCGAAATTCTTGTCGGCGGAAGTGTATCCGCGGCCGCGCTTGAGGCGCATTTCCATGTCGAGCTTGCCGCCTTCGCTGACGGTGGCGACGTAAACGTCTTTGTCGAGTACTTCGACATCCGCGTCGGCTTCGATCATGCCAGACGTGACGACACCTGGCTGATCGGCACGCAGATAGATGGCCTTGGGCGCATCGCCGCTGAGCTTGAAGGGAATTTGCTTCAGATTCAGGATGATGTCGGTGGCGTCTTCGACTACTCCGGGGATCGACTGGAATTCGTGCAGCACGCCTTCGATCTTCACCGCGGTGACTGCGGCTCCTTCGATCGAAGACAGCAGCACGCGCCTTAGCGCGTTGCCAATCGTGGTACCGAAGCCGCGTTCAAAAGGCTGGGCCCAGAAGATGCCGTACTTATCGGTGAGGGTCTGAGTGTCGACCGCTAAACGTTTCGGTTTTTGAAAACCTTTCCACAGCATTTGTTATTCTCCTTCGGCCGTTTGGCTCAGTCCTGACTCCCTGAACTGGTCCGTACTGGGTTCAGGTCAAACGTCGGGACAGGCTGATCTGGCTCGAAATGTGGACCAGAAAATCTGTCGTTGGTCGTTCGTCGTTAGTCTTTGGCTCTTGCCAACGACCAAGGACGAACGACCCACGACTATTTGCTGTACAGTTCGACAATCAACTGCTCGTTCACCGGCAGATGGATGTCTTCACGCTTGGGCAAATTCAGAACTTTGCCCTTGTAGTTGTCGCGATCAATCTCCAGCCATGTAGGCGCGTTCTGGTGACTGGCAAATTCTTTCGCTGGTTCGAGGATCGCCAACTTTAGGCTGCCCTCGCGGATCGCAATCTCCTCGCCAACACTCACTTGGTACGAGGGAATGTTGACCTTGCGACCATCTACTTGAACGTGGCCATGGCGAACAAGCTGGCGCGCTTGACGACGAGACACGCCGAATCCGAGGCGGTACACGACGTTGTCCAGGCGGCGCTCAAGCTGCTGCAGAAGCAGTTCGCCGGTCACGCCCTTGGTGCGCGCGGCCTTCTCGAAGTAATTTCGGAACTGGCCTTCCTGGGCGAAGTAAATACGCTTGGTCTTTTGCTTTTCGCGCAGTTGCAGGCCGTAGCCGACGATTTTCGACTTGCGGTCCTTGCCGTGCTGGCCGGGAGCAAAATTGCGCTTCTCGATGGGACACTTATCGCTGAAGCATTTGGTGCCTTTGAGGAACAGCTTCATGCCCTCGCGGCGGCAGAGACGACAGACGGGATCAGTATAACGTGCCAAGTTGCTTCTCCTTTAGATGACCGGTTTACAGGTTTGGCTTCACCCTTCATCCCGGACGGTTTTGCTGTGCGGTAGAAACATAGCTAGCTATGTTTCTACAGCTTAAAAATCAGACTCTTCGGCGCTTTGGCGGACGGCAGCCGTTATGCGGGATCGGCGTGGCGTCTTTTATATTGCGAACTTCTATGCCGGAAGCAGCCAGCGCTCGGATGGCGGACTCGCGGCCCGAACCGGGGCCGCTGACTCGCACTTCGACGCTACGTACGCCGTGATCGCGCGCCATCACTGCGGCGTTTGACGCGGCTTGCTGGGCGGCGAATGGCGTGCCTTTACGGGATCCGCGGAATCCGAGCGAACCGGAACTCTTCCACGAGAGCACATTTCCGGCCTGATCGGCGATGGTCACGATCGTGTTGTTGAACGAAGCCTGGATGTGCGCAATGCCATGCGAGACGTGCTTGCGCTCCTTCTTCTTGAACGTCTTCTTTTTGCCTTTTTTCTCTGGTGCCGCGGGGCCGCCGGCTGCTGCTGGTTTTGCCATAGTGAATCGTCCTTGATTTATGTCTTGGTCGCTGTCTTCTTCTTCGCCGCTACCGTACCTTTGCGCGGACCTTTACGAGTGCGGGCATTGGTGTGCGTACGCTGCCCACGAACCGGAAGATTCCGGCGATGACGATAGCCGCGATAGGATCCGATTTCGATGAGCCGTTTGATGTTCATCGAAACTTCCTTGCGCAGATCGCCTTCCACCAGGCCTTCAGCTTCGATGACTTGGCGGATGCGGTTCACCTCGTCCTCGCCCAGGTCTTGAACTTTCTTCATGGGTTCGACCTTGGCCTGATCGAGGATGCGGGCGGCGCGCGGATCGCCGATTCCGTAGATATAGGTCAGCGCAATGTTAATGTGCTTGTTGCGCGGAAGATCGATGCCTGCAATGCGTGCCATGTTTGTCCTTTATCCGTTATCCCTGGCGTTGCTTGTGTTTGGCGGTTTCGCAGATCACTCGCACCACACCCTTGCGGTGAATGACCTTGCACTTGTCGCAAATTTTCTTAACTGAGGCTCGTACTTTCATAAGTTCGTTTCCTTAGCACTGGGCAGACTGGCGAGGACGCCCGTCTCTCCATTACTTCGTTATTTATAGCGGTACACAATTCGTCCGCGATTCAGGTCGTAGGGCGAAAGCTCGACGGCGACTTTGTCGCCCGGCAGGATGCGAATAAAATTCTTGCGCATTTTGCCCGAAACATGCGCCAGCACCTGATGCTTGTTTTCAAGTTCGACTTTGAACATGGCATTGGGCAGCGGCTCAAGAACCGTTGCCATCACCTCAATCGCGTCTTCTTTGCTCATCGACTCCTTAAGATCAGCTACTGCGTCAAAATCACCGGACCTTCTTTTGTCACCGCCACGCAATGTTCAAAATGTGCGCTGCAGCTTCCGTCCGCTGTCACTGCCGTCCACTTGTCGTCCAACACGCGGGTGCCGGGCTTGCCAAAATTGACCATCGGTTCAATCGCGAGAACCATGCCTTCCCGCAACCGCGCGCCCTGGCCGCGGGCACCGAAGTTCGGGACTTGCGGTTCTTCGTGCAGCTTGGTTCCGATACCATGTCCCACAAACTCGCGCACCACGCTGAAGCCATTGGCTTCCACAAATTCCTGCACGGCTGCGCCTACATCGCCAATCGCATTGCCTACCCGCACCTGCTCGATGCCTTTGTATAACGAAGCCTCGGTCACTTCGAGCAGTTTGCGTACTTCGGGCTTGACCGAATCGTCTACCGGCACGGTGATGGCAGCGTCGCCGTAATATCCATCGAGAACCACGCCGCAATCGATGGAAACGATGTCGCCCGCTTTCAGTACCCGTTTTTCCGACGGAATGCCGTGCACAATCTCTTCGTTCACCGAGGTGCAAAGTACGCAAGGATATTCGTAATAACCCTTGAATGCCGGCTTCGCGCCCAACTCCCGAATCTTTTTCTCAGCGGCGCGCTCCAGGTCCATGGTCGTGGCTCCCGGAGCTACCAGCGCACGAACGTGATCGAGCACTTCCCGCACGATGCGGCCGCTCGTCCGCATCCGCTCAATTTCTGCCGTCGATTTACAGACAATTGCCATCCCGATGCTCAATCACCCAGAACATTTGCCCGGTAACTTCGCCAACTTCCAAGTCGCCATTCAACGGAACCAGGCGACCCTTCTGCTCATAGTATTCCGCTACCGGCCGGGTCTGCACATCATACGTTTGCAGACGTTCCCGGATCACTTCCTCGCGATCGTCGCTGCGGATGATCAGCGGGGAACCATCAACATCGCAAATATCCGGGATGCGAGGTGGCTGGAAATAGACGTTATAGATGTGTCCGTTGGCGAGACAAGTCCTGCGTCCAGTGAGCCGCTTAACCAATTGATTATAGTCCACATCGATGCGGATCACAATTGGCAGGCACCACTTGCCGCCACTTGAGTTTTCAAAGACCTCGCTCTCAAAAAAAGCATCCAGCCAGCCCGCTTGTCTGGCCGTACGCGGGAATCCGTCGAGGATGAAACCCTGCGCGCAATCCAGGTCACGAACCCGCCAAGCAACCATGTCGCAAACCAGGTCGTCGGGAACCAGTTCGCCACGGGCCATGAGGGCCTGAGCTTGCAAGCCCAACTCGGTGCCGCGCTGCACGTTTCCCCGCAGAATGTCTCCAGTAGAGATCTGCGGGATGCCATAGTGTTCGGCGATCCGCTTAGCTTGTGTACCTTTGCCCGCGCCCGGTGGACCGAGCAGCACTACGGGCCCGATGTTTTGCGAGGTTCCCATCGAACTGACCTTAGTACGTTCGCTGCTTCGAGACGCACGCGGCCAGCACAATCACCACCCGCCGACCGGGCGGTACGGCAACCTCAAAGTTTCTCTTAGGTCCAACTGCGGCGGCCACGAATACGTCCGCTGCGCGGAGTAAATCCGTCGTAATGACGCATGATGAGCTGCGCTTCAATCTGCGTCACCGTGTCCATTGCCACGCCAACTACGATCAACAGCGACGTGCCGCCGAAGTAAAACGTTACGCCTAAACCATTCGTCACCCACGCAGGCAGCCGCTCGAAAAACGCTCCGATCGGTCCGTAGAGGTGGTTGAGATGGATTCCCGTGATCATCCACTCGGGAATGAAAGAAATAATGATCAAGTACAGAGCGCCCACGAGCGTGATTCGGGTCAGAATCTCATTGATATGATCGGCCGTGCGCTTACCAGGGCGGATGCCAGGGATAAATCCGCCATACTTCCGCATGTTGTCGGCAACCTCGTTGGGGTTGAAGACGATGGAGACGTAGAAGTAGGCGAAGAAAATAATACCGACCGCGTACAAAAACGTGTAGAGCGGTTCACCCCAGCCCAGCCAGTGGATCAGGTCGCCAAAATAACGGTTGTTGCGCAATCCATATCCCATGGTCTGAGGCATGGTCAGGATGGAAGAGGCGAAAATCACCGGCATCACTCCGCCAGCATTCACCCGCAACGGCAGGTGCGTGGATTGGCCGCCCATGACTTTGCGTCCGACGACGCGCTTGGCGTATTGCACCGGGATGCGGCGCTCGCTGCGTTCCACATAGACGATGAACGCGACCACCAAAACCATGATCCCTACAAGCAAAATCATGGCCGGCGCAGTGAAGGCGCCCCAGGCATCGGTGCGAACTTTGTCGATCAGGTCAGCGACGCCGCGCGGGAGGCCGACCACGATGCCGGCGAAGATCAGCAGGGACATACCGTTGCCGACGCCGCGTTCTGTAATCTGCTCGCCCAACCACATGATGAATGCGCTGCCCGTGGTCAGAGTCAGCATGGTCATCAGGATGAAAGGAACGCCGGGGTTGACCACGAAGTCACCGGACTTTTCGAGACTGATGGCAATGCCGAGCGATTGCACCGCGCTCAAAATAACGGTGAGATAGCGCGTCCACTGGGTGATCTTCTTGCGTCCCAGTTCGCCTTCCTTCTGCAACTTCGCGAGTGGTTCATAGACCACAGTCAAAAGCTGCAGAATGATCGACGCCGTAATATACGGCATGATCCCGAGGGCGAAAATGGTCAGGCGGCGCAGTTGGCCGCCGGAGAAGAGGTCGACGAAACCTAAGAAAGTGCCCTTGTTCTGCTCGAAGAATTGCTGCAGCTTGTCCGCATTTACGCCGGGTGTGGGAATATGACCACCAAGCCGGTAAACCGCCAACAGCCCCAGCGTAAAGAGAATTCGCCGGCGCAGGTCGGGGATGCGAAATACGTTGGCTAATTTCTCAAGCATTACTGCAAGACCTCGAACTTGCCGCCCGCTTTGGTGATTTTTTCCTGGGCTGACTTGGAGAATTTGTGCGCATGAATGGTGAGCGCAATCGTGAGCTCTCCGTCGCCCAGGATCTTCACTGGATGTTTGGTGCTGATGACGCCAGCCTTCCGAAGCACTTCGGGAGTGATCGTGGTTTCACCGAGCCCGGCCAGCTTTTCCAGATTCACGATGTTGAATTCTTTGCGGAAGATGTTGGTGAAACCGCGCTTGGGCATGCGGCGATGGAGCGGCATCTGGCCGCCTTCAAAGCCACGCATCATGCGCGAACCGCTGCGCGAACGCTGGCCCTTGTGTCCGCGGGTCGAAGTTTTGCCCATGCCGGAACCCATACCGCGGCCGACGCGCTTCTTGCCGGAGTTCGCCTTCTTGGGTGCTCGAATATTCGACAGATTCATAATTGCTCGCTGTAGAGACGTAGCTAGCCAGGTCTCTACGGAAATTACAGGTGCACGATCTCCACCAGGTGCGGAATCTTGGCCACCATGCCTCGAATGGCCGCGTTGTCCGGGCGCTCAATTACCTGATTCAAGCGCGTGAAACCCAGACCTTTGACTACCAGCTTCTGTTTTGTTGGGGCGCAAATCGCGGAACGTACCCACTTCAAATGGATTTTTCCGCCGCCCGCATTCGTTTTCTTTGCCGTCATTCCGTCCGTCCTTACTACAACTCTTCTGCGGTCTTGCCGCGCATGGCGGCCACATCGGCCCGGTTCTTCAGCTTCTTGAGTGCATCAAACGTTGCCTTGATGACGTTGTGTGGATTGGTTGTCCCAATCGATTTGGTCAGCACGTTCTGAATCCCGGCCGAAGTCATGACCGCACGCACGGCCCCGCCGGCAATCACTCCAGTGCCTTCGGGCGCTGGCTTCAGAAGCACCATCCCGGATCCAAAACGCCCCAGCACAATGTGCGGGATGCTGGTTTGGGTGAGGTTGATCCGCATGAGATTCTTTTTCGCCGACTCAATTCCTTTACGGATGGCTTGCGGAACTTCCTTCGCTTTTCCTGAGCCGTATCCAACGACGGCAGAACTGGGATCTCCCACCACGACCAGAGCGGCAAAGGAAAGATTCTTGCCTCCTTTGACGACCTTGGTGACGCGGTTAATTGCCACTACCTGGTCTTTCAGTTGGTAGGACGCCGCATCGAGCTTTTTAATGATTGTTGGCATTCTTTAGTTTCTTCTCTCCGCCAGGCTTCGCCCGGCCCAACCGGGTCGAGACCCGGTTCCACACAAATCCTAGAACTGCAGGCCGGCTTCGCGCGCGGCGTCTGCCAGGGCCTTCACTCGCCCGTGATAGATGTAGCCGCCACGGTCAAATACGACCTTATTGATTCCCTTGGCCTTCGCACGCTCGGCAATCAGTTTGCCGACTTCTTTGGCTGAGGCCACGTTTCCGCCAGTGCGCCGCTCACCCTTTTTGCCTTCTGCGGAATGCGCGAAGACTACAGTGTTGCCCTGCAGATCGTCGATCAATTGCACGTAGATGTGATTCAGCGAGCGGTAGACGTTCAGCCGCGGGCGCTCCGAAGTTCCTAAAATCTTCTTGCGGATGCGCTCGTGCACGTGCCGCCGGTTTGTATTTTTCGATGTTCGCGTAAGCATTGTCTTGGTCCTTACTAACTATTTCGCTCCGGTCTTGCCAACCTTCTTCTTCAAACGCTCGCCGGCATAACGCACACCTTTGTTCTTGTAAGGATCGGGTGGGCGCAGGCTGCGCATTTCCGCAGCCACCTGTCCGACTTTCTGGCGATCGATTCCGGTGACGCTCAGCTTGGTCTGCTTGGGATCGACGGTCGCTTCAATACCAACCGGCAGCGGGTACTCGATGAGATGGGAGTAACCCAAGCTGAACACAACCGTGTTCTTGCCCTTCATTTCGGCGCGATAGCCGATGCCGACGATTTCGAGGTCGCGGGTCCAACCCTTGGTGACGCCTTCGACGGCGTTGTTGACCAGAGCGCGAGCCAGACCGTGGACAGCCGCCTGCGAATCGTTTTCACGGATCGCAACCAGATTTCCGTCCTGCTGCTGGACTTTAATGCCGGCAGGCAGATGGGTGTCCAATTTGCCCTTCGGTCCCTGGACGGCGACGTTGTCGCCTTCAATCTTGACTGTAACTCCCTTAGGGAGCGGGATCGGTTTTTTCCCAATTCGTGACATAAATTCAGCTCTCAGCCTCTCGCTGTAGAGACGTTGCTGGCAACGTCTCAGACGCAGCAAACTGCGTCTCTACCAAACCTCGCAGAGCAACTCGCCACCCAGGCCCTGCTTGCGAGCCTGGCGTCCGGTCATCACGCCGCGGGGCGTAGTGAGAATATTGATGCCCATCCCGCCCAGTACGCGTGGGATCTCGGTACGCCGCACGTACACACGGCAGCCTGGCCGGGATACGCGGTTTACATTCGAGATCACGGCCTCGTTGTTGTTGACATACTTCAGATAGACACGCAGGATCTTGTGTCCTTCCTCTTCCGTTGCCTTGAAGTTCGAGATATAACCCTCTTCCTTCAGGATTCGGGCAATCTCCAGCTTCAGCTTGGAGGCAGGAATATCCACCTTCTGGTGCCGGGCGCTAATCGCATTGCGAATTCGCGTCAGCATATCTGCGACCGGATCGGTCAACCTCATGCGTTCCTTCTCCTCAATCGCCCGTTTGCTTCGGCCATTCTTGCTTTGCACCGAAGAACCTGCGGCGACGTATTCCGCCTAGCCTCGGGAGCTAACGCCCGTGTCGCCAGGCACTCTTTACGGCACGGCTAAAGCCGCGCCCTTCCCAACACCACTACCAAGACGACTTCGAAACTCCGGGGATCTCGCCACGCAGCGCCAAGCCCCGGAAACACAAACGGCAGATTCCAAACTTGCGCAGAAACGCTCGCGGACGTCCGCAGATCTGACAGCGGTTGTGCCGGCGCGTGGAGAACTTCGGCCGCTTTTCTTTGTTATCGCGTGCCGTCTGAAACGTCTTTTGGATTTTCTTGTCCTTAACTCTTTTCGCTGTAGTCATGAAACCTTTCTTCTCATCCGCAAATCAATGACTCTCAATTCCTGCTTTCCTACGCCCGGAACGGCATGCCCAGATGACGGAGCAGAGAGCGCGATTGGTCGTCGCTGCGGGCCGTGGTCACAATCGTGACATTCATGCCCTTCTGCTTGTCCACCTTGGCATAATCGATCTCCGGAAAAATCAGCTGGTCGTGCAAGCCGAGAGTGTAGTTCCCGCGGCCATCGAACGACTTCGTCGAAACTCCCTTGAAGTCGCGCACGCGAGGCAGAACTACATTCACCAACCGGTCGAAGAATTCATACATGCGGTCGCCGCGCAACGTGACCATCGCGCCGATCGCCTGACCCTCGCGCACCTTGAACGCCGCAATGGATTTTTTGGCCCGCGTGACCACCGGCTTCTGACCGGTAATCTGGCCGAGTTCGTTCACCGCAGGATCGAGAATCTTCGCGTTCTGCGTGGCTTCGCCGACGCCCATGTTGACCACGATCTTGTGCAGGTGCGGCACCGCCATGGGATTCTTCAGATCGAATTCCTTCATCAGCGTGGGCGCAACTTCCTTCTGAAAGCGCGCTTTCAGCCGCGGCGCCTCTTTGGCGCTGTGACGCGCGACTGCGGGCGCTTTCTGCTCTTCCTGCTGTCCGCCCTTTTTTTCTTTTTTATCTTTTGCCATTGCTGCTTTGCCTTCTCTCACGGTTTCGGAGGAGCTGTCAGCTCTCAGCCAAACATTTGTCCTTCCGGTTCGTGAGCCTCTTCAAACTTTGGTCTTCTTGCTGACAGCTGCAAGCTGACAGCTACTTGTCCAGCGTCGTCCCGCACTTCTTGCACACTCGCACTTTCCGATCACCGCGGACTTCATGACCGATGCGCACAGGTCCGCAAGTACCGCAGACCAACTGCACGTTCGACAGCGCGATTCGGCTCTCTTGCTCTGCGATTCCGCCCTTCACGTTGCGCTGCGGGTTCGGGCGCACGTGCTTTTTCACAATCATGACGTGCTCAACCAGAATCTTGTTGTCGTTGGGAAACACGCGCAGGACGCGGCCTTCCTTGCCTTTGTCCCGGCCGGTGATCACCTTCACGGTGTCATTTCGCCGGATATCGACTCGTTTATGTTCCGTACTCACTATTCTCATTTCAAACCCTTCCACTTTTCGCGGGAGAGACGCAGCCAGCTACGTCGTCTACAGTACTTCTGGCGCCAGGGACACAATCTTCAGAAATTTTTTCTCGCGCAGTTCGCGAGCTACCGGCCCGAAAACACGGGTTCCTACCGGCTCCCCAGCTTCGTTAATCAGGACCGCAGCATTCTCGTCGAAGCGGATATAGGTGCCGTCGCGGCGTCCGTATTCCTTGTGGGTGCGCACGATCACCGCTTTCACGACCGTCCCCTTCTTTACCTGCCCATCAGGAGAAGCCTCTTTCACACTGGCAGTGACCACGTCTCCGAGGCCGGCTCGCAGTCCGGTCGACCCGCCCAAAGGCAGAATCACCTGCAGTTTACGGGCGCCGGAGTTATCGGCGACCTCGAGCCAAGTTCTCATCATCACGGCCATAATTCAGTCTCCCTCAAAGCTCTGCGCTTACTTAACGGCGCTTACGTTAACTTCCGCCGAGATTTCCGGCACCAGCGCGGTCTTGCGAACAATCTGTTTGAGACGCCAGCGCTTCAGCTTGGACAGCGGACGAGTTTCTTCGAGACGTACCACATCGCCGATGCGCGCTTCGTTCTTTTCATCGTGGGCATAAAACTTTTTTGCCTTAGAAACCACGCGGCCATAAAACGCGTGCGACTTTTTGCGCACAACCGAAACCACGATGGTCTTCTTCATGAGGTTGGAAACCACCTCTCCAACCACTTCCTTGCGTCGGCCCGCGTCCGCTGGCTGGGTTTGTTGTGTTTTTGTCTCTGGCATTACTTGCTCTCCGATTTACTGGCGGCGAGTTCGCGCTCACGGCCGATGGTCTTTACCCGCGCGATGTCACGGCGCATACCCCGAAGCTTTTTCAGGCTCTCCGTTTGTCCCATGTTGAGCTGGAACTTCAGCTTGAAGAGCTGATCGTTGAGATCGCGCTCCTGGTGAAGAAGCTCATCGTCGGTCAAGTTGCGAATTTTTTCCGATTTCATAAGTCAGTTCCTGTTTCTCAGCTAGTGCGCCGCCGATTCGCGCTTCACAAACCTTGTTCGCAAAGGCAGCTTGTGCGAAGCCAAACGCATCGCTTCCGAGGCATCCTGCGGTGTGACCCCTTCCATCTCGAACAGGATCTTGCCGGGACGAACCACCGCGACCCAATGATCCGGCGCCCCTTTACCTTTTCCCATACGAGTTTCCGCCGGCTTCTTGGTCACCGGCTTGTCCGGGAATAAGCGGATCCATATTTTGCCGCCGCGCTTGACGAAACGCGTCATGGCGACCCGGCTGGCCTCGATCTGCCGGTCGGTAATCCAACCTGGCTCCAGCACCTTCAATCCAAAATCTCCGAAAGCCAGCTCGCTGCCGCGCCAGGCTTTGCCGGTCATGCGTCCGCGCTGCTGCTTGCGGTACTTTACTTTCTTTGGCATCAACATAAATTTGCTCTTAGCTTCTGACTCTTAAATCGAGACGTAGCAAGCTACGTTTCTTCGTTCAGCCTAGAATGCTCCCCCGACTTGCTGCGGCTCGCGTTTCTTTGCCGCGGGTAAAATCTCGCCTTTGTACACCCAAACCTTCACGCCGATTACGCCGTACGTCGTCCGGGCTTCGGTAAAGCCGTAATCGATATCGGCACGCAGGGTGTGCAGCGGTAAACGGCCTTGCAGATACCATTCCGAGCGCGCGATTTCATTTCCATTCAATCGTCCGCTGACCCGAACCTTGATTCCCTTGCATCCGAAGCGCAGCGCTGAATCTACTGCTTTGCGCATAGCACGCCGGAAACCCACGCGCTTTTCAAGTTGTAGCGCAATCGACTCCGAAACCAACTGCGCATCCAGTTCCGGTTTATGCACTTCCTGAATATCGATGTAGATTTCGCGGCCATTCATGCGCTTCTGCACATCCGCTTTGAGCTTGTCGATTTCGGCGCCCTTGCGTCCAATAATGATTCCAGGACGTGCGGTCTTAATAATGACGCGCAGCTTGTTGCCGGGACGCTCGATCTCGATCGAGCTGACGCCTGCCGACTTGAGCTTGTCTTTCAGCTCATTCTTCAGCTTGACGTCTTCGAGCAACTGCTTGTCATAATCGCGCTCGGCAAACCAGCGCGACTTCCACGGCTTGGTGTAGCCGAGGCGAAAACCATACGGATGAACTTTTTGTCCCATCGTCTCTCCTGATCGACCTAGCAACGACTCTGACGAATCCTATCGTGTTCCCGCAAACTTCTTGGCCGGCTTGGCCTTGCTTTTCCCCGCCGAGACTTTAGCTTTGCCTTTCGCTCGGGGCTTCGACGCTCCCGAAGACGTGCCGCTCACTCTCTCCGCGCCAACAACATTCGCCAGCGCCTCGCCATTCTTGCCTCGTTCCGCCAATTCGATCTCGATGTGCGAGATACGCCGCACATAGTGATAAGCGCGACCCATCGGCGCCGGACGTATGCGTTTCATCCGTGGCCCATCGTTGGCGACGGCGCGCTTCACGTATAACTTGTCGACGTCAACGTCGATGCCTTTTTCCGAACTCAGGTAGTTGGCATTCTCCAGCGCCGAACGAAGCAACTTCTCAACCGTGGCCGCGACCCGTTTCTTGGTGAAGATCAGCGTATTGAGCGCGTCCTCCACCCGGCGGCCCTTAATCAGATCCAGCACCAGGCGAGCCTTCTGCGGCGAGACGCGCATGAACCGTGCTTGAGCTCGAAATTCCATCTTGCGTCTCCTTTACGCCTTCGGCGCCGGGGCTGCCGGCGCTCCCGCCGCTGGACTCGAAGCGCCCGGTCCACCGGGGATGCCAGCTGGCTTCGCCGCTGTCTCAGTCGCCGCCCGCATCGAGTGTCCCTTGAACTGGCGGGTGAAACTAAACTCGCCCAGCTTGTGGCCGACCAGATTTTCGGTGATGTAGACCGGAATAAACTTCTTGCCGTTGTGGACGGCAATAGTGTGGCCCACCATTTCCGGAATAATGGTTGAGCGCCGCGACCAGGTGCGCAGCACCTTCTTCTCGTTGCGCGAGTTCATGCCTTCCACGCGAGTTTGCAGGAAGCCATCGACGAACGGTCCTTTTTTTGTTGAACGTGCCATAAAGTTTAGCTCTCAGTTTCGGAGATCTCTCGCTCCGCTTCGGGCTGACGCCGCTGGGCTCGGACGCCCAGCAAACGGCGTCATTTCTTACCGCGCCGGTTAACGATAAATGCGTCCGTGCGCTTGTTATTTCGCGTCTTGTAGCCGCGAGTCGGCTGGCCCCACGGGGTCACCGGATGCCTGCCGCCAGAAGTCTTACCTTCGCCGCCGCCGTGCGGGTGATCCACGGGGTTCATGGAAACGCCGCGATTATGCGGACGCTTGCCCAGCCATCGCGAACGTCCGGCTTTGCCGATCGTAACGTTTTCGTGATCGAGATTGCCCACTTGGCCAATCGTCGCCATGCAGCCCTGCGCAACCTTGCGAATCTCACCAGAAGGCAGTTTGACCAGCGCATACTCGCCTTCCTTGGCAACCAACTGCGCCGCGCCTCCCGCCGAACGCACCATCTGCGCGCCCTTGCCTGGCTTCAACTCGACATTGTGGATCGTCGTGCCAGGAGGAATATTGTGCAGCGGCAGCGCATTGCCCACGAGAATATCGGCGTCGGGACCACTCAACACTTTTTGCCCGACCTTCAGTCCGTCCGGTTGCAGGATGTATCGCTTTTCGCCATCCGCGTAGCTCAATAACGCGATGCGAGCCGAGCGATTGGGATCATACTCGATCGTCGCCACCGTCGCCGAAATGCCGATCTTGTCACGCTTGAAATCAATGATGCGCAGCTTACGCTTGTGGCCGCCACCAATAAACCGCATGGTGGTCTGGCCTGAATTACGCCGTCCGCCAGTCCGCGGCTTGGGTTCGAGCAGCGGCTTATGCGGCTGCGTGCTCGTAATGTCGTCGTTCACCAGCGTGGTGCGATAACGCAACGTCTGGGTTGTCGGTCTGTAAGTCTTGATTGGCATATAGCTCTCAGCTCTTAGCTGTCAGCTTTCATCCACCGTCGCTCTTACTGAGAGTTGACGGCTGATCGCTGATAGCTCGTTCTACAGATTCTGCGCATACTCCGGCATCTTTTCGCCGGCCTTCAACCGCACATACGCCTTTTTCCAATCCGGACGGTAGCCGGCAAATTTTCCCCGGCGACGTTCTTTTCCCGGGTAAAGCGCGGTGCGAACCGAATGCACCTTCACTTTGAAAATACCCTGCACGGCTTCTTTGATTTCCGTTTTCGTCGCCGCCGTCGCCACCTGAAAAACCAAGGTGTTCTGGTTTTCCTTGATAGCGAGACCTTTCTCGGTAATGACTGGACGTCGAAGTATCTGGTATGCGGATTTCATAATAATTAGGCCCTAGGCCACCTCCGCCGCTTTTTCATGCCGCGTCCGGCGCCGCGGAGAACGCGAAGCTTTCTTCGGCGCCGCTCCTTCGCCTTCCGCCGCCTTGTGTTGCCGCTTCGAAATCGAACTCTTCAGCGAAATCTGCAGCTTCTCAATCGCCGGTTGGGAGAAGATCGCGCGATCGTAACGCAACAGATGGTACGGATGAACCTCGTTGCCGTTCACCAGTTCGACGCCATGAAGATTTCTCGAGCTCAACGCCAGATTGCGGTTCTCGTGCTTGGGAACTTCCACCAGCAACGCCGTGCCATCGACTTTGAGAGCATCGAGCGCCTCGCGGAACTGCTTGGATTTTGGCTCCTTCACGTCAAAGGCATTCACGATAATCAATTTGCCATCGGCGAATTTCGACGCCAGCGCAGAACGTAGTGCTCCCAACAATTTCTTGCGCGGAAACGCGTAATCGTGAGAGTGAGGCTGCGGACCGTGCACCGTGCCGCCGTGCCGCCACAGAGGCGAACGGATCGAACCCACCCGAGCCCGCCCGGTGCCCTTCTGCTTCCAAAGTTTCTTGCCGGCTCCGGAGACCAGTTTCTTGTTCTTGGTCGCGTGAGTTCCGGCCCGCTGAGCGGCACGATAATGTTTTACCGCCTCCCACAACAGGTCCTCGTTCACCGCGCCAAAAACCTCGTCAGCCAACTCCAGACTGCCGACTTTGGCTCCACTCAGATTGTGAATATCAATGCTTGCCATGATCTGTCCTGATTCCGTTAAGCCTTTTTGGCCGCGCGCTTAGCCGCCTTCAACGGGTCGACCGTCGCCGATCCTGCAAATCCACGCCGCTCTCTTGGCGGTTTCTTGGCTTTTGTAATTATTAGGTATCCGCCCTTGGGGCCAGGTACGCTGCCCTCGACCACCAGCAGATTGTCTTCTTTATCCACGCCCAACACGCGCAAGTTGCGGACAGTTACACGGTCGACGCCCATGTGTCCCGACATGCGCATACCTTTAAACACACGCGATGGAAACGCTGAAGAGCCGATCGATCCCGTAATCTGAAACATCGAACCATGCGACTTCGGACCGCCAGCAAAATGATGCCGCCGGACTACGCCGGAAAAACCACGTCCTTTGCTGATACCGACCACGTCGACGAACTTCTCGCCGTCGAAAATGTCGACCAGCACGCGATCCCCTGCCTTTACCAGTCCGTCACCGTTGGCTTCTGCTTTCTCTTCAACTTCGATCGGAACCTCGCGCATGAACTTGACCGGCGGAAGATTGTTCTTGCCCAAGTGCCCGCGAGCGGGCTTGGTCAGCCGCGACTCTTTCACGAATTCGACCAGACCGATTTGCGCCGCTACGTAGCCATCTTTGGTCTGCGTCTTGTGCTGCGTGATTACGCAGGGCCCAGCCTGCAACACGGTCGCGGGATGAACGTCGCCCTTGTCGTCGAAGAGCTGCGTCATGCCGACCTTCTTGCCTAAGATCCCAGTTACTTTTGCCATATCTCTTTTTCTCCGTTAACCCAGCGTGGCCTTTTGGCTATTGGCTGGCGCTCTCGCTTCAAACTGACAGCTGAGAGCTGACGGCTGAAAGCTATTTGTGTTCCTTACCGAAAGCCTTAATTTCGACGTCCACTCCCGCGGGCAAATCGAGTTTCATCAGCGCGTCCACGGTTTGCGGCGTCGGATCCAGAATATCCAGCAGCCGTTTGTGGGTGCGGATCTCGAACTGTTCGCGCGACTTTTTGTCCACGTGTGGGGAACGCAACACGCAGTACTTGTTCTTGATCGTGGGCAATGGAATCGGGCCCGCGATTTGCGCTCCAGTGCGCTTGGCAGTTTCGACAATCTCACCCGTGGATTGATCCAGGATGCGATAGTCGTAGGCCTTCAGCCGAATGCGAATTTTTTCGTTTCCTATCACTCTTGACTCTCGCTAACCCCTCCCGGCTGTCCGGGAAGAAAGAACTGGCGGCAAGCTGCAGGCCGCAGATTTTTTCTTAACGCTACGTCACAATCTCGCTGATGGTGCCTGCGCCCACCGTGTGGCCGCCTTCGCGGATGGCGAAGCGCAAGCCTTTTTCCATCGCCACCGGCGTGATCAACTCGATGACCAGGCTGACGTTGT
>Ga0210393_10000776_pt1 | contig 27654 bp, 26 predicted proteins | sample IncBWC27OmetaG_FD_160068 | JGI IMG/M metagenome (GOLD analysis project Ga0210393, IMG submission 160068) | Forest soil microbial communities from Barre Woods Harvard Forest LTER site, Petersham, Massachusetts, United States - Inc-BW-C-27-O ...
TCGTCGAGCATCCGCAGCGCTTCGTTGCGATAGCGATCGGGGCGGATGAAGTCGGGATTTTTCTCGATGTTGCGGCGAATCGCCTCGCGATGCTGCTCGAGCTTGAGGAAGTAATTGCCTTCCTTGATGCGCTCGACCGGAGTGTTGTGCACCGGGCAGATGTTGCCGGGGAGCAATTCCTTTTCGGTGTAGAAGCGCTCGCAGCCGACGCAGTAGAGGCCTTCATAATCCTTGAAGTAGATGTCGCCGCATTGGTAGCTGCGCGCGAGCATCTTCTGCACGAACGCCTGATGAACAGGGTCGGTGGTGCGGACGAAAATATCGTAGCTGACGTCGAGCGTGGCCCATGCGTCGCGAAAAAGCTTGCTGATGTTGTCGGCGAAGGCCTTGGGCTTGAGTCCCAACGCTTCTGCCGCGCGCTTGTTCTTGTCGCCGTGCTCGTCGGTGCCGGTGACGAAGCTGACGTTGGCGGGGCCGAGCTTGCGGCGCTGGAAGCGGGCGAAGGCGTCGGTCGCGAGCAATTCGTAAGCGTGGCCGATATGCGGCGGGCCATTGCTGTAAGCGATAGCGCTGGTGATGTGGATGCGGTCGTTCATTCAGGAGATCGAGAATAGCGGGAGATTGGAGGTCGCGCGACTGGCATTTGGCCGCGTTCGGCGACGTTCGGCGGCGGCAGTCTCTGTTAACTCATAGTCTATTTATTTTGCACTCTGCTAACTTTTTGTTTGACAAGCGATCGAGCCAATGAAAATATCGACGAGAATTTCAGAGTCACTAGACTCGTCAAGCTTTGTTGAACGCGGCGTAGACGCCGCCTGGAGGGGTCCATGGCAGGTTCGAGTCGGCGATATACGCTCGCGGCATTTGCGCTGCCGTTTTTGTTTCTCACGATGTCGGGGTTGGCGCGCGCCAACACGATTATCGTAAACACGCTCGACGGCGGGAGCCAGTACAAATTGTGCACGCTGCAGGACGCGGTCACTGCGGCCGAGACTCAAGCGCCGGTCCATGGGTGCGCGAGCGGAACTGGCGACAGCGACACGATTCAATTCATCGTCGCCGGCACTATCTTTCTCAGCGACACGTTGGTGATGACCAACGGTGACGAGAATCTCACTATCGTGGGTCCTGCCCCGGGTATCACGATCAACGGCCAGTTCGATTTTGAGCTCATCGACGTTGAAGACGGCAGCACACTGACCCTCAAGAATCTCACGCTCACGGAAGGGTCCGATCCACAGGGTGGAGCGTTGTTCTCCGTCGGCGCCAATGTGAACATCGCGGGTTGCACCTTCAGCGATAATGAAGGGGGAGATGGTGGCGCGATCTTCGCCGGCGGCTCTACCGTTGTAATCGTCAACAGCACATTTAACGGCAATTACGCTGAGGAGCAGGGCGGCGGACTCTACAACGACGAGTCCGAAGTGTCCGTCACCAACGCCACCTTCTCCGGGAACCAGGCACCGGTCGTCGACGCTGGCGCTGTGCCAGCGATCACGGAATCAAACGGTGCATGCATTGCTACGCACTACGCAAAAACGGACGTCAAAAGTTCGATCTTCGCCGACAGCGTCAGCGGCGGCAATTGTGACGGGGTTACTGACGAAGGTTACAACCTCTCCGACGATTATACCTGTGGCTTTAGTGGTACGAGCAAAAATAGTGTGACCAATCTGAAGTTGTATCCTCCGGCGCTTAATGGCGGCCCGACCGAGACAATCGCGCTGGGATATGGCAGCGAGGCAATCAACTTTATCCCGATAGCAAGTTGCGTCGACTCCAACGACGATCCGGTGACAACCGATCAGCGCGGCTTCGGCCGGCCCAGCCCCGGCAGCCCCGACTTCTGCGATGCGGGTGCGTATGAAGCCGAGGCGGTAGCGCCCCTCGTAATCGAGCCGGGCAGTTTACGGATTCAGATAGCGCGCGGGTCGGGGTACCATTCGGACCAGGTAAACACGGCGTTCACTTTCACCGAGAACGGAGTGCCGACCTGCAATTTGCAAGATCAGGATGCGCTCAATGACGGCTTCGACCTGACCCTTTACGAGGGCCAGTGCGGCGGCGATCTCACGGGCGGACTGAGTCTGTCACTGACTCCGTTCGCGGTGAATACGGTGAATCATCAGAGCTACGGGACGTTATACCAATCGATGCTGCCGGAGACGGTCTCGGCGAAGATGCTGGCGCTGCCGACGCCCGAATCACCGGCGTGCGGCGAGTGGACGCTGAATCTCGAGGTGGCGGGTCTCAATACGAACGCGCTGAACATGGGAGGCAGCAATCCGTTCGCGCTGGTGCTGAGCACGGTCGATGGCACCTACTCGGAGTGCTTCGACGTCAACAACGGGATAGTGGGCAATCAGATTAATCCGCCGTCGAAGACGGTAAGGCGCGGGGTGCGGCGATAAGAGGAATTCATAGCTGTTTACCGCCGTCTCAATGAGATAACGGGAACAGAGCGGTTGCGAGCGGAGTGTCAAAGACATTCTGCTCGCGTCTTTCTGGTGTAATAAAATAGCGGATTGACAGTAGCGCGGCGCTGTGGGACAGTCGGCCAAATTGGGCCAGAAGAAGCTTACTGGCGCAAAATTTGCCAACGCGGCCTAAATTGGTCGCGGGGAGGGGTCCATGGCAGGTTCTAGCAAGCGCTTCACGTTCGCGGCAGTTGTGCTGCCATTCTTGTTCCTGGTGATGGCGGGGTCTGCGCGGGCTCTTCCGCCCACCGTTATCACCGTCAATACGACCTTCGGGGGCAGTGTTATTGCTGTTCCCGGCCCATGCAGCCTGACCGATGCGGTCGCAGCGGCCAACGCGGGGACGACAGTTCAGAACTGCACCGGCGGAACCGGAGCCAATGAAATAGAGTTCGCGGTCACCGGCACGATCACGCTGAGCGCGACGCTCGACACAACCACCAGCGATCTGGCGATCATTGGTCCTACCGGCGGGGGCATTACTATCAGCGGCGGCAACACCCAACAAATCATAGACATTGAAGCGGGCAGTCTCACCCTGGAAAACCTGACGTTTGCCGACGGGTTTGCCGCGGACAGTGGTGGCGCCATTTCCGATGAGGGGAACGATCTGACGATTGAGAACTGCACCTTCACGGGAAATACCGCCGGAACCGGTGGCGCAATCAATTTCGGTTCAGGCACTGCCACAATCACCAACAGCACCTTTGCCGACAATAGTGCTACTACCGACGGCGGCGCTATCTTCAATAACAATACTAATCCCCTGCTGCTCACCAACGACACCTTCTGGGAGAATAATGCGGCTGCAGGCGGGGCCTTATTCGCGATATTCGGATCGGTAACCAAGTACAAAGCCACGCTCTTCCAGACTGGCTCAACGGGCTCCAACTGCTCACCCAGCAGCTCGTCGGTGCTCCAGGACATCGGGTTCAATATTTCCAACGACAGTAGCTGCCCCTTTACCATGGGCACCAGCCACGTCGAGAGCCCCGGACTCGATACAGGCGGATTGAACAACAATGGCGGGCCGACGCAGACGGTCGCGCTGCTATCAAGCAGTCCGGCGAAGACCCTCGACACCAACTGCACCGATCAGGAAGCGACTCCTGAAATATTGACAACCGACCAGCGGCTATTTGGGCGGCCTAAAAGTCCGACCTCCTGCAGCAGCGGCGCATACGAGTTCGGTGCAGTGGCGCCGATAGTGATCAGTCCGACCGGCGAAAGGGTACAGATAGCGCGTTCGAGCACTGCAATGTCAGATCAGGTGAATCTGGCGTTTACCGTTACGGACAACGGACTTGGAAATCCAGCGAGCTGCAACCCGGGCAACGATCTGATCAACGGCATCGATGTTGCTCTGTTCCAGGGTACCTGTGCCGATCTGCCTGCGCTTGCACTGAATATCGGGCCATTTTCTTTTGTGTCGCATACGGTTAATCACCAAAACTACGGAACCTTCTTTAACAACGATTCGCTCGGAACGGTTTCGGCCAGGATCGTCTCTACTCCGCCGCCGGCGGACGCGTGCGGTGAATGGCTGCTGAACGTCGAGGTGTCGGGCATCACTACTGCAACCTTTGGCCTGACGGGCGGCAGCGGGCCGGGCACGACGTATGCGCTGGAAGTAGAAGATAGCAATGGAAACTTCGGATGCCTCGACGTCACCAATGCGATCGTCGGCGGTCAGATCAATACGCCGGGGAGGACGCTGAGGTTCGTGCGACGTTAGGGGCACTCGCAGACACTGGACCGTAAAACAGCAAAGGGCCCGGGATTTAGTGCCGGGCCCTTTGCAATCTCACAAACTCACAGTGAGGAAGGTTAGTCGTTGTTCTCGACCTTCTCCTTCGTCACGTGCTCTTCGTTCTGCTGAACTGATCCGTCAGGGTTAACATCGGTGCTCGACTTGTCCATCTGACGCTCCGAGCTGGAATTCATTCCCAACGCGTCGGTGCTGGTCGATTTCTGGACGTCCTTGCGCTCGACGTGTTCTTCGGCGCGCGGCATGGTAACGACGGGCGCCGCGGGCGCGATAACTGTCGTGCCCGGCGCGACGACGGTGGCTCCAGGAGCCATCACGGCTGGGCTGTCGGTCGATTCTGTCACCTTACGCTCGGTCTTCTCCTCAGTCTCCGATTGTTCGGCCTGCGCCAACTGAATGTACCTGCTGGCTTGGGGCGCGCTGCCTGTCCCGGTCGACGCGCTCGCGATTGAGCCGAACGGCACCGCGAACGAGCCGAGCGAGATCGCCACGACCGCGCCGACGAATACTTTTCCGCGTTTCATATCCATTGTTGTCAGTGCTCCTCTGGTTTGGATTGCAAAAATTGCAAAATTTCGGTGAGCGCAGATCGTTTTCGTCTGCTGTCAATAGACGGAGCAAGAACGGGACCGTAGAAAATGTTCAATAAAGATAGGCGAATCGCTTGAAACGGTCAGAGAACTTTCTTCACGAGCCGGTAACTACGGGTTTCACGCCGCCCAGGACAAAGTGGCGAAAGTAACGTCGCCGGCTACTGCGGGCGCGAGGCAACGAGGTCTTCGAGCGTGACTTCGACGACGCCGCCGTCTTCCTCACGCTGAATCAGCACAGTCTGCTTGAGGATGTTCTGGCGGACGACTTTGCCATCGCCCTTGACACATTGCACGCGCTTGCCGAGGTTGGGGAGCGCGCGCTTGAGTTCGACGTAAGTGGCGTATTCGTAGCGCAGGCAACACTTGAGGCGTCCGCACATCCCGGCTAGCCGCGAAGGATTCAGAGCGAGGCCCTGCTCGCGCGCCATTTTGACGGTCACGGCTTCGAAGTCGCGCAGCCAGCTCGAGCAGCATAGCTCGCGGCCGCATGGCCCGATGCCGCCGGTGACTTTGGTTTCGTCGCGCGCGCCGATCTGTTTCATCTCGACGCGCACGCGCAGCGTGTTGGCGAGATCGCGTACCAGGTCGCGGAAATCGACGCGGCCCTCGGCGACGAAATAAAAGGTCACCTTGCGCCCGTCGAAGGTGTAGTCGGCACTGACCAGCTTCATCTGGACGCGGCGCTCGCGGATACGCTCGACGCACAGGCGGCGCGCATTCGCCTCGCGCGAGATATTTTCCTGCTCGAGATAAAAGTCGTGGTCGCTCGCCACTCGGATAATGGGACGCAGCGCGGAGAGATCGATCGTCTGCGCGGGTTCGTGCGGTTCGATTTCTACCGTGCCGACGCGGGCTCCCGCCTCGCTCTCAACCAGCACGCGCTCCCCGCGGCGCAACTCGCGGTCACCGGCGAGAAAATTGTAGAGATGGCCGGTCTGCTGGAGACTGACCGCGACGATTTTCGGCAGCGACGGCGCGCCTTCGAACGGATCGATGTCTGCCACTATCTTCTAATCACCCCGCATCGCATGCCCGGCTATGGTCCACCAATTCTCCGCCTGCATTCGCGGATTGGCGTTCTGCACGACAGCTTCTGTAGCGCGCACGGCGGCGTCGATACATTTCGCGATCGCATCTATCTCGAGACTATCAGCCAGGCTCACCAGCTTCGAGCGCGCCTCGGGCGGGAACGCCACGAAGTCGGTCATAAGCAGCTTGTAGCATAGTACTTCCTCGAGCAGCCTGGCGAGCAGCTCGAAGTTGCCGGCGGCGGCGTCTCGATTGGCGAAAAACTCCTGGGCTAGCGACTGCGCGCGCGCGAAATCGATCGACTTGGCGTGGCTGAGCGCGTCGAGCAAGTCTTTCATCGGCGGTTCGTCGCCGTCGGCCAGCGCGATCGCATTGGCGGCGCTGCCTCGCGCCAACAAAGCAAGCGCACTGGCGCGAGCCTGGTCGGTGACGCCGTGAGCCGCGAGTATCGCCTCGAGATCTGCGGCATGCAGCGCGGGAAATCTCACCGTGCGCATCCGCGAGCGCACGGTGTCGAGCAGCGCGCGTTCGCTGGAGGTCACCATGATGATAATCGCGTGGCCCGGGGGCTCCTCGAGCGTTTTCAGCAGCGCGTTCTGCGCCGGATCGCCCAGCGCCTCGGCGTCGTCGATAATCGCCATGCGTACGGGCGATCGCGACGGGCGGATTCCGAGGTGCGCGATCAGTTCGCGGACCTGGTCGATCAGAACTTCGCTGCGGCCGGCCGGCCGCGAGATGTAGGTGAAATCCGGATGCACGCCGGTCGCAATTTGCACGCATGCGGAACAGCAATCGCATCGCGGCGCGTCGCTATCTCCCGCACGTGCGCGCGTGCGCTCGGTCTGCGGCGCAAGCCGGACGGGGCAATGCGCGGTCGTGCAGCAGAAATTCTCGCCGGGCGATCGCTCGCACATCATCGCGTGAACGAGGCTGGTCGCGACGATCGCCTTGCCGACGCCATGCGGTCCCGCGAAGAGATAAGCGTGCGAGGGCCGAGCGCGCAATTCGGCGAGCAAACGCGTTGCGATTTCGCGATGCCCGAGAACTGATGCTATCGGCATGGCGACTCGGTCATTTGCGCGCGAGCACTTTGTCCACGGCGTGGCGGATATCGGCGGTGACGGCTGCTACCGGACGGTCAGCGTCGAGCACGACGACGCGCGCGGGCTCGGCTTTAGCGATTGCTAGAAAGCCGTCGCGCACCTTGCGATGGAACTCTGCCCGTTCGCCCTCGAAGCGATCGGAGCCGCGGCCGGTGCCTTTGGCCCGCGCGCGAGTACGGTCGAGACCGGTTTCGATCGGCAGGTCGAGCACGATTGTCAGATTGGGCGTTACGTTGTCGGTCGCGAGCCGGTTCAACTCGCCGAGCAGCTTGAGATCGAAGCCGCGGCCGTGGCCCTGGTAAGCGGTGGTCGAATCGGAATAGCGATCGGAAATCACTATTTCGCCGGCGGCCAGCAGTGGCCGGAGTTTTTCGCGCACGTGCTGCGCGCGATCGGCGAGCACCAGCAGCAGTTCAGCGGCAACGTCCAGCGAGACGGCGGGATCGAGGAAAATCGCGCGAATCGTTTCGCCAGCGCGCGTGCCGCCGGGCTCATGCGTGACCGTTACGCGGCGTCCGCTTCTGCGCAGCGCGTCGCCGAGAATCGCGGCCTGCGTGGTCTTGCCGCTGCCCTCGACGCCTTCGAGCGTGATGAAGAAACCGCCTGCCATATTTATCGGCCAAAATACCAGCGCGCGAGTTCCGGCTGGAAGAGCGCGAACACGCCGGCGGCCAGCGCCAGGTACGGACCGAACGGAACCTCGGTGCGCAGAATCGAAACGTCCGCTTCCTCGGGGTCGGTCGCCGGTTGGCCCAGCGGTCCGGGCGAACTCGCCGCGCCGCCAGTCAGCGCGAACGCGATTCCGCCCACCGCGCCGATTATCGAACCGACAAACATCGTGAAGAAAACTCCCGGCCATCCGAGAAATCCCCCCACCATCCCGAGCAGCCACACGTCGCCTAAGCCAACGCCCTCGCGCCCGCGCACCAGTTGATAGAGATAGCCGGTACCGAACAGGACGCCGCCGCCGAAAAGAATTCCGAGCAGAGAACTTTTCCAGCCGATTTCCGGCATCATCAGCGACGCGGCGATGAAGCCGAGCAGGGTGCCGGGCCAGGTGACGATGTTCGGAATCAGGCGCCAGTCGTAGTCGATGATCGCGACGACCCACAGCGCGGCGCAGAGCACGAAGCGTGCGAACGCGTCGGGGAGCGGGAACGCAAAATAAAGATAGAGCGCGATAATCGCCAGGCCGAATTCAGCGAGAAAATGGCGGAACGGAATCGGCGCACCGCACATGACGCAGCGCCCGCGCAGTCCAAGGTAGGCGAGAATCGGGATGTTCGCCCACCACGGAATCGCGCGTTCGCAGCTCTCGCAATACGAGCGCGGCGTGACGATCGAAAGGTCGCGCGGAAGGCGGTAGGCGACCATGCAGACGAAGCTGCCGACGCTCGCGCCCAAGAGGAAAGCGAAGGCGGCGCCGATTCCGGTGGGGATGTCGAGTGTCATCGCGTCACAATAACATACGCGGCGTCATCGTTGAGCGGCGCAGAGGTCGATCGTCAAATCGTACGTGCCCTTGATGCCGCGATTCAGATTGTCGACCGACAGGCGCTCGTCGTCGCCGTGGATGCGCGAAATTTCTCCCTCGCCGAGAATCACCGGGACGAATCCGTATGCCGGCACGCCCTTGGCGCGCAGAAAGCGTGAGTCGGTGCCACCGGTGGTCATCCAAGGGACGACGCGGGCGCCGGTGAAATCGCTCGCGACGACCCGCTTGATGGCGTCCCACGCCTCGCCGGAAGTCGGCGACGGCGGAGCGTCATCGGGCCGCTGGAGATAGTCAATCGTAAAGTCGCCGGGTCCAAGCAAATCTCGCAGTCGTTTCATAAACGCGTCCGCATCGGTGCCCGGCAGCAGCCGGCAATCCAGCCCTGCCTCTGCAACTGTCGGCACGACGTTTACCTTGAATCCCGCGTTGAGCATCGTGAGGGAAATCGTGTCGCGCATGAGCGCCTGGATTTCATATGGGCTCAGCACGCCCTCCATCGCCTCCTTCGCGACCCCGGGCTGATCGAGGTGCGCGAGTTGGAACGACGCCGGCGACGGCTCGAGCGGCGCAATCGATTCCATCGCGTCGACGAAGATTTTCGTGATTCGGATCGGCGGCTGCTTTTCGAGCAGTCGATGCAGCGCGTTGATCAAAATGAGATTCGGGTTGTCGGGCTTCGGCACCGAACCGTGCCCGCCCTTGCCGCGCACGCTGATGTGCAGCCAGTTCACGCGTTTCTCCGAGACCGCGACCTGGAACGTGATGCCCTTAAGACCGAGCCAGTCGGGCGTGCCGCCGCCGCCTTCGTTGAACGCGAACGCGGGGTCGATCGCGTCCCAATGATTTTTCACCATCCAGCCCGCGCCATTCTCTCCCCCCGCTTCCTCGTCGGGATTCACCATCAGCTCGACGCCGCGCTTGAGCGCAATGCCGTTGCGCTTGAGCGCGAGCATCGTCATCAGCGCCATGATTCCGTGCGCCTTGTTGTCGATCGCGCCGCGCGCCCACACGTAACCGTCTGTCTCGTCGGCATCGAACGGATGATGCGTCCAGTTGGCGGCGACGGTCGGCACCACGTCGGCATGCGACATCAGCAGCAGCGGTTTCACGCCGGCGGGTCCGGGGATACGCGCGACGAGGCTGACCATGCCGGGCTTGCTCTCGAAAGTTTCGGTGGCGATACCTTCCTTATCGAGAATCGATTTGAGATACGCGATTGCGGCTTTTGTATTGCTCGGAGGATTGGTGGTGTCGAAGCGCAAGTAGGTGCGGAAGTAGCCGAGCGCCTCGGAATCTATTTTGTTCCAATCGATTTGCGGCGGAGCCTGCTGCGCGAACGACGAAGACGCGAAAGCGGACAACGCAAGCGTTGCGCAGAAGAGTCGCAGCACAGACTTCAATCGACGCATCATCGTAGTCGCTCGCATCAGGTTTGGCATTTCGGACAATACAAGCTGGCGCGCTGGCCGACGACTACGTTTCTGATCGGCGTCGAGCATGTGTAGCACGGTTTTCCCTCACGGCCGTATACGCGCAGGCTCGCGGCGAAGCGGCCGGGTTGTCCGCGCGAATCGCGGTAGCTGCGAAACGTGGTGCCGTTGCTGCCGATCGCGGCGCGCAGGATCACCGGTACCTCGGCCGCGATTCTTTCGATCTCGCTGCGGGTAACGCGGCCGGCTCGACGCGTCGGACGAACGCCGGCACGAAATAGAATCTCGGAAGCGTAGATATTGCCGATACCGGCGACGATTCGTTGGTCCATAATTAGGTTCTTGATCGCTGCCGTGCGGCCACGCGCCTTCCCGGCAAGATAGTCGGCGTTGAACTCGCGCGACAACGGCTCGGGGCCAAGGCCCTTCAGCTCCGCAGTGCCGGCCAACGCGGCGCGCGCGACCAGACTGACCATGCCGAAGCGCCGCGGATCGTTGTAAACCAGGCGCGACCCGTCATCAAGCGAAAATTCGAGATGGTCGTGGCGCGGATCGAATTCGTCGGCGTCGAAGCCGTCGTGGCGATGGGTCAAACTGCCGGACATTCCGAGATGCACGAGCATCACGTCGTCGCCGTCGAGCTCGACGATCAGATATTTCGCGCGTCGCGACAGCTTCACGATTCGCCGGCCAACAACCGCCGGGCCGAAATTCGCGGTGACGCGGCGGCGCAGTTTCTTCTCGCCGATTCTGACATTTACGATCGTTCTGCCGACTGCGGTGCGAACCAGGATCCGGCGCAGCGATTCGACTTCCGGCAGTTCAGGCATCGTGGGTGCCGGCCAGATGGGCGCGCAGCGCGTGGGCGAGCCGCACAAAGTCGGGGACGCCGAGCGTTTCGGCGCGGGTGCCGGGATCGATCGCAGCACGCTCGAGCGCGCGCACAGTCTGCGCGCTGTCGAGACCGATCGAATGGCTGAGCGCGTTACGAATCGTTTTGCGCGGCGCAGAGAAAGAGGCGCGCACGGTTTCGAGGACGTTGCGCTCTTCCGTCAGCTCAAACAACGGAACTGCCAGCGGAGTGAAGGCGAGAACTTCGGCGTCGACCTTCGGGCGCGGATGGAAACTGCCGGCGGCGACGGTGAAATGCAGATCGATCTTCCAGTACAGCGCGGTAAATACGCTGAGCGCGCCGTACGCGTCGTCGCCGGGCGTCGCGCGGATGCGCGCGGCAACCTCGCGCTGAAACATGAGTACCATTCGCGAAATCACGCGCGAGTTATCGCACAGCCGGCGCAGGATGGCAGCCGCGACGTTGAACGGAAGATTGCCGATTACCTTCACCGGTGAGCCGGCGACGAGTGACGCGAAATCGATCGCGAGAAAATCCGCATTGACGACGCGAACGCTCGTGTCCCCTGCGAAGCGATCCTTAAGCGGGACCGCGAGGCGCGGATCCAGTTCTACCAGCGTCAGCGAGCGGGGTTGTCCCGCCGCAATCTTTTCGGTGAGGATGCCGAGGCCGGGGCCGATCTCGATGATCGCGTCCGACTCACTCAACTGCGCGGTGGCAACGATCCGATCGGCGACGCCGGCGCTGGTCAAAAAATTCTGCCCGCGCGACTTGGCTGGCCGTACGCCCGCTCGCGCGAGTGCCGAGGCGGGACGTGACGGTGTTTCGCGTTCGCTGACTGCGCGCGATTTCCGTTGCGAGGTCACAGCGCGAGATTGGCTTCGGCGTCGATGCCCAGCGTATCGCGCTCGCCGCGCAGCAGGCGGTAGCTGCCCGCGAGCGCGATCATTGCCGCGTTGTCGGTGCAGTACTTGAGCGCTGGTGCGACCAGCCGGCGCCCATCCGCAGCGGCCGCCTCGGCCAACGCGTCGCGTAGCCGCGAATTTGCCGCGACGCCGCCGGTCAGCGCGATCGTGTCCGCGCCCAGCTCGCGCGCCGCCACGATAGTCGGCTTCACGAGCATCTCGACCACAGCTTCCTGAAAGCTCGCCGCGAGATCCTCAGGCCGTTCAGCGCGCCCGTTCTCCGTCGACAGAATCGTTGCGACCGCCGTCTTGACGCCGCTGAAACTGAAATCCAGCGGCGCACCTTTGACGTGCGCGCGCGGAATTCGCACGCTCTTTCGATTGCCGCGGCGCGACATCTCGTCAATTGCGCGGCCGCCCGGGTAGCCCAGACCCATCAGCTTGGCGACTTTGTCGAAAGCCTCGCCGGCGGCGTCGTCGCGGGTCCGCCCTATCCGCCGATAGCGCCCGAAATCTTCGACTGCGAACAGCGCCGTGTGACCGCCGGAAACGACCAGCGCGAGGTACGGCATCGCGATTCGATTCTCGAGCAGCGGCGCCAGCAGATGTCCTTCGATGTGATTCACACCGACCATCGGAATGCCGCTGGCCTGCGCCAGACCCTTCGCGAACATGAGGCCGACCAGCAATGAGCCCACCAATCCGGGGCCACGCGTAACTGCGATGCCCTCGACGTCGGCGAGCTTGCATCCTCCCGCGGCGAGCGCGCGCTCTATAACCGGCGCGATCGTCACGACGTGATTGCGCGACGCGAGTTCTGGCACAATGCCGCCGTATGCGCGATGGATGTCGTCCTGGTTGGCCACTGTGCTCGAGCGAATTTCAGCGATGCCGGGCGCGGTGGTTTCGAGCACGGCGGCGGCGGCGTCGTCGCACGACGATTCGATTCCGAGAATCAGCATCGCGTTCAGTCCGATGGAGGCGGCGAAGACGCTGGCGGCGGCGGAACGGGAGCTTCGTCGGGCGCGTCCGGCGGGTCGGCTTCGTCGGGCGAAGCTTCATCGAGATCGGTGGGCGCCGCGGGCGCCGTCACGGAAGCGGGCAGGAATGAGGACATGCGCGTGATGCCGACGCGCGCGGTCAGGTTCCCCGGACTTGCGGCCAGCGCCTTTTGATAAGCGGTGGCAGCCTCGGCGGATTTACCGGCCTCCTCCATGCTCTGCCCTTCGAACGCATAACACTCACCGAGCCACGCCGAATTGGCGGCGAGGCCGATTTCCGCGCGCCTGAAAAATGTCTGCGCCTGCCCGTAGTCCCGGCGGGCAACGTACGCGCGGCCCAGATAGAAATAGGCGTACGAGTTGCTCGGATCGATCGAGATCGCATGCGCCAGTTCACGAATCGCTTCGTCGGTATGTCCCTGGTCGAGCTCGACGCGCTCCTGCTCGGTGATTCTCAAGGACGCGGCGCGGGCGGGAGTTGGTGCAGTGGCAATCATCGGCGCCAGCGACGAATCACTGACTTGCGGCACTGTCGTAATCGAGCCGACGTCGATCGCGGGCGCGATTTCCGCCGGCGACGCTACGGGAGTCGGCACAGCGCGCGTCGAACTCGCACCTGGCACTTGGCGCTGCTCCGGCGCTTCGGGTTCCGATTGAGGTCGCGCCGCCGGATGCGCAGGCTCCCAGTCTCCAGAATTGGAATTTGAGTCGGGGTTTGTGTCGGCGTCAGGAGATTGCGTCGCGGCCGGCGCCACGAGGTCCTGCGCCGGAACCGATTCTTCGTGCAGTTCCGCGCGCGCCGATAGCGGCAGCGTCGCCAGAAATATTGCGAGAGCAAATGGCAGTAGTCGCATCATCCCCAACTAGTCATTTGGATCGGCTACGGGACTTGGTTCCGCGGGCATCTTGTGGTCCACCGCTGTCAACGACGTCGGTGATGTATGATACGGGCAGTCCTGGCTCGGCGCCATCCCCTCGGGGTACACGCCCATCATCGTTACTGGGCAATACGGAGTCGCCTTGTAGCCGGTAGTCGGATCGATTTGCTCCTGAACGATGCCCGGCGGCGCGGTGAAGTCGAGCGCCGGGCGCGGCGCCGTCGCCGCTTTCATGAAAGCAACCCACGCCGGCAGCGAAGCTTGCGCGCCGGTCAGCCCCAGCACTTCCTTTTGATCGAAACCGGTCCACACTACAGTCAGCAGGTTCGGCGTGAAGCCAGCGAACCAGGCGTCCTTGGCGTCGTTGGTCGTGCCGGTCTTGCCTGCCGCCGGACGTGTGAATCCCATCGTGCGCGCGCCCGCGCCAGTGCCGTGATTGATCACGTTCTCGAGCATGAACTGCATCATGTATGCGAGCTCGGGCGAGATGACCTGCTCGGCAGCGAGTTCGTGACCTTCGATTACCTTGTTGTTTTCGTCGACGACGTTGGTGACGGCGTACGGCTGGATTTCCATGCCGTCGTTGGCAATTACGGCGTAGGCGCGCGCGACCTGCATCGGCGAGACTTCGATTCCGCCAAGGACGATCGACGGGTACGCCGGCAAATCGCCAAAGCCGAGCTTCGACGCCATCGCGCGGATTCGATCAAGGCCGACGCTGTTGGCGAGGCGCGCGGTCGCCGAGTTGAGCGATTCGCCGAGCGCGAACTCGAGCGTGACGTGGCCGAAGTAGCGGTCGCGATAATTATTCGGCGTCCAGCTCATGTCGCCGTATTGCCAGGTGAACGGCGCGTCTTCGATATAAGTAGTCGGCAGGAACTTGTCCGCGCCGCCCGACAGCGTCTCGTCGAAGGCCGCCAGGTAGGTCACCGGCTTGAAGACCGAACCGGGCTGACGCTTGGACTGAGTAACGCGATTGAACTGGCTCGAATGATAATCGCGTCCGCCCGCCATCGCCTTGATCCTTCCGCTCTGTGGCTCAAGCGCGATCAGACACGACTCGAGGCGATCCTTGGCCTCGCGGCGCGCGAGCTTCGGATGTTTCGCTTCCAACTGGCTGAGATTGTGCTCGATTGAAGCTTCGGCGAGCTTTTCCATGTGCACGTCGAGCGACGTGAAGATGCGCAAGCCCTCGCCGCTCAGCACCTGCGGCGGGTAACGCTCTGCAAGTTCCTTCTTGACGAAATCGACGAAGTACGGCGCATCGTTGCCCTCGGCGTAGACTTCGCGCGCGCGCAGCGGCTCGGCGACGGCCGCATTGTAGGCGGTCTTGTCGATGTATCCGTCCTGGAGCATCGAGGCCAGCACTTCGTCGCGTCGCGGGCGCGCGGCGTCGGGATGGTGTAGCGGATTGAGGCGGTTAGGCGAGCTAATCAGGCCCGCGATAGTAGCCATTTCGCCAATAGTCAGATCGCGCGGCTCTTTCGAGAAGTAGTACTCACTCGCTTCCCAGACGCCGTAGATGCCTTCCTGCCCGCGCTGGCCCAGGTAGATATCGTTGATATAGTTCTCGAGGATTTCGTCCTTGGAGTAATCGCGCTCCGCGATGTACGCCATCATCGCTTCCTTGATCTTGCGCTTGTAACTGCGCTCGCGCGTCAGGAAAAAGTTCTTCATCAACTGCTGCGTCAGGGTCGATCCGCCCTGGCGCACGTGGCCCGAAGTGAAATCGATGTACGCGGCCTTGATGGTGCGGACGATGTCGACGCCGTGATGCTCGTAGAAACGATGATCCTCGGCGGCGAGTATTGCGTTGATCATCGTCGGCGGAATCTGGCTGAGGCGCACGAGGCGCCGCTGTTCCCATTCACCCTCGAAGATGCCGCTGATGAGTTCGGGTTCGAGCTCGATCGAGAAGATCGGTTTCTTCGTCACCGGATCGATCATTGAATCGATCGCATCGCCCTTGAGATTCAGCTCGACCAGTTCGCCGCCGAAGTCTCCGTACGGATACGAAAAGCTGTGCAGAAAGAGGTCGAGCTTGCCGCGCTTCTTGTCGAAGCTGTACTCGCCGCGGCTCGCGACCTTGCCCGGATCGACCGGATGGTAGTTCAGGCGCGCGAGTCGCTCGAAAAATCCGAGGTCGGTCAGATCCTGGCCGGGGTAGATGAGCACCGAGTCGGAATAAATGCGCGACGGGATATTCCAATGCTTGCCCGAGAACCGCGCGACGACTTCATTTTCGAGCTGATGGTAGTAGCTGAAGAACAGCCACAGCGCCGGCGGGACGGAGAACAGGATCAGCGCGCCGACGCCGACCAGCGCGAGTTTCAGGATTCGTTTTGGGGACATCGGAACTGCGTCCCCGGCTCACGCCTCCGGTTTGACGGGCACGTAGACGGTGGCGTCGCCGCGCCTGACCAGCAGCAGGACCAGTTTCCCCTTGGGGCTCGACTTGAGCGCGTTCTGATACGCGTCCACATTTTTGACGGCCGCACGATTGACCTCGATAATCACGTCGCGCGCGCGCAGGCCCGCTTCGTCGGCGCGGCTGCCCGGCTGGACCGACGAGATCACTACGCCGCCGGGAGTATCGACGCCGAGCTCTTTGGCGAGGTCAGGATTCAGATCCTTGACGTGAAGGCCGAACGAAGACTCGGCGCCGAGATCGGGCTTTTCGGTTTTTTCTTCAGACGCGAGGATTTCGGGCTCGCGCGATTCCGTGATTGTCACCGGCAGATCGATCGTCTGCTTGTCGCGAATCACCTTGAGCACGCCCTTGTGACCGAGGTCGGTGCGGCCGACCATCAGCGGCAGTTGGCGCGAGTCGTCGACCGGCTGATTGTCGAACGCGACGATCACGTCGCCGCGCTTGACGCCCGCAGCCTTTGCCGGTCCGTTGTCGAGCACCTTTGCCACCAGCGCGCCGTGTGAATCCGTCAGACCGAGCGACTCAGCCAGCTCAGGCGTGACCTTCTGGATGTAAACGCCCAGCCATCCGCGCACGACTTTGCCCGAGGCCTTGAGCTGCGGCAGTTCTTCCTTGACCAGGTCGATTGGAACGGCAAAGCCGATTCCCATACTCGCGCCAGTGTGGGTGTAAATCGCACAGTTGACGCCGATCACATTGCCGCGCAGATCGATCAGAGGTCCGCCCGAGTTGCCGGGATTTATCGACGCGTCGGTCTGGATGAAATCTTCGTAGTTGCCAGGAATGAAGCGGCCCTTCGCGCTGACGATTCCAGCCGTCACCGTGTGATCGAATCCGAAAGGATTGCCGATCGCCATCACCCACTCGCCGACCCTCAAATCCTCCGAGTTGCCGAGCGGCGCGACTGCCAGGTCGTGCTTCGCGTCGATCTTGAGCAGCGCGATGTCGCTCTTCTCGTCATGCCCGACGACCTTGGCGACGTAATCGTGGCCGTCCGCCGTCGTCACCGTGACGGTGCCAGGATTCTCGACGACATGCTCGTTGGTCAGAATGTAACCGTCCTTGGTGATGATGAAGCCGGAGCCGAGCGCCTTGGAATGCTGCTGCGGGCCGCCAAACTCTTCGAAGGGATGCCCCGGCGGCATGCCGGGATCCTGAGGCGAATCTTCGGGCGGAGGCTCGGCGCTTTCCGCGGGCTCGTTAGGCTCGTCCTTCGAAATATTCACGACGGCGGGACTGAGCTTGGCGGCGAGATCGACAAAGTCGGGCATCGTTTGCGCTTTCGGCGCATGCTCGGGATCGCTCAGCTCGGTCCAGAAGTGCGAAGGCGCGGGCGTAGTCGAATCCTCCGCGCGAGTCTCACGGCCAGAGGCAATCAGAACGAGGGTCGCGGCAAAAATCGCGACGCCAAAAAGGGCGAGAGGTCGAAACAACTTATTCGTCATGTCTGATTAATACGAAGACAGCGGCATCAACGGTTCGGCTGTCTCGCCAACTCAACGTACTTCATTTGGAGACCGGAAAGAATCTCTTTGAGCATCGCCTGTTCGTGCTCGTCGAGATTTCCGCGCGTTTTGTCGCGCAACATTATGATGATGTCGATCATCTGCTGCGCCATCGTCAAATCGCGCATTGCCTTGCCGCTCATCGGGTCCGGCACTTCGCCCAGCGCAGCGAGCGCCTGCTCAGACAGGCTCCACAGAAACGCCGCGAACGTCAACTCGGGCGGCGGTTCGCTCGATTGAGGACTCGCCGGTTGCGACGCTGCCGCTTGCGGCGCGGAACCGGTCTCCGGCGGAGGCGCGGCCGGCTTGGATTTTATGTCCAACGCCTCGCTGCTCTCAGCCTGCGTGTCACCGCCCTCTTTCGTTTCGCCCTCGGCGGAGAATCGCCGGCGATCCTGAACTTTGAAACCGCGCTTGTCGTCTTGTTCTTCCATCGCAGCCACCGTCATCCTTGTCCGACCTGTCCCGACGAAGCCATCTGCTCGAGCCGGTGGATTCGCTCCTCGATCGGCGGATGGGTCGAGAAGAGCCGCGAGATTCCCGCCGCGCTGAGCGGATTCACGATAAACATGTGAGCCGTCGCGGGGCTGGCGTCCAGCGGCATCCGCTCGTTCGCGGCCTCGAGCTTGCGCAGCGCGCTGGCCAGGTAGAGCGGATTGTGCGTGAGCTTGGCGCCGCTCGCATCGGCCTGGTACTCACGCGTGCGCGAAATCGCCAGCTGAATGAGCGTCGCCGCGATCGGCGCGAGAATGCCGGCGACCAGCAATCCCGCGATGCCGCCTTCCTCGTCGTCACGGCTGCCAAGTCCGAAAATCGCGCCCCATCGAATCATCGTGCCGATCATCATCACGGCGCCGGCGAGTGTAGCGGCGATCGAGCTGGTCAAAATATCGTGATTGGTCACGTGCGAAAGCTCGTGCCCGATAACGCCTTTCAATTCCTCGCGCGTGCAGATTCGCATGATACCGCGCGTCACGGCGACGGCTGCGTGATGCACGTTGCGGCCGGTCGCGAACGCGTTGGGCGTGTCGGAATCAATCATGTAGAGGCGCGGCATCGGGATTCCCGCCGAATGCGCCAGCTCGTTGACGATCGAGTACAGCTCGGGTGCGGACGCCGCGTCCAGCTCCTGCGCACCGTAAGCGCGCAGCACGATCTTGTCGGAGAACCAGTAACTGAAGAAGTTCATCACGGCGGCGATGACGAAAAAGATCGCGACGCCGTGCCGACCGCCAAGCAACCCGCCGATCACCATCAGCAACCCGGTCATCAGACCCAGCAGAATCGTCGTCTTGAAGAAGCTCATAGCCCCTCGCTCGCGCGACTGACGGAAGTTGTCCGATGAGACATGCGCATTCAGTGTATTATTTTTGAAGCTACGTAACAAATTTCGACAAAGCGGCGGCGACTTCCTCGACCTCGATGGAATCGATGGGATTCCGCCTCAGAATGTCGATTCTGCCGCCAAGTGGACGCCATCGCGCAGGGTCGGTTGGCCCGAAGATCGCCAGACCGGCCGTGCCTACGGCCGCCGCCAAGTGCGAGACGCCGGAATCGTTGCCGACGAAGGCGGCAGCGAGCCGCGCAATAGCCGCAACGGTGGGCAGGTCGAGGTCCTTGAGCGCTGCGACGCCACGATCGCGAAAGATCGACTTCAGCGACGATTCCGCCGGTCCAAGAATGACAGCAACGCTGGCGCGCTTCGACAATGTCGATGCGAGCGCCGCGAACTTCTCCGCCGGCCAATTCTTAACGGGATTTCCGCTACCGGGGAAAATCACCACCAGGTGCGAGCTGTCGACGTTCGATTGATCCAACGCACGAGCGGCTGCCGCAAGATCATCCGGCGTTGGTTCGAAGTGCGAATTTGTTGGAGACGCGGTCGCGTCAATCGCGTGCAGGTGGGCTGCCGATATGTGCGTCTCGCCTTCCGGATCGAATGGATGAAAGGAAACATCGGCATCGGTCGCCGCCGCCAATCGAGCGCGAAAACGTGGATCGCCCCAAGCGAAGAAGGAGTAGATACGATCGAAGTCCCCGAAGAATCGACGCGCAGCTGGATCGACCGGCGTCTCATCGGAGAACAACGCGCCGACCTCGCGAGCGTCGATTGAATGCGCGCGCGCCACGACGGTCCTGCCCGCCGCGAGCCGCGCCAGCTCAAACCGCGACATCAGCTCGAGCGACGCGCCCGGATGCCGCCGCGAAATCGCCTCGAGCGTCGGCATCAAGCACATGAGGTCGCCGAGCGCGCCCGGAGCGAGCACCACCACGCGACGTGTCGAGAGCTTCGCGATTCGGCTTCCAGCTCTGCGCTAAATCGTGCGGCGCAGGAAATCGAAAATCTGGTCGAGTCCCTGCTTACATCCCGACAGCACGTTGAACTGCAGGAAGCCGTGCGGCATATCTTCGAGAATCACAACTTCGTGGCGAATGTCCGCGCGCTTCAGCGCGTCCGCCATCGAATGCGTTTCGGGCAGCAGCGGATCCGCAGTGCCGCAAATGACGAAGCTCGGCGGCAGTGCGCCCGGCTTGACTGCGCGCAGCGGGCTGACTCGCGGATCCTCAAGAATCGTTGGATAGCCCGCGCCCGCGTACGCCTTTACCATTCCGTCGATCGAGCCGGCCTTCTCGCGTTTCATCGTCGCGGGGAAGTCATACACCCCATAGATCAACAGCGCCGCCTTCGGCTTTGCGGGGCCCGCATATTTCTCGGCGGCGAGAGTAGTAAGGGTAGCCGCCGTGAGATTGCCGCCGGCGGAATCGCCGCCAACCGCGAGCCGCGACACGTCACCGTTCCAGCGCTTGGCGTTTTCGCCCGTCCACTTGACCGCGAACAGGCAATCCTCGAGACCCGCGGGAAACGGATGCTCGGGCGCGAGGCGATAATCGACATTAATCGTCAGGTATCCCGCCTCGGCGAATTGCATCCCCAGCTTGCGATGGGTTTTCGAGCTGCCACCGATCCAACCGCCGCCGTGCAGGTAGACGACCACCGGATGCGGTCCGGCGCCCTTGGGCACTGCAACATCGGCGGTGAGACCGGGACGAAGTTGGACGGCTTCGTGAAAGGCGCCAATCTCGGGAGGATCCGAATTCAGCATCGGCGCAAAGGTATCCATCGCCGTGCGCAGCCCCTGCACATCAGTCGGAACGGGAGCCTGGGCGATTGCCTCGAGAAAAGAGCGTTCCTGTTCGGTCAGCATGGATAACCTCCGTTCCGATCCTTCGCCCGTTATTTCACGGGAGCTGTTAGGTTCTGCGACTTAGCGATCGCCGGGCGAATTACTGCAGAGCCGATGCGCCAACCGCGGCCTTCACCAGCGTCTCGAGCTCGCCCGTCTCGTGCAGCTCGCGAATGATATCGCAGCCGCCGACGAACTTGCCGTCGACATAAACCTGCGGAATCGTCGGCCAGTTGCTGTACCGCTTGATCCCGTCGCGCAGCTCCGGGTCGCTCAACACGTCGGCGGTCGCGTAGGGCACGCCCAGCTCGTCGAAAATCGCGACGGTGGTGGCAGAGAATCCGCACTGCGGAAAGCTGCGGTTGCCCTTCATGAAAATCATGATCTTGTTTTCTTTGACTGCAGATTCGATCTTTTCGATTATGTCCGCCATTTTTGACTCCTCTATTTCCGGTTCTGGTACTGTGACGGGGTCAACGTCTTGAGCGTGAGCGCATGCACCTGCACGCGCATCGCGTCGCCCAGCGCTTTATACACCAGTTGATGCCGTTCGATTAGACCTTTGCCCTCGAAACTCTGACTCACCACCAGCGCCTCGAAATGGTCGCCGCCGCCGGTATAGTCACGCACTTCGACCTGCGCATCGGGGATTCCGCGCGCGATCATCGTCTCGATTTCCAGGGGGTCCATCACTGAACCGGCATCTTAACCCGCATCGCGCATGTGAATCCACACGGCGACACCTGGGCCTGCCGTTCCCGACATCGATCAACCGTTAGGCCCGGTCCTCCTTCCCCCACCGTTTGCGCCGCGCAAGCTCGGCTTCGCTCGGAATCGTCTGCCCGAACGATCCCGTCTGCGGCGGCTGATCGGTCCTTTCATAGGTATTGACCACTACCCCCGTCGTGGACTGCCGCGTCTTCGTCAGCGCCCAAGCGCGCGGTTGCGAGCGGTCGTCGAATAATCGCTTGCCCGAGCCCAGGATCACCGGGAAGGTCAGCAGGGTCAGCTGGTCGATCAGGTCATGGGCCAGCAGCGTGTGGATCACCTCGCTCGATCCCTGGATCAGCAGGTCGCGACCCTCGGTCGCCTTCAGCGCTCGCACCGCTTCGGCCAGGTCGCCTTCCAGCCGATGGCTGCCGGCCCAGTTCAGAGGAGTCTCGGGCCCGGCCACGACGTACTTGTCGATGGCGTTGAACTTGCGGCCGATCTCGTCGTCCATGAACGGCCAGTAGGCGGCGAAGATCTCGTAGGTCCTGCGACCCAGCAGCAGGTCGTAGTTCTCGCCCATGGCCTCGTCCATCAGCCCGTCCAGCGCGAAGTTGACGATCCAGCCGCCGAAGGCGAACCCGCCGGTGGTGTCCTCGTCGGGGCCGCCCGGGGCCTGCATGACGCCATCGAGGCTGACGAAGCTCGCGGTTCTGACTTTACGCATGGTCGTTACTCCTCACTTTGGGTGCTCAGAATTCGGGGCGACCGTCACCGGCTCCAGCGTTTGGGGAATGTAATGGCCCTGTCGCTGAGACACTACCAGCCCACGTAGTTTCGCGCAGCGATCTCCCTTCTCCCTTTCCCTCCGGCGCGGCGCGTGTACAAATGATCCGATGGAAATTGAGCAACCTGTCCCGCGCGACGACGATGCGGGCATTGCCGAAGCATCGAGTGCGTTGCGTCCACCGCCGATGCAATGGGATGTGCTGCTCTATTTCGCGATCCTCAATATCGCAGTCGGCCTGGGTTCCCCGCTCGGTATCGCGTCGATTCCGATTAGCTATTTTTTGAAGGACAATCTTCATCTCTCGCCGGTGCGGATGGCGATCTTCCTCGCGATTGTATCGATACCCGTCTGTTTCGGATTCGTGTTCGGCTTCATTCGGGATCGATGGCGCACCGCGCGATGGGGCGATCGTCATTACCTGTTGGTCTGCGCAGTGGGCGCGGCGGCCACGTATTCGTGGATAGCCACTTCGACCCTTGACTATATGAAGTTGCTATCGCTCGTGTTCATCGTGATCGTTCTCTATGTGATGATCTTTGCGGCGGCGCAGGCGCTGATGACCGGCGTGGCGCAGTCGCATGGGATGACGGGGCGGCTGAGCGTCGTATTTGGATTCGGCTTTTTTACACCGGCCGTTCTGTCAGCCCTGGCTGGAGGATGGCTGGTTGCGCATGCTTCCGTGCGCGGCACGTTCCTGATCGCAGGCGGTGTGACGCTGGTGATTGCACTGCAGGCTTTTTGGCGGCTCGAAGCGGCGAGCGAATTCGAGAGCAAGCTTCGCACCGATGAAAAAGGCTTCGCTGCGCTGAAGCGCCTCTTTCGTCATCGGCCGTTGTGGCCAGCGGCGATTATTTATTTCCTGTGGAACTTCAGTCCGGGATGGGGCACGCCGATGTTCTATCACCTGACGGAGCATGTGCGGATTTCGAGCGAATTGTTCGGGACTTTCACGGCGCTGCAATCGTTATTTTTCCTACCCACCACTCTGTTGTACGGCTACCTGTGCCTGCGGGCGCCGCTTTCGCGCCTGCTGTGGTGGGGAACGATCGTCGCGATCCTGCAAGGACCGATCATGTTCCTCGCGCAGGGACCAACGAGCACGATCGTGGTCGCCGTTCTGTACGGATTGTTCGGCGGCTTCGCCACCGCAGCCTATATCGATCTCGTCATGCGTTCGTGCCCGAAGGGACTGGAAGGGACCGCGATGATGGTGTCGCAGACCTCGGCCTTCTCGCTCGCGGGAAATTCGGGGAATCTGCTTGGGAGCTGGATTTATTCGAAGGGCGGCTTCGCCTCTGCGGTGATAATCACAACCCTGGCGACTGCATTGATAATGCCGGTGCTGAGATGGATTCCGGCGCGACTAATCGCGACGCGCGACGGCGAACCGATCGAACCTGAAAGTTCCAGACAAGACTAAGCGGCGGCGAAAGGAACCCGTTCCTTCCGCCACCGCTTTAGATGACTAGCTCGATAATCCTGTCGCTCGATTACTTCGTAACCGAGGTCGAGAAGGCCGCTTCCAGTCGCGATACTGCGTCGTTCGCACGACGGACCGCATCTTCAGCGTCGCTGGCCGCCTGGTCTGACTGCTGAGCCGCGGTCGCTGCCTGATTGGCCGAAGCTTCCGCAGCATTCGCCGAGGCTTCCGCCTTGTTCGCATCAGCCTGCGCGCGGTCGGTGGCGCTTTGAATTACCTGCATATTGGGACCGCACGCGGTCATGAAGCCGGTCACAGCCACGACACCAAGCACTTTTAGCATTGTCTTCATCCGAAATTTCCTCCAGTGGTTCAAGTCAGCAGCCAGTCCCGGTACACTGTTAGCATAGGTACAACAGTGAGGGCTGGTAATCGGGCTAATAGTTACAAAACCAGTTTACGAACGCAAGGTGAAAGAACCGCACGCCGGTTCTGTTCGGAACATCGCGCGCGATACACTGTTAGCTGAACTGAACTGAGCGTGATTGACAGACAAAACTTTCAGCAGTTATCGTTTGGCTCGCGTGCCGACCGACGGCGGCGGCGTTTCCTGAAAGGGATTTCCTACATAAATATAAACTGAGGTTCGGTTGCGAGATGGCGACGACGATCACGAGTGAATGTATCAACTGCGGAGCATGCGAGCCGGAATGTCCTAACACGGCGATTTACGCGGGCGGAGTGCCTTGGGAACTTAACGGCACGCCCGGCGCCGCGATAGCTCAGGACATTTACTACATCGTGCCGTCGAAGTGCACGGAATGCGTGGGCTTTCACGACCATGAAGCGTGCGCCGCAGTATGCCCCGTCGATTGCTGCATTCCCGATCCCGCCAATCTCGAGACCGAAGGCGTATTGCTTCAGCGCGCGCGCGAGTTGCATCCCGAGACGACGTTCCCCGACGACGCGCCGTCGCGCTTCCGCAAAGAGGGCGGCGCACCTGCTCCAGCAGAGGGCGCGGAAGCGGCGACCAATGGCGCCGCAGCCGCTGCGGCACCTAAGCCGGCGGCGGCACCAGCCGCAGCACCCAAGCCTGCGGCGGCGCCAGCGGCTCCAGTGGCGGCGGCAGGTCTCGCGATGATGCATCTGCCGAAAGATATCGGCGCGCTGCCTGGACCCGTTCCCGAAAAGTATTTCTCCGGCGAGCTCGACGCCGATTTCGACACGGTGCTGGCGTCAGTCGATGCGTCACCGACTCGCACGGCGCCGATACCGGTGCAAATCGCGTTTCGGCTGGGCGAGCCGGTTCTCGGCTCGATGCCCGACGGCGTGAAGGCGACCCTCGAGGAGGCCGTCGGCACGACCGGAGGTTTTTCCCGAGTCCGCTCGACCGCGCTCAACATGATTTTGAATCTGATTCTTTATCCCGCGATCCTCACGGGATTTGCGGTGGCGGTGCTCGGCGACCGGCTATTCTCGCAAAGCACCGGCGGCTGGATCATGCTCGGCGTACTGATTGCCGCAGGCGAGGCGATGTGGCGGTTGCGCGAGGGCATGATTCACGCCAAGCCTGCGAGCGAGCTGACGTATCGCGGATGCTGGTACGGACTGGCGCTGGCTCCGGTCGGCTCGATCCTCGCGCGTGCGGGTGGAGCAGGCCGCAAGACGGAGCGCCGAGTTGCCTTCGACGGCTTCGAGGGCACGATGCATGAGGACAAGACCGAGCGCGATCGCCGCTACGGCACCGTCTACACCGTCGCCGAGTATGCCAACGCATACCTGGTGCGACTCGAAATGCCGCGCAAGCTGCCGCCGTCGTCGCTCAAGCGGCTGTGGAATCTGCCCGACGAGATGCCCGACTACGATTACAATATCGTGGTCGGCGACAACGTGATCACGGTGAGCGCGAGCGTGCGCGGCGAAACGATCCGGCGCTTGTCGTACGTATCGTCGTCGTTTCCGGCGGATTTCACGACGCGCATCGAGTTCGGCAAGCCGGTGAGCGCGTTCAAGCATCGGATGCGCGACAAGGTGCTCGAGGTTATCGTGCTCAAGGCAGAGGCGGCCGAACTTCAGCGCGCCGCCTGAAAAAACTCGCACGAGTTGGGTTGAGATGGCGATCCACATTCGGGACGCCACAGCGCGCGACCTGCCGCGCATCATGGAGATCGAGCGGCTCGCGTTCCCGGCACCGTGGACGCTGGCGTCGTTTCAACGCGAGCTGACGCTGCCGTTCTCGCGAATCATGGTCGCCCTTCCCGCCGACAGCAACTCGATTGCCGGCTTTCTCTGCCGATGGCTGATTGCCGACGAGTGCCACATCCTCAACATCGCCGTGCATCCGGATTCGCGACGGCTCGGGATAGGCACCGTTTTGATCGCTGAAGCAGTAAACGAGGCTAAATCGACGGGAGCAGGTGTAGTTACGCTGGAAGTTCGCCGTTCGAACCTGCCAGCCCGCCAGCTTTATCGTAAGTTTGAATTTGAAGAACGCCGTTTGAGACGGCACTACTATGGACCGGGCGAGGACGCGATCATCATGGAGCTCCATTTCGCTTGATCAATTAGGCGAATTCGCTCGAACATTGTTCTAGTCAGCCGCAAATCTCGGTTTCTTTTTGATACTGGGGTTACAAATCCGGTAATTTTGTGCCATAATCTATTTCACATTCCAGGCTGATCGGATCGGTGATGAACCAGTGGACTACTCGGTCATCAACCCATGTCCGAAATCCATGGCCTGCCGTCGAATGCCATTATCGAGATGAATTTGCCGTTCAAGAAGGGTGAAAAGGTGGTTTACCCCGCCCACGGGGTTGCCGTCATCGAAGACATCCAGATGCGGGTTATTTCCGGGACGGAGCGACGTTTTTACATGCTCCGAATCCTCGGCACCGAGAAGATGACGATCATGATTCCGACCGAGAACGTCGAGTCGGTCGGACTTCGGCGCGTGATCGGAAAAGATATGGTGGAAAAAATCTACCGTATCCTGCGTCAGCGCAAGGTTGAGGTCGATACGCAAACCTGGAATCGCCGTTACCGCGAATACACTGAGAAGATTAAGACCGGTTCTCCGCTGGAAATCGCCAAGGTGCTGCGCGACCTGCTGGTGCTCAAGAGCGACAAGGAATTGTCATTCGGCGAGCGCAAGATGCTGGACACGGCGCGATCCTTGCTCGTCAAGGAATTGTCGATCGCCAAGGCTCATCCTGAAGAAAAGATCATGGAAGAGCTGAAGACGATCTTCGCGAACTAATCGCGTTCGCCAAAACAATCCATTCTGTACGAGGCCGGGATTTTCTCCCGGCCTTTTCATTTTCATCTTGAAGGTTGCAGGATTGAAGATTGCAGGACTTTATTGAACCGGCCTATCGAGTCTGCAAATCTGCGTCGATGCTCAAGCGAAAATTTACGTCACTCGCTGTTCTTGCAGCGCTCGCGATAGTTCCGGCCACTCGATGCCTGGCGAATACCAACGCCGACGACGCCGTTGTGAATCATTTCTTTTCGGCGATCCGTGATAACGACTTCAAGGCGGCGACTGCGCATTTCAGCGTCCGGATGAAGGCGTTGTCGCCTGCCGGTCTGAAAGGATCGTGGAAGCAGGTATATACGAGCCAAGAGCCCCTGCTGAGCTGGAAGATTTTTCAGCGGCAGAATCTTCCCGAAGGCCACGAGGAACTCGGGGTCCAGCTCAAGTTCCATCGCGCGACGGCGAATTCCGTCGTTGTCGTGAAGACGCAGGCCGGCGAGATTACGTCGGTGCTGTTCAAGTTGCCGGTGACGACGCCGCCATATGCAGAGCCGACGAAATTTCATTCCGAGGACGTGACCGTCGGCGAGTTCAAGTTGCCCGGCACGATTACGATTCCCAACGGCAAGGGTCCCTTTCCCGCCCTTGTCCTGATTCATGGATCGGGACCCAACGATCGCGACGAAACGGTCGGCGCCAACCATCCCTTCGCTGACATCGCGGAGGGACTGAGCTCGCGCGGAATCGTCGTGCTCCGTTATGACAAACGCACGTACGCGTTGTGGAATATCGATCCGGATAAAACCATGGTGGACGCCGACGCGATC
>Ga0210393_10000777_pt1 | contig 27623 bp, 14 predicted proteins | sample IncBWC27OmetaG_FD_160068 | JGI IMG/M metagenome (GOLD analysis project Ga0210393, IMG submission 160068) | Forest soil microbial communities from Barre Woods Harvard Forest LTER site, Petersham, Massachusetts, United States - Inc-BW-C-27-O ...
ACTCCGGTTGAGAACATCTCACGCAGCCGCTTTCGATTTACCCGCATGGGATCGAGCAGCGCTTCATGGTCAGGGCCGCTGGTAGGGACGGGTTGCGAAGCGGTTACCCCACTCCAGGCCGAAAAAGTCGACTCAAGTGCGGAAAACATTGGGCCGACTGTTTCTCTGAGTGCTGGGACCAGGTCGGCCGAGCGCAGCTCGACGTGATCTTTTTGTCCCAGGAACGACTGGCCAATACGCTGTCGTCCAGTGATCGCAGCCAGGGTGAAGCGGAGCTCGATGCCATGCCCGCCCGTTCCATCGTCCCAGACGTCCTGCAAAAGGAATTCACTACCCAGCCGACCGGAGAATCCGAACTCGTGGGTGTAAGGCTCACGGATTCTGAGTCCGTAGAGGGCTCGAATCATGGGATAGAGCAAATTCGTGACCAGCAACCCTTCAAACTTATGCCGGCGATAAGTGGGAGTCACCAGATCGAAGCTGTCGTGACGAATAGGGCGCAAGAGTTTTGAGATCCATTCCCCTTCCAAATTGGAAGACTCGGGAGACATCACGACACAGGCCTTAGCGCGGAGCAGTTCGGCAGCAGCCAGGATGGTCCGGAATGCAACCGTACGGGAGGGACTGTTGCCGTAGCGAGTGCTGATGGAATGCAGGGTGCGGAGCGCGTGGAGATTGGAAACAGGGCGAAGATCGTCGATGGAAATGCCGGTAACTAATTCCGGAGTTCCGTCGCGCGATCCGCCATCGGGATTGATGATGACGGCTCGCTCTCTGGGAAACCACTGCAGGATACCGCTCCGAATGGATTGGAGGACCACGCCGATCGTGTTGGCATTATTGTGAGTCGGCAAGCCCACGAGGATGTCTACCTCGCCCACGTTGATCAGTTGGCGAACAAAATCATCCGTTAGAAAGGTGTCTTCTGCCAATTCAATCTCCCTGCAAACGAAGAACACAAGTGCGGAGGCGACATGTGAGATCGTTTCCACGATCTCACCTTCACTTAAATTCGCCGCAGCCGAAACCAGAAAAACTGATAGGGGCCCAGAGTTAACAAGTAAGGCTGCTCGCCCACACGCGGAAATATATTCTTGCCCGACATTTCGATCAGGATGTTCCCCTTATATTTTTTCAGGTCGAGTTCGACGGCTTGTGCCGCGCCTGAAAGATTGTTCACCGCCAGCACAGCTTCATTGCCCAGCCGGCGGACGTACGCAAGTATTCTATGATTGGCGGGGTGTAGAAACTCAATCGATCCTCTGCCGAAAACTGCTGTGGAGGCGCGCACCATTATGATGCGTTGCATCCAGTGCAGCAGTGAGTGCTCGCTTCCGAGTTGAGATAAAACATTGACCGCCGGATAGCCGTAAACAGGATTCTGAATCAGTGGAGCGTACAGGCGGTCTGGCTCCGCGATGGAAAATCCCGCGTTCCAGCCTCCGCTCCACTGCATGGGAGTTCTTACTCCGTTGCGGTCGCCCAGATTAATGTTGTCACCCATTCCGATTTCATCGCCGTAATAAATGATTGGGGTGCCAGGCAACGACATCAGCATTCCATTCATTAACTCGATGCGCCTGCGGTCATTGTCGAGCAAGGGTGCGAGCCGCCGCCGGATACCCAGATTCAGCCGCATCGTTTTATTTTCCGCGTACGTGTCATACATATAGTCGCGTTCCATGTCGGTGACCATTTCAAGGGTCAGCTCATCGTGATTGCGCAGGAACAGCGACCATTGGCAAATGGGAGGGATTTCCGGCGTCTGCTGCAGTATCTCGGTAATGGGTTTGCGATCTTCCAGCTTCACCCCCATAAACATTCGGGGCATTAACGGGAAATGAAACGCCATGTGGAATTCATCACCATCGGCGAAATATGGGCGCAAATCCGCGGGCCACTGGTTGGCCTCCGCCAGAAGCATTCTGCCGGGAAATTGTTCATCAAGCCGGCGTCGGAAATCCTTTATCACGTCGTGAGTCTCGGGCAAGTTCTCGCAATTCGTGCCCTCGCGTTCCATCAGGTAAGGCACTGCGTCGAGTCGAAACCCGTCCACGCCCATCTCCAGCCAGAAACTCATCACCTTCCACATCTGTTCGCGAACGTCCGGATTGTCGTAGTTGAGATCGGGCTGGTGACTGAAGAAGCGGTGCCAATAGTAGGCTTTCGAAATTGGATCCCAGGCCCAATTGGATTTTTCGGTATCGAGAAAGATGATGCGCGTGCCCTTGTAGCGCTCATCCGTATTGCTCCATACGTACCAGTTGCGGCGGGGATTGTCGGTTGAACTTCGTGATTCTTGAAACCAGGGATGCTGATCGGAGGTATGATTCAGTACCATCTCGATGATGATGCGGATCCCCCGGTTGTGGGCGGAGTCGAGGACCTTCCGAAAATCCTCCAGGGTCCCGTAGCTGGAATGTACGGTATTGTAATCGGCAATGTCGTAACCATCGTCGCGCAGAGGCGAGGGGAAAAACGGCATCAGCCAGATTGCATTGACGCCCAGATCCTGCAAGTATCCGAGTTTCTGTTCGAGTCCTTCAAAATCGCCGATTCCATCTCCATTGCTGTCGTAAAAAGTGCGGACGTGCACTTGGTAGATGACGGCGTCCTTATACCAGAGCACATCCTGACTTAGCGTCAACCGGGCTTCCTCCTGAAAGGTGTCAATACTTCTCCAACAGAGTAAAAGGCAAGTTTATATGAAGTGAAAAAAGCTGTCCGGCTGCCGCGCCGCCGAGACTGTTGAAAACTCGCTTGATCGAGTTGATTGCGGAGGCGGTGACTCCGGTAACTTCCCCATCCGTCCGGTGTCTATTGCAGAAGAGGTCCTCACCGATGTGCCTTTTATGCTGTGCAAGGTTGCGAAGAGGGAGCGTTCTTCCGCTGAGTGCACAAAAGCTGTAGCGGCCGATGACTGTCACGGAGACGCCATGGGAGCTTGCAACGCCCGCACCAGGCCACTGATACTGTGGTTCTTTCTCATTCCTGCTTTGCTAACGATCGCCGCCACGGTGGCGGTTCAAGAGTTCGAGGCGGCTGCCGGCGAACCCTCCGCCAGCGCTACTTATTCGCACCGCGTGCTGAATCTGACTCTTCCCTACCAGTCTGGCCACGCCGGCTCCGGACGCCTGACTGTGGAAGTTTTGGATCCGGAGGATCGGGTGCTGGGAACCGCGCAGCGAAGCATTGAAGTGGCAGAGGGTGAGGGCGCCTGGCAGGAGCAAATCAAGATCGACACGCCGCTGCCGGTGGACGATTTGGTCTGGCATCGAGTGCATTATCGCTTCCAGTACGACGACGACAAGAGCGCAAAGATCGAAGGCATTGAATCGATTTCGCAAATTCTGCGCACGCCGGTCATTCACATTCTGGGGCAGCAATCCTATCTGACAGGCGGACCCGCAGCCGTGCGGGTGATCGTCACTGACTCGAAGAATGAAGTTATCGCCGGCCCTGGTTCAGTACACATTGAATTGCTGGGGCCGGGCGAGAAGTCCCAGATTCTTTTTAAGGGGCGTACGAATTCCCGAGGGACCATGGAAGCGCAGTTTCGCTTTCCCGCGGGACTGGTGGGCACCTATCAACTACATTATCGCGTGGAGACGCCGATAGGCTCGACGGAATTCGCTCAAGCCGTTCGTCTGGAAGATAAGATTTCAATTCTCCTGACCACTGAAAAACCCATCTACCAGCCCAGTCAGACCATCCATGTGCGCGCGTTGGCTCTCGATCGCGCCAATCATGAGGCCGCCGCCAATCGCACACTGACCTTCGAAGTCGAGGATTCTCGGGGAAACAAGGTTTTCAAGAAAATCACCGAGACCGACAAGTTCGGAATTGCGTCGACAGAATTTGCCCTCGCCGACGAAGTAAACCTGGGAACCTATCACCTGCGCGCGTTATTAGGCGAGAGTGAAGCGCCCAGCAATACCGCGGAGATCGCTCTGAACGTAGAACGTTATGTATTGCCGAAGTTCAAAGTAGCTGTTGATTTCGCAGGCAAAGACAATCGCACCAAGCGCGGCTACCGTCCCGGGGACCACGTCACGGGAACGGTTCATGCTAACTATTTCTTCGGGAAGGCTGTGGACGAGGCGCAAATCACGGTCAAAGCTTCCAGCATGGACGTAGTGGTGTTCGATGTGGCATCGGTTGAAGGCAAAACCGATCGCGACGGAGCGTATCACTTTGATTTGAAGCTGCCTGGCTACTTTGCCGGACTTCCCCTCAGCCAGGGTGCGGCGCGCGTCCTGATCGAAGCCACGGTAAAGGATTCTGCCGACCACTCGGAAACGCGCGGTGAGCCGATCACGGTCAGCGAATCGCCGCTGCTCATCACGGCGATTCCTGAGGGCGGCACCCTGGTTCCCAATCTCGAGAATCAGGTTTTCATCCTGACTTCCTATCCCGACGGGTCGCCGGCGAGCGCCGCGCTCAAGATGCATGCGGAAGGCATATCGGATCAGAACGCGAATTCAGATGAGGGCGGAGTTGCCATGGTTCGGATCAAGCCTCGCGCCGGAGTTGAGTCTCTCGAAATTGAGGCGACCGACAAGGAAGGGAACCATACGTCGAGCAAGGTTCAATTGCAGACGCGGGAAGGCGAGGATCAAATTCTTTTGCGGACGGAACGGGCCGTCTATCGCGCCGGAGAGAGCATCGTGCTCAGCATATTCTCTACCAAACAACGCGGCACGGCTTATATTGATATCGTTAAAGAAGGGCAGACCGTACTAACGCGCGATCTCGACGTCGTAGATGGGCACGCGGAACTTTCTCTTGCGGCGACGCCCGAACTCGCGGGAACGGTGGACTTCAACGCTTATCTCTTCGGCCGCGACGCCCGTCCCGTGGGCGATCATCGGCTCGTCTTCGTGCAGCCGGCCGATGAACTCAAGATTGAAGCAGCGGCAGATTCCACGGTTTACAAGCCTGGGGGCGAAGCCCGCATCCGCTTTCGCGTTACTAACTCCCGCGGTGAAGGTGTGCATGCGGCTCTCGGCCTGCAGGTGGTGGATGAGGCGGTCTTTGCGCTCGCGGAAAAACAGCCTGGTTTCGCCAAGGTCTTCTTTTATCTGGAACAGGAAGTGATGAAGCCGCGCTACGAGATCCATTCCATCGGTATGCCGGAGGTTGTCGAGCCAGTCGAGCCTTCAAAGCTCGAACAACGCGACCGAGCGGCGCGAGCACTGTTCTCCGCCACTGAAATGGTGGACACGAACAAGCTTGAGACGGAATTCGGCCGGGCCGTGCCCATGACGAAATATCCGCAGTACGCTGGCCGCTACCAGGCCCGCTTTGTGGCGCAGATCACTCGATTGGCCGGGCAACTGAGCGATGCGTACAAGCAGAATTCGCAAGGAGGCGATCTGACTAAAGTTTTCGAGAAGCTGAAAAGCTCCGATGGGCACGACGTTCGCGACGCATGGGGATCCGGCCTTCGCATCGAACCGGTTGGCTGGTATCAGAATAAAACGCACTACGTCGTGCGCAGTGCGGGTGCGGATCGGCAGTTCAATACCGGCGATGATATGGTCGCCTATCTCCAGGTCGGGAATAAGAGCATCATCGGCGGTACCAGGCGGGGCTCGTCCTACAGTTCCATCCATCTCAATATCGAGCACGACCGGGGACCATTCAACGGGCTGGCTCAGATCGCTGGAACCGTTACCGACCCCACGGGTGCGTCAATAACAGCCGCCAGTGTAAGAGTGCGCGCAGCCTCCTCGGGGAAATCGCGTACGGCGAAAACCAATGCTGCCGGCCAATTCGATCTGTCGGGCTTGCCTGCGGGGGATTACACAGTTGAGGTGTCTTGCGCTGGATTTAGAGCTGTTGCGCGGAAAGTTACGATTCACGCGCGTGACCGCGCCGTGCTCTCGGCGAATCTTACACTAGGATCGAGCTCGCAGACAGTGGAAGTGTCAGGCGCAAGTGCGGTCGTCCAAACTGAGATGGCTGGAATTGCCGGCCGCGTAGTCGCTGGTGTTGCCGGCGGTGTCGGCAGCGGCGCCTTTGGTGTCCAGAAAGCACTCCCGCTCAACGGCCGTAACGCCGTGGACATGGTGGCGCCGATGCCGCCTCAGGCCGCTCCCCAAAACAGTGCAACACTCGCCAAAGAGCAGGGAGAAGATTCCGCATCTCCAGCCGCCCATGTGCGCTCCTTCTTTCCTGAAGCTCTCTACATCAATCCGGAAATCATCACCGACCGGGACGGCGTCGCCAGCATTACCATTCCGGTTGCAGACTCCATCACAACCTGGCGGATGGCGATGCTCGCTTCCAGCATGCACGGTGCTCTGGGCAGCGCCACTTCGAGTTTGAAAGTCTTTCAGGATTTCTTCGTCGATCTCGATTTGCCAGTCACGCTCACTCAGGGCGATAGAGTCTCCATCCCCGTAGCCATATACAACTATTCGCGCGAGCGCGGAGACGTCAGCTTGAAGCTGCAACCGGACGACTGGTTTTCGCTGGTAGAGGATGTTGGGGAGAAATCAGTCGCCGTCGATTCCGCGCACGTCGGCGGATCGCAGTTCGCGCTGGAAGCCAAACGCATCGGAAAATTCAAGCTGACACTTTCCGCCCGAATGAAAGGCGGGGTCGACCGTGCGGACATCGTGGTGCGTGAGATTGAAGTGATTCCTAACGGCCGCGAACAAAATCTGGTTTTCAACGGACGATTGGAAAATACTGTGCAGCAGGAATTGCACTTCCCGTCGACTTCTATACCCGACGCCACTAAGATCTTTGTCAGGCTTTATCCCGGCCCGCTGAGCCAGGTCATCGAAGGGATGGACAGCATTCTTCAGATGCCGGGCGGCTGCTTTGAGCAGACCTCATCGAGTACTTATCCCAACGTTCTTGCGCTCGATTACATGAAGCGGATGAAAAAGCTGACTCCCGAAGTTCACGCGAAGGCCGAGGGATACATCGCCAACGGGTATCAGCGGCTACTCACTTTTGAGGTCCCGGGTGGCGGCTTCTCGTGGTTCGGCAGCGCGCCAGCCAATAAAATTTTGACGTCTTACGGGCTCATGGAGTTCAGCGATATGTCGAAAGTCTCGGACGTGGATCCGAAACTCATCTCGCGAACCCAGGAATGGCTTGCCGCACAGCAACAAGGCGATGGCAGTTGGAAGCCCGACGCTTCATTCATCAACGAAGGCGCGACAGACCGTTACAACCACGACCTCCTGCGCATCACGGCCTACATTGCATGGTCGCTGGAGAATACCGGCTACCAGGGAAAGGCAGTGGAGAAGGCCAAACAGTTTATTGAAGGCCACATGAGCGGCAAGGTGGATGTCTACACGCTCGCGGTGGTCGCCAACTTTGCCGCGGACTATGGTACCGCCGATCACGGGAAGGACCGCGAGTTTACCCGCCAGGCCATGCAACTCCTGCTCGGTGCGCACACGGAAAAAGATGAGCAGGCATGGTGGAGTGCGGAGGAAACCGGCGTGTATGCAACTGGCACAAGCGCCAGCGTGGAGACCACTGGACTCGCGGTGCAGGCGCTGCTCAAGTGGGGAGAAGCGTCCGGAACCGCGCGCCAGGCGATGAACTACATCGCTGCAAAGAAGGACGCGTCCGGCGCCTGGGGCACAACCCAAGCCACAATCATGGCGCTGCGGGCACTGCTTCTCGCCACCGAAAAAGGATCGGCGGACGTTCGTGGAACGCTCGAGGTTTTGCTCAATGGTAAACCCGTTCAGAAACTCACGCTTACTCCCGATAACAACGATCTGCTGCACCAGTTCGTGCTTAAGGATATCGATTCTAAAATTGTCAAAGCGGAAAGCGAAGAATCAAGGAGCCACGAAGCCAAGACCGAAGAATCAAAGACCGAAGAAGCCAAGATCATCGAAAAGCCGGGTCGCGCAACTTCCGTTGAAATCCGGTTCGACGGTAAGGGGGGACTGGCCTATCAAATTGTTGGAAACTACTTCATTCCGTGGGACGAGAAGGCCGCGAACGAGGCGCTCTCCATTGAGGTTGCTTATGATCGCGCGCATCTTTCACAGGACGATATTGCCACGGCCACGGCGAACGTCAAGAATAATCTGCCCAAGGCTGCCAATATGGTGATGGTAGACCTCGGCATTCCTCCGGGGTTCGATCTGCTCAGCGAAGACTTGCAGGCGTATGTCGAAAAAAGCGCGTCACAAAAAAGTGGCCGCCTGGAGAAATTCAGTCAGACGGCGACACAAGCCATCCTCTACTTCAACTCCATTGCTCCCGGTGAGACGGTCAGGTTGCGCTTTCGCCTGCGTGCCAAATATCCCATCCGCGCCCGCACCTTCAAGTCACGAGTCTACGAATATTATGATCCCGATGTGAGTTCAATCGCGCGGCCGGTGCAGTTGGAAGTTCGCGCACGGTAGCGAAAACTGATTAGGCTCGCGCCTCGGGGACCGTCTTGAAACGCCAGCAAAGTTATTTCAAGTTAACCGATTCTTTCAAGGGCAGGTTTTGCGACGAGCCGCCTACCAGAAATGTATAGTCGCCGGGAACCAGTTGCCAGGCATCGCGGTCAACGTTAAAGATGGAGAGGTATTCCGGGTCGACCTCAATCGCCACCTCTTTACTTTCTCCCGCATCCAGTTTGACCTTGCTCCAGCCCACCAGCCGTTTTGGCGGTTCGCCGGCACTTTCCGGGAGCGCGGCGTAAACCTCGGCTATCTCTGCCCCAGCTCGATTGCCGGTATTGGTTACCTTGAAACTCAGGCGCACAGTCTTTCCCGGCGCCACTTTAAAATCTGAATAGTTGTAAGTGGTGTAGGACAGACCGTAGCCGAAGGGGAACAAAACTTCTTTGTGCTCCGCATCATACCACTTGTATCCGACCTTCAAGCCTTCGTCATACGTTATCTGGAATGCGGGCAGACCCGCAGCGATTTTCTTCCAAGCGTCGGGCTCGTCATTTGTCGTTGAAGCGGGAGGAGGTTTAACGATGCTGGGATGCGGGAGATCCGCCTCAGTCTTGGGAAAAGTGATGGGCAATTTCGCGCTCGGGTTCACCTCTCCGAAAATCACACGCGCCAGCGCCTCCGCGCCCCGACTGCCTCCGTACCAGGCTTCAAGGATAGTGCTCACGTGTTCGGCCCATGGCATCGTCACCGGGCTACCGGTCTCGAGCACCACAACCGTGTGCGGATTTGCGGCTGCGACTCGAGCGATCAAATCGTCCTGGCGTTCGGGAAGCGACAGACTGTCGAGATCCATTCCTTCGCTCTCCCACTGGTGGGCGAACACGATAGCGATGTCCGCCTTGCTGGCCAAGGCCGCCGCGGAGGCTGGGTCGGTACCGGGGTCGTATTGAACCTTCGCGTGAGGAGCGCTGGCCCGAATGGCTCTGAGGGGAGAAGTCGGAAACCATATGTGAGCCTGCCACGTGGTGTTACCCTTCCCCGGAGGCATGATGGCGTTTCCACCCGGGGGATCGACCTGGGCGGATCCACCACCGGAGATCATCCCCACGTCGGCGTGCGCCCCGATTACTGCAATACTGCCAGCGTTGGACGCATCGAGTGGGAGTAGCGAGTGTTCGTTTCGGAGCAGCACAATACTCTGCTCCTCAATTTTCTGCGCGACCTCGAAACCACCTTGCACGTCCACCACGCTCTTCACTGGAGGATCATCGATTACGCCGGCGGCAAACATCGATCGCAGGATGCGGTGAACATGGTCGTCAATTTCGGACACAGGAACCTGGCCTGCTTCCACGGCTTTCTTCATGGCGTCCGCATAAAAAATCTCGGCAGGTTCTTCGTGATCCAATCCGGCTGCGGACGCCTTGGCTGTGCTGTGTGTGCCTTGCCAGTCCGACAAAACGAACCCTTTGAAGTTCCAATCTTTCTTCAATACGTCGGTCAGTAGATACTTGTTTTCGCAGGCAAAATCACCGTTCACACGGTTGTAGGAACACATCACGGCGGCAGCATTTGACTCGCGCAGTCCAATCTCGAAGGCCAGCAGGTCGCTCTCTCGCATCGAGCGCCTATCGATGTTGACATTGACCGCGTTGCGTCCGCTCTCCTGATCGTTCATTGCGTAGTGCTTGATGTCGCCGATCACGTGCTGCGCTTGCTCTCCCTTCATCACCTGGCCGACCATCTTTCCCGCTAAAAAAGGATCTTCGCCCATGTATTCGAAAGTGCGTCCGTCGCGAGGCTCGCGGGTGAGGTTGACGCCCCCGCCCAGAGACATGTTGTATCCCTGAGCCCGTAATTCGCGGGCGATCAGCGCGCCATATTCATAGGCGGCATCCAGATCCCAACTTGCGGCGCCGGCGAGATTGTCGGGCAAGGCCGTGGAATATCGGCCATTCTCTCCACTCATTCTCACGCCATAGGCAGCGTCCGATATCTGGATTGCGGGGATGCCCAAACGAGGAATCGGCACAACGTATCCTGCACCGCCATTGGATTTCACAGACAGCGGACTCATCGGGCCGAGGCCTTTCATGCCCGTCCCATGCAAAAGGGAAATCTTTTCATCGAGCGTCATTTCCTTCACGACAAGAGCTGCTCGCTCGTCAGGAGAAAGGGCGCGATTCATCCACGCTCTTGCTGGCTTGTGTTCCCCTGCCTGTGCCCAGACCGGCGACAGCGCAACACTGAAAACCACGATGCTGAATTGCAGGTTTGTGAGGAACGTGCGTCGAGGCAGGATCATCATTCTCCTTTGGGTATTCCAGTTGTATTCAGCTCGCTCGAGCCAACGAGGCGGGCTGCTCGTCCAGCCAAAGAAAAGTAACACAAAAACGTTAATGTAGGGGGTTAGATAGTCAATCAGGCGGAGGGTGGAGGTGGTTCAGGCCAGCGTTGTATTTCCCAATGCCGGTGCGAGGGCAGAGTAGTCTGAGATGCGTTTCTCGAACGGGTCGCGGCCTCTTACTGCTGTTGAGCGTCAATCAATTGCGTTTGCTCGGTCTCTTCGAGGAATTGGGACCACTCTTCGTCCGCCGCAAACTCTTCGTCGGGTGGAAGCACGGCTTGGGAAGGCGTCACTCGAACTCGAACCTGGAGCTGGGTGCCGGCTCTTCCCTTCATCATGCCCATCGTAGGCGGAACGTCGGCGTAATCGCGGCCGATTGCGGTGCGAATGTGTTTCTCCCCGGCGAGGCGATTGATGGTTGGATCGAAACCGATCCAGCCGAAGCCTGGGAGCAGGGCTTCCACCCACGCATGGGTCGCGCCATCCGCCGCAGGGTGCGCATTCTCGCTGCTATGGCAAAGGTATCCACTTACGTAACGACAGGGAATTCCGGCGTTGCGAACCAGTGCGATCATGATATGAGCAAAGTCCTGACATACACCTTGCCGTGACCGCAGCGCATCCTCGATCGGAGAATTTACCGCGGTGCTTTTCTTTACATAGCGAAAACTCTGATGCACGCCGGAGACAATATCCCTGAGGAATGCCAGAGGGCTTCGTGCTTTCCTTTCATTCACTCCAATCTCTATTGCCAACTCTTCAAGATCCGGGGATGAGCGGGCAAAATGGCTTGGCATCAGCATGTCCCAGTAATCGTTTTTCTCGACCAGCTGTTCCAAGTCCTTCCATGATTCATACCCCATGAGCTCTGGAACCGAGGGCTGAGCGTCGATATTTACCAGGGCGTCAGAAATGATGGTGAGTTGGCCATGACGGGAAGGCAAGTCGAAGTGGTGCACAAGATTGCCGTAGGAATCGGTATAACCAAAAATCCTGGCGCGGGGATTTACCGATAGCTGAAAGACAAAACAGCGCTGGTTGCCCTCGCTTCTGGGGTGCATGCGAACCTCCATCATGCTCTGCCAGACGAGATGGCTGTAGCGATAGCGCGTAAAATGGCGAATGGCGTAGAACATTAAGTCAGGAAAGCAACCTCGATCGGATATTCGATATAAACCTCGTGAACCGCGGCATGCAGCTCCCGGCATTGCTCGATAATTCCCGCCAGATATTTGTGCAATCCGGCAATGATTTCTCCAACCTGTACATAGGCAACCTTCGATCGTAAGCGCCCCATCAATCGTTCGATCTTTTCGGTCCTGCGGCTCAAGGAGAGATCGCTGATTGAAGTTAAAGCCTCGTGCATCCGGTCAAGCGAATAGCGGACCGAATAAGGAAACTCGGGCTTAAGCAGGAGAAAATTCGCTATCCGCTCCGGCTTGAGTTCGGCAGTGCATGCCTTGCAATAAGCTTCAAACGCGGCACAACTGCTTAACAGGCCGACCCAATCCAGATCATCAGCATGCTTGTCGACGACAAAGTAAGCGTCAAGCAGGACACAAAGATTGCAGGCTCTCTCTATATATTTGCCGAGCTGGATAAAATGCCAGGCCTCGTCGTGATTCATAGTGGAGGCGGCAATTCCGTTAAACCTGTACGAGCCTTCCCGAACCAAGCTGACCACTTGCATGGCACCGGCATCGTCGTCGGGCTTCAGCTCAAAGCCATTCACGTCGTGGAAAAGACGATTCAAGTGCTCCCACATCTCCGAACTAATCTCCTCGCGAACTTGGCGGGCATTTTCGCGGGCTCCGCCGATACACTTCACGATCGAAAAAGCGCCTTCCGGATCCGCCACCAACAGAAATAGAGCGCGCTGCGGGTCAACGTTGCTGGACGCCGCACCAGGAGCCAGCGAGGAAACGGCGCGGAACCAACGCTCTTCCGTCGAAAACTTCGCTGGATTCAGGATCAGTCCGTAAGTTGCCTTCAGTACCCGCGAGGCATTATCCGCCCTCTCAAAATAGCGGCTCATCCAGTAGAGACTGTCAGCCACGCGGGAAAGCATTTCGTCACCCAATCCTTTGAAGTCTTAGTTCTGCAGGACCCACGTGTCTTTCGAGCCCCCGCCTTGCGACGAATTCACTACCAGTGAGCCTTTTCGCAATGCCACTCGCGTAAGGCCCCCAGGAACAATGGTGATTTGCTCGCCATAGAGAACGTAGGGACGAAGATCTACGTGACGGGGTTCGATCATTCCGTCCACGAAACAGGGCGCGGTAGAAAGGTTGATGGTCGGTTGCGCGATGTAGTTTCGCGGCTGTGCGTAAATCTTTTGCCGAAATTCCGAGCGCTCTTGTTCGGTGCTGTGCGGGCCAATCAGCATGCCGTAGCCACCCGACTCGCCCACCGCCTTCACAACGTACTGGTCCAGCCTCTGGCAGACGTGATCACGTTGTCCCGGATCAGACATCAGCAGAGTTTCAACCCCTTGCAGAATCGGATCTTGATCGAGATAGTAGCGAATAATTTTGGGCACATAGGCATAGATAGCCTTGTCGTCGGCCACTCCGGTTCCAAGCGCGTTTGCGAAGGCCACGTTGCCGGCGCGATAAGCGTTGAAGAGTCCCACGGCACCGAGCGCTGAACCGCTTTCAAAGACCAGGGGATCGAGATAGTCGTCGTCGATTCGCCGATAGATCACATCCACGCGCTGCAAGCCGAACGTGGTTCGCATGTAGACCACATTATCGTGCACCACCAGGTCGCGGCCCTCGACGAGTTCGATGCCCATCTGCCGTGCCAGGTAGGTGTGTTCAAAGTAAGCGGAGTTGTAAGCGCCGGGCGTCAATAAGACAACGGTAGGCTCGGAACGGCCTTCGGGAGCGAGAGACCGCAGGGTCGAGAGCAGGGCCTGGCTGTATTGCTCAATCGGACGCACACGACATCTTTGAAACAGTCCGGGGAATATCTGCTTCATCACGCGGCGGCTGGTCAGCATGTAAGAGACCCCGCTGGGGACGCGAAGATTGTCCTCCAGAACTATAAAGTTTCCTTCCGGATTTCGGATCAGATCGGTTCCGACAACGGTGATGTACACGTCGCGGGGAACTTTGATGCCGCGCATTTCGCGGCGATAATGCTTGCAGGTGTAAATAATGCTGCCGGGTACAACGCCATCTTCGATGATTTTGCCGTCGTGGTAGACGTCGTTGAGGAAGAGATTCAGCGCGGTGATCCGTTGAGTCAGCCCGCGCTCGATCTTTTCCCATTCCGCCGCAGTGATAATCCTGGGCAGCAGATCGTGAGGAAAAATCCGCTCCGTGCCTTTGTCGCTACCGTAAACCGTGAATGTAATTCCCTGGTTGAAGAACGACTGGTCAGCTTCGTGTTTACTGCGCCGTAACTCGTCAGGGCCGAGGTTCAAAAGCAAATTGTGAAGAGGGCGATACTGTTTTCGGGGATGCTGCTGGGAACTGAACATCTCATCGTAAGCGCCGTTGAGTTCGTACCGTTGGAGGGCCTCGGCACCGCCGCGATCGGACGTATCCGTTTCAATAATCATGTTTGCCGGGCCTGATTCCCCGCCAGAATAGCGCATCGGACGGCGAATCCATGATCGCGAAAAGCGATTCGCGTCATTGAAGAAACAGCGCGGATCGTCGCATGGTCCTAGCCGCCGGAGCGCGCGACTTCTCTGACGCTCTCCGCCGGGTTTTCGTTGCCTGAAGGCTGGAATTCAATATCGGGCAACTGTTCCACGGCGCGCCGAAGCGACTGCTCCCAGCTCGAATGGATCAGGTTCAGGTCCCTGTCTCCAGCCGAAACGCGGCGGTATCGGGTAATTTTCAGGCTATCTTTTTTATATAACAGCAGATCGAAGGGAGGTCCAACGGTTACGTTGGAACGCATCGTGGCGTCCAGCGAGAGTAGAGCATATTTCGCTGCCACCTCGAGCGAGGTAGTGGCCTGGATGCCGCGGTCGAGAATGGGCCGGCCATATTTGCACTCGCCTAGTTGCAAGTACAAGGAATCTTCCGTGGCCGCTAGCGGATTCCCCTGGGGATAAATCAAGTACAGGTTTGGCTCTTGTCCCCGAACCTGGCCGCCTAACAGCAGGTGAACATTGAAGCTGAAAGAATCGCGCTCGAGCGAGGCGCGGTCGATGTCGGAGATTCTGCGCACGCAGTCGCCCACGATGCGGGCGGCGTCGTAGAGCGAATTGGCTTGAGCCAGACCTCGGCCGGAATCGAAATCATCTCCCAGCAAAGTAATGACGGACTGGCTGATGGAGAGGCTGCCGCTGGTCAAAATCACGAAAACCCGTTCGCCGGGCTGAACGAAACGATACATTTTTCGACAAACGTTGACCTGATCGAAACCGGCGTTGGTCCTGGAATCGGAGGCCAGTACCAGACCTTCCCGCGTCGCAATCCCCAAGCAATATGTCACTTTGTCCTCTGCTGTGAACCTACCGCATAATACACTGATTGCTCCTACCGAATTTGTAATCCACGCCAGCAAGAAAATATGTAGGAGATGAACCAGATTCCGTGTTAGTTTCTGCATCTCATCCGCGCCTCGTCTGAGGAAACCTGAAATTCATGATGATTCGGCTTGGCTATGACATTCAATTCGAGACGGTTGGGGTAGTACCGATCGTGACTCTGCTCAACGTGCACCCCTCGCGAAGGAACGATTTACGAGAGCCCGACGAACTCCATACCGATCCACTGGTGAAAGTCGAGAACTACGAGGACGGTTTTGGCAATCACGGTTGCCGCCTGGTGGCTCCTCACGGGAAGATTCGATTCCAGAATTCGACGCTGATCGAAGATTCAGGAAAGCCCGACGTGGAGTGTCCCGACGCGGCGGAGGTTCCCATTGATCAGCTGCCCCTGAATGTTATGCCGTTCCTCATGAACAGCAGGTATTGCGAAGTGGATCTGCTGTCCAACACGGCTGCGGAGCTTTTCTGGAACGCGCCGAGAGGATGGAACCGGGTTCAGGCGGTGTGTAATTGGGTGCACAGCAAGGTTACTTTCGGATACGAGTTTTCCAGTCCGATTCGCACCGCGCTGGGAGTGTATACCGAGCGCGTCGGGGTTTGCCGGGATTTTCAGCACCTTGCGATTACCTTCTGCCGCGCGCTGAATATTCCCGCTCGTTATGCAACTGGATATTTGGGCGACATAGGAGTGATCGTGGCCCCCAGCCCAATGGATTTCAGCGCCTGGTTTGAAGTTTATCTCGGCGATCGCTGGTGGACGTTCGACGCCAGACACAACGTGCGCCGTATCGGACGCGTATTGATGGCAACCGGACGCGATGCTACCGATTGCGCGATTACAACCTCATTCGGAAGAGCGAAGCTGATCAATTTCCAGGTCACCACCGATGAAGTGCCCTAGTTACGAAGCGCATTGTGAGTGAAGAGAATGGTGACAAGCGCCTGGCATTATTTCGCGCCGCGCGTTAGCGATCGATTAGAAACTGAGGCTCAGCGACATCTGGATCTGCCGCGGGCTTCCGATGGTCTTATTCGTGATGCCCAAGCCGCTCGCGGTTGGGCAGACGTACAGAGATCCTGTGAAGTTCGGGTTGCACGGATTCGTTGTGGCTGGCGTACCTGCGACGGGAAAGCCATTGAAGTTAATGTTCTGGCTGATGTCGTCGATTGGAATGTCGAAGCTCGCGGTGTTGGTCAGGTTGAAAACGTCGAAGCTGAACTTCAGGGAGGAACGCTCGGTGATCTGGGTGAGCTTCACCAGCGAGATGTCCGCGCGCCTCTGCCAGGATTGCCGGAAAATATTGCGCTGGCCATGGTCGATAAAGTTCGTCTCATACGGATCATTGGAAGGGACCGCGCCGTTCAGAGCGCCCGGACTTAACAGAGGCAGACTGAAGCAACTGGGGTTAAGTGCAGGAGACCCCGCGCCCGCGCCCGAAGCCCCAGTCAGCGCCTGACTGGGAGAGCAACCGGAAAGGGGAACGATTGGATTCGTAATGCCATCGTTCACGCCGTAGAAGATGCTGCCGACTGCCCCGGAATAATCGACGACGCTGTAGGGTTGACCACTCTGGATGACGGTCAGCCCGGAAATCGCCCATCCGTCTGCAACCCTACCCTTAAACGAAGACGCCGGGAAAAATTTCGGCAGTTCGTACCGGTAGGTGAAATTCATCACGTGTTTGCGGTCGAAGTCGGAGAGGCCATAACCCGAGCGCAGGTTCAGAGGGTTGTTGCCGTTGTAGAACAGGCCCAACCCGCTTTGCTCGTCGGTGGCGTGAGAGTAGGTGTAGGAGAAGCCGACTTGCAGGCCGTGACTCATACGCTTTTCCACGTGAGTTTGAAGCGCATTGTAGGCGGAGATTCCGGCCGCGGTATAGGACTCCGACTCGGCGGAATAACCGATGTAGGGAACCCGGAGGTCGACATTTCCGCCTTCAAAAGTTTCCTGGTAGGGCTGTCCGTTTGGCAAGTTGATCGGCAAGCAACTTCCAAAAACGCTTGGATTACAGGTGGCCGGGCCGACCACGGAGTAGCCATAGGTGTAGTCCTGCTCAAACGGCGTGCCTGCCCGGATGGGACTGGTGGGCGAGGCTACCTGCGCCTGGTTGAAAGGCAAGGGAACGATTTCATGGCGGCCGAGATTTCCAACGTAGCCGATTTCGATGGCCAGGTCATTGCGCGGCTGCCACTGAATGTCGAGCGTCTGGTTGAGGGTGTAGGGAAGCTTGTTGGCACGATTGTAATCGGCAAACGAGAATAACTGCGCGCCATTCGAGATTGCCGTCGCGTTGGGTAGAACCAGATCCGCGGGATTGCCGGTCGGAGGTGGACCGAGCGTCGCGCCCCAGGGATTTTCAAATCCGCCCGGGCAATTCGTATAGGCAACGGCACAAACCTGCGAATTTACCCACGGAGGAGTCTGATTCACACCGAACGGACCGCCTGCAATCACGCCGGAGGCGAAACCCGGCGAGAGATAAGTGAAGAGCTCGCCGCGATCGTAGTACATGCCCCAGCCTGCGCGAACCACGACTTTGTCGTTGAACATCTTTGGGCTCCAGGCCAGGCCAATGCGCGGCGCCAAGCCCCATTGGCGTCCGGTGAGCGTCGAATCGCTCACCCCCTTCGAGGGGAAATTGGGGCTGTTCCCCGCGACGATGAAGCCGTTCGAAGCAATGGTGTCGGTCGTCGCGTCATAGCTGTAGCGGGACGGATCGAAATTGAAAATGCGTCCATTCTTTTCCGTCAGGCCTCCGTGATAGTCGAAGCGGAGACCGGCGCTGATGCTCAGGTTGGAACGCAGTTGAAACTTGTCCTGAAGATACGCACCCGATTCGTGCGACCGGTAGTAGCGGTTGGCATCGCCCTGCAGGAAATTCGTGGTAATGAATCCATCAGCGGTATAGCCGATGGGCGTGCCAGTGAGGAAATCGGCGAAATTCAAGAAGCCGATCATGCCCGTATTTGTTCTTTCATCGCGCGCGTTGAGTTGGGTATAGGAAAAACTTCCGCCGAAGGTCAGGGTGTGTTTGCCGAGGTTCCAAATCGCATTGGCGGAGGGCATCCAGCGATTCTGGAATATGCCGGTGAATGCGCCCTGGGAAGCTGCTGTCGAGCCGATGTTCAGGCCACCATTGAAAACGAAGTTTGTATTGGCGGGGGAATTATTTCCTAGATCATCGTCGATCGTGATTCCCGGGAACACAGTGGAACCAAACGCATTGATGCCCGCAGCTTGCGGAGTGAAGGGCTGGGCAATCGTACTGTAGACCTTCTCGCGAATGAACCCAAAGACCTCGGTGACACTAAAGTTCGGCTTGATCGATTGCGTGTTCGTAATGCTCGCAACCTGACTGCCAGCGTCCAGGTGCTGAGGGAAACCTTCGACGGAGGAATAGCCGAATGGCGCCGTGGTGGGGTCGTGCTGGTAGTAGTACTTCAACGACAGAGTATCTTTCGGAGTCGCCAGGTAATCGAGGTTCGCCACGGCCTGGTCGGAAATGAAGTAAGCCGGCTGGGTGAGGAAAACATTCTCCGGGAAGTTCACCGTCGGTGTGAAGTTAGGATTCGCCGATGGGAACAGAAACTGACCGTTCGGCAGCTTATAGTTCAACAAGCCGAGCGCGACGGGGTCCACCTGGCTGGCGACCAAACAAGAGGGCGGAACCGTTTGGGCGCACCCAGGCAGAAAATTCTGGTTAGCGACGTTTATTAGTGCCGCTGCGCTGCGGTCGTCGGTCAGCCCGAAAGGCGCGGCCGTCCGTGAAGTTCCAATTTCCAAATCGGAAACGTGAATGTGCTGATAGCTGGCAAATCCGAATAGCTTGTCTTTGATGAGGGGGCCGCCAATATTTCCGCCAGCCGTGTAACGGTGCAACTCAGGCACTTTCTGGTTGCTTGGAATGTTCTGGTCCTGATTGTAGAAATACGGGGCGGCATTCAGCCAATCGGTTCCGCGGTGAACGTAAGCGGTGCCGTGAATGGCGTTGGTGCCGGAGGCGGTGCTCATGTCGATATGGGCGCCGCTGGTGGAGCCCTGCTGCGCGTCGTACATGGAAGTGTTTACGCGGAACTCTTGAACTGTTTCCGGGGCGGGCGTCGGCAAAGCCTCTCCAATCGACAGATAGGGCGATGCCGTACTCTGAATGATTTCCGCAGTAGTACTGGAGGCGCCGGCGACGCCGGTATTGTTCACCACCCGCGCCGAAGCCACCTGGCTGGTGCTTTTGCCATTGAACAGATTGCTGGCATCGACCCCATTCAGAAGAAACGTGTTGCTGGTGTCGCGCTGGCCGTTGGCCCAGATGGGCTGATTCCCCAATCCGGCGTTTGCGCCGCTACCGTTTGGCAGTTCTGCGTTTACCCCCGGCGAAAGAATTGCGAGCCCGGTAAAACTCCCCGTAGGCAGCGGGATGGAATCGATCTGATCTTTCTCCAGAATGTAGCCATTGGTGGTGTCAACCGCGTTCATCAGGGGATCCGCCTGCACTTCGACGACGGTTCCTACCTGACCGACCGGCAGCGTGGCGTTGAAGGTGGCGGTGCGATCCGCCTGGACGGTGATCGAGGGCACCTTCTGCGTCTGAAAGCCTTCGTGAGTGAAAGTGATTGTGTAGGTGCCAATGGGGAGGTTCACGAAGTCGTAGGTGCCGTTGGCGTTGGTCTTTTGGCTGCGCGTGAGCGTTGTCTGATCGCCGACGATCGTGACCGTCGTTTCCGGCAAAACGCCGCCGTTCTTGTCACTGACGGTCCCGGTGATTCCTCCAAGCGTTTGCTGAGCGTTCGCGAACGGCTTAAAAGCGAACATCCACAGGGAACCCGTGGCGATGAGAACGACGAGTCCAATTCTGTTTATCATGAATGACCTCGCGCAGGTCTGTAAGCGAGCAAGTGCGAGACCGCTCGTTAGCGACCGGAAATTGCTGTTTTGATCAAATGACGTTCCCGGCAGAACCGGCTGTTCTGCACGCCCGCAAAATATCTGGATGACTTTACACGACTGTCGTCGGGAACGAAAGCGTTCCTCCAGTGAAAATTTCTTTGGCGCAGATTCGATATTTTTGTGAGGTGAATCTGGAATCGAAGGTCGGGAGGCTCGCCTTCAGCTTTCTGCTAACGCAGCTTTGCCGCGGCCGCGAATCCAGAACCACAATAGGCCCGCCGCCAAATATGCAAGATAGACGTAGGGCAACTTGCCATAGGGCCCTTCCGGCACCGGATAGAAATTCCCCACGAGCGCGAGCAGCATAGCGACGCCGGCGAGCCATGGAACGATCTGCGCTCCACGACGAAGAGCATGGTGGGTGCGCAGGTAGCGCGGCAACGCGATGCATACCAATGCGTAAGCTACGATAAAACCGTAGGTGGCCAGAGATCCGAGCCACCCGTAGACATCCAGACCGCTGGCGCCGCGGGCTGCCAGCACTGCAACGGGAAGCAGCGCAGCCATACCCGTGATGACTATCGCCCGGCCGGGAGTTCGATTTCGAACATGTGTGGTGCGCAGAGATCTGTGTGCAAGCCCGTCGTGCGCCATAAGGAGAAGGACCCGGGCTGCCGCCGTGATGCATGCAAGCGTGCCAGCAAACAGGCTGACGAGCGCGCCGATATCAATCAGCAGTCCCAGCACCGGGACGCCGCCGACTCGGGCGAGCAAATACATGGGAGCCTGGCTGGCACCTAAATCCTGGCCTGCGATGTGGAAACCTAATACTTCGGCATAGGCGCAGATCGTAAAGAAAGCGCCGGCGAGAACGGCACTTTGGATCACTGCGCGGGGAATCGTCTGCAAGGGATTGCCCGCCTCCGATCCCAGAGTAGTCGCGCTCTCAAAGCCGACAAAGCTGAACAATGCCAGCACCAGCCCGAGACGGAGTCCGCTGCCGGTCATGCCACGGAGATGCAATTGTTGTGCGTCCAGCTGCCAGCCGCGGCGCACCAGCAAAAGCGCTACTACAATCACGATCACCGTCACCGACGCGGCTTCGATCCATAACATAAGCCGCGCGGAGATCTTCACATCGCGATAAGCAATCCATATTGAAAGCCCGGTCACCAGTGTGGCCAGCAACACTGCAGAATAGACATGGCCGGTGGCGTCGCGCAGCAGCAAGTTGGCGTAATGGTAGAAGCCGCCGATGACGCTCGATCCCGTGGCCACGTATGCCAGCAGCAGACTCCACGCGACCGTCGCACCCAGCCAGGGAGGTAGAGTCATCGAAGCGTAAGTGTAGAGAGAGCCCGGCGACGCGGAAAGGCGGGCGTAGCGGCTGATGCACAACGCGACAAGCAACACCGCTACTGTCGCCAATACATACGCGAGCCACGTGCCATTTCCGGCAAGCGCGCAAACCAGCGGTATGGTCGCTGCGGGTGTAGTGGTGGGGGCCATGGTGGAGACCGACTGCGCCAGGGTTTCCATGGGCGAGAGAATTCCGGGACGCAAGCCAAAGTCCGCGCTCGGGGAAAATTGTTTGGGCGTTCGGTCCATGCTGTTCCGGTTCTTGCTGTGATGATCCGCCTGTGACGATCCGCTATATAAAGATCGGCAACAAAATCAGACTGGCGTCGGATTGTACAACACGATTCCAATTAAACAGCTGGCGAGTGCACTTCGCGGAGACGTCGCTCGAGGAATCGGCGCTCGCTTTCATTGGTGGCCAAAGCGAGTGCGCGCTGGTAGCTTTTGGCGGCTTCTTCCGGGGAACCGATTCGGCGCAACAGGTCGGCGCGGGTAGCATGCAGCAGGTGATAGTTTTCGAGATCACCGGCCGCGGCGAGGGCATCGACGATCGAGAGGGCGGGCCGAGGTTCGTCCGCCATCGCTACCGCGACCGCACGGTTTAACGACACGACGGGAGACGGCTGCAGGCGCTCGAGCAGATCGTAGAGGCGCACAATCTGTCGCCAATTCGTTTCCTCAGGTCGCGCGGCACGACAATGTTCAGCGGCGATGGCGGCTTGCAACCCATAAGGACCAGCGCCGCCGCGCAAGCCTTCCTCGACGAGCGGGAGTGCCTCGGCGATCTGTGGATGATTCCACCGGCTGCGATCTTGCTCTTCCAGAACAACAAGATCCCCGGCCGCATCGAGGCGGGCATCGCGCCGCGCGTCGTGCAGCAGCATGAGAGCGAGCAGAGCGGTTGTTTCCCGAGGCGGCTGCGGTCCCATCAACGACCTTACCAGGCGGTTCAAACGAATCGCTTCCGAGCACAGATCCGCCCTCAGCAGCGGCTCTCCGCGAGTTGGCGCATAACCTTCATTGAAGACAAGATAGATGGCGGTCAAGACCGCGTCGAGGCGCGCGGGCATGTCATTGGTTTCGGGCACAATATACGGGATACCGGCATCGCGAATCTTGCGTTTGGCGCGCACCAGACGCTGCGCCATGGTGGTAGAGGGTACGAGAAACGCCCGCGCAATCTCGTCCGTATCGAGACCACACAGGGTGCGGAGGGTAAGTGCTACCTGTGCATCCAAAGCCAGGGCGGGGTGGCAACAGGTAAAGATAAGCCGAAGGCGGTCGTCGGGAATTTCGTTGGTGTCGTAGTCCGGCTCAACCGAGGTGCGGACGAAGCCACTGGCAACGTAGGTTTCGAGTTTTTGATCGAGGCTTTCCCGGCGCCGGATTCGGTCGATCGCTTTGTGCCGTGCCGTCTGGATAATCCAGGCGCGTGGAAGCTCCGGGATGCCGGTGACCCGCCATTGATCTACGGCTGCGGTAAACGCTTCCTGAGCAGACTCTTCGGCGAGGTCGAAGTCACCGACCAGGCCAATCAGGACGGAGACGATCCGACCCCAATCGGAGCGGTACAAGGCCTCGACAGCCTGGGCAGCATCGAAAGACATACCTGATCTTAAATTTTTTCGTATGAGGTGTCGATTTGGGCCATCCTGGTTCGATTTACTGATAGAAGCGCGAGGAAGGACGGGAGGGAAGAAGTACCACTACGTGGAACGCCCTTGAATCGCCGCGGAGGAACGAAAATGTTGCAGAATGCACCGATAATACCGTACATCCCAGTGCGCGATGTATCGCGGGCCCGGAAGTTCTATGAAGAAAAGCTCGGATTGAAACCCCAGCAAGAATACGCAGGCGGTGTGGTCTACGAATGTGGCAGGGGCTCCTCGGTCTTCATGTACCCCTCAGCCGGAGCAGGAACGTCAAGTGCCAGTACTGCTTTCTGGAGCGTCAATGATGTTGTAGCGGAAGTCGCCGCCCTGAAGGCTAGAGGCGTCGTATTCGAGGAATACGATACGCCGGGGTTCAAGACCGTGAACAGCATTGCGACCGGAGGTGGAGCGAAGACCGCCTGGTTCAAAGACAGTGAAGGAAATATTTTGGCAATCAGTCAAAGAATTTCCGCTTAACGCTGCCCGCTAACCTAAGGAGACTTAGAAATGAAATATATGCTACTGATTTACGCCGATGAGCAGGCTTTGACTGAGTCCGAGCGGCAGAACTGTTACGGCGAGTCGACCCAACTCGCGCACGATCTCAAGTCGAAGGGACAGTTTCTTTCGACGTCCCCACTACAGCCCGTGTCGACGGCGACCAGCGTCCAGGTGCGGGACGGCAAACGTTTCGTCACCGACGGTCCATTCGCGGAAACGCGCGAACAGCTTGGTGGATTTTTCATGGTTGAAGCCAGGAATCTCGATGAGGTGATCGATATTGCCGGGCGAATCCCAGGCGCCCGCAAAGGTACGGTCGAGATTCGCCCGGTGGTCGAAATCCCGAATCTGCCCACTAACTAGTGGTGGCGGCCGAGGCTTCGCAAGACCGACGCCTCACAAGTTAGGTAGTAGCACATGTGTTCATCTTGCGTCGCGCTTGAAACCAGCACCGCCATTTCTAACAGATGGTTAATGTTATGTAAGAAAAGAGAGAGCAAATAAATGGCTCGAATCCTTCCACCTAAGTCTTGAATCAAACTTTGACTAACTGGACTTCCAGGGTTGGAGCGGAAGTTAGGGTTCGATTCCAATTCCATGGGAAAGGCCGCCAGGCGCGGTCTTTGGGGCAAATGCCACTTCCCAGCCTGACTTTACTGATGCAAGTCAAGGCGCGGTGGATAGGCGACGCGAAACAAGCCGGGTGCGGATGGGCGACACGGCAGAGCTGCAACATGGGGTCTAGATATTTCGTTTTTGACCCAAGGGGACGATATGGCAAAAAGAATGGTTCTGATGTTGGGGGTGACGGTGGTCCTGCTCGGGGGCCTAGGGTTTATGAAGTTCAAGCAGGTTGAGGCGGCCATGCAGGCGGGTGCCTCGTTTCAGCCCCCTCCTGAAGCCGTTACCAGCATCGTGGCGCAACGCGATCAGTGGGCGGCAACGATGGGTGTAATCGGTACCATGGAAGCGGTTCACGGTGTCACGGTCAGCGCAGACCTTCCCGGTGTCGTCGAGCGAATCTCGTTTGAATCGGGGCAGTCGGTGAGCACAGGAGATGTGCTGGTCGAACTCGATACCCGGCAAGAACGAGCGCAACTGGCTTCGCTTGAGGCGCAGAGCGAACTGGCGCGCGTGAACTACGGCCGGATGCAGCAACTGGTGAATGCCGGCGTCATTTCTCGGATGGATTACGATCAGGCCACGTCCCAGCAAAAGGCAACCGAAGCAAATGTGGCGGAGATCCGCGCCACGATTGCGCGAAAGACCATTCGAGCACCCTTTTCCGGGATCCTGGGCATACGGAAGGTGAACCTTGGGCAGTACCTCGCCGCAGGCGCCCCCATGGTCGTGCTGCAATCACTCAATCCGATCTACGTGGACTTCGGCGTACCTCAACAAACCGCCGCGCAGGTGAAAGTTGGCAGCAAGCTGCGCGTTGCCTCGGAAGATCTTGCCGGTCACGGGTTCACCGGGCGAGTGACGGCTCTCGATTCGGTGATCGACGAGACTACCCGGAACGTTCAGGTTCAGGCGACTCTGGCGAATCCGGAAGGAAAATTACGCCCCGGCATGTTCGTGCAGGTGGATGTGGGCGTGGGAGCAGGCCGGGCGGCGATCACATTGCCAGCGTCGGCGATCAGCTACGCCCCATATGGCGATTCGGTGTTCGTCATCACCGATCTTAAGGATCCGAAGGGTAAGACCTACCGCGGAGTGCGCCAGCAGTTCGTCAAACTGGAGGGATCGCGCGGAGACCAGGTTGCAGTGATCTCAGGTGTGAACCCCGGCGATGAGGTCGTGACCTCGGGAGTATTCAAGCTGCGCAACGGCGCCGCCGTTCAAGTCAACAATAAAGTCCAGCCCGGAAACAATCCGGCTCCAAAACCTGAGGACAGCTAAATGAAATTCACTGACCTCTTTATCAAACGTCCGGTTCTCGCGATCGTCGTCAACCTGGTTATCCTGATCGCCGGGCTGCAGGCTATCCGCTCGCTGAGCGTGCGTCAGTACCCGCGCAGCGACATAGCAGTGGTTCAAGTCTCGACGACATACACGGGCGCGAACGCGGATCTGGTTCGCGGATTTATCACGACGCCGCTGGAGCGCGTCATTGCCAGCGCGGACGGCATCGATTACATGGAATCGTCGAGCGCCCAGAGCCTCAGCACGATCACCGTGCACCTGAAGCTCAACTACGATACCAATGCAGCGCTCACTCAGATTCAGGCGAAGGTGGCCCAGGTCCGCAATGATCTACCTCCCGACGCCCTTGCGCCGGTCATCGATCTGGAGACGGCGGACAACGAGTTTGCCGCGATGTACCTTGGCTTCTCATCGAGCGATCTTGATCAGAATCAGATTACCGATTATCTGACGCGGGTCGTACAACCGAAGCTGAGCGCTATCAGCGGTGTGCAGCGTGCTGACATCCTGGGTGACCGGACGTTCGCCATGCGAATCTGGTTGAAACCCGACAAGATGGCATCGCTGAATATTCCCCCTTCCGCAGTCCACGATGCCTTGGCGAAAAACAATTACCTCTCGGCGCTTGGAAGCACTAAGGGGTCCATGGTTTCGGTGAACCTCGTCGCCAACACGAACCTGACTACCGCGGAGGAATTTCGTCAGCTCGTGGTTAAGCAAGACAATGGTGTGGTGGTCCGGCTGGGAGATATCGCGGACGTCGTGCTCGGTGCCCAGGACTACGATTCGGAAGTCCGTTTTAATGGCGAGGGTGCGACCTTCATGGGCATCTGGGTCCTCCCCACTTCCAACTCGCTGGAAGTAATCAGGAACGTACGCGACGTGATCCCGGGCATTCAGGCTCAGTTGCCCGTGGGGATGAAGGTCGGCATCCCGTATGACTCGACTGCGTACATCCAGGACGCGATAAACGAAGTGCTCAGGACTCTCAGCGAGACCCTGCTGATTGTTATCGTGGTCATCTTCCTCTTTCTGGGGTCGTTTCGATCGGTGCTCATTCCGGTCGTCGCCATTCCCATCTCGCTCATCGGCGCTGTTTTCCTAATGCTGGTGGCTGGCTTCACCATCAACTTGTTGACCTTGCTAGCCATTGTGCTCTCGGTCGGATTGGTGGTGGATGACGCCATCGTCATGGTGGAGAATGTGGAGCGGCACATACACATGGGGAAGCCTCCGGTGCGAGCGGCGATCGATGCTGCTCGCGAGTTGGTGGGCCCAATTATCTCGATGACGATCACGCTCGCGGCGGTGTACGCGCCTATCGGAATTCAGGGCGGCTTAACTGGCGCGTTGTTCCGCGAGTTTGCATTTACTCTGGCGGGAGCTGTCGTCGTATCCGGAATTGTGGCGCTGACATTGTCTCCGATGATGGGATCGAGGCTGTTGCGCGAGGGAGCTACCGAGCGCGGCTTCGCGGGAATAGTCAACCGCCAATTCGAGCGCGTACGCCAGTGGTATTCGCGAAACCTGGCAGGAACGCTCCGCTACCGGCCTGTGATTCTCACACTCTGGGCGATTGTCGTCCTGCTGATGATTCCGTTCTATATGTTCTCGCAGCGGGAACTGGCGCCCTCGGAGGATCAGGGAGTGGTGTTCGGAGTCATACAGGCTTCGCCCAACTCGACTATCGATCAGACGAACATGTACACCAAGGAAGTGTACAACGTCTATCACTCGTTCCCCGAGAGCCAAAGCGTCTTTCAGATCAATTCTCCGACGGGTGGCTTTGGCGGCATGGTGACGAAACCGTGGAGCGAGCGGAAGAAGACCACGCAACAGCTTCTGCTGGAATCGACCGGACCGCTGTCAAAGATCGCCGGCATCCGCGTAATCCCGTTAACGCCGCCCCCACTTCCTGGTGGAGGGAATTTTCCGGTTGACTTCGTGATCGCGTCGCCCGCCGAGCCGCAGCAGCTGGTTGACTTCGCCAAGCAGCTCGTTGCGAAAGCCTTTGCCAGCGGACTATTCATTTACGCCGACTCCGATCTTAAGTTCTACCAGCCGC
>Ga0210393_10000779_pt1 | contig 27572 bp, 38 predicted proteins | sample IncBWC27OmetaG_FD_160068 | JGI IMG/M metagenome (GOLD analysis project Ga0210393, IMG submission 160068) | Forest soil microbial communities from Barre Woods Harvard Forest LTER site, Petersham, Massachusetts, United States - Inc-BW-C-27-O ...
TGTAGGCGATCGTGTTTCAGTATGAGGCATCCGACCCGCAGTCGTTGCACGAGTCGACCGATGACTCGCAATCGCCGGAGGCGGGCGCCCCAAACTTGTGAGCGGGGTGTTGCTGCTGAAGCGATATCCCCAGGTCGCGCGTCGAGACTGCCAGAAGTGTCACGAGTGGCTCTACAACGAGAAGACCGGCGCCATCGACACAACGCAGGACGGCAAACCACTGCGTCGGCCGCCCAAAGGCATCGTCTCGGTCCCGCCTTGCCGACAAAAGGAAAACGGCTGCCCAAAAGGGACGCCTGAAAATCCAAGAGCCCTCACCCGGCAAAACCAAAAAGCCTACGCGCACTACCTGCAATGCAAAGCAACGGGCCAGTTCCCGGACGACGCGATCGTGAAATACCACGCCGGCCTGATTCGCGAAGTTGAAGAGTACATCGAACAAGCCCGGCACGAGCACCTGGAAAGCCTGCTCGAGACCGTGCTGACGAGGACGATTTGAATGGCGAGGGGCAAAACGCATTCGACGCATGCAGGGATGGGCCAGCTTGATGCAATTCTGGCTGGCGCGGCGTCCGGCCCTCCAGATCGCGCCAAGGTGATGGAGATCACTCTGAAGCTGCGCGCTGATAGCGGCAACTCGGCTGTGCTCAAGCAATTGAGCGAGCAGGTTAAAGACGCTGCGCGCAAGGCCATCCAAGAAGCAGAGCACCTCGGCGAAGCGCTCGTCAAAAAGGCCCACGGCTGGGCCAAGGACATGGGCGAGGCAATCACCAAGTCGCTGGAGAAAGCCGCCGAACAGCGCGAGAAAGCGGAGCAAGAGGCGAAACTCGGGTCAGCATCTGCGTCCGCTGAGAAAGCACCAGCGGGCAAGGAGATACCGGCGCACCCGGAAACCGAACCGGCGAAAACCGCGGCCACTCCGAAAGAAACCAGTCACGCACCGGAACCAACGAGCGAAAAGAAACCCGAGGAGAAGAAGGACGAGAAAAAGGAATCGATCTTCGAGAAGCTTGGCACGGCCTTGGAGAAAGGCAAGAGCGCCCATGACCACTTTAAGGAAGCCAAGTCAGCCGACAATGACGCCGTGAAGCGCGTGGTCGAAGGCTTCGCGGGGGCAACAGATGCCAAAGAGAGCATCAAGGCTGGTGTCGAAGTCTTCAACCGCCTGAAGGACGTCGCTACGGCCGGTAAGCCGATCGCCGAAGTCGGCTTTAAGGGAATGGCGGCCAACCTTGGAAATGCCGCCGTGGCGGGAGTGGGAGGCTGGGGAACAATTGCGGGAGCGGCCCAAGTCGCGGGGATTGGCGCGGTGGCCGTGGCCGGCGGTGTCGCTCTGCACGATGGCTTCAAGCTGCTTCTGAATAAGGTCGGATTCCTGGGGGGCAACTTTGACACTCTCTCGGGCACCGTAATGGAGTGGAATGAATCCACGAAACGCAGTGCCGAAATCGAAAAGAAGATCGCCGAGACGCAGGAAGCGCACCAGAAACAACTTGAGCAAATCCAGCGCAATGAGCAGAACGTCCGGTCTGTCTATGAGGCGAAGGACCGGATTGAGGAGTCACAAAAGTTCCAACATGAAGCGGCCGAGATGGTGCCCATGGGGGCGCGCTATGCGCAGCGGATCAATGCAGTTGACCCGAACAACGTTGGGAGCGCAAGCGAACTTCATGAGCGAGACCAGAATTTTGCCCGAGACGACCGGACGTTCGCGCAAGATACTTACGCCCAAAAACTGCTCCAAAAGCAAAAGGAACAGGCTGAGGCGGCCGACACCGCTCAGAGAACAAGAGAGCACAACACCAAACTGCGACAAAATCAAGGGGGCGTTGCCAACCCCCAGAAAGAGGGTGAAGGGGGAATCATTGCGACCACGGTTAGCCTGCAAGAACAGCTGTTGCAGGAGGAGAAATCGCTCAAGCTCGCCAACGAGATGCGAACCATGACGCGCGAGCGGACAATCGAGCTGGGGAACCAATTGGCCGTGATGGAGCAGCAAGTGCGGGCCGCTGAACACCAAAAGGCCGCCGCCCAAGAACAGGCCAAAGCCGAGAAGGAACGCGAACTGTCCGACAAAGCCCGCATGTCGATGCTGTCGAAGGGCGATCAACAAGCGGCAACTGGGATCTTCAAGAAGCTTGCCCACGGTCAGAGAATTGATCGGAAAGACGCGATCTTCCTGCAAGAACACGGCCTGACAAGCGGCGCGATTCAGCACAAGGTCAACGATCGAATGGCCGAGGATCTGGACCCGGAGTTTGTGAAGTGGCGAAAGGCTGCCGGTGGCGAAGAAGCCTTGGATAACGCGCAGCAGCACCTGGCCGAGTCGACACGCGAGCTTGCCCAGGCCCAGAAGGACGCGAAGAAGACCCTACACGACTACATGAAGGTCCTCCAGGATTTCGCGCATACATCTGACACGGCAGCCGCCGCGCACGAGAAAGTCGAAACGACTAAATCGGACAAGGAGGGGTATTCCAACCCCTACGCCCTGCGTCCCGGAGAAAAGCCGCACCAGACTGCGAGTGCTGTTGAAATGGTCAAGGCAGCGATTCAGACCGCCAATGCTGACTTCGCCAAAGCCCTGAAAGAAATCGCAGACGCTGTGGTGAACGGCGCAAAACGACAAGCGGCAGAAGCGAGTCGGAATGCACAAAGGGCGAAAGAGACACAAAACTCATAACTACATGACTGAATATCTACCTACCATCTTTGGCATTTAACAGATCCTCAAGCTTCATGGACGTGGCACGACGGCTGGCGCACTTTTCCTCTTGCCACGCAATTCTGTTCGGTAGGTCGGTGGCATCTATGTCTGCTTTCGTCGTCATTAGTAGACCGTGCAGCTTCGTTTCCTTCGCTATGGCGATCGCGAGGTCCCGGAGTTTGCCATCGTCCTCTGCGTCCTTACGCTGTGCAGCATCGCCGTCGGCACGATTCATCATCCCCGTTTCGAGTCGTCGGCCGCTAAGGGTATCATCGCTCGCTCGCCGAAAGGCGGCCTCCAATTCCGGGCGCATTCTCGACTCGACCTCTTTCAGAGACGACTCCATCGCAGTTGCGTTCAATGTCTTTTTTAGCTCTGCCAGCTTGTCCTCTTCGAGCCGAGTGTTCGGGTTGACGAATTGGCGCATCGTTACAACCTGGTCGCGGCTCATCCGGGGAAACAGGTTGGCTTCGAACTTGCCAGCCCTGGCCCGCAGCGCCTGGATTTTGGAGTCTTCGGCCTTGAGTCGTTGCGACGCCTCATTCTTGATAAGTTCCGGAATCTTGCCTTGCTTTTGTTCATCGTCAAATTGCTGTCGCAGCTTCCAGACCCGCTCTTCCTCGGCAGCGTCTTTGGCTTCCGCGGCGGCACGCTCGGGCTCTTGCATCTTCCAAATCGTCAATAACCTTGCGTGCCTTGCTGCGCGGTCAGTCATCCTCTTGAAAGCATCCGCAAGATCCGCTGGAACCCTCTTTTTGAATTCGTCCTCGCATTGGCGCTTGAATGCCTGGTCGGCTTCGAGCCGAAGCCGATCGTATTCTGATTCCGCGTCCCATACTTCGATGAGCCCCTTCCAGTACGCTTTCATCGCCTTGTCGACGGGCAGGTTCGCAAATTGCTGCAGCTCCGCTTCGAGTGCCACTTGCGGCCGTGCAGGGCTGGTCGAGTCGCTCCTGAGGGCAACGTTCAAAGATTCCTCAAGCTTTTGTGATCGCGCGCGAAGCCTCGCACATTTCTTCTCCTGCTGATCGCATTTTTCTTGAATATCTGTAGCGTTTACCTCAAGTACGAACGCCAGCGGCGCACCCATCCACTTTGATTCCTCATCGATGACGGAAGAGATTTCATGCAGCCGCCGGTCTTCGTCCGCATCCTTCTGGCGGGCAGCTTCCTGCTCGCGAGACGAAGGCAACTCCAAGATTTCTGCCACCCTCTTCAGCCGGACAGCAAGGTCGTTCTGTCTTCGAAGGGCGGCTTCGAGTTCTGGGGGCGTCCTGGATTCGACCTCTTTCTTGTCGGCTGCAGACGCGACCTGCTCGAGCGTTTTCTTCAATTCCGCGAGACGGTCTTCATCAGCACGCACACCCACGTCCACGAATTTGCGGGCCTCGACAAGCTGTTCGCGGGTCAACCGGGGGAAAAGATTTGCCTCACACTTGTCGACCTTCGTCCGCAACTCTTGCAACTTCGTATCAAGCGTCTTCAAAGGTTGCCCGGTTTCCTGGTCCGTTCGAACGAAGTTGACGAATCCCAGGATTTTCCCCTGCTTGATCTCGTCCCTAAACTGCTTGCGTAGTTTCCAGATCCGCTGCTCCTCGGCTGAGTCTTTCGCCACCGCCGCGGCACGTTCAGGCCCCTGCATCTTTGCGATTTCCAACACCCTCTTATGCCTTACTGAGTGGCCCCTCATCCTCTTCAAGGCATCCTCAAGATCCTTTGGAACTCGGCTCGTGAAAGCGTTCTCCCATTCGTCGTTGTACGCCTGCCGTGCTTTCTCGTGTAACGGCTGGCGTTCTGACTCCATGTTCCACTCTTGCGTAAGGGCCTGGAAGTACACTTGGAGAGCCTTTTCGGGCGGCATCTGGGCAAAGTTCTGGAACTCCGCTTCGAGAGTCTGCGGGACCGCCGCCGCGGGAGCCGCAGATCCGGGAATTACGGCCTGGGGTGCCGGAGAGCTTGTCGCGGCGGCGCGTGCCTTCTGCGAAGGCTCCGAGTCAGAAACCACAGCGGAGTCGGCAACTGACGCTTTCGAAGGTGTGGCGATGTATCGCTGTGTGATCACTGCCGCTCCGGCTAGCAGCACGACAGCGGCGGCGCCGCACGAGAGCGACACGATCGCCCAAGTAGGCAAACGTATTGCCCTGGGAACGTCGACCGGCTTGAGCACAATCTCAGCCGGCTCCTCGGTCGGCAAAGGGGGAGGCGCGGTCAACACGAAACTCTGTCCACAGCTCGTACATTTCGCCTTTTTGCCGATGGCTGCTGCGGGCGCCTTGAGACGCTTGGAACAGTTGGGGCAAGCTACTGCGATCATCGTTCGGGCTCCGGCGGCAATCGAGGCGAGTTTGCAGGTGAGTTAGGACGCGAATTGCGTCAGGCACCGACGGTCAAACGCCCAGCCGTCTGAACGGTGGGTGCAACGAAGCAAACCCGATCATCATGACACCGGAGAGAATCGCAGTGCCCGAGACAAGGACTTCAATTTCGCGCTTGTGCATCAACCCGTCGTTATAGACGCGCTTCTCGTTCAGCCGTCCCCGTTCGTTGTAGGAGGCGTCAACCGTGATCTCGAGCCCGAGCGCCACAACCAGGGAGAAAAGCCCGATTGCCGACGTCAGGGCTCCGACGCCCGCAACAACCACAGCGGCGATCTGCCGCAATCCGCTGCTCGATTTTGCAGACTGCCGCATGTTGAAACTGAGAGGCGACATTTCAGGGTCGGGTGGGAGTTCCACGACTTCGTCCGGTAGCGCGGCTTGCGAGATCTCTGCAACGAACGAATGCTGACAAGCCGAGCACTTTACCCTTTTCCCGATAGCGCCATCGGGCACGCTGAGATGCTGCGAGCAGTTTGGGCATTTCATTTCGGGCATCGCGCCGCTCCTGAGTTGAACTTCGAGGCAACCGCCAATCTACCACCGCCGATAGATCAAATTCCATGATCATCAAATACGGCTCTTACGAGCACTCTCAGAACGAAGTCAGCCTGCGGATCACGCGGGAGCCGCTGCGTTCGCAGGCCGGTGTTTACTATGCCTACAAAGAACGTTGGGACTGCCAAGGGCTCTTGTTGAATCGTTCGACGCAGGCGGCCATCACCAATGCTATTGGGCAGTTGACGAGTGCCTACTCCGTCGACGGCAACGACCTGGTGCTCTATCTCGATGACGGCGTAACGCCCACAGCTCATGCGCTGTTGAGTGCCAATTGCAACGGCGGCACGCACGTCGTGCAGGCTCCCAGCTTTCCCGAGACGCTCGGCACCGCCGAGTATCAACCGTCGGTCGGCCGCAGCTATACGTTCGCCGTCGAAGGGGAAACCGCGCTCACCGGCGCGAATGTGATTCTCAAGTTCGAAGAGTCGCTGAAGTTCCAAGGGACGGGCGGGCCGATCCGGGTTTGGATTCCCGTCGCGCAGGGCCCGTGGATTCGGCAACAGACTTCCCAGCAGAGCACGTACAAAGTGGTGCAATCGGGCTCGGCGATCGGCTTGTATGGCACGCCTCCGGTTCCTCCGCCGATCTGGCCCGAGGCTGAGATCTTTCAGGAACGGCAAATCAGCGAAAGTTCGCCGCAGCGCTACGGAAGATTCGATTTCCCGGTGAGCTGGTCCTACTCCTTCGAGGACAGCGGCGGACTCATCGGACTGCCCAGCGCCGGCTAATCGCGACCGACCGTGTGCCTGGGGTCGGCGTCCTCGCCGCCCCCAGCGGCCCAGATCGAACTGGGGGCTCGCCCTTCGGCTCGACCCCAGCCACCCCGGCACGAAAACAAAAAGTCAAACAGAGACGCAGCCGCTTCGCAGCCTGTCTCTTTCGAACAAGTTCTTAGGTGGGATAACTCATGACAACCAAGATCTGGTCCGGCAACGCGGCATCCGTGATGCAGGTGACGACGCTCACGCCGGCAAGCCCCAGCGCGAACGATACGTTCAAAGTCACCGTCAACAACAAGCTGGTCTCTTATCAGACCGCGACAGGCACGGTGGCCGACGTTTGTAACGGCCTGGCGACGGCCCTTGCCAACTCGACTTATGCCGAGTTCAAGGAATTTGTACCGCAGAGCACGGGGAACACCATCACGCTCACCGGCGTGACGGCCGGCGTGCCGTTCACGGCCACAACGTCGGTCACGACTTCGGGAAGCGCGACCTTCACCGCCAGCGTGGCGGTTTCCTGCACCGGCCCGAACTTTTGGGACAACGCGGCCAACTGGTCAACGAACTCGGTTCCCGCGAGCGGCGACGACGTCGTCTTCAATTCGGGCAACGTCGCCTGCCTCTACAACCTGACGCAAACCGCGGTCACGCTGCAGAGCCTGACCCTTTATCAGGGCTACACGGGGACCATCGGGCTGCCGCTCTACAACAACAAGGGGTACTACGAATACCGCGCGACCGAGTTGGCCGTCTCGGCGACGACGATCAACGTCGGCCAGCTCACGGGGCAAGGTTCCGGCCGCATCAAGCTCAACGTCGGCTCCAATGCCTGCACACTCAACATCTACGCGACCGGGCAGCCGCTCGAGCAAGGATATCCCTCCCTCACATGGCGCGGCACGAGCGGCAGCAACGTCGTCAACGCGAACAAGGGACAAATCGGCATCGCCTTCTTCCCCGGGCAAACGGCCAGCGTCAACAACCTCAACATCGGCTACGTGTCAAACGTCGCCGGCGACGTGCAACTGACCGTCGGCGCGGGGGCTACGCTCACGACCGTCACGCAAAACGGAGGCAACGTGACGCTCTACGGCGGCATGACCACCCTGCTCGTAGCGGCCGGCGCCTGCACTGTTTACGGCACGGGAGCCGTCAGCAATCTCACGGTGAACCAATCGGGTTCTGTCGCGTGGAACTCGACCGGCACCATCGGCGGCAACCCGATCGTGGCGGACAAAGGCGTGCTCGACTTCTCCAAGGATCAACAAGCCAAAACGGTCACCAACCCGATCCAGAAATTCGGCGACGCGTCGCAGTTGCTCGATCCCTATCAAGTCGTCACGTCACTCGCGGTGATCCTCGAGCAATCAAACGACCTCTCCGGCCTCGAACTCGGCGAAAACCTGACGCTGACAAGGACGGCCGCATGAGCGACCCGCAAGGCATCGTCACCTATCCCGGCCTGGCAACTTTTACCAAGGCCGAATATGTCCTGTCGCAAGGCATCAGCCCGGGCAAGTGTACGATCGAGCTGCCACAAGAGCTGGTCGGCGAATTAGAACCGACCGGCGACTTGACGGTCGAGTATGCAAACGAGTCCATTCGACTGCCGAATTGTCTCGTCGACAGCGCGCACATCGACCAGAGCGAAAAGGGCTACATCGCCCGCGTGACCATTCTGGATCGCCGCTGGCTCTGGAAGCTTGGCTACATCTCAGGCCATTACAACTTGCGTCTGCCAAGCGGGCAGAACGCCAACGAAGGTTTCAACTCGAGCGCGGCCAATCAGAGCGACGCCGACGGTACCGACATCCGCCCGGGCACCGAGCAGTCGCCGCAGGACCTCGCCACGCTTTGTCTGCAGGCGATGAACGAACAGAACTACGACGTCTCGGCCCTGCCCAACGACCCGCGCCCGGAAGTCGACTGGTCGTACACAAACCCCGCCGAGGCATTGCAGTCGCTTTGCGAAGGGCTCGGCTGTCGCATCGTCTACTGGCTCGCCGACGACAGCGTCAAGGTCGTGACGATCGGACAAGGTCAGCCGTTGCCCGACAATGGCCTGCAAACTTTCATCTCGCAAGGGGTCGATCCGCCGAACACGCCCAGCTCGCTCAAGCTGGTTGGCGGCCCGTGGGTCTATCAAGGTTTCATTCCGCTGACTGCCGTCGGCATTGACGCGGACGGTTCCATCCAAGAGATCGACGACCTGAGCTATACGCCGCTCCTCGGCTGGGAGAACGAGGTGCCGGGGGTCTTCCCTAGCTTCACCGATGATCCCGAGATCCGGGCTCTCGTGGAAAAATCGATCTACAGAATGTGGCGATTGGATCTGCCCGTGCGGGTTCCGGGCCAAAATGCCCCCACCATCTCGGACATTCGTCAGCTGAAGCTCTACAAACGACTGGTCGATACGCACTTCGATCCGAACGACTCGACGAAAACCGTGCCGAAGCTACCTGAGATTCGGGGCTCCTTCGATTCCAGGTACGCGCAAACAACCAAGACGCCGACGTCGACTCACTGGGTTTACACCAGAGGCGTCAACATTGATGAAGACCGCTGGCTGATCATCACTGACGACACACTGTATTCGATAGCCGACGGCGATTACGTGCCGGCCAACATCCAGATTAAGATCGCCTACTCGGTGCGCGACCGGAATACGTGGGAATTCTTTCGCTATACGAAAGACAAGCAGCTCAACTCGGCCGTGCCGACGCCACCGCGGATCCTTCGTCGCGAAGACATCTTCGGGAAGGCGGTCGGATCGTTCGACGACCAGTTCAACCTGACCGGCTTCACCGACAACACCAACAGCGACCACCTCGACCAGGAAGCCGACTACTACCTGCAAGCGGCCGCTCAGGAATATATCGAGCAAGATTCGTTCGACGTTCCTTACGCGGGCCTCGTGCCGATTCAGGTCGACGGCCTGATCCAGCAGGTGACTTACACCATCGCGTCGGGGCCAGGCGGCTCGACGATGACCCGCGCCTCACTGGCAACCGAGCACAATCCCTTCGTCCTCCCCTGGCCCGTGCGGCGGCGTAACGAAAAAGACCGCCACGCGCGCTCCGACAAGACGCAAGACGGACGCAGCGTCTTGGATACTCGCGGCGGTGGCTTTTAGCCGAAGCCGGATTCCCGCTTGCCCGTCGTGCCGTGAAAGTGTCGAGCCATGTCGCGAGAAATGACGAGTCGATTCGCCGGCCGCATTCAGTGGATCGGTTTCCAGAATCAATCGGGCCAGGACGTTCCCCCCTTCTCGATCGTCGAGGCCGCCGGCTGGGAGTGCCCGATCCGAGCGGCTCCGACCTCAGTGTGACGTCGCCCACCATTCTCGGCGACCAGCCAAGCGACCCGATCAATCTACTCGCCTGTTACATCACCGGCGCGGCACGGGTCCCGGCCGGAGGCAATGGAGTCTGCGCGCGACCTACTGAGAGCACGCCCCTTCTGCTCGCGATCGGCGGATCGCAGAACGACGGCAGCGATGGGCCATTTGCACTTTGCGGCCCCTCTAATGCGTCCTGGACGGGGACCCGCGGCGCGGACGGATTTGTGATGCTCGCCGCGCCTCAGAACGGGTACGCGCTGGTTGCTCCGGCGCCGCAGAGGCCACAGTTCTTCTTGACGGCCGACGACGGCAATGGTTACCCGAAGATGTCGACCCAGCCGAACGTTTACTTCGCCCGCAAGATTACGTCGCTCCAGTTTCCAAATGTCGTCGGAAATCAGGAATTGAGCGGCACAATCGACAGCCAGACTCCGTATTACGTCTTCTCCGATTTCACCTATCTGTATCAGAACACGGTCGTGACTGCGGTCTATGGACTCGTCACGGGCATCGTTTCAGGCGGTCGCTTCGAACTCGGCATGGCTGGCACTCTCGACACACTGCTGAGTTCTGGCGGATCGACGACGGTCAGCGTCACCTATACCGATTCGCTTGGAAACGACATCAAGGACAATATTCCCGCGATCGAAGGCTTGGGGCTGGCGGCCAATACTTCGCTTGCCTCCGGCACCAGAGTCTTCATTGAGTGGGACACGGCGCTTTATCAGTGGGTCATCGTCGCAACCGCCTGTTCCACGACGTCGAGCGACAAGCCCATCTCGAAGCCGCGACCCAGCGACAACCTGGCGACTCAGTATTATCCACCCGGAACGCTGGGGAATCCGTGATCTACCGCTTCAATCCCTGTCAGCCGTGCTGCACGTCGCCGTGCGGATGGGGCCCTCTTCACTTCAATTCGACCACCGAAATTGCCGACTTTCAGCAGTTCGCTTTCAGTGGCGCTCCGACTTGGGAAGTCTCGGGCGGCAAGTTGTTAATGACCGGCGGCGACGGGTCGTTCTTCAAGACAACGAGCGTTCCCGACCCGACCGGCAAATTGCCCGACGGGCATCCGTGGGTCAGCGGATCGCTGACGATGCCTACCACGATCGCGAGTTCCGGTGGAGGCACGAAAGAGGGAGTCTTCATCGGAGTGAACAGCGGCGGGGTCGTGTTCTACGCCGACTGGAACGCGCGGCAGTATTCCGTCGGGAAGTGCGACGGCAACGGAGTGGCGACCCGTGCATCACCGCTTCCCGTCGTTCCGAAAACCGGCGACGTGATCTCGATTTGCATGGTGGCGCAGGCCTCCAACAAATTCAGCGTCGTCTATTCGGTCAACTCAAAGGTGATCGCGACCGAAATCGATACCATTCCCGACCTGACGACCGGACCCACCGTCAACTCTGGCTTCTGGGCAGTCGGCGGCGCCGTCTTCGATGATGCCTCTTTGGTATGCGGCGCGACGTGCGGAACGTCGACCGGGTGCCAAAATTGCCAGGGCGACCTTGCTCAATGCTGGTCTCTGGAATGCGAAGGGGTGATCTTCAACCCCTCGAAAACGCCACAGGTGGGGCCCCCTAACGGGCATCACTGTTTGCAGGCTGCCGGATGCACGCTCATTGAAAATCAAGCGCCCGGCTGGCGAGTTGATATTGGATCGAATCCGTGGGTCGCCGTAACCGGACCGCAGGCGCCCGGCGCATCGATGATGACGTGGAGCACTAACGTCTATTACATCCTGACGACTCCGTTCAATTGTTCCGGAAGCAACACTTTCAACTTACTCGAGGTCGCAAGCGGATCATTCGACTGGCCGGCGTCGATCACGATCACGCCGATGGATTGCAATTCGCCTCCTTGCGTTACGGCGACATGCGGGGGATGTAGCTGGCCTACGGCTTGGACGGTGGAGATCGACGGATTTGCAAACGCGCCCGTAGATCACTCACTTGACAATCCCAATGCCGGGGCGCCCGAAGAAGGAAACGCCTGCCAGCCGAGCACTCCTTTTCTCGGGAACATCGCTTTCGGAAGCACGCAACTCCTCACTCCTCCTCCCGGATGGCCCGACAGTCCGTGTTATCACCTGAATGGTCATGACGGACCACTCGTTCCAGACTGCACATCGCTTAACGGGCTCTACACTCTGACAGTCGGCGCCCCAGGGTGGATCTACGTGGGTCCGCTACCAACGGTATGTCTGGATATTGGTGGCGTGGTACCAGGCTGGCCTTTAGCAACCCTGAGCTGCTACGCCGCTGCCACGCCCGGAGTGAAGTCGGGCAAATATATCTTCGACGTTCCGGGACCAGGGTTCCTGTTTCTCTTGGCGACGCCGGAGGGAGGAAACGGCTGGGCCATTCCGTCAGTCGGTCAGCCTCCAAGGTGGGCCTGCGCTGAGGCCGTTTCGTCGATTCCGTATTTTTGCCCGCTGGCAGAGATCGCGTGCTTGCAGCCGATCACGTTAAATCAGTTGCCGTTTCAAGTTTGGCCGGCTTTTATTCAGATGTCTATGTGCGAGGGGTGGCCGGCTTCGGTCACTTTGACCCCAGCATGATCGAAGAACCATGCACCCGACGCGGCGAAATGGTCCGAGCCGGATTCTTTCAATGCTCGTCGAATCGGATCATGCACCCCGAGCCCGGGGTGGTGCCTTTGGCGACGTGTGGAATTTGTCCCTATCGCAACCTGCCTGATCGCGAGGGAGTTCGCGAGTTCATTCCGGATCCGCGATTCACCACAGCTTGCCAGCATCGCGGAGCGGCGCTCGAGGTCGGCGTCTGCAACGCTTGCGGGATGAAGGGCCAGCCGTTCGACGTCTACGCATGCGCGAAGCACGGAACGTGCATGGTGAGAAGATTTCGCAACGATCGACCAGACCTCAAGGTCTGCATCAATTGCGATGACTTCGTGCCGGCCGACGCCAATGTGGCCGCCGACGTGCGGTAGCCCAAGACGCTTACCACGAGCGCAGCCGGTACTCGACCACGCCGTCGCTGTGGACCTGGGGTCGGTCGAACACGAAGCAGCAAGTCCAATCGTCGCTCGGGCCTCTCTCGACGCAGATCGGAATCGTCGCGGTCGTCAGAGGGATGAAGACGCTCTTTGACTCATGCGAATCGCCGCGGCTCAACAGCGCCTCGGCGATTTGCCGCTCGAGGGCGGCCGCCACGATCTGCGCATCGGACTTTCGCGGATCGAGAGCCTCACGCACGCCGAAGTCCATCCCCTGCCCCTTCACAGCTCGGTTACTCACTCTCTTCGACCGCGTACACGACGCGCTCGCCGTCGTCGGCACGCAATCGGGCGGTCACGCGCAGTTCGGCCCCTTCCTTGGTCAGTCGCAGACGCACGCGGCGGGGCAGCGTCTCGATGTCGTCGGCATCAATCGTGACTTCGGTCGGCAGCACGACTTCAGCCAGATTCTCGCGGGCGACGCTCGAGCCGAAGGGGTGCGCCTCACGCCAGGCTCGGACGCGCGTCGCCCGGGCAATGTCTTCGCGCACTTGGTCGCAGATGTAAGCCGTATCGGTTTCGCGCGTCCCGATCGACGCCCGCAGCGCGGCCAGCTCGCGTTCGAGTTCCCGCACGCGTCGCAGGGCCGAATCCAGAGATTGTGGTTGCGAAGCCATCCGAGTGCCCTCTCCCCAGGACACCCGTAAATATGGCATTGCCATAATATCAAGTCAAGGCTATTTCTGGTAATCGCAGAATTTCGATAGAAAGGCCTTGGAGGGGATCAGCGACTGAATCGGCACGTCGAGCGTGGCGGCGATCAGTGGCAGATCAGACAGATTCGGCATGCGAAAGCCCCGCTCCCATTCCGAGACGGTGGCCACCGTGATGTGGTACCCGTGCTTGGTCAGCGCGTGCGCGAACTCCGCCTGTGTCGCAAAGCGTTCGCGACGCAGCCGATGCCAATGCCGGCCCACGGCCCCCGGCCAGGTCCGCGGTTGATCGAGCGGTTTGCGACCCATGGACTCTCATCTATCGCTGCACGTGAATCGAGATACGGAACGCCGACATTGTAGCGGCGGGCGCGATTGAGCGCGACAGATCAAGTGGGCCCGATTTTGGAATTGCCCCCACACCGCTCTCCGGAGCCTTTGCCTAAGAGACTCCCAAATTGCGGTGACTTTGCAAAGGCGGCGGACCGTTTCCAGTTCGATGTCGTTAGACACGCCGCCCCCTCTTCACTTCGCTGGCAAACGCATCGACAGCTTTTAAGAGAGCCACTTCTTGCGCGACTACGAGACTGATCAAGTTGAACGTCGACACGCCGTCGAGAGAGAGCTTTTGCCCCTTTGCCAATCGCGGGGCATTGGGAATGCCCTCCGTTTTGGCCACATATTCTTGATCAGCGACTCCTCCCTTATGCACGATTACATTTCTCACAGCACCCAAGGCATCGAATGCGCGGCACGTTAGGGCATCGTCGATCGCTTTAACCGGAGGATGGTCAAAGGCAAGGCTGTAGGCCGCTCGAATTTTCCTGAGAGTATTCAGTTCATATTTCGTCCGAAGCAGTGAGCCCATTTTGTTGCGCAGGTCGAAGGTGTCGCCGGAGACACTTCCCAGCTCGACCAAGTCGACCTTTTTGCTCTCCTTTTCGTTTTTCTCGACGATAGATTCTGGTGGCACATGTTTTGTTTTTACTCGGGACTTATCCATGAGTTTCTTGTCACTTGCGATTCTGTCTTCGACAGCTTTTTCGATTCGCTTTTCTCTTCCATGCAACTTGAAAAGGCGTTGTGGGCAGACATTGATTGCGGCTTCCCACAAATCACCCGCCAACACTTCGAAGGTGGTCCAAGTTCCTTGAATCATCGAGAAAAACACGTTTTCAATTGCGAATTGCATCCCGTCGCCGGGAATTCTGTCCAAAAGCCGATCGATGTTGAGCAGGAATCGGCGCATGACATCAATAGCGCTCTTTGCTTCCCTGCGACCGCACCCCATCGACGCAAGCTCAGCGTCGCCGCTATGGTCAAGGCGCCATGCCCATTGAAACATCGTCATCTCGGGAAGCCTTCCAAGTGCTGACACTCGATGCATGTTGAACACAAAGGTCGCACCAACCTTTGCGATGTCGCGATTCTTAAGCCCGAGTTTCGAGTACGAATCTTGCGGAATGCCCGCAATCTGGCTGAATTTGAAGTCTGCTTTTGATTCCGTTGACTTCATAACGTTCAATCCCCGGCAATAGGGGCACCATTCAAAACTGTCGCCCAAATATGCCGCGAAGGGACCGCTGAGTTGGACTCGGTTTTTGAACAGCTTCCGACAATGTCTGCATCTTGTCCGCTGCTTCGCCATGTTGCACCTCCGACCGGCCATGATGTGGGACCCGTACGTCCCTTGCTATGATTTTCTGGGCAAGTTTGGCGTAAGTGGGTATTTTCGCGGCAAATTGACTCTGTGGGCGGCTTTTCTAGGCAGCCCTTTGCAGCGAAGGGGGTGAGGGGGCCGCGCAACCAGCGTCGAAATCACTCAGACTCCCTAGTCACCGCGCCGACATCGCACGGTGCTTTTCCCGTCGCCACTCCCAAGGCGGAACAGGACGAGGATCGGCCCAGAGTCCTCGATGATGCCGTCGAGCGTCCGCTTCCACGCCGCCGAATTCGCCCGACTTGTCGTAGGCGCGATAATCCCACGCGAAACCGTCCTGCACCATTTCGCGATTGATCAGCCGCTCGCCGAGATAGATGCGGCCCACTTCGCGATGGTAGGCGTCGACATCGACCACTTCGACACGCACGTCCTTGCCAAACACCTTGTTGCCGAGATTTTCGCGAGCCTTGGTGCCGAACGGCTGCCCCTTTTCCGGCGCGTCGATTTCCGCCAGCCGAATTCGATGCCGCTGCCTTGCGCCATCGAGCACCGTCAACGTGTCCCCGTCCGCAATCGCGACCACTCGACCGGCAACCAGGTAGTGCCGACTTGCGGCGATCGCGAGCCCCGGCCAGCCCGCCAACAGCGCGGCCACGATCAAACCCAGTGCAACGCGTCGGAGGCAACTGAAGCGCGAATCACGAGAGTTTTGCTCGAGCATCTGCATCCTTGCGCTCATGCGGCCATCAGGTTAGCGTTTGTTCATCTTCGGCCCTCAATTCTGTCCTTCATTTCGACCGAACACAATGACTACCTCGTGTCAGTCATCTTTGAGGAGATCAGCGCGTCTAACGATCTTGGTTGAACTCCCGGGCCGATTCTCGTCCGCACATTTGTCGATTTTTCACGGATGGCCAAGGAGGGTCTCGGGTGACAACGGTAACGTCCGCGCGCTTACCTTTGGCCGCTGCAGGTCCGGCACAACCGCAAATCCCCGTGGAACTGGAGAGCGTCGCTTGCCTGCTGTGCGGCGGCGGCGATCATGAAACAGTCGTCATCGGTCACGATCACCTGACGCAAATCGGCGGAAACTTCCGCGTTGTGCGCTGTCGAAACTGCCGACTGGCCTTCACAAATCCCCGACCGACGGTCCGCGATCTCGGGCTCTTCTATCCGGCCGACTACGCTCCCCATTTGGAATCAGACTCGGCGGCCGTTCGTTTCGGAGGTTGGCGGCGGAAACTGGAGCACGCCGCGCTGAAGCACCGCTATGGCTACCCATCTCCGATCGCTGATGAGCGCACCTCTGTGCAATCCCTGCTGGCCCGGGCCGTCTTCCGACGTCGTCGCGACCGTCAACACTGGGTGCCTTTTCGCGCGCCCGGACGCCTGCTTGATTTCGGTTGCGGGGGCGATGACTTCCTGGCAGTGATGCGTGACTTCGGCTGGCACGTCGAGGGGATCGATCTGTTTCCGCAAGTCGTGGACGCCTTGCGAGCCAGAATGGGAATCCGCGCGCATCTCGGAACTTTGCCGCATCCCGATATCCCGCCCGAGTCCTTCGACGCGATCACAATGCGGCATTCGTTGGAACATGTCCCCTTCCCCAAAGACGTGCTAAAAGCGGCCGGCGACGCTTTGCGATCGGGAGGCATCCTCGTCGTCGGCGTGCCGAATTTTGCGTCCTGGTCGTTTCGTCACTTCCAGCAAAACTGGACGGGGCTCGCCCTGCCTCGGCATCTGACGCATTTCACTCCGCTGACTCTGAGCCGCATGGTCGAAGCGACCGGGTTTCGCGTGCTGTCCATCGAGCAAATCGGACGGGGCGGCCGAATCCGGAAGTCGGCCCGCATGGCGACGCGCGCTCGGAGGCCGAGCGTTCTACGTTGGAATGTTCTCGCCGGCCTTGTAGCCCGCTGGACCGAGCTAACCACTCAAGGCGACAGCTTGCGGCTGATCGCCGAGAAATCTTGAGACAGCCGTCACGTCCTGTCGCGATTCCACGAACCAACGTCAGATCGAATGCTGCGCTTGGATCCACGGCTTTAGGGCATCGCTCCCGGACCCTCGACGCGGAACACCAGACCGTGTCCCTCGACGTGCTCCATTTTGAAGGGCGGCGACCACATCTGGAGGTAAGACATCAGGGCCGACTCGATCGATCGCGAACCACCCGCCAACTGCCAAATCGGCCAATAGACGTAACGCGTCGTCCGGAACAACGTGCGGGGTTTCAAGGGCAACAAGTGAGCCGGCCCGATGCTCGCGACATAAAGCGCCAGAATCACGATGGCAATGCTGCCCACTCGAAACGGGTGCCCGCGCGTTGCGTCCGGCTGTCTCGGTTCGTCCTTCATGCCCGCCATTCTAGCGGGAGCGCAGTGTGGGGCCGAGATCACAACGCATGGGAAACTGAAACGCGAATCACGAGATATGCGAGTCGAACGCGGCTTTGACGAAATGGCTCAGTCGAAGAACCATCGATAGATCGCGCCGGTCACTGGACTGATTATCGAGGCAAGAAACGGGATACCGCCGAGGACCAAGAAAACGATCGCGAGAGCCTTCAGGGGATGAATCTCGCCATCCGGCTTCGTGCCGAAGCCGAGTCGCTTGGCCCCGCCTCGACTCAGATAATGTTCGTAATGGCTCATGCCCGTCATTCTAGGGGGATCGCGATCCGTTGCTGAGATCACTTGATGATCACGCCATGATCGCAATCCCAATACTCGGCTGTCCAATGCGATCCCCAGAGCCTCAAATAACTTGACAGGGCTTTGCCGGGAAATGAGAAGCGTGACAGCTCCCAGATCGGCCGATAGACAAACAGCAGCGGCCTGGGCGAGTGGTGGTAGTCAAAGCAGAATTTGCAGGCCGGCCCCGTGCTGGCAACGTAGAACGCCAGCAGCACGACCACCCAGCTCGACGCCCCTCTGCCCCACCGCGCGCGATCCGGTTTGTCGGTCATTGAATCATCGCGTGGGTTTTGGGGCGTTCGTTTCATCACGGCTGTCGTTTTGCGCGACGGTCATTCTGCGACACAGATTGGGTGGCACTGGGCGGCTTGACCGCCAGTGTCCTTTCGGATGTCCCCAGCACTCTTCACTCGAGCCACTGGCAGACAAGCCGCCAGTGCCACCCGAATCCAACCGTGGAAGGAAAATTAGGCGCCTCACAGGTCAGCTTGAGATCGAGGGCGACGTCCGCGAGTCGGCTGGGTCTTTGTTGGCTTCGCGCGACCGCGAAAGGTCGATGCAGGACCACACCAAGGCCACCATCCATCCGGCAAACGTCCAACCCGCAAACAGGTCTAAGGCAAGAATCGCAAGCGAATGGGGATGATTGCGGTAGGCGGCAATGATCGCGGGCAACAAATAGATCAAGAGACTGAAGATCGCAATGAATGCAGCGGCATTCTGATCAACAGTTCCCACAACACGAGTTCCGAGCAGGTTCATGAGCTTATCCACTTTGCGATCCTCAAGGTCCTACCTAACGCAGACACACGATGCCGCTGTGCGCTCGAGAGGTGATCATACTCTGATCCGGCGAGCATTAGCGGGGAGAGATCTCGCCCCACACGTCGACGACGATGTGCCACAAACCGACGGCGAACGTGACGATGGCCAACACGGCCAGGAAACCAAACACAATTTTCGCGAAGGGCCGGACCCGCCCGAGCACTCCCGGACGTTCGTCCTCTTCCTCGAAATCCTGCGGGGGAAGATTGCTCATGCCGGCATTCTATCCGCGGAGCAGCGGTGGCCGCAAAAATTTCGCCGTCGTTCCGCGTGCGATTTCGTCGACGATCAGGGGGTCAATCGGATTATCGCTCCGGCAAGCTGAAGTCGTGGTCGTAGAATGTCAGGCGTGCGCATTGTGGGCAGCGGTAGGCGTCGAGGGGACGAATGCCTTCGCTCACATCGGCCCATTCACCCAGCAGGAGGTGCCAGCCCCCCGAGCTTCCGCCGATTCTCACGGGGAGCTGTCCCAGGCTTTGCAAAACGACTTGGCAATCACCGCAGGTCAGCGATTTGTTGGAGCTCATCACGATTTTCCTGTTGGGAGAAGCGTCGGGTGGCACTGGCGGCTCGTCCGCCAGTGTCTTGTCGAGGCCGTGGTTTGTGCTCAACAGGTCGCCATTCTAGCGGGCACGGTCGGTCGAATCTGGCGAACGTTTCTTCGTAGTCAGCATGCCGATCAGGAACGCGGCGGGGCAGCCCAGAATGATTAGGGCGGCCATCAGAGCCGCAATCCCCTCAGGCTTGAGGGAAAGGGCGTGCGGAAACAGCCACTCACTAGTCACCACGAAACCAAGCGGCAGAAGCAGGACTGCGAGTGCGAACAGCGTGCCTCTCTTCAATTCCGCACCCCAGCCGGGCTCGCCGAGGTCGGCAGGCTGGACTGCGGCCTGCCATTCGCGCTCTTCTTCTTCGCGCGATTTTTTTTGCGCGCCCTCACTGAGGATGTCGGTGTAGATGCGGGCCAGTCGTCGCGATTCCGTCCGCCGCACGCGCCGGATGAGTTCGGCCGCCAGTTCGTCTGGTTCAGACTTTTGGTCGCCGGCCGGGCGTTCGTCGCTCGCGCCGTCGTTGTCAGGCATGCGGACACCGGGTCGAAACCGTCGCCTACTAGAGACCTCGCTTGCTTCGCCGGTTGACGAAGAACGCGACTACAAATACCGCGGTTCCGACAACGCTCAGGAATAGGGCCGTTAGCTCATGCTCGAAGGGGGAAGCGGACCAGGTCACAGTGTTCGCCGCAATGAGGATGGCGAATCCCGCGCAAATCAGGATCCACGCGAGAATCTTCCAGCCTTTCTTGCTCGCTTGGGATTGAGGAGCCGTTTCGTCGCTCTTGACGTGCTTGGACTGTGCGGCGCGCTGCCACGCCACTTCTTCGTCTTCGTCGGCTCTTCGCCGGAATTCGGGTTCGTCGCCCATGCTACCACTCGCGTTCCCGATTTGGCCCGGAAATTCCACTTCCCCAAACTTGCCTTGTTTTAGAGATATCATCGATGCTTGCACGAGGAGCCTTCTTGGGAGCTGCCCACCACCCCAAGAGCAGACACAGCCCGAGTGCTACGGCAACGAAAGGCAACATCGCCAAGGGAGCACGCCAGATGGCGATCGCAACCGCGCCCACAAAAATCACCGCCCACACGCTGAGCCTCAGAGTCCTATAAGCCCGCCACATCGCTCACCTATCTTGCGTTAAGCGTGCGGGTGCCTTACCCGCTTTGGACTCAAATCCGCGGCCCGACATCTGCCAGATGATGAGCCCCGCAATCGCGAGTACGCACGAAATGCAGGTGACCAGCGCCGCAATTGGCACTCGACTTTGTTGCCTTTTGCTCGCCACGCCACTGCGGCTTCGAGGCCCAACCGTGACAGCTGTCTCCTCAGCGGCTTGGCCGTAGACAAAATCTTGAAAGCTCCGCGCATCGGAAGCGGGGGGCAATGGGCCCTTCGCCAAAGAACATTGCGGGCAGACATTGGGTTCGTGTCCGAGCGGAGCCTCCCAGCGGGTCCCACACTTCGGACATTGCCAGCGTTGCCAGGTGCCCATACCTACTATTGAAGCCCTTTTTGGCCGAAAAGGAAAAACTTCGTATTTGATCACGCCGTCAGACTACCGACGGGACCCGCGAGTTCGTTGCGCCGAGTGCTTGTGAATTCGCGCTGCGGCTCTCCCAGATTTTGTGGGGTCATTGGTTTTGCCTCAGAGGTCTCGTTTGTCCCAAAGGTCGCGCGCGTTTGCTTCAAAAGTCGATTGGCACGGGCGTTGTTAAATCTGGGGACGGAAGGTCGCCAACAGCCAAATGACCGGCGCATAGACGATGTCGAATAGCGGCCCAATTTCAATTCCCTGGTGTCGGCACCAATCAGCGACGATACAAGCCGGAATGAAACTCGGCGGGTACAGCACCAGCACTGCGATTGCAGCCCAGCCGATCCACCGCCGCGACCGTTTCTTCGCTTCGTCGCTCATGCCGTCCCTAGAGGGTTCAGCGAAACAGCGGGGCCGCGAAGGCAAACACGACTGTTGCGGGAACGAGTTCTAACATGAAGCACAGGATGACCAGCTGATCGCGACCGGTTCTCATGCCGTCATTCTAGCGGCGGAGGACGGACCCAAACTCGGGTGGCTACTCAAAAAGATCTGGGCGCTGATCAGTCGATGGCAGGGTCCGGAGCTTGACTCGACTCTCTTTTGGTCGGCAGCCTGTAAAGGATTACCAGAGATTTCGCGTCATGTAGTGCATTTATTTGTTGTAGGCTTGGGGAGATCCGCCGCTCTTTAAAGATCTCCTCTGGAATTCTTAACTTCCCGTCTGTCGCCACCGTGATCGGGTACGAGTCGTCCGGGTTTTTTCCTCTGACGGTTAGGCTTGGCACCAGCAACACGCGATCGCCAACTTCGATTTGAATCGCCGGCCCGTTCGGGGTCGTCGTCGAGTGAATCATAATTCCCTGCCGGTTTTCGGATGGCTCCTCTTTTGCAATGACCAGAGCGCCCAGCGATCCGACTCCTAGTATCGAGAACATGACAAAGCGGCGCAACATGGAAGGCTCTCCGTATCGGATTTCAAGGGATTGAACCCAAAGCCCCAAAGGCTGCTGCGATTGTACCGGCATTGAGGAACGGCCGTGAGACGTTCGTTGTCGGCGCTGGCGACTAGTGAGGCTCCCGACCACTCTTGGCGGCCCCTTTCTTGAGCCCCCGACTTTTTGCCGCATCTCGAGGACGAAAAACACAACAACAAGCTGCAGGTGTCCGAAGCTGGGCCGACAACATGGCGCGCGTCGGAGTCTGGAGGAATGATGCGAAGATCGAAGCGGCTTGTCATTCAACTGCCATGAATCGCGATTTTGATAGTCAACCGCCCAGCTCCTGTTTATAAGGCGGTACAATCGCGGTATGAGCCGACGAACCGGGGACTGATCTGACTGGGAGACCGCCATGCTGTCACGACGGGTTGTTCTTCCGACGCTGATCTTCTTCTGCGCTGGGCTAATCACCAGCTTGATGTATGGGTCCGTTGGGGGCTTCCGCTCCTACTTTTACGAGAACACGAAAATTCCCCACCACCCGGTCCCGCCCTTCCAGCAGGTTCAGGGCAAGGGTGGTCGCGTTTGAATTAGCCATAACTCTTTGTGCAGCCGCCCGAGCTTGGGCGATCCGCCGCTAGTGTGACCGCGATGCGACGGAACCGTTGGCGCCAATCCTTCTAGCTGTTGCTGTTGCCTGCGCGGTCGCTGGGTTTGCGACTCACGTGATTGCGCCGACGCTTTCCTGGAGTTTGGGACCGTCGTGCGAGTGGTTCCGCGGCAAAGCTGCGTAGCCCCAACGCGCGCCGCTAGAATGATGGCATGAGCTTTTATTGGGTCCTCGCGATTAAAATCGGAATCCCGATCGCCATTCTTGGGCTGCTGACAACTCTCCTGCGTTTGCTGTCCAAAAGAAGGGTGGGGACCTTCACCTGCTTTGTGATCGCTCTGGGCGCGGTTTCTCTCCTGAGAGCAGTGGCAATCTGTCTGCACCGCTGAACTCCCGCGCCTACGCAAGGCGATGACGGCATGAACGACGAAAGGAAGAAACGATCGCGGGCCTGGATCTGGTGGATGGCCGGTGCGCTCTTGATTTATGCCCTGAGCATCTTCCCGGTGGCGTTCGGGTTCGCCTACTGTGTCGACGCGAAGCTCATCTCCAATGAGCGTGCTGAGTCGATTCTGAGGGTCGTCTACTGGCCAATCGTTTGGTGCATGGACCACTCGCCTGCCGTTGATCGCACGATGCACGGCGCTGGGGATGCAATAAAACGAGCACTGCCCTAACTGAATAAACCGCCGAACTGCAACTTTCACTTTTCTCCCGTGCCAATCGCGAAAAACCGTGATTCAAACGCGGACACGACTCCCATGACCAACAAAACGGACGGCAGACGACGTTGGACGTGGTGGCCCTTTGTCCTCGGGGCGCTGCCGATGATTTATGTGCTCAGCTTGGGGCCTGCCTATTGGCTGGTTGCTCACTACCCTGCGTGGGGATTCATCACGCCCTTTTATTCGCCACTTCAGAGACTGCTCAGCTATTGGCCGGCAGCCGATCAGGCGATGTTTTGGTATCTCGGTTTTTGGGTCGAGACGCTTCACCCGTAGACAACTCGCGACTAACACTCTCACATTTCCATCCTGAGGCGATTCGAACCCCTGTTGGGTTTGACCTCGACGGTTTGATCGTCCGAGGATTCGGTGAACCAATGAATCGCGCCCATCAGGTAGTCCTCGTTTTTTCGACCATCTACGGTTCCTGGCTGGGGCTGCAGGACGTCCATGAATTCGGGCATGTCGCGGCCGCGTGGCTGACGGGTGGCCGCGTCTCCAAAGTCGTGCTCTATCCGTTTACTATTTCGAGAACCGGTTTGGCCGAGGCTCCCAGTCCTCTCGTCGTTGTCTGGGGCGGACCGATCGTCGGCTCGGCCCTCCCGCTGGCAGTTTGGCTGGCGGCCCGCGCCATTCGACTGCGGGGTGATTTCGTCCTGAGATTCTTCGCCGGCTTCTGTCTCGTCGCCAACGGCGCCTACATCGCGGTCGACTCGTTCACCCACGTGGGAGACTCCCAAGTGATGCTGACGCATGGAGCAGCGCACTGGCAACTCTGGTTATTTGGGGCCATCACTGTCCCCGCCGGTTTGTGGCTCTGGAACGGTCTCGGTCCGCACTTCGGGTTCGGGAAAGCAGGTGGCGCCGTCAGCCGTGATGTCGCATATATTACCTTTGCTTGCTGCCTCGCTCTCTTCGCAATGGGGTTCGCTTTCGGAGGTCGGGATTGAACGATGGATCAGAAGTGATCCACCTGGGTTGCGTCGTAAAAGTAACGGCGCAGGGCGTCGACCGAGTCACTGGATCGGGACGGCTGCTGAGCCGTTCGGCGCAGCGGAACTCCGCCTGCGCTCTGTGGCGCGTTCGAATCCGATCGACCGACCACCGGGGCCGTGGGATAAATCACCACACCGGACTTGCGTAAACGCGCGAGTATTGCCGCGGCCGTGCCGCTCCGATATCAATGCCCTCGCGGGCCTCCGAAGACGTTCCTAGTGGATCGCATTGGCGATCGTCACTGGAAGAGGGAGCGCACCGATGCCTGTCGCGATTTGCCTCTTGCTGCTTGCTCCGGTCATCCGCTGCGCCGATCCGCCCGGACCGACGCCCGATCGGCAACGCCGTCTCTTCTTGGCTCGTGGTGCTACTACCAATGGCGGCAGGAGGAGCGAGTCGGATAAGCTTGCGCGCATGATCATCAGTCAGCATAAGTCGGGAGCGTGGATCACCTGGACCGTTGTATTTGCAGCAATTGCGTGCGCGACTCTTGCGCTTTACGCGATTCCGTTCGCAGGCTGATCCTTTGGTGAGCGCCCCGCCCGGGGCGATCGAGTTCGGTTTGTCGTGAATTCGACGCTGGCACGCGTAACGTGTCAGCGGGACTTCGACGCAGCCCCATTCGCGTCGTCACTCCAAAAGGGGCCGGCATGAGGATCAACCCACAGGCCGCGTAGTGCTCGCGGGTGGATTTATTCGCGGCGGTACGCCTGGAAGGAAAGAAAGACGCCGACTACGAACAACACAGCGGCAGCGCCAAGCGTCAAGCCGGTATGCGGACCGATTTTCGCTGCGGCCTCGCCAAGCTGAATGGGAAATAACATCCGGCACAGCCCGCCGATGACGGCGAGCCAGCCGAGAGCAGTGACCAGCATTGGCCACGCTGCAACCCAGCGGTGATGGGCTCGCACAATAGCCAGCCCCGCGACGAACATGAGGATGCCGGTCACGTAGATGAGGACGGGGTCGCGAGAGCCTTGCTCGATCAGCACGGTCGCAAGGCTGGGATTCGCTACTGAAGCGGCCATTGCGATCAAGGTGGGGCCGATCAGCCCCGCAATGGTCTTCGAGGTTGTCGTCGGTTCGTTGCTCATGCCGACATTCAATCTATTGGCTCGACCGAGAAAGTGCGGCCAATGCCTTTGAATGCGGGTGGCAACTTGCGGATCGCGGTGTTCCCGTCTTCGTATTTATGGAACACTTCAGCGCTCTCGCGGCTGGCAAGCTCGCGAATGCCGGACTTTTTGGCGGGGCTCAGCCAAGAGACACCGCCGATACGACTGGTTAGCTTGACGACGAAGGGCACGCCGCGATTGTACCACGAGTGGGAAGGCGCGTGGTTCGAATTCGAACGCTCGACGTCGCTTGTGTCGCCGTGCACGACTTGTGAATCGGCCCCGCGACTGCCCCAGATTTTGTGGAGTCATTCAGTCTTGTTTTCGATGGCCTGCGCGGTATCATGCGACTAACCAAATACTGAACACACGTACACGCCATGGCAGGCAGCCTTTGTTCCGGCAGGGTCCGGGCCTGTAGCGAGCAGCAGAACGTGCTCGCACCCCATCATCCCGACGATGGATCACTGCCTGTCGCTTGCGCCGAGGCGGATTTCGCGACTTCCAGCCACGCCGAAACGATCGCACGATGCGGTCTGCGCTCAGACTGCGTGGCAGCGGGACCGCCTTGGGCCGGTCTTACCTCATAGAACCGTCTTACCTCTTTCGACGGTGTCTGCTCCTCTGGCAGTAACTCGTCTTAAGACGGCGGCGCGCGGCGCGATTCGTTGCGTGGCTGCTTCAATCAGGAGGCGGCCGATCCGCGTCGGCGCGGGTCGGGCACGGCCTCCACTCTTGGGTCCGCGAGTCTTCCATCTCGTCCGCAGACCGCCGCAATCCGCCGCCCAGATTTTGCTGCGTGACTCGATCCTCCCCCTTCCACCCTGAGAGCGCGCGGGTTTGCGCGCCGCGCGCTGGAACGGCGAAATGGATCGAATGTGCGACCGACGGACTAGAGAAAGAGAGGGCCGTATGGGCTGACGTCTGACGGAGTCGAGTGGCTCGACGCCGAAGGGCTAAATGAATCGTCAAAGAGCGGCTGCCTCCGCTCGGACGGCCGGCGCAAAAAAAGAGCCCCCGGGCGTGGTAGCGCCCGAGGGTCTCCGTGTTGCCGGCTTTAAGTTGACCCCGCTAGATGGGAAAAACTCGTGGCCAACAACCGCTACGCTAACGCTGCGCGCCGCAAGCGTCAAGAAAAAGCCCGCAAACGGCAGCAGATTTCGTCGCTGCCGCCGCCCGCGCCGCCTCCTCCCCTGCCCCAACCGTCGCAGCTCGACGAGCTGATCGACAATCTCAACTGGGCACTGGGGACAATCCGTAAGGTGGCAGAATCGGAACAGGGCCGCCGGATTCTCGACCGCTTGATCCGATTGGCCGACAGCGCGTGCATCGTCGACGGATTGACGCTCGATTCGAAAGGTTGGGCGGCGCTATTGAATCTGGCGAACGGGCGTAGCTTTTCTGCCCTCAAGAATCGCCGCGGCGTTGCCTCACACAAGCCCGGCCAAACGCTGATGTTTTCGGCGGCCGACCTGCTCCGCGCGAGCGACGGCGTCAAGATTCAACGTAGAAAAGATTTGAACAAGAGGGCGCAGAGGACACAGAGGTAAGACGGGTCGCTGTTATGAGCCTCTGCGTCCTCTGCGCTCTCCTGTAAAAAATCAGAATTCAGAAATTCAGGAAACCGCTGACTTCGTGCGCGGCTCTTTTGAGATTTGCCAGCGCATAAAAAAGCCCGGAAGCGACGGGTCCCAGGGGGGCTTAGGACACCTGTCGCTTCCGGGGGCGATTGGATCAAGGGCCGCGCGAAAAGATTGCGTCGGTCACCACAAACGCGGTGCGTTTTCCTTTTTGCCGGCGATGTTTTGTGAGGTCAGGTTTTCGGCGAACCGATATGAGGCAGTCGATTGGCGGGCGGGAAAATAAGCCTTTTGCCAAAACGCGTCAACACGGAATCTCTTCTTTTCAGATATTTTTACTCGCAGCGATGTTTTAGCCCCCCGGCGCTCAAAGTTCCGGCAAGAACCGCCGATCGCGGGGCTCTGGCGGATCCAAAAAACCGATCCGGAGCCGCCAGCGTCAACTCGGGCGCGAGTCGTTGAGAGAGCGCCGGATGAACCAGTCAACGAGGGAGTTTGTTAGCGAGGCACACTTTTCCCAAGCCGACGGCTCTGCCAGTGTGTATGTGAGACGCGCGACCAAGACACTGGCGGACAAGCCGCCAGTGCCACCCAACATTTTGGATTGCTTCCTCTATTACTCCCACACCAGCACATACGCTCGCAGGGGTCGTTGTTCGAAAAACTGCGAGTTGCCGATGGGAGGTGCGCTCCAGCGGGCGCCTGTGGGATTGGCGGGGCGCGAGTTGCCGCGGCTCCAGTCGACGACGACAGCCGTCTTCGGCGTCTTGCCGTCGCCGGCGGCGATCTTCAGCGCCTCGTCCCAATCCTTCACCGGGAAAATCTGGGCCTTGGGCCAAACCGATTTCAGCGCGTACTGCAATCGGGCCGGCGGACGCTCTTCGCTGATCAGCAGGCAGGCCTCGGCAGCAATGTCATCGGGCTGCAGGCTGCGACCGAAGGCAGTCAACGATTGA
>Ga0210393_10000780_pt1 | contig 27552 bp, 25 predicted proteins | sample IncBWC27OmetaG_FD_160068 | JGI IMG/M metagenome (GOLD analysis project Ga0210393, IMG submission 160068) | Forest soil microbial communities from Barre Woods Harvard Forest LTER site, Petersham, Massachusetts, United States - Inc-BW-C-27-O ...
GGCGGCTTCGGCAGGTCCTGCAGGCCCAGGACGGCCCAACGATCGTCGCCGGACACTCGTACGGCGGCCAGATCATGACGGCCCTGGGTACCGACGCACCTAACGTGGTCGGCCTTGTCTACATCGCCGCCTTCGGCATCGACCAGGGCGAGTCACTCGGCGCCCTGCTGTCCCAGGGACCCGTCACCCCGGCACTTGTGCACCTGATCACGGACGCCCAGGGCTACACCTGGCTATCCGAAGACGACTTCGTGCACCACTTCGCCGCCGACGTCGATCCGGTCAAGGCAAAAGTGATGTACGCCGTCCAGCAGGCCCTGGCAGCTTCGGCGTTCGGCACCGAGATGGGCGTACCGGCCTGGAAATCGCTGCCGACCTGGTACCTGGTCGCCACCAATGACGAAGCCATCCCGCCCGACGCCGAGCGCCAGTTCGCCAGCCGCATGGGCGCGGTCACGATCGAAGTGCCGTCCAGCCACGTCGCCATGGTCTCCCACGCCGACGAGACTTCCCAGCTCATCAGGCTCGCGGCCGACGCTGCACCCGCTGCGAACTAGCCGGGCGCGTATCAGGCGCGATCCTCATCACCTGCGGCCAGTCATGCCGATGACGTCGGCCTCCTGACGGGCACGGTCGGCACCAGCGGGGGCAGCGCCAGGGTTGCCCTCAGTAATGATGCCGCGGAGAAACCGTCCGACGGACCTCAGGATTTTTTTCATGCTGCGCAACTCCGATGCCACGTTCCTCAGCCGGATCGTTCCACAGATCGACTCCACTAGCTAGCCGGCCTGGAGGCGTTACGGGACTGGCCGGTCGGCCTGCAGGCTGGCTATCTGGGCTCGGGCAGCGGCTACCAGCTCCTCGTTGGTATTCGCGTGGCCGCTCAGGCCCCAGCCTCCGTCGGGTGCCTCGGTCAGCAGCACCCATGTCCGGCTTGCCAGCGTGGGGTCGCCAGCTGCATTGGCGGCGATGTTCGTCAGGCGCTCGACCACGGCCAGCTGCTTAGCCCGATCGAGGGCGCCCGCGTTGGTGAGGACTTGTATCCGCACGTAGTTACTTGCGCCGTCAACGTTCGACAGGCTTCCGGCCTGGAGTTCGTGTATGAAGGCTGCGGTGTTCTGCCGGAACATGGGGATGTCCGGTACTTGCTCGACGGACATGACAGCCGCCGCGAGGTCAGCTGCGAGCTGGTGCTTGTCGGCGAATGTCCCGGCTGTCGCATATACGTCGATCATGGGCATAGAGATGCTCCCTTAACGATCGCGGGGGTTAACGGACGCCGCACAGCTGAGATTGTTCGCCCCGCAGATCCTCGGGGCATCGCTCTAACGAGCCATTTCTTGCTGACGACCGGACGTACACTCCCGAATGTGAGGGTCCGATGGTAGGAAACACTCGGGGGACCCCTCTGCGTGGTCGCGGCGATGAGCTCGCCGCGATAGGCGGCCGCCTTGATGAGGTCCGTTCCGGGGTCGGCTCGGTCATCATCATCGAAGGGAGAGCCGGACTCGGCAAGACCCGACTCCTGGACGCATGCGCGTCGATGGCTGCCGACCGTTCCTTCCGAGTCGGACGTGGAGTGGCGGAGCCGCATCGCCGACTAGAGCTAGACGCGCTCTTTGACGCTCTCTTCGACGGCGACAAGCCCCTCGTAGCACGCGAGGCCCTCAGCGACCTGCACGCCTCCCCTGAGCAGAGATTCTGGCTACTTCAGGACATCCAAGCCCTGATCGAAGAGGCGGCACTCCGCGACCCCTTGCTCATCTGCCTGGATGATCTCCACTGGGCTGGAGAAGGCTGCGCCGTGGCTATGCGGCAGCTTCCGCAGCGACTCGCGTCACTTCCCGTCGGCTGGGTGATGGCGTTCCGGCCGAACCAGGGCCTGCCACCAGTGCAAAGCGCCAAGGACCAGCTGGAAGATGCGGGGGCCGAGATGATCCGCCTCGGCCCGCTCAGACGTGAGGCTGTCGCAGAGATCGCCTTGGACGTTCTAGGTGCGGAGCCCGACGAGCAGCTTCTGCACAAGGCCGAGCAAGTCAAAGGAAACCCGTTCCTGCTCATGGAGTTCTTCCGGGGCCTCCAGGACGAGCACATCGTGATGGTCGACTCCGGCAGAGCGAGGCTGCTCGAAGACCGTCTTCCGCGGCGCGTGAGCGACAACATGCGTGGGCGCCTCCTGCGCATGTCCCCGACCGCGGACCGCTTGGCCACTCTCGCCTCTGCCCTGGGCAGGCGTTTCTCCGTCCATGACGTAGCCGAGATGACCGGTATGCCGATCGCCGACCTGCTCGATCCGATCAGGGAACTTGTCCACGCCGACATCTTCATCGAGAGCGACGACCAGTTGGCATTCGGTCACGACTTGATTCGCGAAGCGGTCCGCGCGAGCTGTCCTGGCCCGGTTCGCCGGGCCCTCGACCGGAAAGCGGCCGACGTCCTGCTGGCCCGAGGCGCGCTCCCTATCGAGGTGGCAGAGCACCTCGCTGACAGCGCCGAGCCCGGCGACGAAACAGCGATCGCCACTTTGCTTCAAGCCGCTGACGCCCTAGGGACGACGGACCCTGGAACCGCTGCCAAGCTTGCGGGCCGGGCATTGGACCTGGCGCCAGTTCGGCATCCGCTTCGGGGACCTCTGGTTGCCAGACGTGCTATCTCGTTGTTCGCCGCCGGCCTCGGAGAGGAAGGCAGGCGGTTCGCTGATACCGAACTCCGGCACGCGCTCCCAGCCGACGAAGAGGCACGAGTCCGCTTCAGTGTCGCCAGCATGTTCGACATCTCTCCTGACCTGCGCGCTGACAATGCTCGCGCGGCGTTGGCGCTGCCAGGTCTGACGGCCGATCTGCGAGCCTGGCTCTGGGCGTCGCTGTTTCACAATTTGGTGGTCGCCGGTCGCACCGAAGAGGCGCTGGCCATCGAGAGCACAGCGCGAGAGGCCGTGTATTCGAGCCGTAATCACGCCTGCTGGTTCGCCTTTGAGCTCCCCGAATCGGCCGTGCATTACCAGCTCTCTGACTTCGACCGTGGCCTTGACCTTCTCCAGGCGGCCGAGCGGCGAGGACTCGACGGCCAGGAAGACGCCCGGCAGCGGCTAGCGCATAACTTTCGAGCCTGGCTGCTGGCCGCTGTGGACCGATACGAGGATGCCCTTCAGGCGATAGAAGAAGGGATTGCGACCGCTCAAAGAGACCGGCAGAACTGGGCGCTGCGCGTATTCGAGGCCTCACGCGGGCGTCAAATGCTCCAGATGGGTCAGCTCGGCGAAGCCGCAGTCGCGCTCGACGGACGGTACAGCCGGGAGGAGGCGCGCTTGGTTGTCGGCGTGCTCGACGCTCCCTCCGTCGTTGGTCTGGGCAAGCTGAAGATTCATACCGGCGACGAGCCCGGTATGGCAGAGGTGGCCGAGATCGCAAAGGTCATGTTGCAGACAAGCGCCCCGAGCGTTCAGTCCCACGCCGCCTGGTATCTGGCCCTGCACGCGATGTCTTTGGGTAAAGCTGATGAGGCACACGACTGGCTCTGCAGCGCCGGGCCTGACCGTCGGTTGAAGCTGTTCCCCCTGTTCCCCTTGGAGGTAGCCGACGATCCCCAGCTCGTCCGGATCGCGGCCGCTGTTGGCGACCGAGAGCTCGCTGAGCACACGATCGAGCAGGCAGAGCACCGCTGTGAGCTCAATCCCAGCGTCGTCTCTTTCAAGGCAGCCGCTGCGCACGCCAGGGGCCTGTGGCGGCGTTCCGCCTGCGATCTGGAGACCGCGGCCTCGCTCTTTGAGACCGGACAACGCCCGCTGGCGACGGCATCGGCGCTCGAGGATCTCGGCCGCTTGCAGGCGTCCGAGGGCGCCACCGACTACGGTATCGCCGCGCTTGATCGGGCCCTCGTGATTGACGTACACGTCGGTGCCAGCTGGGACGCAGCGCGGGTCCGCGGGCGGCTGAGACAGCTCGGTGTCCGGCGGCGGATCGTCGTTTCGGAGCGCCCCGCCACCGGCTGGGAAGCTCTGACCAGCGCGGAAGCGGCCGTCGCCCAACTTGCCTCAGAGGGCAAGACCAATCGCGAGATTGCCGAGACGATGTTCATTTCGCCGCACACCGTGAACACCCACCTGCGCCACATCTTTGACAAGCTCGGCGTCAATTCCCGGATCTCATTGACCAGAATGGCCGATGCGCTGCGAGCCCGACGTACCGACTAACCAGTCTTGGGCAATACCTGGCGTCCTGTGCGCGCGGGACAAGGCGTGGGTGCAATCTCGTGCCAGGATGCCCTAGCCATTTCCTGAGCCTGATGGCACGGTAGAGGCGGACGTGAGAAGGGATACGGAGATGAACATGCAGTCGCTGGTCGGACCTGGCCCCCGCGGCAGGGTCGAGACAGTGCTGGACCAGATGGCCGGGCCGTGGTGGATGTTCCTCGTCACCGGGATCGGGTGGCTGGTCATCTCGCTCATCGTCTTGAGATTCCGGCTCGCCTCGGTAGCCGCCGTTGGCGTGCTCATGGGCGTGGTCTTCCTGGGCGGCTGGGTCAGCGAGCTCCTCATCGCCTCGATCAGATCGCGGTGGCGCTGGGCGCACGTGCTGATGGCGATCCTGTTCCTGTTCGGGGCGTGCTGGTCGTTCGCAAGCCCGTTCGGCGCGTTCTGGGCGCTGGCCACGATCTTCGGGCTGCTGCTTATCTTCCGCGGCAGCCTCGACCTGGTCACCTCGATCTCCTCGCGGGAGATCAACCCCGCCTGGTGGCTGGGCATGGTTGCGGGCGTGCTGGAGATCCTGCTCGGCTTCTGGGTCTCCCAGCAGGAGGTTCCCGCGCAGGCGCTGCTCCTGCTGCTCTGGGTGGGGTTCTTCGCGCTGTTCCGGGGCTTCTCCGACATCCTGCTGGCGTTCGAGGTGCACAGCCTGCACCGCAAGTAGCCAGCAGACTCGGCCATCGCAGCTGCGACTCCTCACCATGCAGGGCGAAGCCGACCCGGTGGCACGACGGCCGCAAGGGCCGAGTGCAGGGCTTCCATGTCAGCGTCGCCGAGCTGTTGACGCCATGTTTCGATCGTGTCGGCGGCGGCCTGCTCGGCCGCTCGAGTGCATGCCCAGCCGCGGTCGGTGAGTTTCAGCAGCCGGGACCGGGCATCGGCGGGATCGGCTTCCCGCGTGACGTATCCGCGCTGCACGAGCTGCTCGACGAGCTGGCTGGCCGCCTGCTTGGTTACGCCGAGATAGCCGGCGACGTCCACCATGGCGGCGTCGCCCGCGCTGATCCGCACGAAAGCGAAGCCGTGCGCAGGCCGCACATCTGGAAAGCCGCGCTCTGCCAGCCCGCGCTGGATTCCGTCAACAACGTGTGCTGCGGCGCCAAGAACGAGCATCGCGACGGCTACACCACGGTCATCAGCCATGACCCAAGTTTGACAGACAGGTCAAGCTAGCTGACCATATAGTCAGCCGACTTGACCTCCTGGAGGATCCGTGCCCGTCATCCACCCTGCCGAGATTGCCGTGCACCAGGTGCATGGCAGCACGTTCAGCTCGTTCGTTGCGCCGTCCCGCGGTAGCACTCAGCTGTGCGCCTGGCAGTTGAGAGTGCCCGCCGGCCTGACCGGAGCTGCGCACCGACCAACCCGCGAAGAGGTGCTGCTCGTGCTCGACGGGGACCTCACCATCACCCTCGATGGCACAGCCACCGATCTCGTCGCGGGTGATGTTCTCTTCGTCCCGGCGGACAGCGAACTGCGCGTGGACGGCGGGACATCCGATGCCACAGCCTGGGTGACCACCACACCTGGCCTGGAAGCGGTCATGGCCGACGGCAGTCGGATCGCACCCCCATGGGCGAACTGAGCCCCGTCCGCTGTCAGGTGCTCGCCACGCCGGGCGGCGTCCTCGGCCTGGCTGCTCACCAGGCTTAAGACCAGTCCAGCGCTTTATTCCTGGCAGGGATGGGCACCATCTGGACTGTCTGAGTCGGCGGCCTAAGGCAGCACGGATAAGCCAGCTCAAGGCCGTCTCACAGCGACCCTGGGGGATCAAGATCATGAGCGCTGCGCCTGCTCCGGCTATTCCGGACGTACTCGAAGACCCGATCAGGGATAAGGGAACGGCCTTTACCGAATCAGAACGTGATGCTCTCGGGCTTACCGGACGCTTGCCTTCCGCCGTACTGACGCTCGATCAGCAGGCCCAGCGCGCCTATCAGCAGATGCTCCGGCAGGGCGACGACCTGGCGAAGAACGTGTACATGGAGCAACTGCACGACCGGAACGAGGTGCTGTATTACCGGGTCCTCGCCGACCACCTAGCTGAGCTCCTGCCAGTGGTGTACGACCCGGTCATCGGCGACGCGATCGAGCGTTACTCGCACGAGTACCGCCGGCCCCGCGGCCTCTACCTGTCGATCGACAGGCCAGACGACATGGACAAGGCGTTCGCCAGCCTGGGCCTCGGGCCTGATGACGTCGATCTCATCGTCTGCAGTGACGCCGAGGAGATCCTCGGCATTGGCGACTGGGGCGTAGCCGGCAGCATGATCGCCGTCGGCAAGCTGGCCGTCTACACCGCCGCGGCGGGCATCGACCCGCGCCGGGTGTTCCCGGTGTCGCTCGATGTCGGCACCAACAATGAGGTGCTGCTGAACGACCCGCTATACCTGGGCAACCGGCACGCACGCGTCCGGGGCACCGACTACGACGCGTTCATTAAGAAGTACCTGCAGACGGCGTCTGCGCGCTTCCCGAACGCGTTGCTGCACTTCGAGGACTTCGGCGCGGACAACGCGCGGCGAATCCTGCTCACTTACCGGGACAAGTACCGGATCTTCAACGACGACATGCAAGGGACGGGCGTGATCGCCATGGCCGGGCTGTTCAGCGCGCTGAAGGTCACCGGCACCCGGTGGCGGGACCAGCGAGTTGTCGTCTTCGGCGGTGGTACGGCGGGCATCGGCATCGCCGACCAGATCCGCGACCAGATGGTTCGCGACGGGCTGGACTCGAGCCAGGCAATCAGGCAGATCTGGATCGTCGACCTGCCCGGCCTGCTTACCGACGACATGCTCGACGGCATGCTGGACTACCAGCGTCCCTACGCGCGCTCCGCTGCCGAGGTCGCGGGCTGGGCGAAGTCGCCGGTTCAGATAGACCCGGCGGCGGCGGTGCGCTGGCCGGAGATGGCCGCGCTCCAGGAGGCGCACGCGGACTCGGGCATCATCGGCCTGCAGACAGTGGTCGAGAACATGAAGCCGACCATCTTGATCGGCACGTCAACAGCGCACGGCGCCTTCACCAAGGACGTCGTCGAGGCCATGAGCTCCGGCGCCGGCCGGCCGGTCATCTTCCCGCTGTCCAATCCGACCTCCAAGATCGAGGCCATGCCTGCCGACATCATTACCTGGTCCCAGGGGCGGGCACTTATCGCTACCGGTCTGCCCATCGGGCCGCTCGAGTACGACGGCGTGACCTACCAGTTCGGCCAGGCCAACAACGCCCTGGTCTATCCGGGGCTCGGCCTCGGCACGATCGTCTCCGGCGCAGCGAAGGTCACCGACGGGATGCTGCATGCGGCCGCAGAGGCCGTGGCTGGCCAGGTCGACGTCAGTGATCCCGGTGCCGCGTTGCTGCCCGCGGTAGAGAACCTGCGGGCGTCGTCGGCGACGTCCGCGATTGCCGTAGCGAAGGCGGCAACCGCGGACGGCGTCGCCGGCAAGAAGATCGGCAACACGGTACAGGCCGTGCTAGACGCCATGTGGCAGCCTTCCTACTAACGTGGCAGGGGTCAGATCCGCTACGCACCGCTGAGCTGTCCATGGGAGCAGAAATGACGTCTGTCTTCGCGCTTGGGCGGATGGAGGTGCGGCGATCTGGGTACGGCGCGATGCAGCTTGCGGGTCAGTTCGCGGCCGGGACGCCGCCGGACCGTGAGTCGGCCATCGCCGTACTCCGGGCCGCAGTGGCCGCCGGCGTCGATCACATCGACACCGCCCAGTACTACGGTCCCGGCACCGTGAACGCGCTAATCCGCGACGCGTTGTACCCCTATCCAGAGGGTCTCGCGATCGTCAGCAAGGTCGCGGCCGGACGAGACGACAACGGCACTGACTATCTCCGCGCGGGCATCGAGGATAATCTCCGCAGCTTGGGAGTCGCCCAGCTCGCCGCGGTCAACCTGCGCCTGATCGGCGACGGCCGGGTGGATGCGCGCTTCGACGACCAGCTGGCTGCGATGGTGGCCGCCCGCGATGAGGGTCTGATCGCCGGGATAGGCCTGAGCAATATCAGCCTGGAGCAGCTGCAGCATGCCGTCGCGGGTACCGAGATCGTCTGCGTGCAGAACCTGTTTCACGTGGCCGACCGTGCTGCGACGCCGCTTCTCGATGCGTGCCTTAGCCGGGGCATCGCGTTCGTGCCGTTCTGCCCGCTCGGTTGGCCCCGCGGCCAGGACAACCCCGTGCTGACCAGTCCCGTCGTTAATCAGACAGCTAGCCGGCTGGGCATCACGCCGGCGCAGGCTGCGCTGCAGTGGCTCTTGCAGCTCGCCCCGAATGTGCTACTGATACCGGGCACCGGCTCGGTCGCTCACTTGCGGGAGAACCTGGCCGCAGATGACCTCACACTCGACGACCAGGCCCTGCGCGATCTCGATCGCGTCAGCGGCTGACCTCGGCCAAGCTGAAGTACTCGGCTAGCCACGGCCCGGTCACGCTGCCCGCATCGTGCGCGACCTCGGCGGGTGTCCCCGCTGCGAGCACGCGGCCGCCTTCCGGTCCGCCGCCCGGGCCCATGTCGATGAGGTAGTCGGCTGCCGCCAGCAGGTCGAGGTCATGATCGATGACGATGATCGTCGCTCCGGCGTCAAGCAGCCGGTCGAACACGCTCACCAGCGTTGCGACGTCGAGCGGGTGCAAGCCCGTCGTGGGCTCGTCGAACACGTACAGCGCACCCTGCTGGCTGCGGCGCAGCCTGGACGCGATCTTCAGGCGCTGCGACTCGCCGCCAGATAGCGACGGGGTGGGCTCGCCCAGCTTCAGGTAGCCAAGGCCGACGTCACTGACGGGCCGTAGCGTGGCGGCGATTGATGGCCTGTCAGCGAACCGCTCGACGGCGTCGTCCACGCTGAGGTCAAGCACGTCGGCGATGGTCAGGCCGTCGACCTGCACCGCGAGGACAGCGTCGTTGAAGCGGGCGCCGTGACAGGTCGGGCACTGGACGGTGATGTCAGGCAAGTACTGAACGTCGAGGTCGAGGTGCCCGAGGCCGCGGCAGGTCGGGCACTGGCCCTCGCGAGTATTGAACGAGAAGTGGCCCGGCTTCCAGCGCCGCCGCCTGGCGTACGCGGACGCGGCGAAAAGGCTGCGGATGTGATCGAACGCCCCGCAGTAGGTCGCCGGCGTTGACCGGGCGTTCTGCCCGATTGGCGAGGCGTCAATCTGGACGACCTGCCGGATGCCCGGCACGTTCAGGCGGCGGACGTGGCTCGGCTCCGCGGTGCCGCCCAGGCGCCCTCGGGCGGCGGGGATGAGGCTATCTAGCACGAGGGCGGTCTTGCCCGCCCCAGATGGACCGGCCACCGCGGTGAGGCGGTTCACCGGAAACTCAGCGGTGAGGTCGTGCAGGTTGTAGAGGTCCGCAATCTCGATGGAGATCTGCCGGTCCTCAGCTGCGCGCTCGGGTCGGTCGCGGGGAACGCCGGGCGCGCCGGCCAGGAAGGGCCCGATGATCGAGCGCGGGTCGGATTCCAGCTGACCGGGGGTGCCCGCGGCGATCACGTGGCCGCCCTGCGCACCAGCGGCGGGGCCGAGTTCAATAACCCAAGCGGCAGAGCGGACCAGCTCCCGCTCGTGCTCGACCACAATCACCGAATTGCCGTTCCCGGCCAGGGCGGAGATCATCTTGCGCAACCCGGTGACGTTGCTGGGGTGTAGTCCGACCGAAGGCTCGTCGAGCACGTAGAGCATGCCAGTAGTGCTCGCGCGGACCGTTGAGGTGAGCTCGATCCGCTGCCGCTCGCCGGTCGACAGCGAAGCGCCAGCACGGTCGAGGGTGAGGTAGCTGAGGCCGACATCGAGCAGCGGCGTGAGCGCGCCGCTCAGCTCGGCGAGCAGGCCGGCCGTCACCCGGCTGAGTTCGGCTGGCAGTCCGGCCGCTAGCCCGGCCGAGAACTCTCGCAGTCCGTCCAGGCTGAGCATGCTGATCTCGGCGATGTTGCGCCCACCGAGCTGCGAAGCCAGCGCCTCCGGCCGCAGCCGGGTGCCGTGACATACCGAGCAGATCCGGGTGATGACGAAACGCTGCACCAGTCGGCGAGTGCGCTCGTTGTCACTGCGTAGTGATCGTTCTACCGCGGCGACAGCATTGTCATAGTTCACCGATAGCTGTACGGTCCGGTCGTTCCGGCCCGAATGCAGCGTCACCTGCTGCTGGACGGGGGCGCCATGCAGCACGATGTCTCGCTCCGACTCGGTGAGCAACTTGTACGGCACGTCGAGCGGGACTCCGAGCTCTCCCGCGGCATACATCGATAGCCGCCGCCCGCCGGAGTTCCACGGCAGCACCGCTCCCGCCTCGATCGTCTTGTCCGGGTTGGGCACCAGGGTGGCCTCGTCGACCTCAGAGCGCACGCCCAGGCCCTGGCAGGCCGGGCACGCGCCGTAGGAGTTGAAGGCAAAAGACTCGGCACTTGGATGCTCAAAATGCGCACCGCAGACCGGGCAGATGATCTCCTCAGCAAACGCCGCGATCGACGGGCTGACGCGGTGGCCGTTCGGGCACAGGTGCGAGCCCAGCCGCGACATCATCAGCCGCAGGACGTTCAGGACCTCGGACATGGTTCCGACAGTGCTGCGCGGTCCCGGAATGGGCGGCCGCTGCCGCAGGGCAAGCGCAGGCGGAAGGTGATCGATCCGGTCCACGTCCGGGCGCTGCGCCTGGGTCAGCCGGCGGCGGCTGTAGGTGCTCAGGCCTGAGAGGTATCGCTGCATGCCTTCGGCGTACAAAGTGCCAATGGCGAGCGATGTCTTGCCCGATCCGGACACGCCTACGACAGCGACTATGCGCCACAATGGCACGTCGACGTCCACGTCACGCAGGTTGTTATGCCGGGCGCCGCGGACTGCGATGGCATCGGGCAGCGCGCCGGGCACGGGTCCGTCAGCTGCCGCCACACCACCTACCTAAGCAGAATGCCGAGTCGGCGCCGGGACCGGCACCCGCCGGTCCCGGTCCGCGGGCCGTCATAGTCGTAGCGGTCTCAGGGGTGCACCGGACCGCTCGGGCCCTTGTCGAGGCGCAGCGACTGCATGATGGCGAACGTAGTCGTGATCGTGAACTCCTCGATGTCCGCGGCTGCCAGCACGCCGGTGTACTTGGCGATCACAGGCGCGGCGGCGCGCTCGGTGACGGCATCGAGGTGTCCCTTCACGCCAGCCCACACGTTCTCCCCGTAGTGCATGTAATACGGGACCGGGTTGACGCTCGCCAGTGCCTCTCTAGAGCTGGCCTCGATGTCAGCGATGTACCGCTGGTGCAGGGTGACGTCGTCGCGGGTAGCGAGCCTGCCAAGGTGCCCGCTAATGAGGTGCGACCACTGGTACGACAGAGCGATGTCCGGAGCCTGCATGTACCCCTGCACGTCCTCGCTGAGGTTGGTGTTGTAGATCGGCACCCAGCCGGCGTTGACAACATCGATGAACATCAGGGCGTCATGACCGGGGAAGTGGATGTAGATGTTGTCAGGCGTGTGGTTGGAGCCGTGCCACGCCAGCTCGACGCGCTCTCCGCCCACCTCCAGCGTGTAGCTGTCGCCGAAGGTCACGTCAGGCACAGGACGCGCCGGGTCGTTGTCCCGGAGCAAGAGCCGCCGGGTCTCCTCGTGCCCAATGCGGACGACATTCTCGAATAGCGACGAGGCCGCGCCGTGGTCCGCGTGGTGGTGGGAGTAAACCAGATGCGTGACGGTATTGCTGACGCCCTCGGCGGCGGCCATCTCGTCGACAGCCCGCCGCAGGTTACCGCCGATGCTGGGCGGTGCGTCGAACACCACTACGCCGTCCCGGGTGACCAGGAACGCTGAGTTGTAGACACCGTCGGTGACCCAGTACAGGTTCCGCTCGACCCGACCGACGTGGTATCCCTGCTCGTTCAGGGCGGGACCGAGAGCCGAAGGCGGGATGGGCGCGTAATCGGGCAGTCCGTCGGCGCTGCCCGTTCCGGCTGTTGTCGTCACAGCATCTCCCTCGCAACTTGGGCACGTCCCTGACGGCCGTGCGCTTCGCGTCCTGCCCACGCTCCCGAACGGCCAGGTGAAAGGTCATCACCGGATCATGGTGATTCCCCAGCCGGTGCAGCGAGTGCCTGAGCTTCGTCATACGCGGCTGAGAACAGGTAGGAAGTCGCCAGGCTGCGGTAAGGCCGCCAGCTCGCGGCGATGGCAAGAACCTCGTCCTCAGCAGGCAGGTGATCGAGACGGTATACAGTCCGGACAGCCTTGCGCAGGGCAAGATCGCCTGGCAGGACTACGTCCTCGCGGCCGAGCGCGATGATGAGCGCGCCTTGCGCCGTCCACGGGCCGATGCCGGGGATCTCGGTGAGTACCGCAATGAGCTCGTCGTCGGGGGCCGTCGCTAGCGCGTCGGCGTCAAGCCGCCCGTCCGACAGTCGCTCGGCGAGATCGCGAAGTGTGCTGATCTTCCGCCAGGACAGCCCCGCGTCCCGGAACCGCGCAGGATCGGTGCCCAGCAGGTCGGCGGCGGATGGGAGGCGGCCGCCGAAGCGCGCCTCAATGCGCTCGAGTATCCGCCGCGTTGCCGGGACCGACAACTGCTGTCCGACGATCTGGAACAGCAGGGCACCGAATAGGTCCATCGGTGGCAGCTCAGTCAGCCACTGCCGCGGGTCGAAATCTGGCCGGGCAGTAATGAGCCTGGCCAGCACCGGGTCCGCTCGCCGCAGATAGCTCTTCGCCTGCTCCAGCCAGTCGGCACCGCCGAGACTGTCTCCTTGCCCTGCCGCTTCCATGCCTTGACGGTCCCGCGCAGGCAGGTGAGTCCGCATCACCAGGATCTGGTGACCCCCGGCGCGCAATCCGCTGACGCGGAGAGGGCACGGATAGGCCCGAGCACGTAACCTGACTAAATGGTGAGAGGCGGATGGCGGCGGGCCAGCGCGCCGCGGATCGAGTCCAGAAGTGGCGTTTAGGGCAAACCCACCGAAGCTAGCTCAGGCAGCTACGCAGTTGATTCCGCGCGGAGAACTTCTCGCATCCCTGGATCGCGCGACGGCAGCGAAGGTCACCGTGATCTCCGCCCCCGCAGGCAGTGGCAAGACCTCGCTGCTGCGGGCCTGGGCCGATGGTCCTGGCCAGTCGTACCGGCTGGCAGTCGTGCAAGTCCGACGCGATCAGCAGGACACCCAGCAGTTCTGGCTCGCCGTACTCAGCGCCATCCGGCAGGCCTCGAGCGCGCCCGGCGAGGGCGCGCAGCTGGCGGCGACACCTGACTTTAATGATGCCGGCATCGGCGAGAGAGTTCTCTCGGAGCTCGCCGAGCATCGCGATCGGACCTTCCTGATCATCGATGATCTGCACGAACTGACCTCGCCCGAAGCGCTGTCGCAGCTGACCCTGCTGCTGCAAAACCTCCCCCAGCACGTGCACGCGATCCTGGCCACGCGGCGTGATCTTCGGCTCCGGCTCCACCAGCTACGCCTCGCCGGCGAGCTGGCCGAGATCCGTGCGGCAGATCTGCGTTTTACCCAGCGCGAGACCAGCGAGTTCCTGGATGCGTCGGGCATCACGCTGTCGGAAGCTCAGGCCGCGAAGTTGCACCAGCGGACGGAAGGCTGGGCGGCCGGCCTGCGACTGGCGGCGATGTCACTAGCAACCAGCCCGGACCGGGAAAGTTTTGTGGCGGAGTTCTCGGGCAGCAGCCGCACGGTTGCCGAGTACTTGCTCGCCGAGATGCTGGAGTGCCAGCCGACTGAGGTCCAGCAGCTGCTGCTGCGCACTTCCCTGCTCGACCGGGTCAACGGCGAGCTGGGAGATCTGCTGACTGGCCACCCTGGCTCCGAACGGATCCTGCTTGACCTCGAAGACGCCAACGCGTTCGTCGTATCGCTCGACCCGGCCCGAACGTGGTTCCGGTATCACCACCTCTTCGCTGACTTGCTCCGGCTTGAGCTACGCCGCAGGCTGCCCGAAGAACTACCGGCATTGCATCGGCTCGCCGCGCAGTGGCTGGCCGAGCACGGCGAGATCGTTGACGCCGTCCGGCATACTCAGGCTGCGGGTGACTGGACTGCTGCGGCGCGACTGCTAGCAGACCATTCTTTCGGCCTGACGCTGGACGGGCAGGCGCAGACCATCGAGTCCCTGTTGCGCGCGTTCCCGCCCGGTGCCGTGACCGAGGGCCCGGATATCCCCCTCGCGCGCGCAACCAGCGACCTTGCCCGGGGACGCCTGGACGAGGGCGCCGCCCACCTGGCCGTAGCCGAAGCCTCGATCACGGCAACCCCGGCAGATCGTCGGCACCGGCTCGAAGTAGCGACCGCGGCACTGAGACTGTCCCTGGCGCGGAAGCGCGGTCACCTCGCGGGAGTAGTCGAGCAGGTCAGGTTCCTTGCCTCGCCGATAACCGGGCAGTCTGACGAGGACATTGCGCTCGACAGCGACCTGCGCGCGGTGGCGCTCATGAATCTCGGCATCGTCGAGGCGTGGTCACTCGCGAACCAGGACAGTGAGCGGCACCTGCAAGAGGGCGCCGATCTGGCACGGAAGATCGGACGTCCGTACCTCGAAGTCGCCTGCGTGGCTGAGCTCGCCTTCGCAGCAAAGATCGAGCCCTTCGCTACTACCCGGCGCCGGTGCCGGGAAGCGATAGCACTCGCCGAGCGGTATGGCTGGGGCGCGGAGCCGGTCATCTCGCCGGCGCTGGTGAACCTCGCAGGCACTTTTATCTGGGCGGGCGAATTCGACGAGGCCGAGCGCTGGCTGCGCCGCGCCGCCAGCGCTCTGGTGACAGACGCAGGTCCGGTCATCAGGCTGTTGCTGCACCTGGGAACGGGCATGCTGTTGTCCGGCCGACGCCGCCAGCGCGAGGCGCTTGCGGAATTCACTGCGGCCGAGCACTTTCAGGCACAACTGGAAGGCACACACGCGCTGGCGGGTCAGCTGACGGGCTGGCGGCTATCCACACAGGCTCGGCTCGGGCAGCTCAGCGACGCCCGCGCGTCGCTGGCAGCACTCGATGCGGAGCTGGCGGGCTCCGGCGAGATCGCTAATGCCCGAGCGGTTATCTGCCTGGCCGAAGGTAACCCGCCCGCGGCTCTCGCCGCAGCCCAGAACGTGGTGAGCGGCACAGCTCCGGTCATCGGCTACGTGACGGTCGTTGAGGCGAATCTGCTGGCTGCGGTCGCGCACCGCGAACTTGGCGACCAGCGCGCTGCGATCGCGGCCGCCGAGTTCGCGCTGGCCCTGGCCGAGCCGGATCGGCTGGTGCTGCCGTTCGCGATGACGGGTACGCTCGAGCTGCTCGAGGCCATCCCACGGTATGAAACGGCTCACGCAGCGCTGCTCACCGACATTCTGGACGTGATGCGCGGAGCAGTCATATCGCCGGGCGATGAGCGTTCACCGGCAGGGATCGAGCAACTCAGTCCGAGCGAGCTGCGGGTGCTGCGGTATCTCCCGACAAACCTGTCCCGGCCGGAGATCGCCAGCGAGCTGTCGGTCTCGGTGAACACGGTCAACACCCACATCCGCAACATCTACGCCAAGCTCCAGGCTCAGGATCGTTCCTCGGCCGTGCAGCGCGCACGAGAGATCCGGCTGCTCTCGGCTGGCCTGAAGAGCTAACCGGGGAATCACCAGGATCGGCGGTCGCCGTCAGCGGGTGAAGGTCACGTGGATCGTTCCGCTGGTGGCTACCTCGCTGGTGACCTTGTAGCCCTGCTCCAGCTCGCGGAGGTCCTCCCACAGCCGCTCGCCGCGGCCAAGCAGGATCGGTGCGATCCCGACGTGGAGTCGGTCGACGACGCCGGCCGCCAGGTAATCCCGCACCACCGAGACACCGCCGCCGATGCGCACGTCGAGATCGCCCGCGGCCTCCTTCGCGCGGGCGAGGATCTCCTCGGGTGAGGTCTGGACGAAGTGGAATGTGGTGCCACCTTCCATCTCCAGTGTCGGCCGCTGCTCATGGGTGAGTACGAAGACTGGTACGCCGAACGGCGGGTTCGGTCCCCACCAGCCCTGCCAGTCCAGGTCACCGGGGTGCGCATGCAGTCCGAACATGCCCGCACCCATGATCTCTGCGCCGACGCCTTCGAAGTACGCCGCGGCGTAGTCGTTGTCAAGACCCGTGGTGCCCTTGCCGGACTGGCCGAGCACGCGCTCGCGGAAGGTCCGCGTCGCGACGTATGCCGCGACCAGGCGGTTCCAGTCCTTGCCGAACGGGTCCTCCGGGGTCTGGTCGGTGGTAGTCGCGTAACCGTCGAGGGAGATGTTCAGATCGACGCGTACCTGGCTCATTGCTACTCCTTCAAAGTGAACCGACTGGCAAGATCCAGAAGCGGGATATCGTCATTGCGCCCGACTTCAAGGTCGGGTGCGACGGCTTTGCCCGAGTGCTCGTGCGGACAGGGCCGTCAGCCAGGCGAAGCCGGTGATGATACTCGCGCGCTGGAACAGCCCGCCGAACTTGACGAGGCGCGGTGCCTGACCAAAACCCGCCCCGGCCAGTATCACGGTAGCCAGCATCGTCATCGCGGTGCCCGCGCTGTAGGCCCCGAATCCGCGCTCGCCGGCCCGCCACGACCGCCAGCTGCAGGCAAGTGCCGCAGCCGGCAGGCCGAAGAACACCGGCACGGCCGCCAGGTTGTGCGCCGTGCCGACCGGGCTCTGCCGAATCAATGCATCGGGCGTACCCGGCGGGTAGCCGCTGACCGGGTCGGTAGTGAAGACGGCCGCGGCAATAAGCCCGGCACCCGCCGCGCCGATCAGGGCCGGTGCTGCGCGGCTGCTGGTCGCTCGATCCCGCGCACGAGCCAGCCCCGCGGCACCGGCCAGGAACAACGTCCCTGTCACAACGAAGTTCCCGGCCTGGATCCAGCCGCGTGATCCGAGCGCGAGCGAACTGACTGGGTGGCGCAACGGCTTGTAGCCGTCACGGACGGCGCCTTCAACGAGGAACGTAGCGACGAAGACGGGGCCTGCGGCCAAGCCGCAGCGCAGCAGCCTGCGGGTCCACGCCTGCTGCTTGCCGGGGAAGCTGGCAGTCTTCACCAGTGAAGCCTAGCGGGCAGGCGCTGAGATCAGCGCAGGCATCAGCCGCTGTCCGTGCCTGCCGTAGGCTGCTCCGGTGCGTAACAGTCAGGCTGGGCCGGCCGGTGCGGCCGCGGCGGAGTGCCTGGACATCCTGGACGAGCAGGCAGCCGCCTACGCCGAGGTGGCGCGCGCCAACATCGGCAGGGAGTTCCCGTCGCTCCTGATGCACCTGATGACCGAATCCGGCGACTTCCCGGCCCGGCCTGGCGAGCGGACACCGGTGTTCTACGGCAGCCTGGACTGGCACTCCTGCGTTGAGATGCACTGGCTGCTTGTCCGGCTGCTGCGGCTGGCCGGGAACTCGGTGCCGGCTGGCGAGATCAGAGACCTGCTGGACGCCCAGTTCACCGCCGACAAGCTCGCCGCCGAGGCGAGCTTCGTGACCAGCGCCGATGGCCGGTACGAGCGGCCGTACGGCTGGGCCTGGGCGCTCGCCCTGGTGCACGAGATCGCGAGCCTGGACGAAGCTCAGGCGCGCCGGTGGCTGACCGCGATTGCCCCGCTCGCCGACGCGCTGACAAAGGGCTTCCTGGACTGGCTGCCCAAGGCCACCTATCCGATCCGCCACGGCGTGCACGCCAACAGCGCATTTGGCCTGTCCATAGCGCTGCCTTTCGCAGCCAGGCAGGCGCAGGCGGGTCGGCCGGACCTGGCGGCGGCCATGGAAGCCAAGGCGCTCGGCTGGTTCGTCGGCGACATGGATTATCCGGCCGGGTACGAGCCGTCCGGGCACGACTTCCTGTCTCCCGCGCTCACCGAGGCAGAACTGATGAGCAGGCTCCTCGCGCAGCCGGAGTTCGCCGACTGGCTGGCCGCCTTCCTGCCGGGGATCGCCGACGGCGAGCCGTCCACGCTGTTTACTCCTGCGGTGGTCGCTGACGCAAGCGACGGGCAGATCGCGCATCTGCACGGGCTGAACGCCAGCCGGGCATACTGCTGGCGGCGGATCGCGGAGAGCTTGCCTGACGGCGACGCCCGGATCGCGTCAGCCCTGGCAGCGGCGCGCACTCACCTAGACGCCGCGCTGCCGCATGTGATCGGAGACGATTACATGGTGGAACACTGGCTGGCCGCTTACGCCGTGCTCGCGCTGACGTAGTCGGCGAAGGTGATCAGGCGGCGTCGCCGACCGGCAGCAGGCCGGTAGCAGCCGAGGCGGTGGTCGCTGCCACGGCGGTCGGGAAGTACAGGCAGCCGCACAGATCGCTGACCAGTTGGCGGATCCAGCGCATCCGCTCGGATGCTTCCTCCGGGTGGTTCCCGAATTCCTCCGCCACGCGGCTGGTGCAGCCAGTGGTGCTCAGACGCCGGACCGTGCTGCCGATCGCATCTGCGACCATCTCGGCCGTCAGTATGTCAGAGGGCTGCAGCGGTGAGGCGAACAGTGCGTCGCAGACGGCCTCGTTCACATGCATCCCGGTCACGGCAACTCTCCAAGAATCAGAACATAGGGGTGGATTTCGTGCGCCGCCGCCCTCCGGCCAGGCGATCGCAGTTACTAGCCAGTAGGACGCGGCCACGCACGGTGTGCGTTGCGTGATGTGGGTCACCTTCCAGCCTGGGCCGGCGGCTGCAGGCGGCTCAACCCGGCGGGAGACAACCACCCGCTGACGACTACGGCCTACTCGGCAGCAAGCACTTCGAATGCCGGGTGCCGGGGCGCGATGGCGCGAATCTGGTCGTCGCTGGAGTCTGGCCCGGTGCCCTCGAAGAAGATCCCGACCTCTGCCTTCCACCTCTTGAGGTAGGCGCGCAGCACCGGCACCTTCTCGTCGTCAGCGAGCTCCCGGCCGCGAAAGCCCTCGGCGCGCTTGCCGAGGCGCAGTTCGCCGGTGCCGACGGCGCGCAGGTTGCGCACCCACTGGGTCTCGCCGCGAGGCGCGACGATGTAGCGGCGGCCGTCGTAGGTGAGCAGGTTCACCGGGGTGGTACGCCACTGCCCGCTCGTCCGGCCCTTTACCGCCAGGACCCGCGAGCCGAGCACGCTAATGCCCTGCCGGGTCAGGAACGCCACAAACTGGTTGAAGACATTGCGCGTGAACCAGCCGGGTTCGCGGTAGTGATCGGACACGCAGCCAGCCTAACCAGACGGCATGCGGTCAACCCGGCCGGGCCGCTCAGACGAACAGTGGCTCGGCTGCCGACCGGTCCGCCAGCTCGGCCATCGCGGCGTCGTCCGGCGGCCCGGTGAACCGGCTGGCCGCGTTGAGCACTCTGGGCAGCAGGTCGACGTCACCGACACTGTCCAGGAACACCCCTGGGCGGCTCAGTGCCCACCAGACCGCCAGGTCAATGTCGTCCTGCTCCTGGAGCGGCTCATACCACGTCGCCCGGGTGTGCGGCCGTCCCAGCCACGGGCGCCGGGCGATCGACTTGATCGTCTGGATCGCCACGTCGCGCTCGCGGCAGGTGCGGTAGAGCGCATCGAAGTTGGCGGCGTAGTAGGAATTCTGCATGGTGACGTAGTTGTAAGGCAGCAGCACCGAGTCGAAGTCGAATCGGTCGAGACTGCGCCGGTGGGTGGCGGCGATCTGCGCACCGTGGCCGGTGACGCCAATCCAGCGGATCAGGCCCTGGTCGCGCGCCTCGACCGCTGCCTCGATGGCGCCGCCAGGGCTGAGCGCGATGTCCCACTCGATCGGGTCCGCCAGGGCATGCAGCTGCCACAGATCGACGTGGTCGACGCCCATCCGGTCCAGGGACCGGTGAAGTTCGTCGCGAGCGCCTTCCCTGGTGCGCTCATCTCCCTTGGTTGCCAGAAAGAACCGGCCGGGCTCGCGTTGCAGCCATGGCCGAACGCGTGCCTCTGCCTCACCGTAGGACGAGGCCACGTCGAGATGGTTCACCCCATAGGACAGCAGCACATCCAGGGTCTCGTCCGCGACGCGCTGGGACACCGCTGCCAGAGATGCACCCCCGAAAATGACCCGCGTGCTGCGATGGCCGGTACGGCCGAACTCCGCCAGCTCGATATCCATGAGGCCAACGATAGGACCGCCGCGCCGAGCGAGCCGGCCCGGATAGCCACCGTCCCAGCGAGCGGCGCTACCAGTGGCCGCGGTGTACCAGGTCGTCCAGAGTTCGGCGCTTGATGACCTTGGCTGAACCGCCTTTGTCGGCAGCCTGATCTGGGTGACCGATCGCGACTGCCCCGATCGGCAAGTAGTTCTCGGGTATCCCGTACAGCAGCCGGAACTCGGCGATCAGGCCCGGCGGGATGCCAAAGAAGAGCGCGCCGAGGCCCTCGTCGACCGCGGCGAGCAGCATGAGCAGGGCGGTAAAGCCCGTATCGATATCCCAGTAGGGCACCGGCCAGTGCGCTTCGTCCCGATCAGCCCAGCCCTTGTCCTGCCGTGCGTACCGGTCCAGGTAGATGTCCTTGCACGACAGCGGCACGACGACCAGCGGCGCATGGGTCACCGGATCAAACGACGGCCCGGCGTTGCTCTCGTTGCCGTGATAACGCGACACCAGGTCCCAGAACGGGCCAAGCTGCTCGGGTCCCTGCAGCGTCATCAGCGCGTAGCCCTGGCTGAACCCGGCCGACGGCGCTCTGTTTGCCGCAGCGAGAATTCGCTCTACCACGTCCGGGGCGAGCGGCTCGTCCGTGTACGCGCGTACCATCTTGCGCTTGCTGATCACGTCGGCTAATTCCACCGGGCCAGCATAGGGGCAGGGGTCATCCGCGCTTTCGCGCGACTTCGCCCTCGGCAGATATTCTGACTGACATGGATAGCCGGGCGAGTGACAAGATCCCCGGAGCCAGGGTGCGCCTCAAACGAGGCGTGCCAGCCCGGTCTTCAGCTGACGTCAGGCCGCGGGAGTGGCTGGCGCTAGCTGGCGGCGCCGTCCAGGAAGCCAGGACCGAGGGGCCCGCGCTGGCCCTCGTCGGGCAGCCGCTGCCGTACCAGCCGGGCCGCGCCGAGCGGCGCAGCGGCGTGCCTAGCGAGGTCATCACCGCCGAGCACGTGCCCAATTCCTGCACCTGCTCATGGGCGTATTCTCAGGGCAAGCTGACCTTGAAGCACTACAACGCGGCCTGCCCGGTGCACCTGGAGACCCTTACTCACCGAGGTGAGCATGCCTGAAGCGATCTTTGACGGCAGACCGATGTGTGGCCAGCGTCACGGGATCATTTTGCGCATCACGCAGTGGTTCTTGCCCTTGCTTCGGACGTAGCTGAAGCCAGCCTGCTCGAAAAGGCTGCGCGTCGCGTTGTAGAGAAATGATGCCGATACCTTCTGGCCGTTGGTGTCCTGCGGATACGCCTCCACCACCCCGCCGCCAGCCTGCGCGATCAGGTCCAGAGCGCCCTGGAGCGCGACGTCTGCCAGCCCCTGCCGTCGATGCTTCTTGTCTACGAAGAAGCAGGTGAGCCGGTAGTCAGGCAATCTGTCGAGACTGGCCTCGTATTCTTTCCGGTGGTTGATGTTCGGCAGCTCGGCCGGAGACCCGTACTCGCACCAGGCCACCGCCTCGTCACCGGCAAACACCAGTGCTGCATGAGCTCGGCCGGCGTAGACCAGCTGCTCCTTGAGGGTGCGGTTGGTCTCGGCGGTCCGGTCCTGACCCCCTCTTTCGGCCGGGGTCGCGTGGAACCACGTGCACCAGCAGCCATTCCAGACACCGTTGTGCCGCCCGGCGAGCTGCGCGAATGCGTCCCAGGTGTCTGGACCGAGCGGTTTGACCACGTATTCGCTCATGGATCTCGAGGCTATCCCGGGCTGCGCGGACAGGTGGGCACCGATGACAGCATTAGATCGTTGGCAATGTGGGAATGACCGAGATCCGCCCACAATCTCAGGCTTGGGCGAGCCACAGTAATCTGCGCCTCGGGGGAATGTAATGCAACGGGTCGATGTACGACTGGAGGATGACCTAACGGGCGGCCCAGCCGACGAGACAGTCGAGTTCAGCATCGATGGCCGCGCGTACGAGATTGACCTCAACGCCCGGCATGCCGCCGACTTTCGCCGGCAGCTCGAGCGCTTTCTCGAGCACGCAAGCCTGGCCCGGCCGACGCGTCGCGGCTCACCGGCGCGGACCCTGGCGAGCCGAGAACGCAGTCGCCAGATACGGGTCTGGGCAGAGCAGCAGGGCTTCGATATCTCCGAACGCGGCCGGCTGCCTCGCGAAGTTATCCAGCAGTACGAGAGCGAGCACAGCACATCGCAGCAGTCCGAGCGAACCGGGCGGCACCAGGGTGTGCGGCGATTGGCCGCATCAAAACGAGCGGTCAGGCGCGCGCGGACCAAGCCAGATCAGTCATCGCGAGGACAACGCGGCGGCCGATAGCGCGGCAACGCTGGCTTAGGTGCGCAGTCGGCTCGGCGTGATTATCAGAGCTGCCGAGAACAACTCGGCGAACTGGCGAGGCGTGCCGAACATCGCCCCGATTCGCTCGGCGTATTTCGCTACATACTGGGGCTGCCGGTCGGCCGGAGGTATGTCATCAACGCGCTGCGCGGTGCCGTCAATGCGGATAATGTCCCGGCCGATATCGGTCACGTCGAGGCCCAGGGTCACCTTGGGGTTCTCGCTGATGTTGCGCAGCTTGAGCTTCTTGGGCTGGCTGTAGACGAGGATCGTCTCGTCGTCGCGCACCAGGAACCAGACTGGCACGCTGTCCGGCTGGCCGTCGGGGCGAACTGTCGTGAGCCACGCCATCAGGTTCCTGTGCAGGCGAGCCTCGACATGCTCGCGTCGGTCGGCAGGCAGATCCTTGGTCAGGTTCACGGCGGTCCTATCGTCAGCGGCGGAGGCTCGTGCACCTGAACGTAGTGGCGAGCGGGCCTGTTCCCCACCAGTCAGGGAAGGCGACCGTGATCGCCCCCGCCGGCGTGTGCCGGCAGTACCGAAGCCAAGCGCCGGCCGTTAGCTCCCACGCTGAGGGCGGTCCGGACAGGCGACGTACGGGATAACGGAAGTCCGTGGTCCAGCCGACTGCCAGGACCGCGACCAGCGCGGCGACCGCGACGACGGCCCTCGGGCGCGGCCGCCACCGGCGGACGTAAGCGTCGACGGCTACGATCAGGGCCGCATCGAGCAACAGGATGGGCACCGTGGAATACCGGGCGCCGTTCTCCACCCTGATCGTGACCGGCAGGCTTGGCCCGGCCCAGGCGAATGCCGAGGTGAACGCCGTGAACACGAGGCCGGTCCCCACGGCGGTAACCACGAACACCTTGCACCGCCAGTCCTGCGTGGCGAGCGCGGCGGCGAGAACAAGCGCGATGAAGCCGCCCACGAGCGCGGTGGCGCCGGTAAGCCCCAGGATGTCGCGCAGGTGCCAGGACAGATGCCAGCCAAGGGCCGGCAGCAGGACCTCGTGCGCGTAGTACAGCACCGCGTTAACCGGATTGCGAGGTCGGAACCGCGACAGGTGGCTCGTGAGGATGACGAGTATCTGCATCAGGCAGCCGAGCGCCCAGCCGATGGTCGCGCCGTGCTCGCGGAGGCGCCGGGGCACCGCGATCACGCGGGCCGCGAACAGCGGCGCGAGCAGGAGCGCGAGCGAGCTTGAGGCCGCCGCGGCAAAAGCGACGACGGCTGCGACTCCCGTGCCGGCCCTGGTGGGCGGGCGCCACAGCGCTGCCCAGAACAGGGCGACGAGCAGGTACCAGATGGAGTTGACGCCATTGTCGGCGATCTCGAGCTGCGCCACCGGCAGCAGCAGCACGGACAGGCCGAGCATGGCGCGGAGCCAGCGCGAGCTGACCTGGCCCGTGCTGGCGTGGTAGGCAAACAGCCCGCACGCGGATGCGATGAGAGCGCCGCCGACCGCGAAGGCGACCGAGGCGTCCCTGATCGGTACCAGCGCGGCGACCTGGCCGATCAGCCGGGGCACCACCTGCAGGTAACCGCCATACGACTGCAGCAGGTCCCAGGGATGTGCCAGCGCCTGGGGAAGATAGATGCCCGGGTCCTCGGCGTAGACCCGGTACAAGGCCGGCCTGCCGCCGACCCTGGCCAGCATTACTAGCGCCCCGATGGCGACTACCGCGACCTGGACAAAAGGGAACGTCCAGCGCGCGAGGCCGGTGTGAGAGTCCGGCTCGGCCGGCGCCGGGAACAACTCGGCGAGCACGGCGCGGCCGCGGTGGCGTTCGGCCGCCGACGGAAGATGTGCCCCGGGCCCGGTCTGGCCGGGCGCCCGGAGATCAGGCGCGGACACGGCTGGAACCTACCACCCGCGAGCGCTCCGTAAGCCTGTGCGGCTGCTCTCGCCAGTCATCGGGGAGTATGGGTTCATGGCTTCTGCGACACCGTCCGTTACCGGGGACCAGCTGGCTACACCCGATGACCGGCGCTGGCTGATCCTGATCGTGGTCGCCGTGGCTCAGCTCATGGTTGTCCTGGATTCCACGATCGTGAACATTGCGCTGCCGTCTGCGCAGGTTGCGCTGGGGTTTCCGAACAGCGACCGGCAGTGGGTCGTGACGGCGTATGCGTTGTCCTTCGGCAGCCTGCTGCTGGTGGGTGGCCGTCTCGGCGACATGTTCAGCCGCGAACGGGTGTTTATCACCGGCCTAGTCGGATTCGCTGTCGCTTCGGCCATTGGCGGTGCTTCCGTCTCGTTCACGATGCTGGTGGTGGCGCGGGCCCTGCAGGGCGCTTTCGGCGCCGTCCTCGCGCCTTCTGCCCTGGGCACGCTGGTCAGTACGTTCCGTGAACCACGGGAGCGCGGCAGGGCCTTTGGGGTGTTCGGCTCCGTCGCCGCCGGCGGCGGCGCCGTGGGACTCATCCTCGGCGGGGTTCTCACCCAGTACCTGTCCTGGCGCTGGACGCTGTACGTCAACCTGTTCTTCGCTGCGATCGCGGTAGCGGGAGCCCTGGCCTGGATCCGTCCTAGCCGCGCGGACGTCAGGCCGCGGATGGACTGGCCAGGTGCTGTGCTGGCATGTGCCGGCCTGTTCCTGATCGTTTTCGGCTTCTCCCGCGCCGAAACCGCCGGGTGGACGGCCCCGGAGACGCTCGGCTCCCTGGCGGTGGGCGTCGTACTACTTGCCGGGTTCGTGGTCGCCGAGCGGCGGTCTAGTCACCCTTTGCTGCCACTGCGGGTGATCCTGGACCGGACCCGGGGTGGTTCCTACGTCGCGGTCTTCATATCGGGAGTCGCGATCTTCGCAACGTTCCTGTTCCTGACGTTCTACTTGCAGGTGGTCAAAAGAGAAAGCCCGCTGGCCACCGGCTTGCTGTTCCTGCCGATGATCGGCTGCATCCTGATCAGCTCCAACCTCTCGAGCATCGTGGGCCTGGCGCGACTAGGGCCGCGAGTCCTGATCGCGGGCGGCATGCTGCTCGGTGCCGGGGGGATGGCGTACCTGACCCAGGTGACGGTGACGTCCAGTTACGTCAGCGCCGTGCTGCCCGCCCTGCTGATCCTGGGCCTGGGCTTTGGCATGATCTTCGCGCCTGCCATCAACACCGCAACCTTCGGCGTGGCGCGCCAGGACTCCGGCGTCGCCTCCGCACTGGTCAACACGATGCAGCAGGTCGGCGGCTCGATTGGGACATCAGCGCTGAGCACCATCGCGCTTAGCGCGACGGCTAGCTACCTGATCACCCACCACACCAGCCCACTTGCACCTGCGATCGCGGCCACCCACGGCTACACCTTGGCCTTCGCCATTTCAGCGGGGCTGTTCGGGCTCGGCGTCATCCTCGCGATCGTCCTGCTCCCGTCCAAGCGCCGTCTTGCCGAGCTCAGGAACGCGGCCGACGCGGCCCAGGCTGCCGCTGCCGCCACAGTGCCATCTCGGCCTGCCGCCCCAGTGCCGTCTCCCGCCGCGCCGTCCCCTGCCCCGCAGCCAGCGTTCGAGGCGATTCCTGTGGCGCTGTGCAGCTGCTCGCCGGTAGTGACCGCAGTTGCAGGTTCGGTCGCCACGACAACCCGCTAGCACCGGCATCCGGTCCAGCACCAGGCGGGTGCCCATCCGTGTGCCGCCAAGGGCGCACGGGTTATTCTCCGTCGATGAGCACTTTCACGCCCCCCGCAACGGATCTGCGCCTTGTTGTCGGCTACGACGGATCACCTCCTGCAGACCGCGCGCTCCACGCCGCGGTCAACCTGCTGCAGGGCCGGACCGGCCGAATTGAGGTGGTATACGTGGCGCACATGCCCAGCATGGCCGCGCTGTCACCCGGCGCCGTGGCTGAAATGGAAACCGGCTTCGATGACGTCCAGCGCGAACTCCAGACGAAGGTCGCCGAGCAATTGCGCGACCGCGAGCAGAGCTGGGACTTCCAGCGGCGCCAGGGCCCGATCGCAGAAGAATTGATCGAGGCCGCCAGAGAGCTAGGCGCGACACACCCGGAGGCAACCGTTGTCATCGTGGTTGGCAGCTCGTCTCTGGTCGCGCACCGCGTGGTCGGCTCGGCCGCCGTCAGCCTGGCCCGCCACTCGCCCGTACCTCTCGTCGTGGTCCCCTAGAACTAGCCCAGGTCTCCGTCACATAGGGAGGCTGTTGTGCAGGCGATCATTGTTGCGGACCAGGACGCGGGTCTCGCCGGGCTGAGGTTGGCAGAAGTGCCCTACCCGCACATGGCAGAGAACGACGTGGTCGTGCGGGTGCATGCCGCCGGATTCACCCCAGGCGAGCTTGCCTGGCAATCAACCTGGACCGATCGGGCTGGCCGGGACCGCGCCCCAAGTGTGCCGGGGCACGAGGTGTCGGGCGTAGTGGCGGAGCTGGGGTATGGGACCACCGGCGTGAGCGTTGGGCAGCGGGTCTTCGGCCTGGCCGACTGGGCTCGCAACGGCGCCCTGGCCGAGTACGTCGCGGTCGAGGCCCGCAACCTCGCGCCGCTGCCGGCCGACATCGGCCACACCGCCGCCGCAGCGACGGCGATCTCCGGACTGACCGCCTGGCAGGCGCTGTTCGTCCATGCCCGCGTCGAAGCCGGACAGACGGTCCTGATCCACGGTGCCATAGGCGCTGTCGGGACCATCGCGGTCCAGCTGGCCCGTCAGGCCGGAGCCCGCGTGATCGGCACCGGCCGTACCGCCGACCGGGACGCCGCGAAGAGAATAGGCGTCGACAAGTTCATCGACCTCACCAGCCAGGCAGTCGAGGACGCTGGACTGGTCGACCTGGTCCTCGACGTGATAGGCGGCGACGTCCGAGACCGCTCTATCGCGTTGCTGCGCCCCGGCGGCATCCTCGTCACTATCGTGGACCCGCCTCAGGTCCAGCCAGCGGACGGACGGGCGATCTTCTTCGTGGTCGAGCCCGAGCGCGCCCAGCTCGCCGAACTG
>Ga0210393_10000781_pt1 | contig 27552 bp, 21 predicted proteins | sample IncBWC27OmetaG_FD_160068 | JGI IMG/M metagenome (GOLD analysis project Ga0210393, IMG submission 160068) | Forest soil microbial communities from Barre Woods Harvard Forest LTER site, Petersham, Massachusetts, United States - Inc-BW-C-27-O ...
ATCGGATGGCGTCACGACGCCGGACTCGCCGCCGCCCGGTGAGAGCACGAGCGCGGTCCGATCGGCGCTCCGGTCATCCACGATGGCGTGCGTCGCGAAATGCAACACGGTGAACGAGTCGAGTGGCGCGTGCTCCAGATAAGCGGCGCTCGCCGAGTCGCCGAGGCGCACGGTGGCGATCCTCGCGAAGCTCGCGGCCATTCGTGCCTCCCGGCCCGACTCGCGAAGCCGTGGCAATCCGGTCGCGGTAACGGCCGAGCGGTACTCGCCGGCTCCACTCGAATGTGAGAATGCGGGATCACCGAACGCGAGGACTCGCAGGGCGCGGCTCGCCTCGGACCGCCGTCGGAGGGCCAAGAGCACGCCTGCCGAGGGAACGACACTGACAATCGCGCGTTCGACCAGCACACGGCCGTCAGTCCCGATCAAGGCATCGAACGGGAGCCTGTGCAATGGACCATCTGGCACGATGATGATTCGCGGCGCCGCGACGTCGATCAACTCGGCGCCGAGCGCTCGGGCCAGGTCGCGCGGATCCTGGCCTGCTTCCAGCAGCGCGACAAACCTGGCGATTGGCGCGGCGAGCGAATCGGCGCTTGGGGCGCCATACGCCCGAACGGTGTCCCTGCGTACCACAAATACCGTAGTCGGCGCGCCTCGAGCCCCAGTCACGAACTCGACGAGAGCCGTGTTCGAATCCAAGAGGGTCGCCACCCTGTCGACGGTCACGCTGGACGCGGTCGCCGCGGGCGCCGCGTGATTCGCGCCCAGCGCCGACAGCTCTTCGATGCGATCGGCCAGGTCACGAGCCCGGCGGCGTTCGGCCAGAGCAAATGCCGACGGTGCCATGCCGCCGAGCGCCAACGCGTGGATGACCGTCGCAATGTGCATGTCGCGATCATTCACCTCCTGCGGCCCTGCCTGAAACACCAGCAGCCGGAGATCGCGATCCGTCAGCGTCGCTCGCCAGGCGTCGATCTCGTCGTCCGCCGCCGCGAGCTCGCGCTCGGCATCGCCGAGTCGATTCGCGGCCGCGTAGCCTTCCGCCCGGAGCACGCGACCCTCGTACCGCATCATGTGCTCCGACGTGTCGCGCGTGGCGATGTACCGGTCGAGCAACGCCACGGCGCGCGCCGGTTGACTGTCAGCGAGCGCGATCAGCGCCCGCTCGCGGTCGACGCCGACCACCCACTCCGGGTGGCGGTCGGCCTTTGCCAATGCCACGGCGGAATCCAGATCGCGCGTTGCCTGGGCCTTCGCGCCGGCGCGAAGATCGATCGACGCCAGCCCGCGCTCGAAGTCGAAGACTTGTGATGTGTCGCCGAGCTTTGTATTGAACGCCGCCTCGCCCTCGTAGATCGTGCGGGCGCGACGGAGATCGCCGGCGGCAGTCGCCAGGTCCCCCTCGTAGGCGAGCACCGTGTGCACATTGCCGGAGTCGCCGATCGCGCGGTACGTCGCGAGCGCGGTGTCGAGGTACGTGGCCGCCGACGGGTAATCGTTCAGCTCGAGCGCCGCGATCCCGAGCACGGTCGACGCACCGGCGATCACCAGGCCGTTGCCCGAGGCGAGCCCCTCGAACCGGGCGGCCACCGCCCATTTGCGCATCGTCCCGATGTCTCCGTTCTCGTGATAGATCTCGGAGTGCCTGATCATCGTCACGCCGAGCTCGGAGCGATCATGCGCCGCGCGCTGCAGCTGCTCGACGCGCTCGAGCGTGCGCTCGTTCGAGTCGGCATCGGCGCCGATCTTGTACACGAGCGCTAACGCCCGCCATGCCCGCGCTTCGGCCCGCGGCAGGCGCGCCGCTCGCGCGAGATCAACCGCCCGCTGAATCAGCGCTCGGGCGTCTCTGCGGCTCAGGATCGCCGAGAGTGTCGCGCGGCGAAACGCGGCCTCGGCTCGGAGATCCGTCTCGGCCGGGGGCAATAGTCGCTCGGCGGAGTCTAGCAGTGTAAAGCCGACCGGGATTCCCTCGGCCGCCGCACGCATCATCGAGAGGCCAATCAGTGCCTCGGCTCTCGCCAGCGAATCGTGCGTCGCGCCGCGCTCCGCGCGCGCGAACGCCGACTCGGCTACCGGGACGATGTCGCGGTCTACCCCCTCCCAGCCGCGCCCCAGATCGGCATATATCGCATACAGTTCCCCGGCGCTTGCTAGCCTAGAGTACAGGCTTTCCGCATCGGCGTAGCGATAGGTCAGGCGAGCAATCGTCGCGAGCCCAAGCGTAGCGGCGGGACCTTGCCAGTGGGCGGCAACCTGGGACGCACTGTCCCCTTCGACAGCCCGAACGGCAGTACGGACAACGCCGCGCGGGTCGGCGAGCTGGACGAGCAGAGCCAGGCAAGCGGTCACCGCCATAAGCGCTAACGTAATGCGCCCTATCACCCATACGCCCCTACCACTTGTATACTGCTATTCACGTGGCCGATCCTCTCTCGCGGGCGCTCGACGACGTGGTGTCACGTGCCGCCGCCGCTGTCCGGCAGGCGGGGTGGCGCTTCGGTCTCTCTCCGGATGAGGTCGACGAGGTGTTTCAGGACGTGCGCATCCGCCTCTGGAACGCCCGAGGGAGTGAGCAAATTTCCGAGACCAGCACGTCGTATGTGTACAAGACAGCGGCAAGCGCGGCGCTGGATTTGATACGCCGGCGCCGGGGCGGACTGCCGACGGACTCCCTCGACGTGGTGGATGCGCCCGCTCCGGCGCACGATCCGGAGCAGTCGCTGGCGGCGATGGAGTTGGGACGCGCCGTCAATGCCGCGGTCGACACCATCCCGGTGACCCGCCGCCCGGTGGTGCGCATGTATCTGCTGGGCTACCCGCGGGAGGAGATCGCTGCGCTTATGGGATGGACCGAGGCCAAAACACGCAATCTGCTGTACCGCGGCCTGGCCGACCTGCGCCAAGCCCTGACCGCCCGCGGCATCGGGCCACGCACCGCATGACCGACATGACCGACATGACCGACGCTGAACTGCGCGATATCTACACGCGCTCCCTCACCTCGCGCGCCCAGTCGCGGGCCGGGTGTCCGTCGCCCGAAGCCATCGAAGCGCTCATTGCCCAAACGGGCCGTGAGGCGTCGCGGTTGGCGACACTCGATCACGTCATGTCATGCGCCGCGTGCAAAGAGGAGTTCGAGCTCCTGCGCGCGATCAATGCCGCCGAGCGCGTCAATGCGGGCGTCGCTCGCCCGCGCCGCTCCGTGGCGCCTTGGCTCGCCGCGGCAGTCGTCGTCATCGCGGCCGGCGCGCTGACGCTCACGCAGCTGCAGCGTTCGGGCTCGAACCCCACGCGCGGCGCATCGTCGTCCGACATCGCACTCGTCGGCCCGGTCAGTGGGTCGCTCATCTGGCGCGCGATCCCCGACGCGGTACGGTATGACGTCGAGATCGTCGACGCGTCGGGCGCGACCATCTTTCATGCCCGCGTCGCCGACACGACGGCGGCGCTCCCGTCCACGCTCCCCAGCACGCCCGTGAGTTGGTGGGTCCGAGCGACGCTGCGTGACGGCAGCGAGCGTCGCTCGGCGATCATCCCGCTGCGCTAAAAGAGGCCGACGGCGAGACCGAACGTCACGGGGACGACGTTGATCTGCTTCGCGCTCTGGATAAAGCCGCCGTTTTTCGTGTAGACATTTTGCACGCGGCCTTCGACGAACGCGCTCACTCGGCCGAGCACCAGCGCCAGTCCAGCGCCGGCGTCAATACCAAAATTGATCTTCGAGGCTGTCGACGTCGTCGAGCTGTCAGTCAGTCCGCGCAGGTCGAATGCGCCGACGCCAGCGGTGAGATAGGGACGGACCGGCCCGTGCAGAAGATTGATCTGCAGACCGCCGATGCCGCTCAAAATCTCCTGCGCGCCAGGCGAAGTGTTGTACTCGAGCTTCTGATATCCGAAGTTGAATCGCAGCGCCAGGAACCCGGGCAACTGGACGAGTGCGTACGCTTGTCCGTTGAACCCGGTCTTGACGGTGTTTCCGCCATTGCCGGTGGGGATGGTTGCTCCACCACCGACGCCGAGACTCAGGATGTAGTTGTTCTGGAGCTGCTGTTGTGCGGCGCCACGAGTGGCACAGAGGATCGTGGCACCAACGATAAGTAGTCGGCGCATGAGAGGTCTCCTTGGTTGTCTTGGAGACGTCTCATGCGCGTTACGATTCTCACCGCTGCTGCAGCATCTTCACCGCGGCGTACGCGTTCACGATGCCGCCGGTCCGCGACAACGATCCGAACGCCACCTTCTCGCCGTTCGCGGCGCCGGGCCGCACGACCTGCTGGTTCGCGTAGCGCGTGGCGGATTCGAGGATGACGCGCTTGAGATCCGCCGCGGTGAGGTCGGGATAGTAGGATAGCAGGAGCGCCGCGAGCCCCGTCACCACCGGGGAGGCCATGCTCGTGCCGCTGTCCTTCTCGTATTGATCACCGGGCACCGTCGAGAGAATGTCGACGCCAGGCGCGAAGACGTCGACCTGGTCGTGCCCGTAGTTGCTGAACGACGCCGCGAGGGTGTCGCCGCCTTGCCAGGACGATGCGCCCACCTCGATCCAGTTTCGCGCGTGCCCGCTATCGGCATACGCGGGCGTCGGGAAGTTCGGATAGGAGGTGAGATCCTTCCCGTCGTTCCCGGCGGCGTGCACCATGAGGACGTTGTGCGCGTCGGCGTATCGCACCGCCTCGTCGACCGCGAACTTCTCGGGCGAGAACCCTTTGCCGAAGCTCATGTTGATCACGCGCGCGCCGTGATCGACCGCGAACCGGATCGCGTTCGCGATGTCCTTGTCGCGCTCGTCGCCGTCGGGTACCGCGCGGACCATCATGATGCGCACGGCCGAGGAGTCGATGCTGTGGACGATGCCCGTGACGTGGGAGCCGTGCTTGGCATCGGGACCCATCACGTTCGAGTTTCCATAGTTCGACTGATGCACATCGGCGTAGTTGTCCCCGACGATCGAGCGCGGGTCGTAGTCGGTGTTGAGCTCGTAGTCGAGGCGCGCCTGGATCTCGCTCAGCGCATCGGCAATAACCGCTGGCGTCGCGCCCCGTTGCATCAGCACGAGATAGAGTTGCTTGGACCGCGCCGTCGCGCTGTCGGTCGGATCGAGCGCTTTGACGCTCTCCTGTGTGAGCGGGGCCGAGCCGAGTGCGCTGTGGAGCACGGCCGTCGCCCGCTCGAGCGCCTGCGACACGTCGCGAATACGCTCCACCTGCTGCGTGGCGTCCGCCCGGCGCTTGGTCAGGTCCGCGTCCAGTGACGAGCACTGCGCCGCGTACTGCGCGGGCGCCGTGTGCTTGCGGCATCGGACGACGATTCGCGTCTGTTCGTAGGTGTCCCAGTGCACATCGCGACCGTCGGGGCCACCCTGGTAGTCCCACCCGAACCGGAGGTTGTCGCCCATCCAGAGAATGGGACGGAGATCCTTGTGCGCCGTGTCGACACCGCCATCGATGACCGCCACGAGCACGGTCTTTGGTGTCTTCCCCGCCAGCAACTCGCGGCGCGCCTTGCCGACGCTGATCCCCGGCACGTGATCGGCCGACTCATCCATCAGCTGCCAGCCGTCAGGCGCCGAGGTGAGACCCGATGCGGGAGCGACACTCGGCGCCGGCGTGGCGGACGGAGCGGGCGTGACGGGAGGGGCAGACGGCCGACAGGCCGCCGCGATCAGAATGACCAGCAGGAATCGACGGGGCATAGTGCCCCAAATATACCCCAGCGCCTCAGGGGCAGGTCAGCGTAACGTGCCCTCCTCGCCCGTCGATCTCGGTTTCCTCGATCGGCAGCACGGTCGTGTGGAAGTCCGTCGGTTGGGTGCCCGTGCTCGTCTTCACGCTGGCGACACCCGCCGCATCCGGACCCGAGTGCGCTTGCCATGTCGTGTCGGCGGCGGCCGCCATGTCGTACATCCGAATCGAGATCATCCGGTCGCCGCTGGCCTCGATCGCGGTCGAGATGCGCTGCTCTTTCAGGAGCGCGTTTCTCACGTCGAGGTAATCCGCCGGCACGGTCAGCGGTGTCGCGTATCCGCCGGCCTGTTGGTGGACCATGTTGATGAGATTCATGGCGTTGCCGTACGCGCCAAGGCCGAGCTGAATCTGGGCGTCGATCAACGTCAGCTCCTCGTTGCGCACGATCGGTATGGGCGTCGAGACCGACGGGTAATAGTTATAGATATACGGCGACGCGACTGGCGCGAACGTCGCCTGTTGGACCTGATTCTGATTGACGGCGAACTTGGCCTTCCAGCGCAAGTCGTTGACGGTATCCACATCGGCGACAAAATCCCACAGTACGGCATACGTGCCACTGATGCCGTTGACGGAATTGGTCAGGTCGCCAGACTGCCCGCTGAAGACATGGTAGACGCCGTAGGCATCATTCGTCGAAAATCCGCCGGGCGTCGGCGGCGCAATGGCGGAGGGGTTGAACAGCGCTGATGCTTTGAGCGCGCTGTCCGCGCGGGTCAGCGCGGCGACATCCGGTGTGCCCGCCGTGTTCGGCGTCGGACCGGCGCCACTCTGACGCGCGATCGCGTAGGCCAGCTGCAGTCCCGCCTTCCCCGCCAGCGCGCGGTTGAACGCGGCGAACGCACCGCCCGTCGTGCTCGGACCCGCGCTCAAGCCCACCGCACCGAATCCGCTCGGCAGCGCGATGGGAAGCGAGATGGCGCCCGCGGTATTCAAGTCCCCGTTCGCCGAATCCAACAACGCGACGATGTACTGCCAGACATCCCGGTTGCAGTAGATCGCCTGCGGTGATGACGCACCGGGCGAGTACAGCGAGACGCCCACGGTGTCGTGCGTCTCGGCGATCATCATGAACTGCAGGGCTTTGATCGTCCGCACGACGCCGCGGATCGCCGACGCCTGCGCGCTTGGGTATGCCGGTACGACGTTCGGGATCGACGCGAGGAGGTTGTTGGCGAGCTTGATGTTGTTGTACTCCTGGTCCCACTCCCACTGCGACCAGAAGAAGTCGTTGAACGCAATCGGCGTGAGCCCGAGCCCTTCGGTGATCCACCGCGGCTCGGTGTTCGTGAAGTTCCCGGCATCGCGCCCGAACGCGCTCGAGGCGAAGACATAGTTCCCCACATCGAGCCGGGCGGCGAAGAAGAGCCCGGTCACGACGTTCTGTATGCCCGTTGGCGTGTTGGCGACCGAGGTGGGGGCCGTGAGGTCCGGCACGTTCGTGTCTTTGCACGCGGCCAGCACGGCGAGCAGGAGAAGGAAGCGGCTCCTCATGTTAGAATCCCAGATCGAGAGAGATGAAATAGCTGCGCGCCGGCGGGTAAGGAGTGACATCTTGGCCGCGCTGCACTTGTTGGTTGCCGACGAAGTTCACCTCGGGATCGAGCCCCGTGTACTTGGTCCACATGAGCAGGTTGCGACCGGTGAGCGAGATCGCGGCGTTGCGCAACAACCCGCGCGACAGCCCGACGAGCTGCGACGGCAGCTGATAGCTCAACGTGAGCTCGCGCAGCTTGAGGTATCCGGCCGGTTCGGCGTACGGGGTGAGCCCGTTGTTGGCGGCGATCGTGCGGCGCGCGCTCAAGGCCGTGTCGGCCAAGGTGCCGGGGCTCACGTCGAACAGGTTGTCCGTGAAGTTGCCCGCCAAGCCGCCATAGCTCCATTCGAGCACACCCGAGGCGTGGAGCGGGCCCCACGAGAATTGGTTCGAGAAGTTCATCACGAAGTTCGGCTGCGCATCGCCGACCTGGATCGGCTGACCATCCGGGCCGTTGGAGTTGCCGACGATCTGCGTGACCGAGCGCCCGACCTGCACCCGGTACGTGCCGAGCGATCCGCCGCCGCCTTGGTTCAAGTTGAAGGCCGGCACCGGGAGCGAATTCACGACGCTGTAGTTCCGGTAGAAGCTGGTCGTCGTGATCCACTGAAAGCCGTTCTTGAACTGGATCGGCGTCGCGGTCAGCAGGAGCTCGATCCCCTGGTTGGTGAACTCACCGCCATTGATCCATTGGTTTTGCGCGCCGAGCGACGGGGAGATCGCGTCTTGGAGCAAGAGATCGCTCAGCCGCTTTTGATAGATCGTGGCGCTGAACTGCGCACGGGAATTGAAGAACGTGGCGTCGAATCCCAATTCTTCTTCGACTTCACGCTCCGGCCGCACGATCGAGTCGCCGAGGATCGTGTTGCCATACACGCCGATGGCGCCGCTCGATACACCGGTACTGAACGGCGTGTACTTGACGAGATAGTTCGGCTGCGTGCCGGATTGGCCGTAGGCCGCCCGCACCTTGAGCTCGTTCAGGAAACCGACGAACTGCGGAATGCGGTAGGAGCCGGAGAATCGCGGATAAGGGTAAAACTTGCTGATGTCTCCGTCGTTGGTGGTCCGCTCGGCCGTCACGCCAGCGGTCAACGCCAGGCGCTCGCCGAGCGTGAGGACTTGCTCTTGAATGTACAGCGACTGGTCCTTGGCTTCGGTCGCGTTGTCTTGCAGCGTCTGCACCGCGCCCAGTTGCGGGCTGTTCGCGCCGGCGAGCAGCGATTGCCCGGCGGTCAACGGGTTGTCCAGGCTGCGGATTTCGCGAACGAATCCGAGCGACGTCGTCGCGTCCAGGAACGACAGCCCGGTAAAGTGGTGGATCACGTTGATCGAGTAGTTGTAGTACGTCGTCCGGCCGAACTGATCCTGGGAGACGCCCGGAAGGTTCGAGGGAATCTCCTGCTCGACTTGCAGGTCCGGGGGAGCGTAGAACTTGTCGCTCTGTGTCGTCAGGTCCGCGCCGCCCTGAAATTCGAGCCGAACGCTTTGGATCGACGACCGATACGGCGTCCAGTCGACGTTGCCGCCGCCGATGAACCGGTTCACCTCTTCTGGCGTCTGAATCTCCCACGCATCCGCGAACGGGTTCCCCGGACCGTACGGATTCCTGGGCCAGGCGAGATTCGCCTGGCGGTCGAGCAACACGAACTGCGGTGTGTAGGAGAAGACGTCGTACGGGCTGATGCCGATATTGTCGTTGCCGGTGACCCCGCGCCGTGTCGTCGAGTTCGCGTACGTCAGGTTCGCCGTCACGGACAGGTTGTCGGAGAGGTGCTGCGTGACGTTCGACCGAACGGTCTGCTTGTTGTATCCGGTGTTGAGCTCAATGCCGTTGTCGTATTTCGTCAGCCCGGACAGGAAGTACTGCGTTTTCCCTGACGTGCCGCTGACGCTCAGATCCGTCTCGTAGGACGCCTGCGGGTTGCCGAACAGCTGATCTTGATAGTCCTGCGGTCCGGCGTAGTACTTCCGGACCGTATCCGGCGATTGCCCGTAGGTGTTGGCCCAATTGAGCGCCGACTGCAGCGTCGGGAACTGGGTGAGATCGTACGTGTTGGCGAGCTCGAAGTGACCGAGCTTCTGGGAGAAATTCCACTGCGGCTTGCCCGGCGAGCCTTTCTTCGTCGTGATCACCACGACGCCGGATGAGGCCTTCGAGCCGTAGATCGCCGAGGCACTCGCGCCCTTGAGGATCTCGATGCTCTCGATATCGTCCGGATTGAGGTCGGCGATGCGGTTCGGGCTATTGTCCTGGTTACTGCTGCCGACGACGCTCGGGCCGTTCGCACCACTGATCGTACTGAGACCGCTATTGAGCGTCTCGTTGTTCACCATGACGCCGTCGACGACGTAGAGCGGATTCGAGTTCGCGTAGATCGACGTGACGCCGCGCACCTGGATCTGCATGCCGCCGCCCGGCGCCCCGCCGTTGTTCTGTTGAATGACCGCGCCCGGGACTTTGCCCTGGATGGCATTCTCGACCGTCGGCGCTGGAACCCTCGACACCTCATCGGCCGAGATGACTGCCACGTCGTTGGCCGAGTTCGCCGACGAGATCGTCGTCGCCACGCCCGTGACCACCTCGGCCTCGAGCTTGAGGACGTCCTTCGTCATCGTGATCGTGATATCGGTCTGATCGCTCGCCAGCGAGTCGACGGCTTGGCGATAGCCGATGCGGCGCACGGTGACGCTCTTGGCGTTGTCCGGCAGTCGGAGCGCGAATGCGCCACTGTCGTTCGTCAGCGTGCCGACGTTCGTGCCGGTGACGACCACTTGGGCGTTGACGACCGGCTCGCGCGAGTCGGCATCGAGCACCCGACCCGTGAGCCGGCGCGGCGGCGGTGGTTGGGCCGGACGACGAATCAGCGCGATCTGGTCGCCGGGCAAGACCTCGACGTCGACTTGGGTCTCCTGCAGCACTTCGGTCAGAGCGGCGACCACCGAGATCCCGTCAGCCTCGAGCGACACACGCGCCTGGTCGGGCAGCTCGTTCGGGCTGTACGCGATGTGCAGACCCGCTTGGCTGCCGATCGCGTCGAGGACCTCCGGGATCGCGACATCCTGCAGATGGATGCTGACCCGTCGTCGCATCACGGCGACGTTGCGGGCGTCGACGCGCCGGCCGTCGGCGCGCATGAAAACGAGCAAGGACGGTTGGGTGTGAGCCAGGTGTGGCAAGACGGACAGAGCCAGAACGAACGACAGTCGACGCATTAGTGCTCCTTGGAACGTCTGACGAGGATCACCGTGCGGCCGCTCCAGCGGACGCGGGCGCCCAAGGTGACCGCGACAATGTGCAGGACCTCATCGACCGGCTCGTCGCGGAACGAGGCCGTGAGGGGGACCGCGGCGAGCGTGGAGTCGCCGAGTCGGAGGTCTATGTCGTACCAGCGCGCGAGCGCGCGGACGGCTTCGCGCGCCGGCGTGTTGTGGAGCTCGAGGCGACCGGTGGTCCACGCACCGATGTTTTCGACTCCGCGATCAACGGCGGTCTCGCCGGATGGCGCCACCGTGGCCGCGTCGCCTCCGGCGAGCGCGATCGCCGGCGTGTTCGCTGCCGTGACCGCGGTGACGGCGACCCGACCTTCGTCGACGGCAACGCGGACCGTGCTGTCTTCGGGATACGCGCGGACGTCGAACCGCGTGCCGAGATCCGTCGCGATGGCGCGCCCGGCACGTACGACGAATGGCGCACGTGCATTGTGGACCACGGTGAAGAACGCCTCACCATCGAGCGCCGCCGACCGGCCGTCCACCGTCAGTCGACTGGCCGGGGCCAGCACGACTTGGGTGCCATCATCAAGGCGCAGCGTGGCACGCTGGCCTCGCGCGGTCAGAAATACACGTGGCGCTTCGCGCCTACGCGACTGTGTGCCTATTGCCAGGCCGAGCCCGATCGCGATCACCAGTCCAGCGGCAATCGCGGCCAGTCGCCAACGTTCAGGCCAACGATCAGCGGGTCCCAAGCGGACTTGCGGCCCCGATCGTCGGCGTGTCCAGCCGAGTCGCTGCTGCGCCCTGGCGAGGCTGGCGGCCGCATCGAAGTGCGGCTGTGCCAACCGCGGCGCGCTGAGTTGACGAGTCGCCGCCGCGATGCGCGCGATCTGATCGAACAATCGCCGGCGGTCGGGATCGGAGCCGATCCATTGCTCGACGGCCGCGCGATCGGCGTCGGATCCCTTGCCGACGGCGACGCGCTCCAACAGGACCCAATCCGGCTCGCTCACGCCTCAACAACAACCGGCGGCGCCGAACCCCCTACATATCAAATGCGACCAGCGCGGATCTCAGTGCCTTGAGCCCTCGCGTGAGCAATGCCTCGACGCCCTTTTGCGTGATGCTCATGGCCGCGGCGATCTCTGGACACGTCAGGCCATACTTCCACCGCAGGACACACGCGTGGCGACACCGTGGCGCCAAGTCGGCGAGCGCTCGGGCCAGCGCGGAGTTGAAGTCGGCGGCTTCGGCGTGGCGATCGGGCGTTGGGCCGTTGTCTTCCGCCGGAGACAATTCGGTCGCTCGCGCCTCGACGCGTTGTCGTTTCAGATGGTTGAGCGCGCGATTTCGGGCCGCGCCAAACAGATAGCGCCGGACGTCGCCGTTCGTCGGGCGCCACGTGGCGCGGCGCTCCCAGATTCGACATAACAGATCTTGGACAATATCCTCACCCTGCGCGGCGTTGTCGACGATCGTCGCGACGAAGGCGCACAGGGGGGCATAGAACGCGAGGTACAGCGCCTCGAACGCTCGATTGTCACCCTGACGGATTCGCGTGACCCATTCATCCGTCGCGGGCTCCGCGAAATCGGTAGCGACCGGCGGAGGCGGTCGGTCGAGCAGCCCCGGGTACATCACGAGCGACATGATTGTCGGGGTCTCGTGTTTAATCAAGCCAGCTTTGATCGCGGCAGCGCTAATGTGAAGACCGACCCGGTGCCGACTTCGCTCACCGCGGTGAGCTCGCCGCCCATGGTTCGTGCGAGCTCGCGGCTGATGGCCAAGCCGAGCCCCGTGCCTTGCCCGACGGTCGTTCGATCGCTGCCGAGCTGAACGAAGGGCTCGAAGACCGCCTCGAGTCGCTCCAGTGGAATCCCGGCTCCCGTATCGGAGACCGTTATCGAGACGGTGTGCGCCTCGACGTGCCAGCCGAGCGTGACGTGACCACCGCGGGCCGTAAACTTGGTGGCGTTGCTCAGGAGATTGAGCAAGATCTGCTGCACCTTGTCCCGATCGGCGTGCACCGCGGTCGGGTCGGCACCGAGTGGGGGCAGCTCGAGCGTCAGGGCCTTGCCGAGCATCTGCGGGAGCACGAGCGCGCGGACGTCGTCGAGCACGCCTTGGACATCGAAGTCCGTGATCGCCAGCGGTACGCGACCCGCCTGGACCTTGGCGAAGTCCAACACAGCGTTGATCAAGCCGAGGAGCAGCTCTTGCGCGCGCTTGATCCGACGGAGTGCTTCGGATTGTCTCGGCTCGAGCGGACCATAGATGCCGTCGGCGATGAGTTGCGTGAAGCCGCCGATCGCGTTGAGCGGTGTCCGCAGCTCGTGGCTCATCGTCGCCAGAAACTCGCTCTTCGCGCGGTTGGCGGACTCGGCCTGGGCCCGCGCCCGCTCGGCGTCCGCCCGCGCCCATTCGAGCGCCGCTTCGGCGGCTTTCCGATCGGTGATATCGCGCAACACGACGACCGAGCCGAGGGGCGCCATCGGCGTCGTCGCGCCCTCGGCCCGGTCCGCGCGAATGCGAGCGAGGCGAACGTCCACGGACACGCGTCGCCCGCCGGGTCCGCGCAGCACCATGTCGGCTTGCGACACGACCGAGTGTCCGCCCAGGACCTGGTTCAATCGCTCTTCGAGCGGCAGGCCATCGCTATCAGGAATGACGTCGGCGACGTCGCCGAGCAGATGACCCACCGCGCTCGCCGAGGTCCAGCCCGTGAGCTCTTCAGCCGCGCGATTGAGGAACGTGATCGAACCCCGCGCATCCGTCGTGATCACGGCGTCGCTGATACTGCGCAGCGCCGTCGACGCCCACGTCTGGCTCGCCTTGAGCGCGCGCTCCGCGCGATGCAGTCGCACGGCGGTGCCAATCGTCGCGTCGAGACGATCGTCGCTGGATCCCGTGAGCATGACGACGGGGACATCGAGTCCGAGGCGGCGTAGCTCCCGGAGCAACTCCAAGCCGCCTTGTTCCGAGAGCTCCTGGTCGAGCAACACGCAGTCGAACGCGCGCGAGCGGAGCATCGCGACGGCTCCATCCGCGCTCGGCATTTGCTCCACGTCGGCCGTGAGCGTCATGTCGCTGAGCGCCCGCTGACTGATGAGGAGAATCGAGAGCGGGCGCTCACCTTGCGTCGGCGGCGGCTCGCCAACCCACACATGTCCACGCCCGGTCGTCGTCACATCACGAGCCATACGAGCACAGCTATGCAAGAGCCGAACCCCAGGCCCCCAAGAGAGTGGCCCGGAGCGTCCTAAACCGTAGACTTTCGTCGCGAGATAAATACGTCAAATTGTCGGCCCTGCGTGCTCATCATAGCGGGCGGTGTCTCGGCGTTTCCATTGATATCACCGACCGGAAGCGCATCGAGGTCGCGCACATTGTCGCGGCGGTCGTTCGAGCTGCTCGCCATGAAGGGCATGTGATGGGTGCTCGGCAGTGCGCGGAGGCCATCGAGCGGGCGCGGGTCTATGACGAAGCAAAACGAGCGCACCGGGACCTGCTTTGGCTGATCACCGTGCACTTTGCGTGAAGTTCTCGCGTTTTGCCTGTAGGGACAATACGACACAAACGCTTGGCGGTATTGCGGCGTAAGGAGTTACCGAGCTCGACCAATGGGCGTGCCGATTGCCACATCCTGTGCCAACTCCCAGGCCTTCGATGAGGAATCGCTAATGCAGCAGCGCACGCTCCCGTACGTCACAGCTCTCGCTCTCGTCAGCGCCGCCCTTTGGGCGTGCGGCGGCGATGATGCGACGCAACCCCTTGCACCGACGTCATCTGCGTCGACGACGACAACGGTCCGTCCGGCCGCCGCGCCGACGCAGAGCAAAGATCTCGTCGGCGGCCTCCTCGGCGGCCTCGGACTCGGCGGCCAGCCGGCTCTCTTCGTCTGCCAAGGCAACGGTGGCCCGTACACCGGGTCCGGCACGGTCGGGATCTGGGGTGGCCAGATCCAGATTGGCCCGCACTCGCTGAACGTCCCGCCGTTGGCGGTATTCAAGCCAGTTACGATCACGGCCAAGACGGTCCCGGGTGACACGATCGGCGTGGTCTTCGGCCCCCAAGGGCAGCAGTTCCTCCTGCCGCCAACGCTGTCGCTGGATTACTCGCACTGCCAGAACAAGCCGAACGGGCCGCTGACGATCGACCTGCTCGACAACCTGCTGCAGACGATTCTCGACCTGCTCCCGTCGCTCGACAAGGGCAACGGTAAGGTCACGGCGCCGATCTGGCACTTCTCGGTGTACGCCGCGGCGGAGACGCGTCGCTAGCACGTGGCAACGACGTTAGCGACGCTGTCGCAAGCCCGGGAACGCGAGCGCGCGGGTAGGCTCGATGCGGCTATCGAGGACTATGTCGCGGTAGCGGCGGGCGCGGGGACCGATATCGCCGAGGTCGAAGCTCGGTGTGAGGCCCTGCGCCGCCACGCGATGATCCGCCGGCGGCGCCAGGAGTATGGCGCCGCTATCGCGTTGTGCGAGGAGAGCTATCACACGGCGATGGCCGCGAACCTCAGCCTGATGGCTTCGCGCGCGCTGAACAATCTCGGCATCGTGCACATGGACAAGGGCTCGTGGGACTCGGCGCTCGACGCCTTTGAGCGCGGCCTCACACTGGGTGGACACGACCCGGGCACCCGCGCCAGCATCGAGCAGAACTGCGGGATCGTTGCCAATATCCGCGGGGACTTCACCACCGCGCTCGACCGCTATCAGCGCGCGCTGGCCGCGTTCGCGGCCGTGGGCGACGACCGCGGTTGCGCGCTCGTCAACCACAATCTCGGGATGATCTGCGCCGACCTGCAACGTTGGGAGGCGGCCGACGGCCACTTTGCGGCCGCCCTGTCGCTGATGGACAAGATCGGCGAGCCGCAGCTCCGCGCCAACGCCCTGTTGATGCGCACGGAAATCCACTTGGCCCGTCAGCGGTATGAGGACGCTCGGCAGGGCGCCGAGGAAGCCCTGCGCATCTTCGACGAGCTCGGCGTCCGACAGGGCCGCTCCGAGGCCTATCGCTTCCTCGGGATGATGTACCGCGAAACGGGTGCGCCGGCGCTGGCCGAAGCGCGTCTGCGCTCGGCGATGAAACTCGCCTCAGACGCGGGAACGAACGTCGAGGAGGCCGAGGCCACGCGCGAATTGGCCGTGTTGTATCAGCAGCTCAATCGCAATCAGGACGCGCTGACGCTGCTCAACATGGCGCACCGCCTGTTCCAACGCTCCGGCGCCCAGGCGGACCTCAAAGACGTTACCACGAAAGTCGCGGACCTCGAGCGGATCTATCTCGACCTCGTCGCGACGTGGGGACGCTCGATCGAATCCGCGGACGGGTACACGCACGGTCACTGCGAGCGCGTGGCCCAATATGCCGCCACCGTCGCCACGCGATTGGGTCTCAATGAGTCCATGATCACCGCCGTGCGGGTCGGTGCGTACCTGCACGACGTGGGCAAGGTGCGGGTGCCGCACGAGATCTTGAACAAGCCCGGACGGTTGACGCCGGAAGAGCGCGAGGTCATGGAGCAGCACACCATCTACGGAATCGAGCTCCTCGCGTCGATCGAGTTCCCGTGGCCCGTCAAGCCGATCATCCGGTCGCACCACGAGAAGCAAGACGGCTCAGGCTACCCCGATCGCCTCCGGGGCGACGAGGTGCCGTTGACGGCGCAGATCATCGGCATCGTCGACATGTACGATGCCCTGACCACGACGCGCAGCTACCGCAAGGCGATGTCGCACGACGAAGCGGTGGCCGAAATCAACAAGTGCGCCCACTGGTGGCGCCCCGATGTCGTCTCGGCGTTTCTGACGACGATCAGCTAGCGCGCGGCGATCGCCGCGATCTCGACCAGGAACTGCGGCCCCGCCAGCGGGGACCCCACCGTCGCGCGGGCGGGTGGAGACCCGGGGGTTACCCACGCGTCCCAGACGCTGTTCATCGAGTCGTAGAAGGCCACGTTGGACAACCAGATATTCGCGGCGAGCAGTTTCGACTTGTCGCTGCCCGCCTCGCGGAGCAGGGATTCGATTTTCGCGAGGATCTGGCGCGTTTGGCCGATAATGTCCGCGGTGGTATCGCTGGCCACCTGGCCGGCGATGTAGATCGTGTCGCCGTGCACGACCGCCTGACTCATGCGCGGGCCGGCGTTGATGCGTTGGATGCTCATCGGGTGAAGTCCACGGCAATCGTGTTGCCGCCGCTAATGACGATGCCGACACGCTCGGCGGGCGCCGGCGTGTAGACGTTGGAAAGTATCGCCGACAAGGCGCACGCGCCCGCGGGCTCGGCGACCAGGCGCGCCTGCGACCACAGGTGCTCCTGCGCCCGTCGGATGGCGTCGTCCGTGACGAGGACCACGCGCTCGACCCAACGGCGGGCCACGGGATAGACCTGCTCGCCGACGCGCTTCGGCGACATCGCATCGGCGGCGATCCCGACGCCGGACTGCGTGTCCACGGGGTGGCCGGCTCGGAATGCGTTGTACAACGTGGGTGACGCCTCGGGCTCGACACCGATGACGCGGAGCGACCCGTCGTACCAGGCGCCGAGCCCGGCGATCAGTCCCCCGCCACCCACGGGCACGAGGAGCGTGTCGAGTGCTGGCGCCTGCTCTTGCAGCTCCAGTCCCACGGTTCCGGCGCCGAGCATGGTCTCCACCTGATCGAACGAATGGACGACGATCGCGCCCGACTCGGTTGCCCACGCCTCGGCCTGCTCGAAGGCTTCGGGAATACCGTCGGCGAGCACGAGGGTCGCGCCATAGTCGCGAATGCGCTGGAGCTTGGCGGGCGAGGCGTAGCGGGGGGCGAAGATCTTGGCCGTGTGCCCCAGGGCACGCGCGGCGAACGCCACGGACGCGCCGTGATTGCCGCCCGTGGCCGCCACGACGCCGGCGGGGGGGACGTCGCGCATGAGGAGATTGGCGAAGGCGCCCCGCGTCTTGAACGAGCCGGCGTGTTGGCAGAGCTCGAGCTTGGCCGTGAGGCCATCGAGGGCGAGCACCGGCGTGCGCCGGATGTACGGATGGATCTGGGCGTGGGCGGCGGCCACGCCATCCCGGTCGACCGTGAGCGTCAGCATGGTTGACAACATACTTAGTCAAATAGCTAATTATCAATATGGCTATCGACCGCGTTTTGCGCGCGCTGGCGAGCGAGCGACGGTTGCGCATCCTCGACTGGCTCAAAAATCCCGTCGCTCATTTTCCGCCGCAGGTCGACGGGGATCTCGTGAAGGATGGCGTGTGCGGCGTGTTCATCGCCCAGAAGCTCAGCGTGTCGCAACCCACGGCGCACGAGCACTTGCGCATTCTCTCGGCCGCGGGGCTCATCCGCGGGAAGCGCATCAAGCAGTGGACGTTCTACAAGCGAGACGAGGCTCGCATTCGCGAGTTGAAACGGGGCGTTTTGAGCCGGATATAGCCACACAGGCGCGCTTCGCGCGCACCGTGCACATCGCGGAACGATTCGTCGCTCCTAGGACGCCCGAGCCCACAGAGCGGGCAAGCGGCCGAGACGGCTTCGGCGGCGCCTCAGAACGACCGTGTCTGGAACGACCGACGCATTAGAACGACCGTGTCTGGAACGACCGACGCATTAGAACGACCGACGCATTAGAACGACCGTGTCTGGAACGACCGACGCACTAGAACGACCGTGGCTGGAACAACCGACGCCTGGAACGACCGACGGCGCCCGGCCCTGTCATCAGCGCCGGACGCCGTCCTGGAGAGTTACGCGTTCGCGCGAAGCGCGGCGCGCACTTCAGGCCTTACATGCAGCTCGCCGATTTCATGGCCAGCTTCGTCGCCTCGAACGTGCCGTCCTTGTCGGCGGCACCGGTCAGCGTCACGGTGTGCCCGACGTGTCCGTCGAGCTTCACCGACTTCGACATCACCGGCCACGTTTTCCCGCCGGCCGCGATCGAGTAGGTCCCAGCCTTGTCGCCCTTCGACAAACACCCGCTCACCGTATCGGCCGGCGCGGGCGCCGCCATCATCATGATCGCTGCGATAGTGCTTATCACGGTCATCTCCTGTCTTGGGGGTGTCGGGAACCTATCACCGCCAGGACGCCAAGGCGAGCGCGACCAGACGGCCAACGGTACGCCAGGCTCGTGCGTTATTTTTCTAGCATGTGGATAGTCCGCCTGGCGCTCCGCCGTCCTTACACGTTCGTCGTCGCCTCCCTCCTCGTCATCATCTTCGGGATCGTCGCGATCCGCCGCACACCGGCGGACGTCTTCCCCGAGATCAACAGCCCAGTCATTAACGTCGTCTGGGTCTGGCCCGGCATGAGCCCGCGCGACATGGAACAGCGGATCGTCGGGCCAAACGAGCGATTCGCGACGACGGTCGTGAACGACATCGAGCACATCGAGTCGAACTCGCTGTTCGGCATTGGCGTCATCCGCATCTTCTTCCATCCCGACGTCAACATCGGCGCCGCGAACGCGCAGGTCACGGCGTACTGTCAGACGGCCCTCCGCGGCTACCCGGCGGGTACCGTGCCGCCGCTCATCATCCAGTTCAACGCGACCAACGTCCCGATCCTCCAGCTCGGCATTCGGAGCTCGGTCCTGTCCGAGCAACAGATCAACGACAACGCGTCGAACTTCCTGCGCGTCGGCCTGGCGACGGTCCAGGGCGCGCAGCTGCCCGGTCTCTATGGCGGCAAGCCGCGGCAGATCATGGTCGACTTGGACCCGTCTGCCCTGCTCGCCAAGGGCCTGAGTCCCGCGGACGTGAGCCTGGCGATGAACGCGCAGGTCGTGACGACCCCGTCGGGCAGCGTCAAGCTGGGCACCCGGGAGTATCAGGTCGCGCTCAACTCCAATCCCGACGTCGTCGAGACGCTGAACGACATGCCGATCCGCCAGGTGAACGGCGCGATGGTCTACGTCCGCGATGTCGCGCACGTGCACGATGGCTACGCCGTGCAGACGAACATCGTCCGCGACAACGGATCCCGGGGCGCACTGCAAACCGTTCTCAAGGCGCAAGGCAACTCGACGCTCGACATTGTCAAGCGCGTCAAAGAGGCGCTGCCGGCCATCATGGCGACCCTGCCGCCGTCGATGCAGATGCGCTACGTGATCGACCAGTCGATCTTCGTGCGCGCGGCGCTCGACGGCGTGTTGCGCGAGGCCGCCATCGCCGCGTGCCTGACCGCGCTCATGATCCTGATCTTCCTCGGCAGCTGGCGCAGCACGCTCATCGTCGCCATCTCGATCCCGCTGTCGATCCTGTGCTCGATCATCATCATGGCCGCCCTCGGTCAGACGCTGAACGTGATGACCATGGGCGGCCTGGCCCTCGCCGTCGGCATTCTCGTCGACGATGCGACCGTCGAGATCGAGAATATCCATCGCAACCTGGGCCAACGAAAGGAACTGACGCAGGCCATTCTCGACGGCGCCTCGCAGATCGCGGTGCCGGCGTTCGTGTCCACGCTGGCGATCTGTATCGTCTTCGTCCCCGTGTTCTTCCTCGGCGGTATCGCCGGCGCGCTGTTCGCGCCGCTCGCCATGGCCGTGATCTTCGCCATGCTCGCGTCGTACGTGCTCTCGCGCACCATCGTGCCCACGATGGTGCAGTTCTTATTGAAGAACGAAGCCGAGATGTACCGCGAGGGCGAGCACGCCGAAGGCGGGACGGGCCTGGTGTGGCGCATCTATCACGCGTTCAACCACGTGTTCGAACGCGCGCGCGACCGCTATCACGCCGCGCTCAAAGCGGCGCTCGGCCATCGGCGATGGGTTGCGGCAGCGGCAGCCCTCTTCTGCGTCGGCTCAGCGTGCCTGGCCCCCTGGATCGGCGAGGACTTCTTCCCGAAGGTCGACGCGGGCCAGATCCGCTTGCACGTCCGGGCGCCGGCGGGAACGCGCATCGAGGAGACGGAGCAGTTCGTGGCGGCCGTCGACCGCACGGTCCGCGAGATGATCCCGCCGCGGGAGCTCGCCGGCATTCTCGACAACATCGGTCTCCCGTATAGCCAGATCAACCTGTCGATGAGCGACACGCCGACGATCAGCTCCGCCGATGCGGAAATCTTGATCTCGCTCTCGCCAGAGCACCGCACCTCGACCTGGGACTACATCAAGGTCCTCCGCCGGCGCCTGCACGACCTGTATCCGCAGGGCACGTTCTCGTTCGGCGCCGCCGACATCGTGAGTCAGATCCTGAACTTCGGCATCCCGTCGCCGATCGACGTGCAGGTCGTCGGCCGCGATCCGCGGAATTACGAGATCGCCAAGCGACTCGTCAACGAGATTCGCAACGTCAAGGGCGCCGTCGATGTGCGCGTGCAGCAGGAGATGGCCGCGCCGGAGCTCATGTTCGATGTCGACCGCTCCCGCGCCGCCCAGCTCGGGGTGTCGCAACAGAGCGTCGCGACGAGCGTCCTCACGTCGCTGTCATCGACCGTCCAGGCCGCGCCCAACTTCTGGCTGAACAGCGAGAACGGCATCCAGTACAGCCTCGTCGTGCAGACGCCGCCGCTCAAGTACAACACGCTCGACGACGTCAACGCGACCCCCATCGGCTCGACAGCATCGAGCGTGCCCGGCCTCACCGACCTTCCGTCTCGCGCCGTCCCGATCGCGAGCCAGGAAGCGCCGCTGGTGCTCGGCAACGTCGCCAGCATGCATCGCACGACGATCCCGATGGAGATCAGCCACTACAACGTCCAGAACGTGTTCGATATCTACGCCGCGCCGCAGGACCGCGACTTGGGCGGCGTCGCCGCCGATATCGACCGCATCGTCGCGCGTGAGAAACCGAACCTCCCGCGCGGCACGCAGCTCGTCGTGCGCGGCCAGGTGCGCAGCATGTTCGCCTCGTTCGCCGGCCTCGGCGCCGGTCTCGCGTTCGCGATCTTGCTCGTCTACCTGTTGATGGTCGTCAACTTCCAGTCCTGGTCCGACCCGCTGATTATCATCATGGCTCTCCCGGGAGCATTGGCGGGGATTTTGTGGGCGCTCTTCGCCACGAACACCGCCTTCAGTGTCCCATCGCTCATGGGCGCCATCATGGCCATGGGCGTCGCCACCGCCAACAGCATCTTGCTGGTCACCTTCGCCAACGACCGCCGGCACGCGGGCCGAACCTCCCTCGAGGCGGCCGCTGACGCGGGGTATACCCGCTTGCGTCCCGTGATCATGACGGCGCTCGCCATGATCATCGGTATGCTGCCGATGGCCCTCGGCCTCGGCGAAGGCGGCGAACAAAACGCGCCACTTGGCCGCGCCGTGATCGGCGGCCTCGTTGTCGCGACCCTCTTTACGCTATTCTTCGTGCCGACTGTCTACAGTGTCATTCACGGACGGCGCTCAACCGCCCGATGATCATATTATGAAAGCTGTTCTTGGTACTGGCGCATTGGTGCTGGCCGCGCTCCTGGCATTCGGCATCATCCCCCGCATGCAGCGCTCGCGCGAGCTCGAGGCCGAGTCGGCGTCGGTGCACAGCGTGCCGAAAGTCAACGTCGTCACGGTCGGCAGGGCGGCCCCGACGTCTCAGCTCGCGCTCCCCGGCTCGATCGAGGCGATGCACGAGGCGCCGCTCTATGCCCGCACCACGGGCTACATCGCGCGCTGGACCACGGACATCGGCGCGTATGTGACCGCGGGCCAGCTCATGGCGCAAATCGAGTCGCCCGAGGTCGATCATCAGGTCGATCAGGCCAAAGCCGACTTGATCCAACTGCAAGCCAACCTGGATCTCGCCAAACACACCCTCGACCGGTGGCAGGCCTTGGCGCACGACTCGGTCGTGACGGCCCTCGATGTCGATACGAAACAAGCCACCTACGATGCGGCCGCGGGCAATTTGAGAGCGGGCCAGGCGAATTATCGCCGGCTGTTGCAACTGCAGGATTACGAGCGCGTGGTGGCTCCGTTTACTGGTGTCGTGACATCGCGCACCATCGATAACGGCATGTTGATCGACGCCGGCGCCGCATCGAGCAAGCCGCTCTTCACGGTGGCGGGGACGGACACCGTCAGGGTGTATGTCGACGTGCCGCAAAGTGCGATGGCGATGGTGCAGCCGGGCCAGAAGGCGCTGGTCGTGATCCGCGAGCTCCCGCAGACGGCGTTCGAGGGCACGGTCGTCAGAAATGCGAGGGCCCTGGATGCCGCGTCGCGGACGCTGCTGACCGAGGTGCAAATCGCGAATCCCAAGCGATTGCTGCTGCCGGGCATGTACGCGGAGGTCCGATTCCAGATCAAGACCGACGGACAAACCCTCGTGATACCGGCGAACGCGCTGGTGGTTCGTACGGAGGGCCCCGTCGCGGCCGTGGTCAAGAGCGACAACACCGTGCACTATCAGAAGCTGGAATTGGGACGGGATTTCGGCACGGAAGTTGAGATTACGGGTGGCCTGGACGAGGGCACGCGGGTCGTCGTCAATCCCTCGGACGACATTCGCGAAGGCGTCGCGGTCACCGTGCTGTCACCGGTCGGTGACACGAAGCCAACACGGTAACGCGAACGTGGATGCGAGGGTCCCTCCATTTAGGCCTGCATGCGACGATGCATCCTTTCGATCATCTTCGCCGCCATTTCCGCGTGCTCGGCGGATAGTGGGGTGACGACTCCCGCGCCGGGGACGAAAATCCGGCACGTGATCATCATCATGCAGGAAAACCGCTCGTTCGACACGTACTTCGGGACGTTCCCGGGTGCGGACGGCATCCCGATGCAGGACGGACTCCCGCGCGACTGCCTGCCCGACCCGATCCATGACACCTGCATTTACCCGTATCACAATGCGGACGATCAGAACGTCGGCGGCCCCCATAGCGCGGCGGATGCGGTGGCGGATATCGACGGCGGCGCCATGGATGGATTCGTCGCGCGCGCGCTGAAAGTCAACGCGACATGCCGCAACGCTCAGGACCCGAGTTGTAAGGGTGGAACGGACGTCATGGGCTACCACGACGACCGCGAGATTCCGAACTACTGGGCCTACGCCAGCAACTTCGTGTTGCAGGACCGCTTGTTCGAACAGGCAGCCACGTGGAGCCTGCCGGCGCACCTGTTCATGGTTTCGGCCTGGTCGGCGGTGTGCGAGATCGACCAGCCGATGACCTGCCGCGATGCCCTGCAATCGCCGGCTGGCGACCTCGTGGCGCGGGGCGCGTGGATCCCGGCGAAATCCGGCGCCTACGCGTGGACCGACATCACGTACCTCCTGCACCGGGCCGGCATCAGCTGGAAGTACTACGTGGGCAAGGGGTCAGAGCCGGATTGCGACGACGACGGCGCGAAATGTCCGTCGATCCCGCAGAATGCCCAGACACCGTCGATCTGGAATCCGTTGCCCAGCTTTACCACCGTCCGCACGGACGGCGAGCTCGGGAACATCCAGGACGTCTCGCAATTCTACGTTGATGTCAAGCAGGGCAATCTTCCGGCGGTCGCGTGGATCGTTCCGGACCAAACGGTCAGTGAGCACCCGCCGGCAAAGATCAGCAATGGCGAGGAGTACGTCACCGAGTTGATCAACGCGGTCATGCGGTCACCTCAGTGGGACTCGACCGCGATCTTCCTGAGTTGGGACGACTGGGGCGGGTTCTACGACCACGTCCTGCCGCCGAAGGTCGACGAGAACGGCTACGGGATCCGCGTCCCGGGACTCGTGATCAGCCCGTACGCGAAATCGGGCTATATCGATCATCAGATCCTGAGTCACGACGCCTACCTCAAGTTCATCGAGGCGGTGTTCCTCGCGAACCAGCGGCTGGACCCGCGGACCGACGGGCGCCCCGATTCTCGTCCCACCGTGCGCGAGTCGGTGCGGATCCTCGGCGACCTACGAAACGACTTCGATTTTACGCAGTCGCCGCGTAAGCCACTGATACTACCCCCGCGATAGGGGGCCGCATATTGTTGGGCCCATGCGCCCAACGTGGCTTGCCATCCTTGCGATCATGGGCGGCCTGACGCCGCCCTCCCTGTCCACCGAGGTGGACCGCCTCGCCTCGCAAGTGACACCAAAAGTGGTCGCGTGGCGGCGCGATATTCACCAACATCCCGAGCTCGGCAACCGTGAGTTTCGCACCTCGAAACTCGTGGCCGCGCATCTCAAGTCGCTGGGCCTCGAGGTCCGGGAGGGTATCGCGCACACCGGCGTCGTCGGGATCCTCCGCGGCGGCAAACCCGGACCCGTCGTCGCATTGCGAGCGGACATGGATGCCCTGCCGGTCACCGAGCCGCCCGGCCTCCCGTTCGCCTCGACCGAGCGAACGACGTACAACGGTCAAGACGTTGGTGTGATGCACGCGTGCGGGCATGACAATCACGTGGCGATCTTGATGGGCGTGGCCGAGGTGCTGTCTGGCCTGAAGCAGCAACTGCCGGGGACGGTGATCTTTTTGTTTCAGCCGGCCGAGGAAGGTGCTCCCGAAGGGGAGCAGGGCGGCGCGAAGATGATGCTCGAAGAGGGCGCGTTTGACAATCCGAAGCCGAGCGCGGTGTTCGGGCTGCATGTCTGGCCAGGACCGGTCGGCAACATCTCGTACTCGCCTCACGCATTCATGGCGAGCGCCGACGGCTTCACGATCATCGTGCACGGGCACGGCACGCACGGCGCGATCCCATGGGCCGGCGTCGATCCGATCGCGTTATCGGCGCAGATTGTCACCGGGTTGCAGACGATCGTGAGCCGCCAGGTCAATCTCACGACCGGCGCGGCGATCGTCACGGTGGGCAGCATTCACGGCGGCGTGCGCAACAACGTGATCTCTGATAGCGTCGTCATGGCTGGCACGCTGCGGGCGTTCGACTCGACGACCCGACGCATCGTGGGCGAGCGCGTCGTGCGCGAGGCCGAGATGATCGCACAGAGCGGCGGAGGGACGGCCGACGTGAAAATCAGCCCAGGGTATCCGGTGACGGTGAACGACCCGGCGCTGGTCGCGCGGATGCTACCGACGCTTCGGAGTGTCGTCGGTGACGCGAACGTGGTGGAGATTCCGCCGGTGACCGTGTCGGAGGACTTCTCGTACTATGAGCAGCGGGTGCCCGGGTTCTTCTTTTTCCTCGGCGTCACGTCGCCGGACATCGATTGGCATACCGCGCCCGTGAATCACTCGCCGAAGTTCACCGCGGACGAGAGCGCGCTGCCGATCGGGGTGCGTGCACTCTCACACCTGGCCGTCGACTATCTCAGTCAGAAACGGTCATAACGGACCCAGCAGAAGCCGTTCGACCTCCTCGCGGCGGCGGCGGCCGATCGGCAGCGCCGCGCCGCTCGCGAGCACGGCCACGCGTTCGCCGTTCGGCAACGTCTTGAGCTCGCGCACGAAGGCCGTGTTCACGATGGCCGTACGGTGCAGGCGTACGAACCGCGCCGGATCAAGTCGCTGCGCGATGCTCGCCAGCGACTCGCGAATCACGTACTCGCGATCGCCCACGGCGACACGCGCATACACGTCATCGGATCGAATGCACTGAATATCCTCGCAGGGCACGAGGATATCGCGATTGCCAATGCGCACCGCCAGCCGGCGAACCGATGCCGTCGCTCCGTCCGCGACGAGGGCGGCCAATCGCCGCGTGAACGTCAGGTCTCGCGCTTCGCCGACACGCCGCCGCGCATAGTCCGCGGCGACAGCGAAGCGCTCGGGCGTGACCGGCTTCATCAAGTAATCGATCGCGTGCACCGTAAAGGCCTTGAGCGCGAACGCATCGTAGGCCGTGACGAAAATGACCGGTGGCATCCGCTCGACGCCCCATTCCCGGACGACGCCGAAGCCATCCAGCTCGGGCATCTGGACATCGAGAAATACGAGATCGGGTTCCAGGGTCGCGAGTGCGCGCAGGGCCTCTTTCCCATCGCGGCACTCGCCGATTGGCCTCAAATCAGGGTGCTCACCGACGAGTTGCAGCAAGGCGCGCCGAGAGAGCGGCTCATCGTCCACGACGAGCACGCGGATGTCAGGCATAGGCGAGCGGCATTGTGATCGTTGCTATCGCTCCCGGTTTGCCTTGGCCGAGTTCCACCGTGGCATCGCCGTAGAGTCTCCGCAATCGCTCTCTGGTGTTGGCCAATCCCAAGCCACCGTTCCCATTGCCATTCGGCCCCGGGCCATCGTCGCTCACCGTCAAGACGAGACGATCGCCAGTTGTTCTTGCGGCGATCTCTATGCGCCCGGCCTCTGTACGCTTGGCAATGCCATGTCGAATCGCGTTCTCCACTATCGGCTGCAACACGAACGTCGGCACGCGGGCAGTGCGGAGCTCGGATGGAATGCTCCACGTGACGTGGAGGCGGTCGGAGAAGCGTACTTCCATGATGCCGAGGTATTGCTCGATGAACGTGATCTCCTCGCCAAGCGAGACCTCGTGCGCGGCCTCGGCGGTCAGAACCGAACGCAAGAGATCACTGAGTCGCGCGAGCGTCGCCAGCGCACGCTTGGTTTCTTGATCCCGCACGAGGGCCGTGATGGCGTTCAACGTGTTGAACAAAAAGTGCGGCTGGATCTGCGCGCGGAGCGCCCCGAGCTGGGCGACCGCGAGCTCCTCGCGAAAGACCAGCGCGTACCCGATGCCGAGAACGCCGAAGTAGGACAGCATGATGAGGGGCAGGCCGCTCAGCCACCAATCCAGGATATAGATCGGCAATGCCTGCCGGGCCCGTCCGCTGGCCACGGATAGGAACGCGGCGACCGATGCGTAGAGCGTGCCGGCCACCAGGCTGGCCACAACATGGACCGCGACAGCGCTGGGACGAAGACCGCGATCCAGCGGAAACCGCCGTCCCAGGCGGAAGATCACCGGCGTCAATGCAGCCCATACGTACCACGGCGGGACCTCGGACAGGAGGACCCGCCACAAGGCCGTGTGCTGACCACTTTGCGCCAAAAACATTTCCGTTTCGAACACGGAAAGGAGCGCAGGCACCGTCCAGATCGCGAGCACGACCCGCCAGCGGAGCATACTGAGAAGATACACTTGCGCCCGTCGTCCCCTAATCAAATACTGGGGGTCCCTTGACTACTGAGACTGACCAGGAGTTTTGGTCGCCGCTGACCC